>Ga0210388_10000839_pt1 | contig 24450 bp, 11 predicted proteins | sample IncBWC19OmetaG_FD_155485 | JGI IMG/M metagenome (GOLD analysis project Ga0210388, IMG submission 155485) | Forest soil microbial communities from Barre Woods Harvard Forest LTER site, Petersham, Massachusetts, United States - Inc-BW-C-19-O ...
AATCTCGGAGCGGCGGTAACGAGTGCTCCCTACTCGGCATCGCTGAACACCACGACACTGACCAATGGGGCACACACGTTAACGGCGATTGCGACGGACACCTCGAACAACAAGACCACCAGCGCTGGCGTTTCAATCACCGTGAACAACCCGAACTTGACCCCAGTGACGGTATCCATTACATCGCCGATTTCGGGTGCGACTCTATCGGGGACGGTGACGGTAACAGCGAACGCGTCGGCAGGTGCAGGAGTCGCATCAGTTCAATTCTTACTCGATGGGGCCAATTTAAGCTCGGCGGACGCCTCGAGCCCTTATGCAGTGTTGTGGGATACCACGACGGTGAGCAATGGCTCGCACACCCTGGCCGCAAAAGCCACAGATAAGTCCGGTAACACCGCTACCTCCAGCAATGTAGTTGTAAATATCTCGCAATCGACGACCCCACCGCCTGCGCCTGCCGGAGACGAAGTGACGATTACGGATGGGTCCGGCTTGGGCCAGACGAATCGGCCGGTTTCCATTTCGCGGCCCTTCGTGCAGGGCGAAATTGCGAACTTTGCGCAAGCGTCGATCGGTGGCACCGCCCTGCTGACCCAGTGCGATGTGAAAAACCGTTGGCCCGATGGTTCCTTGAAGTTCGCCGTCGTGAGCTTTGTGATTCCGAGCATCGCGACGAATGGTTCCGTGGTTGTTTCCTTCTCGAATCAAGCTTCCGGGAATAACACGGGCTTTCTCACGCCGTCCGACCTGCTCAATTCGTCCTACAATTTCGATGCGCAGATCCGGCTTACGGGGACCGCCAATCACAACATCTCGGCACGCACCATCCTAAGCGCAGCATCGAATTGCGGCGCTCCATCCAACGGTGACATCGACGGCTTCATTGGGACGAGCGGGAATCTGTGCACCTATTGGCTCCAGGGTCCGATTGTTACGGCTGTTATCTTAGAAGACCGGGCGGGCCGCAGTTACGACGTGAACACAGACGGCGGCACCGGGAATCCATTGCATCCTCGATTTGAGGCCTGGTTCTACCCGCAGACCAATCAGGTCGTAGTCGGCTACACACTTGAAGATGATTGGGCTTCGACCACGGCTGCCAGCAGTGCTCGAGATCAAACGTACGCAACGTTCGTGCTGACGGGCGGGAACAGTTCGCCGGTCACCGAGTTCAACAACTACGGTACGGGGTTCACGCAACGCACCCGCACGATGGTTCACAAGACGTTCTGTATCAACGGTACGGGCGCTGGAACGGCGAACAACTGTTACGGCTCTGCCCTGCACGTCGACAATGGCTGGCCCTACCTGGCGCAAACGAAACTTTGGCCCAACTGGGACGCGAGTCTGCAAATCTCACCGACGAAGATAGCCTCCGAAGCAGCCGTCCTTTCGAACACAGCCGCCCTGAACTTCGCAGGCTGCACATCGTGCGTTCAGGGAAGCACGGGAATCTTTTATTTCCCTGGGGGAATAGATGCTGGTGGCGCAGACGAAGCTCATGGGCCGCTGACGACGTGGGACATCATCTATTTGATGACACAGTGTGACCCAGGAAGCTCGACTTCGTCTTCGTGCGGGGATGGTTTGGTCGGCGATATGTATTCTACGATGCTCGCGGGAGCGGATACCGGAGGCATTGTGCCCTACTGGTTCCGCGAAGCTGATGCGAGCGCTGGTCACGGCCTGTACTTCGACGCAAATGCATCTAGCGTCGGTACAGTCGCGACTCAGGGCCGGGTAGTCTCCATCAACGCCAGGACGCAGATAAATCTTTTTCAGACTCAAGATAATGTGGGCCAATGCCCCACAGACTATACCGCCGATTGGATTAACTATGGGGGCACCGGCGAGGACCTGAGTTACTGGTCCGACCAAACCGATACATCTCACTGGCCGAACATGGCCTACAGCTCTTATTTGACAACCGGGCAGTACGCTTATTACGAAGAACAGTTGATGCAGGCCGCCAACGCCATTGGCAACTCGCCGGGATTCATCGGGTGCGGACATAACACCAACGATTCTGCGTGGCGCCAGGGTGCGCTTGGCTATGTCACCTACGGTGACGGTGAGCGTTCAGCCGATTGGGCCCTCCGGGAGATGATGCTCGGGGCAACGGTCGCGCTCGACAGCTCACCAGAACAGAATTACTTCACTGATAAACTTCGCGTGAACCTGGCTGTTTTTGAGGGCTCGCACAACATTCCCTGCGATATTCCTGGCACAGGCGTCCAACAACCCTATTGCGGGTCTACGAGCGCGACAGCATGGGGATGGGGAAACATTGTTAGAGCCGGAAATCCATTTGCAGGAACAGCTTTGGGCCAGTTCACTACAGGCGTCTGCTCAGGCGGCGCTCTAAATTGCTACGTACCAAATGCCCCTCTTTGTCAGGTAGCTTCCGGTTGCACGGTTCCAGGCGGAGCGAATGCCAACTTCATGGCCGACTATGGTGGCTTTGTTCTTGGCTGGCTAAACGATCTTGGTTTCTGCCCACAAACGGGAGGAAAGTGCCAGCTTCGTTCGTTTGTCGACAACTGGTACATCAACGTGGTCGAGGACCCGAACGCGAGCATGTTCCTTCTCGGCGACTACGTCTTTCCTACGCTAAACTCTTCCAACACGGGATTCACAGCGTGGTCGCAAGTCGGGCCGTACTTCTCGAGTGGAAGTTGGCCGCGCACGTCATGGGGCGGAGGTTCGTCGCTGTGCGGAGACGAAGGCTACGGTGCTGAGGGAGTGGCGAATATCGCTTACGCTTACAAGGCCACAAGCAACGAGGGATTCAGTGGCGCGTCGGCCTACAACGCCGCCCGCCCATCGCTCTTGGCGGCCTGTACATCTGGAAACGTGACTTTTGGGAATGCTAGCGGCAGTCCGAAGTGGGACATAGTACCAAGACCATGATCTCCTAGTCGCGACGTCGATAGAGTATAGAGTCGGCCGCGTTCCAAAGGGGATAAGGCCGTCTGCAAAGCAGCGCCGTGGGACGGACGTATTTTGAAGACAGGCTGGAGGACGTCCTCTCGGCGATCCTGCACTCTGATCGTTGTTCGCGCCCCAGAAAAAGTCGGTGAGTCCGACAGACCTAAATATTGGAGGCATCGAAACTTATCCGCAATTGTTTCAGAACCCACCAAGAGAGCCCGCTGTAGGCGAAACCGCCCCTCATTCGGAGGAAGAGAGCAACGAGGCGGCCCTTGAATCTCGGGCCATTCGCCCCCATAATCCTATCTTGCATGAAGGAAGATGCCGAACGTTTCGGCGGAAGAAACGCAAGTCGCATATGGAGGATCGTTCTTCTGTGCGGCCCGTTTGTCATCGTAAGTCTGACTATCATCCGTTCCGTATGCGGATCGGATTCTCTCCCCTCGTTTGACGCGACCGACCAGGTAAGAATCGTCGATGTTTCCCATCACGAACAAAAGAGCTTTCCGGTTTCAATCCCGCGCCCTTTCATTCAGGGGGAGATCCCCAGATTTGCCCAAGCCTCAATCAAAGGGGTTTTACTTTTGACCCAGTGCGACGTGAAAAATCGCTGGCCCGATGGCTCGTTGAAGTTCGCCATTGTCAGTTTTGTGGTTCCAGACATTCCGGCCAACGGTTCGGTTGTAGTCTCGTTCTCGAGTCAAGACTCTGGCAATAACGACGGATCCCTGGCCCAGTCCGACTTGCTCGCCTCTACTTACAATTTTGATGGGCAAATTCAACTCGCAGGTGCCGTCAGCCATAACATCAGCGCTCGCTCGATCCTTACGTCGGCTGGATCCTGCAGTGATCCAGGAAATGATGTCGATGGAGGCCGGTATCTTTGTACGTACTGGCTTAAAGGGCCGATCGTAACCGCGGTTCTTCTGGAAGATAGGACAGCTTCGCGCAGCTTCGATGTAAATACTGACGGCGGCGCCGGCAATCCGCTGCATCCCATATTTGAAGCGTGGTTCTATCCACAGACGACCGACGTGCAGCTAGGCTACGCCCTTGAGGACTCGTGGGCTTCCACGACGCCCACGAAATCCGCCCGAGACCAGAGCTACAGCCTGATACTGACGGGTGGGGCCGCTAACCCCGTCACGCTTTTCACAAACGGAATGTTCAAGCAGATTACACGCTCCCGCTGGCACAAAGTGTTCTGTATCAACGGCCCGCGAGCGCGGAACGCAATCTCGTGTGGCGAAGACTCTATTCGCCTTGATCACAATTGGCCCTATCTGGCGGAAACGGGATTCTTGCCGCATTGGGATACGGCGCTGCAGCTCGCCCCCTCGTTCATTGCTTCCAAGGTAGACGGATTCGCGAAATCCAGTCAGGTCTTACAAGGGTGCTCCAACTGCTATTCGGGCGGTCAAGGCGGGATTGGGAGCTTTGAGAAAGGCTTGAACGCTGCAGGGGCAGCAGACTGGCATGGGTCGCTGGCAACCTGGGACATCGTCTACCTGATTAGCCAGGACCCTAGGATGTACAAAGTGATGGTCGGGAATGCGGACCTGAGCGGGAGAATCCCCTATTTTTACAGAGAGGCCGATGCGAGTGCGGGGCACGGGAAGTGGTTTGACGCGCCTAGGAACACCGTGCAGACGTTGGGGCGCGTAATCTCGATCAATGCGCGGACTCAGGTTAGCCTCGACGACACGAAAACTCAGAACCAGTGCAACAAGAATGATCCCGCCGACTGGATTAATTTTGGCGGTGCAGGCCAAGACATTGACGGCTGGGACACGGATAGCTCACATTGGCCGAATCTTGCCTATGCAAGTTATTTGAATACCGGCCAATATGCTTACTATGAAGAGCAAATCATGCAGTCGGCGTACGCGGTTGCGGACAGCCCGGGGACCCGAGGCTGCGCGCTTCCACCCACTCACGCATCCTTGCGGCAAGGTGCGTTAGGCTATTGGGACACTACCGAAGAGCGCCAACAGGACTGGTTGGCGCGGGAGAACGCCCTTGGTGCCTTCATTGCAGTCGATGGATCGCCCGAGAAGGCTTATCTCGAGGACAAACTGCGCACCAACCTGGCAGTGTGGGAGGCTTCACATGGCATCCCGTGTGACATTCCCGGAACAGGTGTGCAAGAGCCGTATTGCGGGGGTTCTGGGCAATCGACAGCCTGGAGCTACGGGAAAACGGTACGTGCGGGAATACCACAGGGCGGGACCACGCTTGGATCGTGGACTGTCGGTGTGTGCTGCTGCTCGCAGGATTGCTATGTTCCGAACCCCCCGCTTTGTCGAACGGGTTCTGGCTGCACGGTTCCGGCTTCGGCCAACGCGAATTTTCAAAACAACTATTCGGGCTTGCTGGTCGGCTGGATCGATGATTTGGGCTACTGCCCCCACACAAACGGAACCTGCCAAATGCTCCAGTTTGTCGAGAACTGGTTTATCAACGTGGTCGAAGACCCGCATTCCAGTATGTTCCTCCTAAGCAGCTACGTGTATCCGACGCTCAACGAAAGCGGGGGGCAAATCACTTCGTTCAGTCAGTTTCCTCCATTCTATGCACCTGGGAGCTGGCCTCCCACGACATTCGGCTCCTGCGGGGATGAGGCGTATGGCGCCGGGGGCATCGCAGTTCTTTCCTATGGCTACAAACTGACCAGCAATGAGGGTTTTATGGGCTCGACGGCCTACAACAAAGCTCGTGCAGTGCTGCTGTCGGGTTGCGCCAGCGGCGGCAACGCCAGCTTCAACGGAGCGAACGGCGGAAGCCCCAAGTGGGATATCACGCCTAAGCGACCAATTTCACGGTCTGTGTCGGCGGGGGAAAAACAACCGCGATGAGGCCTGCCGACAGGTCCTAAAGCGATTCCGGATTCGTGGTACGAAGCACAAGCGCGTCTAACGGCAACCTGAAGGGCCTAGCTATTGGAATCATGATTCCCCACAGGTGTCATTTGAAGGCAGGCTGAGAATGAAGAAATACATTTGCACTCTTGTGTCGGTGATCCTCGTGGCGCTCTGCGCCCACACGCTTCGCTCTGCGACTCGTAAAATGTTCGACACCCCAGGATCAATCGCGAAACAGGAGAGTGGCGAGGTAACTGTGCCAGACCTGATCACTTCGCCCGGCTGGCACAAGCTCGTCGGAACCGCGCTGAAGGGTGGTCCGGAGAATGCCTCTCCTTGTCCGCCTAACAACTTTGGCAACTACGGCTACCGCTATGCAGATGATTGCGGGGCCTTGATTAACGCTTGGAACAGCGCCATAGCTGACCCACAGCGAAATCGACTCATTCTCTGGGGTGGCGGCCATGCCGATTATGGTGGGAACGAGATATATTCGCTGGAGCTGTCCCGGCATCCGCCCGCATTGATTCGTCTCAATCCCCCCAGCCCTGCCAATAGTACCAACGCCTGTGTAGAGACGCTTTCAGACGGACGCCCTAATTCCAGGCATACGTATGACGCGTTGGCTTACTTCCCGAATCAGGATGAAATGTTTTCCTTTGGAGGTTCACTGAACCATTGCGGATTCGCCGGAAATGCTACTTGGACGCTGCAACTCAGTTCGGTGCTGGCGTCCTGCGCCCCCAATTGCACGGCGAACTGGGCAAAGCAGAATCCCAAGAATATTCCGACTGCAAATTACGGAATCACGACCGCCTACGACACTGTGCACGACATTCTTTGGCTGAACGACGACAGTACCTTATGGTCTTACGATCCAGTCGCAAACCAGTTCACGAAGCGGGCGAACTTGGTGAGTTGCTATCACGGAACTGCGGTATTTGATCCAGCGGATCAATACCTCATTCACCTCGACGGCTGCGCTCCGCGCCTTTCCTATTGGAGCACTGCAGCCAAATCGGATCTAAGTCAAAAGAATCCTCCAGTGGACGCAAGTTGCGCGGGCTTGTTTAGTTCAAGTTATAACGGCAATTCTGGCTATCCAGGTGTTGCGTGGGATCCGATCGACAAGGTTGTTGTGGCGTATCCGAATGGTGGCAACGTCCTGTACTTGTTGAATCCAAAAACCTGGACTTGCACAACAGAGACCTTTGGATCAAAGCAAGGGGTTGACTACCCGCAGGACGACGCCGCGACCGAAGGCGGCGGAACATTCAAGCATTTCAACTACTTCACCAAGCTCGACGTGTACGTCCTTTGTAACGACTCGCGGTTCGACTGCTGGTACCTGCGCCGCCGGAAATGATACCGTTTACAGTTCTTAATGATGCAGGACTAAGAACGGCACAGCACACTCCCGTATTGCGAGGCTGCGGCTCTCTCAGAACCTTCATGTGGCGCACCGTGCTCGGACATCCATCTTTTCCAGAAATATCTGGAAATCGTTGGCGACATGGTTCCAATCGCGAGCGTGCGCATGCTCTCTCAGCATGGCTCGATCCCACTGCTTCGAAAGTGCGAGGTGCAAGCCAGCGGCGATATCCTCCTGGTTTGGTTCAACTAAGACGCCGAGTTCGGGAGAAACCACAATTTCCGGTATTCCGCCGACGCGAGTCGCGAGCACCGGTGTTCCGCAAGCCAACGATTCCATCAAGACATTGGGCCAGCCCTCGCGGGAACTGACCAAGCAGCTCACGTCGGCGGCGCTGAACCAAATCCTAAGTTCTTCGTTCGGTCTTGCGCCTGCGAGGAAAACATTTTTCTCTAACGACAATGTGCGGATAAGCTGCTCAAGTTCGTCGCGGAGAGGGCCTTCACCCAGGATGTGGAGCTGAGCTTCAGGATCGATCTTCACAATCTCCGCGAAGGCTGACGTCAGAAGCTTGTGGTTCTTGCCTTCCGTGAGTGAACCCACGGACACGGCTATCTGACACCCTCGCGTTAGGCTAAGCTCACGGCGAGCCTCTGCCTGTTCCATCGGACGGAATCGATCCACATCAACTCCGTTGGGAATCACGGAGATTCTCTCCGCCGGTATACCCAGATCCACCATCGAGTTCTTCAGCGATGCCGCCACGGCCACAATACCGGTGGCGTGGTGCAGGGCCCACCGAATCATCGGGCGGATCGCGAGAAATGATGGGAATACGTTAATGTCTGTCCCCCGAGCGGAAATAATCACGGGTAAGTCAAGCGCCTTCCCCAGTAGAACGGCTGCGAAACCATCTGGATAGACATAGTGAGCATCGATACAATCAAAATGCTGCTGCCGATGCAGCCGCCTTACTGCGGAAAGGGAACCCAGAAACATTAGCAAGCCGTGAAGCGGCATGAGGAAGCCGGGCAGCAGCGGATACCTGGGATGCTGGACTTGAAGATCGCCAATGGTCTCTTGGCTCGGAATCTCGCTATAAATCCCCCACCGTTTCGATCCGATCCACGAGGGGAAATAAGGCACGGGAGCCACCACCTGGACGAGATTCCCGGGGAGCCTTGCGAAATGAGACACTCGTTGGAACACAAAGATCCCAAACGTCGGCCGCTTCGCGCTTGGAAACAGCGTGGTAAAAGTCAATATCCGCATTTCTTAGATTGTGGCACCATCCGATTCTATTCTCTCGCAGCAACTGTTTGGCCAGGGCAATTCTGGCACTCTCTCGCGGATCCATAAACCTCGGCCCGGGAGCCGTCGAGCGAATAGATTACCCCCTGCTTGTGGTTGTCATCACCTGGCAAGATGGGAGTGGCAAGCCATGAATTCTCTATCCATTGCATATACGAACGCAGGACACCTAGCCGCACCTCTCGTCTGAAGAGAACGATTGGAAAATCCCTTGTTTGGTATACTAAGCGAACGTGAAAAACGCCCTCACATTTGATATCGAAGATTATTTCCAGGTTTCGGCCTTCTCGGAACACGTGGACGTGAGCCACTGGGGGGAAATGCCCAGTCGTGTGGAAGCCAACACCTTAAAAATACTGGATCTCTTGAGCGAGGCAGGACAGACTGGAACCTTCTTTGTGCTCGGCTGGGTAGGGAAAAATCATCCAAAACTCGTCCGCCAGATCGCTGAACTGGGCCACGAAATCGCCTGCCACAGTCTCGAACACCGGCGCGTTTATGAGATGACCCAGAACCAGTTTTTCGAAGACACGCGCACTGCGAAGTATGCTTTGGAGGACGCCGGTGGTCAGCCTGTATTGGGCTACCGCGCACCGAGTTTCTCGATCACGCAAGATTCCTTGTGGGCCTTTGACGTCCTTGCGCAGCTCGGATTTAAGTACGACTCAAGTATTTTTCCCGTAAATCATCCGAATTACGGCACCCCCAGCGCGCCACGCGGTCCGTTCCTAATTGAAACGAGATGCGGGCCTCTAGTCGAATTCCCCATGATGACTGTTGAATTCGGCGGTAGGCGCTCGCCACTCGGTGGCGGAGCCTATCTGCGGCTTTTGCCCTATTGGTACACGCGGTGGGGCATCGGATACATCAACAAGACAGAAGGAAGACCCGTGTGCGTCTACTTGCACCCATGGGAGTTAGACTCTGAGCAACCCCGAATGGCTGTCGGCCTCGCGGCGCGGGCAAGGCATTACCTGGGTTTACGGGGCGCGGAGTCGAAATTTCGACGCCTACTGCGCGATTTTGATTTTCAATCGGTGGCGGCCGCCATCAACGAGACTCAGATGGAACCTTACTTACCATGGTGCAGTAGTCTCTCGGACTCCGTCGGAAGTTGGAGACGATGAGTTCCGCCTCCAGCGACAACCAGTTCACTGCCTCGCGTGTGCGATCCAGAATCCCATCCAGGGCCTGAGGGCGAAATGGACTTTGTTTCCTTTTCCTTGAATTATTGGGAGGACTTGTGGCAGAGCCGCCATCAAATCATGCTGGCGCTGGCTCAAAATCATAAAGTGCTTTTTGTATCCCCACCCTTCTCCCTTCGCGAGGTCCTGGCTCGCCACAAAGAGGGCGGTCTGCCGAAGAGCGGACTGATTCACCGCCAAGCCAACCTTCGTACACTTGTGTTCTCCAAGTTTCTTTTCCGGACCTATCGATTCCCGAGAGTCGAGAAGCTGATGAACCATTTGCGCCAGATGCAAGTCCGTCGGGTGACGAAGAAGTTTGGCTTTCAGGATACCGTGGTTTTCATCTGGCATCCTCAATTTGCAGAGCTTGTAGGGACTCTCGGAGAGGCGCTCACTTGCTACTACGTTGATGACGAGTTTTCGGCTTACGCCGGTGACAGCGAACAGCACGCTCAGGAAATTCTTAACCAAGAAGACGAGCTCCTTCGTTGTGCTGACCTTGTATTTGCTAACGGCCCGGTACTCTTGGCGGCGAAAAACAAATACGGTAACGCGATAAGCGTTCCCATGACCGCGGATTTTGAGCTTTTCTCCCGAAGCCGGCTTCCGGAAACGGTAGTGCCTCAGGATTTAGAAGCCGTTCCCCATCCGCGCATCGGCTACATTGGAAACCTCAACGATAAGGTGGACTTCGCTCTCCTGCTTCAGCTCGCTAATGTTCGATCCGATTGGTCATTTGTCCTTGTGGGACCCGTCAATATCCGAGGCGTCGACGTCCTGAGCGATTTCGAGGTTCTGCGACGCTTGCCGAATGTCTACCTGCTCGGCTCTAAGCCCAGGGAGTCCCTTCCAAACTACATAAAAGGCTTCGATGTCTGCACCATGTGTTATCGCCAACACGGGTGGGCCAACTCTGTTTATCCGCTCAAGCTTCACGAATACCTCGCCTCGGGAAAGCCTTGCATCGGTTCCGGTCTGGCGAGCCTGCGGGAATTTTCAGAAGTGGTTCAAATCGCTGAAACACCGCAAGAATGGCTGGACGCAGTCCAGTTTGCCATCGATGACCAAGACCCAAAACGCGCGGAGAGGCGAGTACAGGTCGCCTATGACAACCGGCTGGAGATTCGGATTGAATTGATTGAAAAGCTTATCGAGCAGAAGATACAAGAAAAACGGAGGCGCGCAACCCCCGGCTAGGCCGGCCGACGGAAAGGCAAAAATCGAGAGAGGAATTGGGCGTAGGTATCGCGTTCTACCGTAGACAGACCGAGGTACCAGATTCCAAACAGAGCGCTCGGGAAAATGGCGGCCACTTGGGCGAAGAAAAAGAGCAAGCTAGTGGCGTGCCACCAGCGGTTCACTGCAAAGGTGCAGACCGCGAACGGCAACATGGCGATGGCGGGACGCAGCCAAAGCGAATAGACGTAATCGCGAAGAGGAATTCCCAGGGTCCGCCGTATGTACCAGGGCCAAAAGAATATGCTTATGGCCAAATTCGGAATAGCCGTGCCCCAAGCGACGCCGAGGATACCCATCGGTTTTACCAAGGCGATGCTGAGCACCAAATTACCGAGTCCTTCGGCCAGTGCGAAAGGAACAACGCGCTTGTGTTGGCTAATACCCAGCATGCCCGACGCAACCACGGAGGCCCCGGCGCCGAAAAGCCAGGGCACGCTTAGAATCCAAAGTACGTGACCTGACAATTCTGCGTAGGACGCACCCATCCATAGCCCGATGAACGAGGAGCCCCGAATGATGAAAGTTACAAAGATGGGCCACATGGCCATTGCACAATAGCGGGCTTGCTTCAATATGGCGTGTTGCAAACCTTCCCGGCCAGCCTCTACTTCCAGCTTGCTGGCAAGGGGAGTCATGGTTCGACTGAAGCCCCCAACCAGATCCCGCCCATAGTTGGCGAGATTGCCTCCGATCGCGAAAAACGTAACCATGCTGACGGGCAGGAAGGCGCCGATCACCAGAGCATCAGTGAAAAAGATAAAGTAGTTCGAGAGGTGCAACAGGAAAGCATAAAAGCCGAAGGAGAAAATAAGAGCTATCTGATCCCGCCGGACCTTTGCAATCCCCACTCGCATTTCAGGATAGAGTTTTCGGGCCAACAGAAGGCCGAGCAACAATTCGCAGAGGGTGCCGCCCAACTGGATGAGGGCTAAAGTGACCAACCCTTTTCCGTTCTCGAGGGCGATGCAAATGGCAAGTGCGCGCAATCCTATTCCGCCAATAGCTATAGAACTCAAGATATCAAAGCGCTGTAGCCCGACAATTACTCCGCCGAAGACTCCGCTTATCAGGGAAACCGCGACATTTAATCCAGCGAGTAGCACAACCAGCTGCGCTGCTTTCAGATAGTCAGGAGGGATCTTGAAATGCGGAAGGGCGAAGATGGCGAAAATGGCGGCAGCAACTAGAGCAATCGCACCCGCACCGAGAAACAGCGCACAGGCTGACGAAACTGTCCCGCTCGATTTTTCATGATTCCTCTCCGAGTGAAACTTTGCGACATATCGTGTGACCGCGCCACGAATCCCCAAGTCCAGGAAACCCAAATAACCCGTCATCGACACCAAAAGGACCCAAACGCCGTACGCCGAATTGCCTAGGTGTCGGACAATAAATGGCGAGAGGAAGAAGCTAACCGCTCCGCTGAGAAAATATGTCATCCAATTCGACAGGATGCTCCTGGCCGGCCGCGCAGCGGATAACTTAGTTGGCAACTTGGCGTTTTCTTCGGTAGCACTTGGCATGATTTTCCGATTCTTTCCCCCGGCTGCGTTAAACCCTCTTCCAGAAGAAACGGTACCGCGCTCTATCAAAATTCGCTCAAGCGTGATTGGCGTGCGCCCTTCCCTCAAGTGTCGATTGCTGCCTATCGTTCCACATAGGACTGTCTACAGGCTTAGCCGCATAACCATCGCGCGGTTGGAGTCCGTTTGGGCACATCTCTCCGTGAAAAGGACCACATAGAGTCTAGAGTTTTTACGCGCGAGCAATCAAATGCTAATAGCTAATGTGTGCCCAACTGGGTTTCGCAGCGCACTGCTCAGTTCTTTTCTAATACTAGTTTCTCTTCCCTTGAGAACGGTACAGGCACTAAAGCCTGTCAAATAGCGATCGAAGAAAAAGATGACCCGCGCGAACGTGAGAACTATCCAACTCGCTCCCATGGACGACTCTCAGCCGGACATGCTACCGTCACCCACGATTTCTTTGCTTATCAAAACCTTGGGAAAGGTCCCATGAGTCTAGTTCGCGGATTTTTCGGCAATCGAGCTCCTCATTTCCAAAGCTGGATCGCTCCATGGCCGATTCAAAGGTAGTCCAACACGGGCTGGCATCGCGGCTTGGACAGTCTTGGCCATTGCTCTTGCTGCTTGGCCTGGGGACCGCTCTGCGTTTGCACATGCTCGGCGTGAAGAGCCTTTGGCTAGATGAGGCCTTCAGTGTGACAGCCGCGCGGATGTCCTTGCCGGAATTTGTGCGAACGGTCTGGTGGGGCGAAGCCAATATGGCGCTCTATTACCTTTTCCTGCGGGTGTGGTTGCATTTGGGCGATACCGAGTTCTGGCTGCGAAGCCTTTCGGCTTTGCTTGGCATATCCACGATCGCGGCCACCTACGCGCTGGGAAAGCGATTTCTGGGTCGCAAGGTGGGCCTGGTCGCAGCGGCTCTGCTGACGGTCCATAGCTTTCATATCCGTTATTCCCAGGAAATGCGGTCCTACACACTAGTGACTCTGCTGGTGGTTCTTTCAACTTATGCTTTTCTCGGTATGCTCGAGGTGCCTGATCGAAAAGCCTTCTGGGTTCTTTATGCACTGTTTAGCGCTCTGGCTATCTATGCGCAAGTGTTGGTCGTGTTTGTTCTCTCGAGCCAGTGGTTGATTCTCACGCCGGGGCGGATCAAGCGGCTGGGAATTTTCAGACTTTTGTCAGTGGGCACCGCAATCGGAATCTTAGCCGCTCCGATGGCAGCCGTAATGCTGCTTCAGAACAAGGGGCAACTCGACTGGGTTCCCCGCCCGAGTCTTGCTCGCATATTCGACGTGTTCCAATACATGGCGGGAACGGAGCCCCTCGGTTCGCACAACTCCGTGCGAAACCTGCTTCTCTTGATTCTTTATGCGACTGCCTGGATTTTCGCGTTTGCCGCCCTTTACCGTGGCCAGCCAAGCCAAACAGAGTCGAAAGTGACGACGGCTGGGTTGCAAGTCTTGGTTCTTGGGTTCGTCTTTCCTATTGCGGCGATGATCTGCGTTTCATTCCTTAAGCCCATCATGGTTCCGCGCTACTTGTTAATGTGTGTCCCTGCGGCTGTCCTGCTCGCTGCCCAGGGACTGATCACCCTCGAGCAATGGCTGCCACGCGGGAGAATCATTTCATCGGCAGTTCTCCTGACGATGATAACCATGGCCTGCTTTAGCGTCCGGGATTACTATGCCAGCTTCAGGACCTACGGCCACGACTGGCGAGGAGTAACCAGCTTCCTTCTGTCCCAGCGGCAACCGCAAGACGCCGCGATCTTCTACACGTTTTCAGGCCATCGTGTCTTTGACTACTATGTCAGGCGCGAGCGCGAAGGCGGTCGCCAAGACGCTGCTCCCGAGGTGCTATTTCCTCTTGAACTTCAGACCACGAGCATCGAGAAGCGCACAATCCCCTATCCTCGAGTTTGGCTCATCCTGCACCAGACCATACCGACTGCGGAAACGAACAGGCAGACAGCATTAATTCGTGCTGCACTCCAAGACCAGTTTCGTCTGGCGGGTGCGAGGGAGTTCCCAGGGGCTGGTGCCACCCGCGACGAGACCGGCACCATTTTTGTGGCACTTTATGTTACTTCCTCCACCAACTGAAAGCCTGGACGGCGAAAGGTAACGCCGTTTGGAATGTCCCCGCTGGGTCGATTGTGAAAAGTTTTTCACTGTTCATGGAATCCGACTCCTCCTTATGTCAATACTTGAAGACATCCTCGGTTATCCGTGATGAGTTCATTGTCACTCATTTTGAATAAGATACTTATTTTCAATGAATTAGAGACAATATTCTCAATGTTGAGACACCCAAGGCTTTGGACACCTAACTGCCTCTAGTGGTGGCAAGAGTGTTCATTTGTAATTCTAAACCAGCCTCCGTCAGGTCCAGCTGGTGGGTGAGCCATCGAGGAAGGATTCGCACTGTCACGCAATCCGCCAGGGAGGGGACCTGGGGATTGAGACTGCTGGCTCAGTTTTAGTGAACCACCGAATCATCTGTCAGACGAAATTTGCTTGCCATCTACAGGCTTGGGTCACACCCCAGCCAAACAGGAGCGCTTAATGCGTCAGGCCCCCTTTGCAGAAAGAATTCCCACTTCGTCCGCACTTGTGCGTGCAGCCGGAGCTATGGCTATTACGATATTCCTGACCCTTGGGTTCCAATCGTCCGCCTTAGCTCAGGCGAATGTGCAAGGCCAGTGGCAGACCCTGACAACACAGGCCCCCATCAATCCGATTCACGTCACGCTTATGCACAACGGCCAGGTGTTGATCGTTTCGGGTTCCGGAAATCTTCCATCCGACACGAGCTATATGGCAGGTGTCTGGAACCCTCAAACCGGCACTTTTACCACCCAGCCTTTGAATTGGGACATGTTCTGTAACGGCATGATCGAGCTGCCTGACGGGCGCCCCTTCATTCTGAGCGGCACGCTCCAATACGATCCCTTTCATGGAGATCCGCGGACGTCTTCCTACAACCCGGCCACCGGAACCTTTGTGGACCTTCAGCCCATGGCGCACGGTCGCTGGTATCCAACCGCGACAACGCTCGGCAACGGCCAAGTGATGGTCTTTTCGGGTTTGGACGAAAATGGCGACACAAACACGACCGTCGAGATTTACACCGTGGGTTCAGGTTGGAGCCAACCGTATCAGGCGCCTTGGACTCCGCCGCTTTATCCCCGAATGCATCTGTTGCCCAATGGCACAGTTTTCTATTCTGGTTCGACAACGAGTTCGTCGATCTTTAATCCCTCAAACCAGGTGTGGACGACGGGAGTCGCCATCACTAACTACAGCGGAACCCGGACCTACGGCTCTTCCGTATTACTCCCTCTGACGCCTGCAAACGGTTACGATCCTCGTGTAATGATCATGGGAGGCGGCAATCCTGCCACCGCTACCACAGAGATTATTGACCTGGGCGCTAGCAAGCCCAAATGGGTTTACGGCCCGAACATGTCCGCAGCGCGCATCGAAATGGATGCCACAATGTTGCCAACTGGAAACGTACTGGTATTAAATGGATCGGTTAATGATGAGGACGCAACCACCGCGAGCCTTGGCGCGGATCTCTATAACACAGCGACCAATACGTTTAGCTCCGCTGGTGCCGGTGCGTACGCGCGGCTGTACCACTCGGGAGCCCTGCTCTTGCCGGACGCGACCGTGTTGGTCATTGGCGGCAATCCAGAGCGAGGCACCTACGAACCGCACATGGAGATTTATTCCCCTGCGTACCTATTCAATGCCGACGGAAGTCTAGCTACCCGCCCCACGATCACTAGCGTCACGCCAGGGGTGATTGGCTACGGGAACGCCTTCCAGATTCAAACTCCGAATGCAGCGAGTATATCTTCAGCTGTGTTAGTCCGTGCCGGCTCCCCGACGCATGCGTTTGATATGGATCAGCGGCTCGTCGGTCTGTCCTTTACCGCAGGCAACGGAGTTTTAACGGCGACTGCGCCTCCGAACGGCAACATCGCGCCGCCTGGTTACTACCTGCTTTTCCTTCTCAATTCTTCCGGCGTCCCTTCTTTGGCCCAGTTTGTGCAGCTTTCGTTAGCACCTACGGATCAGCCGCCTACCGGAACGATCACCAGTCCCACTTCCAATCTCACCATCGTTCCCGGACAGTCTGTTAGCTTTTCTGGTTCAGGGACGAGCCCAAGCGGCTTCATCGCATCCTATTCTTGGGTTTTCCCAGGTGGCAACCCAGCGGCTAGCACTGTCGCCAGTCCTGGAAGTGTTACTTTCGCGAACTCTGGCACTTATGTTGCCTCATTAACGGTGACTGATAACTCCGGCGTTTCGGATCCAAACCCGCCCACCCGCACCATTACCGTGTTGCCCAACTTCGCGATGACGGCTTCACCCATGTTGCAAACGGTTGCGCCCGGCGGTCAGGTAAGCTATGGCGTGACTGTGACTCCTAGCACGGGATTCACCGGCACGGTCACTTTCGCCGTCAGTGGACTACCGGCAGGGGCCACGGGAATTTTCTCCCCGGCTTCGATCAGCTCGGGCAGCTCTAATTTGGCCATATCCACCTCGGGAAGCACCCCTCTCGGTAGTTCCACACTAACGATCACTGGCACTAGCGGTGCGCTGGTGCAGACAGCGACCGTCACTCTCACCGTCTCTACGTCTGGGTCGGGCTTCAACAACACGATTAGCGCGGACTTCGTCGGCTCAGACGTCCCGATGGCTAGCTCCGAAGTTGCCGGTGTGGTGCCCAAGAGCAATTGGAACGACCTCCTGGGCTCGAGCAGCTCTTCCCCTCTCTCTTTGGTGGATGAGACGGGGACCACCACCTCAGCGACTATCACATGGAGTTCGGATGACGTCTGGGAACAACCGATCACGGACCAGCCAGGCAATGTCCGAATGATGAAAGGCTACCTCGACAACGGCTCCCAGGACACCTCCACCGTGACCGTGGACGGGTTGCCGGCCGACCCCAGCGGCTATAGCGTCTACGTCTATGCCGATGGCGCAAGCAGTTCTTCCAGCAACACCGGCATCTACCAGATTAGCGGCCCTGGAATCACCACCTCCAGCACCAGCCTGACGTATGACAGCAACTTTACTGGAACGTTTGTCCAGGCAACCGCAAGTAACCCTATCGGGAACTACCTCGTTTTCACGATTCCGAATGTCGCTGGCTTCACCCTCTCAGCCATCCCAAGCACCTCTTCTTCCGGCTATGAACGCGCACCGATCAACGGAATTCAGATCGTGCCGCTCAGTCCTCCAAATCCGAATTTCACAATCACAACAACACAAAACTCGGCCACAGTGGGATTAGCTTCGACTGCCACCTACACGGTAAATATCGGGGCCGTCAACGGATTCACAGGCCCGGTCACCCTCAGCGCGAGTGGTTTACCAGCAGGAGTGACAGCCTCCTTTTCTCCCGCCTCCATTACTACATCAGGTAGCTCCACCATGACGGTCACCACCACGTCCGGAACCGCGACAGGGAGCTCAACGGTCACAATCACTGGTACGGCTGGCTCGCTCACGAACTCTGCGTCCGTAACTCTGATTGTCTCAGGACCAGACTTCACCATATCTGGCACTCCAAGCTCCTTCTCGGTGGTTCCAGGCGCCACTGCCACCTACACAGTAACTGTGGGATCTCTGTTTGGTTTCACGGACCAGGTCAGCTTGGCAGCGAGTGGTCTGCCTACCGGAGCATCGGCCTCTTTCTTCCCTAGCTCGCTTGCCGGTTCAGGTAGTTCGACCATGACGGTTACGACCGGGACGAACACTCCTGGGGGCAGCTGGCCGCTTGCAATTACGGGCACAAGTACAGAGGAATCAGCGCACAGCACCAATGTGACGCTCAATGTCACCGCTCCTGATTTCACTCTGAGCGTTGCGCCTTCCACGACCTCCATCATTTCGGGGGGCTCTGCAACGTACACCGTCACTGTCGCGGCATTGAATCGTTTCGCGGGAACGGGCCGTCGGACGGCCACGGGTTTGCCCGCAGGCGCGTCGCCTTCCTTCTCTCCGGCGTCGATCAGCACTTCGGGCAGTTCCACGCTTACCATTACAACCATGGCGAGCACCCCGACAGGCAGTTTTACCCTGACAGTCACAGGTACCGACGGTGCGCTAACGCACTCAACAAGCACCATTCTTGCAGTCACCTCTAGCTCGTCAATAAGGGTCATCAGCGTTGACTTTGTGGGCACGGGGAATCCCATGGGCAGCTCGGAAGTGGCAGGAGTCGTTTCCAAGAGCAATTGGAACGACGCTACCGGCGCCGTCAACAATACAGGTCTCTCCCTGGTTGATGAAACTGGCGCGGCTACTTCGGCGGTCATCACCTGGACCGCCGACGACGTTTGGGATGAGCCCCTCGCAGACGCGCCTGGGAACGTCCGCATGATGGAGGGATACCCGGATAACGGCAATATGGATACTACGGTCGTAAATGTCACCGGGCTGCCGGTCGATCCCAACGGCTACAGCGTGTATGTCTACGCGAATGGCTCGATCAGTTCGGGTACGAACACGGGTATCTATCAGGTTAGTGGAACTGGAATTACAGCCTCCAGCGTCAGCCTGACTTACGGCTCGGATTTCAACGGGACCTTTACACAAGCCACGCCTACTAGCCCGGACGGGAACTACGTAGTCCTCACGATTCCATCCGTCTCAGGCTTTACCCTGTCCGCAATTCCGACCGCAGCTACAAGTGGGTACAAGAGGGCTCCCATCAACGGAATCCAGATCGTGCCCCTTGGTCCGCCGAACCCGAATTTCACAATTTCCGCCACGCCAGCCGCTCAAAGCGTAAATGCCGGCAACGGCACGACGTACACGGTGACCCTTGCAGCCGTCAACGGGTTCACAGGCACCGTGAACCTGACCGCGAGCGGATTGCCCTCCGGAGCTACTCCTTCTTTTTCACCATCTTCGATCAGCGGATCGGGCACTTCGACCCTGACTGTCTCTACTGCAACAGGCAGTCCCGCAAGCAGCTCGACCATCTCGATCACCGGGACTAGCGGCTCTCTCGTGAACTCGGCCACTGCCACGCTCAACGTTGTAGCTCCGGACTTTAGTGTAAGTGTTTCACCTGGGACGACGTCTGTCGCTCCCGGAGGCACTGCCACTTACACCGTGACTGTCGCAGCGCTCAACGGATTTACTGGTGCTGTGAGTTTGTCAGCGACGGGTTTGCCTGTTGGAGCCACACCTACGTTTTCGCCAGCTTCCATCACGACCTCTGGCACCTCGACGCTCAGCATCATCACGGGCGCCACGACAGGGAGTTCAACGCTTAGCATCACCGGCACCAGCGGCTCACTGACGCACTCCGCCACTGCGATCCTTAATGTGACTACAGCAGGTTCGTCCACGAATGTGATCAGCATTGACTTTGTCGGTACAGACGTCCCGATGGCCGCTTCCGAAGTGGCCGGCGTGGTCGCCAAGAGCAATTGGAATGCAGCTACCGGCGCTAGTAGCTCTGCTCCGCTCGCCCTAGTCGATGAAACCGGCACACCCACAAACGTCAGCGTCTCCTGGACCTCGGATGACGTCTGGGAGGAGTCCATCACGGACGCGCCAGGCAATGTCCGAATGATGAAAGGCTACCTCGATAACGGCTTCGAGGACACCACAACTGTAACGGTGACCGGTTTACCCTCCGACCCCAATGGCTTTAAAGTTTATGTTTACGCTGATGGCTCGATCAGTTCAGGGTCGGACACTGGGATTTATCAGGTTAGCGGGCCGGGCATCACCACGAGCAGCGTGACCCTGACGGACAAGTCAAACTTTTCGGGGACGTTTACACAAGCAACCGCCAGTAGCCCGGTGGGGAACTACTTAGTTCTCACAATTCCAAACGTGTCCGGCTTCACCCTTTCAGCAATTCCGAGCACCTCAACGAGCGGCTATGAGCGGGCGGCCGTCAATGGGATCCAAATCGTCCCTCAGTAGGGAGCGCGTAACCCGCTGAGAAGCGTGGCTGGGCCGTGTTGGGCGCTACCCGAGTGCCCCGTATCTTCAAGGAGGCTAGCAAGGTTCTAGAATAAACTAGATAGTTAATTGCATTGAAAGTTATTCAAGGCGAAAGGATTCGTGGCATTTCAGATTCCAGGCCATCGAACCGTTCAGAGTTTCGACTCACGCGGGGAACCGAACGCATCGCCCGCCCCCGGTGAGCTGCTAGTCTGAGACGATTCTAGATTCACGTCGGCGATGCGGCGGCCAGGAGGTCCGAAAGTGTGACGCTCAGGCCATAATGATTCTGAGGGACTTAGCCGTATTTTTGGGGCAGAGGCTAGACGTGGGATCCCCCTTTGGCTAATGTAACGCGAACAAGCCCCGCCGAAATCCAAGCGCTTCGGATAAATTTGTGCTTTCAAATTTGTACAAGTTTGTGTGTAATTTAAACGATCTTGTATAATACAGGGCAGCATAGAACGGGTCATTTGAAATAGAATCGTGAAGTTCAGGCTGGAGAAGTTGAAGTCTTTGTCCAGAATCTAATACTGAAGTGTACGGCGCTGTATCCCCGCGCGGCGTCCAGAGTAAAGCTGAGATGTTACTCACAGATAGGGCTGGCGAAGCCCTTGGGAAACAGGCTCGCTTTTAAGCTGTTCTTTGACGAGAACAGTTTGGAGGAAATCTGCGGGTATGCGCGTTTCAAGTCGTAATCCTAGCCTTCTGGGTCTCTCCCTAGGAGTCAATGGCCTGCACTTGGGAAACGGAATTCCGAAGCCTAGTCCTCGAGTATGGCGCGGCGCCTGGTACCGTCCCCCCTCCCGCGTTCAATTCGGCCCAAACCAATCGAATCTCGTTGTCAATGCCTTAGGGCTGAGCTTTCGAAGAAGTGGTCAGTCCCGACTTACATGAAATGAGTCTCTTGATTCAAACGCATTCGGATCTTAATTCCGGGGGGCAAAAATGCAGTCAAACAGAGCGGGCGAAAAAAGAGCTGACGGCAGCTTCCAGGCAGTTATCTACTCCTATCGAGCCATACTTGTCGCGCTCTTGAGTTTAGCGGCGGCGTTTGCTTGCCCAGGACAGACGAACGTTCTCACCTACCACAACGACAATGGCCGGACGGGGCAAAATCTGAATGAAATTATTCTGACGCCCGCCAATGTCAACTCCACGAATTTTGGCAGTCTGGGATTCATGTCCGTGGACGGCCTTGTGGACGGCGAGCCTCTTTACGTTGCGAACCTCACCCTCGGGGGGGGCACGCACAATGTTGTATTTATTGTGACGGAGAATGACTCAGTCTACGCATTTGACGCGGATTCTTTCGCGCAGCTATGGCAAGCATCGGTCCTCGGCTCAAATGAAACACCGAGCGACAGTCGCGGATGCAACCAGGTCACTCCACAAATTGGCATAACTTCAACGCCGGTAATTGACCCTAGTGCAGGACCTCATGGAACCATTTTCCTTGTGGCCATGTCCAAGGACAGCAGCGGAAACTATCATCAGCGCCTCCACGCACTCGATATCACAACGGGAGCAGAGCAGTCAGGAAGTCCGACGCAGATTGTTGCCACCTTTCCAGGCACAGGCGAGAACAGCTCGAACGGCCAGGTCGTGTTTGACCCGGCACAATACAAAGAGCGCGCTGCGCTGCTTCTCCAGGGCGGCGTGATTTATACAACTTGGGCGTCGCACTGCGACGACGACCCTTACACGGGTTGGGTTATGGCCTATAGCGAGTCAACGTTGCAGCAGGTTTCGGTGCTTAACGTTACGCCGAATGGAAGTGAGGGAGCCATCTGGATGTCCGGGGCAGGGCCAGCGGCCGATGCCTCTGGGAACGTCTACTTTCTTGACGCCAATGGAACGTTTGACACAACTCTCACGTCCTCCGGTTTTCCAAACGCGGGCGACTATGGCAATGCCTTCATCAAACTCGGGCTAAGCGGTAATACTCTCAGCGTTGTTGACTACTTCACGATGAGCAACACGGTCGCCGAGTCCGGCGTCGACGAGGACCTGGGCTCGGGCGGCGCGCTCGTATTGCCGAACCTAACCGATGCTAGCGGCAACACCCATCAACTGGCGGTTGGCGCGGGCAAAGGCGGCGTGATCTATGTGGTGAACCGCATTTCGATGGGTAAATTCAATTCCTCTGGTGACCAAATCTATCAGGAGATTAGCGGTGCGCTGAGCGGTGGGGTATTCTCGATGCCCGCCTACTTTAACGGCACTCTGTATTACGGAGCAGTGGGAGATTCGCTGAAGGCGCTTCCGATCACGAACGCCATGGTAGCTACCGCTGCAGCCTCACAGAGCAGTGTGTCCTTTGCCTACCCCGGGACAACACCGAGCGTCTCCGCCAGCGGCACCTCAAACGCGATCGTTTGGGCTGTCCAAAACGGCACCACGGGAGTTCTGCATGCCTACAGTGCGTCCAATCTTGCCGCTGAACTTTACAACTCGAATCAGGCTGGCACGCGTGATCAGTTTGCCGACAACAAGTACATCACACCGCTGATCGACAACGGGAAAGTGTATGTTGGCACCCCCACCGGTGTGGCTGTATTCGGCCTATTGAACACGGTTGCCACTCCAGCGTTCAATCCTTCAGGAGGCACAGTCTCGCCCGGCCAGCCTATCACCATTACCGACAGCACTTCCGGTACCTCAATCTATTACACAACGGATGGCAGCACGCCTACTCCGGGGGCAGGAACCACACAACAGTATGCTGGGCCGTTTACTCTGTCCTCCTCTGCGACCGTGGAGGCAATAGCTGTTCTGACCGCTTCATCCAACAAAAGCCCCGTCGCCAGTGCTTTGTTTACAGTGTCCAGCGGTTCGTCACCGCCAGCAAAGGCAATCAGCATAGATTTTGTAGGGCTAGGGACGCCGATGGGGAGTACGGAGCAGGCGGGAGTGGTGGTGGAAAGCAACTGGAACGACGCGAGTGGAGCGGTGAGCAGCACGCCGCTGGCATTGGTGGACAGTACGGGGGCAGCGACGACGGCGACGGTGTCGTGGAAAGCGGATGACGTGTGGGACTCTCCGATAACCGATGTGGCGGGGAACGTACGGATGATGAAGGGGTATTTGGACAACGGAGAGATGGACACGACGACGGTGAGCGTGAGCGGGCTGCCGGGAAGTACAGGGGGCTACAGTATTTACGTGTACGCGCAAGGGACGAGCAACGGGACGACGACGAACACGGGGATATATCAGATCAGCGGGGCCGGGATCACCACGAGCAGCGTGGCGTTGACGTACAACTCAAACTTCAGTGGGACGTTCACGCAGGCAACGGCAAGTAATGCAAACGGGAACTACATCGTATTCACGATACCGAATGTAACGGGATTCCAGCTCTCAGCGATACCGAGTACGGCCTCGAATGGGAACGAACGGGCACCTGTGAATGGCATGCAGATCGTGCCGCTGGCACCGCTGACTCCTGGTTTTACGCTAACGGGGACGGCGGTGACGTCTTCTGTGAGTGCCGGGGGGACCGCGACGTACACGGTGAGCGCGGGGGCGGTGAACGGTTTTAGCGGGACGATAAATTTGACAGTAAGCGGATTGCCGACCGGCGCAGTGGGGACGTTCAATCCAAGTTCGATAAATACATCGGGGAACGCCACGCTGACAGTGACGACGACGGGGAGCACGCCAGCAGGGAGTGTGACACTGACGATCACGGGAACGAGTGGGACGCTTACGCACACAGCCACAGTGCCACTAAGTGTTACAGGATCGAGTGGGGGATCGAGCAACGCGATCAGCATAGACTTTGTAGGGTTAGGGACGCCGATGGGGAGCACGGAGCAGGCAGGGGTAGTGGTAGAGAGCAACTGGAACGACGCGAGTGGAGCGGTGAGTAGTGCGCCGCTAGCATTGGTGGACAGTACAGGGGCAGCGACGACGGCGACGGTGTCGTGGAAAGCGGATGACGTGTGGGACTCTCCGATAACCGATGTGGCGGGGAACGTACGGATGATGAAGGGGTATTTGGACAACGGAGAGATGGACACGACG
>Ga0210388_10000840_pt1 | contig 24446 bp, 16 predicted proteins | sample IncBWC19OmetaG_FD_155485 | JGI IMG/M metagenome (GOLD analysis project Ga0210388, IMG submission 155485) | Forest soil microbial communities from Barre Woods Harvard Forest LTER site, Petersham, Massachusetts, United States - Inc-BW-C-19-O ...
GTTAGGCAGCGGAACCTTTACGCCAAATGCAAGTACACTTAACGCAACCTATATACCAAGCACAGCTGACACTACAGCGGGTGGTGTAACTCTCATTCTTACCTCTACAAACAACGGAATGTGTTTAGCTTCTGCAGATACTATGGTAATTACATTCACTGCTCCACCGGTTGTAAATGCAGGACCTGATGAGAGTGCATGTGCTAATAATTCTGTTCCATTGAATGGAGTGATTACAGGAGGAAGTGGTACAGGAATTTGGACTACACCAAATGGTACAGGAATATTCTCTCCAAACAATACAACACTCACTGGTTCATATACCCCTAGTAATAACGATACAGTTGCTAAGAACATTATACTTGTGTTGACTTCGACTAATAATGGTACATGTAATGCTGCAAGCGATACTATGATCATTACTGTATCACCTGGCCCAATAGTTAATGCAGGCCCTGACCAAACCGTTTGTGCGAATAATGATGTAGTAACACTTTCGGGTTCAATTACGAATGCAGGAGGCGGCATATGGTCTACATTGGGAAGTGGAACATTCTCGCCAAATAATACAACTCTGAATGCGACATATATCCCAAGCTCGGCAGATACAGCAGCAAAGACTGTAACAATTGTATTGACTTCTACAGGAAATGGATTATGTACAAGTGCTACAGATACAATGGTTATAACCATTAGTCCTGCTCCTAGAGTGAATGCCGGTTCTGATATATTCGTCTGCGAAGGAAATACAACTGCATCATTGAATGGCAGTGTTTCTGGTGGTTCATCAACAGGTATATGGACTACATTGGGCAGTGGAACATTTACACCAAATGATTCTGCACTAAACCCAACCTATAATTTAAGTACAGCAGATACAACTGCTAAAACCGTAACCCTGATTCTGACTTCTACCCATAATGGAAGTTGTGTATCAAGTTCTGATACAGTGGTGATAAAAGTAACTCCAATAGCCAGTGTAAATGCAGGTACCGATACTACGGTATGTGCCAATGCAGGTGCAATTCCTTTACATGGTGATGTAACGGGTGGTTCAGGTACAGGTGTATGGAGCACTTTAGGAAGTGGAACATTTAATCCAAATGATAGTGTTCTGGGTGCAAGTTATACTCCAAGTTCTGCTGATACATCTGCACATAATGTAATACTGGTGTTGAATGCAACGGGTTCTTGTAACCCTGCTTCTGACACCGTGATCATAACATTTACTCCTGCTCCAAATGGTAATCCAGGTGCTGACCAAACTATATGTGCAGGCAGTAATGTTATACTTAATGGTACTGTTTCACTTGCAACCGGTGGCAAATGGTCAGCAACAGGTAACGGAACGTTTACTCCTAATGATTCTACTCTAAGTGTTACTTATGTACCTGGCATTAACGATATTACTGCCGGAGGAGTAAATATTATACTTACGACAACCGGAAATGGTGGCTGCTCTGCTTCAACCGATACAATGCATGTAACAATCCAATCGAAACCTGTAGCGAACTTTATAAGTTCGAAGGCATGTTTGAATGGAACAGTAAGTTTTAGAGATACATCAACTGTAACTACTGGTTCAATAGTATCATGGTCTTGGAACTTAGGTAATACAACTTCTACAGTACAAGATCCAACTGATACCTATACGTCAACAGGCACTCAAGCTGTAACTTTGATTGTAAGTACAAGTGCAGGGTGCTCAGATACTATTACAAAGAATATCTATGTGAATCCATTGCCGGTTGCAATGTTTACCTACAAAACTTTCTGTCCTGATTCTGTAAACTTTATGGATGCTTCAACCATTATTGGTGAAACCATAACGGCATGGAGCTGGAAGTTTGGTGATTCAGCGAAGAGCAACTTGCAAGATCCATCACATACATATCCAACTTCAGCTACGTATACTGTGACATTAATTGCAATATCTGACTCTGGCTGTTCTGCTTCATACATGGATACTGTTACGGTAAATACATGTAATGGAACGGTTTCAACTGCACCGGGTGTACCAACAGCATTTACACCTAATGGAGATGGTACGAACGATGTATTGTATGTAAGAGGTGGCCCATTCAGTCAGTTCGATTTCAGAATATTCAATGAATGGGGTACTCAAATATTCCAGTCTGAATCACAGAGTGAAGGATGGGATGGTACAATTCGCGGAACCAAACAACCAGCAGGTACTTTCACTTGGACGCTTGTAGGTACTACCGTTGATGGAAAGGCCATTAAGATGACAGGTAACGTTACAATACTAAGATGATAAACAATACTACTATGAAGAAGATTGTCGCTTATTTATTATTTGCTTTTGCAATATGTGGCACACCTGTGTTTGCCCAGGACTTCCATCTGTCGCAATATGATATGGCTAGCTTATATATTAATCCTGCGCTTACAGGAATGTATAGCGGAGAGAAGGGTGACTTTAAAATATATAATGACTATCGCTCACAGTGGGCCTCTCTTGGGAATGTTCCTTATTCTACCGAATATCTGGCATTTGATATGCCTGTGCAGAAATGGGGAAAGAACTTTGGAGTAGGGGCTTACTTAATTGATAATAGAGCGCCTGCAGGAAGTTTTAGCACCATGAATTTTATGACCTCTATAGCGTATGATATTATGAGTAAAGAGAACTCAAACGGCAAGCACTACTTAACTACAGGTATACAATTAGGCATATTCTATAAGAGCTTCAACCCGAATAGCTTTACTTACGATGACCAATATTCAGCTTCTGAAGGTGGTTTTGATCAAAGCCTGCCAAGCGGGGAAAGCTTTAGTAAAACCGGGTTGGTAAACTTCGACGCTAATTATGGGCTATTCTATAAATACATTGAAGAAACAAAAATATACCATCCTTTTTTCGGCTTTTCTATACAGCATCTTACTATGCCCAATGAATCATTTACCACTGTGAAAAGCCATTTACCTATGCGTTTCAATTTTCAGGGTGGCTGCGATTTGCAAGTGACAGAAAAACTTAAACTTATTCCTGAGGCTTTTTATATGACCGAGGCAGGGGCGACTGAGTTTGATGCAGGTTTGTTAGCGTTTTATAAAATAAACACCACTCAATTTCAGGCTATGTTAGGCGGTGATGTGCGTGTGGCCGATGCAGTTGTCATTCATTTGGGTATTAAATATGGAGAAGATATTTTCCGATTCAGCTACGATATTAATACTTCATATTTAAATGCCTTTACCGGTGGAAGAGGAGCCTGGGAACTTTCACTTATTATTACCGGAATGAAAGGGCATCCTCTGTTTGGTAAGGGTATGTTCTAAGTAAATCCGCTTTTACAACTTTTAAGATATATATTTCGCCTAAAGTGAAATGTATGATAAATCTTTATGTTTAGTAGCGGAAGTGCATTTATTTTAGTAGCAAATTGAAAGGTAAATGCTGACCTGGATGGTGTTATAAAAACCTATCCCGGGTTCTCAAATGCAGTATAAGATTGATAATAGTGTATTATGCTGGCGTTCAATTAGTATATTATCTTAATTTCACAAAATATTATCAGGGTAAACCACTTGAATCGAACTCCACTTATATATATGAGGAGGCAATTTATTCCGCCCCAAACTAAAACAATAGAATTAAATAATATTAAACCTTTAGACGGGGTTCGTGCAATTGCAATATTATTGGTTTTGTTCGGGGCATTATGTCTGCAATGAAATAGATGGCTCCCAGACCTTTAAACAGTTAACATTCTGGACATGGAGCGGGGTAGATTTGTTTTTCGTGTTGTCCGGCTTTTTGATAGGAAGGATTTTAATAAATAGCAAGGGGAGCAAAAATTATTTCAAAAAATTTTATGTACGAAGATTTTTCCGAATATTCCCTGCCTATTATCTTATTCTTCTTGCTTTTGCTATCTTATTATTCAGTGGGTTATCTTCTCATTTTCCTGAACTTACATACGCTCCATATCCATTTTATTCATACCTGTTTTATTTGCAAAATTTCTGGATGGCCTATACTTCCTACCTTGGGCCAAGCTGGTTAGATTCTACTTGGTCTTTGGCCGTTGAAGAGCAATTTTATCTCATCCTTCCACTGTTAATATTCCTGGTCAGCCCCAAGAATTTACCCCGGCTTCTTATATTCGGTATTGTTCTGGCCCCAATCTGCAGAAGTTTAATTTTTCCGGACTTAGGTTTGTATGTTTTGCTTCCGGCCAGGATGGATTCTCTTTTAATAGGTGTGCTGATTGCCCATTATCATCTTAAAGGCACATTAAAGAAGAAGTTAAACAACAAGGAAACTCCGTTGTCCTTTTTATTGGCAATTTGTTTTATTGTGCTGTTAATTTGCGGGAAAATTACCGGTTATCCAGGATGCGGTGCAGCATTATTGCATTCTATTCTAATGGTGTTTTATGGATTACTGCTTGTTATAGTTTTAATAGCAAACACAAAGTCATATTTTATCAGGTTTTTATCAAATCCGGTAATGTCATTCATCGCACGGATTTCTTTCATGATTTATCTTACCCATCAGATTTTTAATCAGTTGCTTCACCAAATGATATTACATACAACGCTTCCCGGAATGACCAATTTTAATGGGGTATTAGTTACTTTGCTATCATTAATTACTACTTTATTGTTTTCCACGATTTCCTATTATTCTTTTGAAAGCCCCATGTTGAATATTGGTAAAAAATATAATGGGGAAAAGATCAAAGAATTTTCTCTTATAGTTACCGGGGCATTGATTGTATATGCCATTATGTTGTATGTGATTTCATTAAAATGGAAATACAATGAATCGTATTATCAGTCTAGGAAATATTGTGACAAAGGAATAGTAGATAAAAATAGCGGGAACCAGGGCCCTGCGAAAATTGAATTTGAAGAGGCGGTGGAACTTAATCCTCAAAATTCACTGGCATCTAATTATCTTGGACTAATATACTTAGATAAAGCTCAATATGACTCGGCTTCGCACTATTTCATCATGTCTTGCACATCTGATTCATTACACTATGGAACTTTAATGAATATTTCAATATCATATGCAGCAGAAAAAAATTATGCTGTGGCTACGATATGCTAATATGTTACTTAAAAAGGATCCGGATGATAAGAGGGTACAGGTAAATTTATCTTCAATTCATTGCCAGAAGGGCTCAGCATTATTTGGCAATGGTAAAATGGAAGAGGCTTTAGCGGAATTCAAAAGTGCTGTGGCTTATGATTCGAATTCTGCAATTGCCATTGGAAACATTGGAATAGTTTATGGAAAAATGGGAGACACCGCATTAGAAAAAGCTTTTTATAGAAGAGCACTGACAAAAGATCCGAATAATGAAATGTTTTCAAAAAATTTACTTTCTCTGAATGGTGAAGCAGATGACTTCATCTCAGCTTTGCATAAAGACAGCATGTTGCTTATAAATGATCCTGCTAATAAGAAGATATTAATGGATATGTCTAATTTGCACGTTAATATAGGTGTCAAGTATGTTAATGGTACTCAATATAACAAGGCCTTTAAAGAATTTTCTCTTGCGGAAAAAATTGATTCAAGTTCAGCTAACACCATAGGCAATATAGGGGTTGTTTATTTTTATAAAGGAAATTATAAGAAAGCACGAGACTGTTTTCAAAAAACCCTTGCGAGAGATCCGAAAAATGAGATTTTTATCAAGGATCTACAACAAGCAAATAGCAATATCGGTAAATAGCTATAGTAAGTTAATCTTCCTTTATTTCCAATGTAGTTTTAAAGAAATGGGAAAGGTTAGAGACTTTCTGGTGTCAAAATTATTTCACTATTGCATTACTTGAGGAGGTTGTACAAGTGCAATCTATTGAGTAACAGTACAATAATTCGATTCCTATTGGAGCGTATTAATGCGTTAATTATTGAATAGGACTAATAGTCTCTATTCATCACCCTATACCCATAAATAATTATGAGAATAGATAACACCCCAGCTAATGAGGCGGTAGTAACTGTGCCATACAATGGCACCATTCCTATACTGTTTAAGAGTTCGTAAGCTGAAAAAGCTAGGCCTATTACTCCTAATAACATATATATAGCGCCCCATAATTTTGGTCTTTTTTCTTCAGGTCCTTCTTTGCCTACATTATTGTCAGAGTTATTCATGATTGGAGGAAGAGTTTAACATGTATTAGCTCATTTAAAATTACAAAAAACAATACAACATTAATATCGCAATAATCATTTATTTATGTTGATAATATAAAACGCCCTAATTAGGGCGTTTTGGGGAAGCATGGGGTCACAGTTTAATTTGACGATATGCTTTTTCAAAACTTGCGATAGTTTGTCATTATTATTTGATGGTCAGAAATTTGTCTAATAATTTAGTGTTAAACGCAAACAATCAAATAAGGAGTCGTCTAAAATGTTCAGAGAGGTAGATGCTTACTAAATAGGATAAGGTATAATATTGTATATTGCAGTCGAAACCCATTTAAATGGCCTTACAATAAAATCAGTAAAACATAGAGAGAATCAATGAATTGCTTTCAACCCCATAAGCAAAGAAATGAACCCCATATTTAAGAAAAAGGAAAAACAAAGAGATAGAATATATTATTTAAGGCAAATCATAAAGAGTGTAATTATTACAATTGCATTTACCTTTGGCTTGCCACAATATACTCAGGCCCAGCAAAATAAAACTGCAGATACAGTTCCAAATTATACTCTGGATCAATGTATTGTATTTGCATTACAAAACCAGCCTGCACTATTGCAATCGTCTATAGATGTAACAATTGCTCAAAAAACGAACGATATTAATTTATCAGGTTGGTTACCCCAGGCTTATCTCACAGGTAGCCTTACACATTATATTGAACTACCTACCTCAGTATCGGAAAACCCCTCGGATCCAACGGGGCCGCCGGTACCTGTAAAAGCGGGCATCTATAATACCGCTACTCCACAATTATCAGTAACGGAAAATATTTTCAGCCCTGGATTACTATATGCGGCTAAAAGTGCGCATTTATTAGTACAACAAGCCCAACAGGCCAATGACAGCAGCAAAATAAATATAATAGCAACAGTGAGCAAGGCATTTTACAATATGTTAAATAATCTGGAGCAGATTAATGTGTTGAAAGAAGATACAGCACGCCAGGGCAGAAACGTAAGAGATGCCTACCATCAATATATAGGTGGTATTGTTGATAAAACCGATTATAAAGAAGCAACTATTACACTTAATAATTCTAAAGCACAATTAAAACAGGCTACAGAAAATGCAAGGCCATTATATGCTTCCCTTAAACAATTAATGGGCTATCCACAGGAAAATAAGTTCAACGTAGTTTTAGATACGGCACAAATGATGCACGAAATAATGTTTGATACCACTCAAAAACTGCAGTATGAAAATCGTATTGAGTTTCAAATGATTGAAACCACAAAGACCTTGCAGCATGAGAACGTAAACTACTACCGTTATAACTTCCTGCCTACCCTGTCTGCTTTCTATGATTATGACCATGAGTTTGAAAGCAATTCTTTCTCCACTCTATTCCAGCAGGCCTATCCTTATTCATATATTGGTGCATCTATAAGCATTCCATTATTTACCGGCTTTGCAAGGATTGAGGGTCTGCAACGGGCTAAACTTCAAGGTCAAAAAATAGACTTACAGGAAGTCAATCTCAAATCTTCTATTTATTCAGAGTACACCGCAGCACTGGCCAGTTATAAAAGCAACTTGTACAACTTACTAATGCTGAAAGACAATGTAGCAATGGCGAAGGATGTATACAATGTGGTAACTCTGCAATACAAGCAAGGTATAGTTCCCTACCTGAATGTTATAACAGCAGAAGACAATTTAGTTTCTTCCGAAACAAGTTATATAAACTCCTTGTTCCAATTATTAGTAAGTAAAGTTGATTTGGAAAAAGCATTGGGTAACATATCTCCTAAACATTAACGAATTAAATTATAGCCTTTATGAAAAGCGTATTTGCATTATTAAAAGCCACCGTCAATTACTGGGTATTAGTAATTTGCTGTGGGTTTATAATCTCTTGTGGGAAAAAGTCACCACCTCCTACTCCACCCGTTCCTGTTAATTTGTATACGGTAAAAGCAGAGATAGTAAAGTACTACGATAAATACCCGGCTAACACAGTTGCACTTAGCCAGGTTGATCTAAGGCCCGAGGTTCAAGGCTATATTACAGCTATTGATTTTATTGAAGGTAGCCATGTAAAAAAAGGCCAGGAGTTGTATAAAATAGATCAGCGTCTATATCAAGATGCATATGATCAGGCTAAGGCGAATGCAGAGGTGGCTGAAGCCAATTTAAAACAAAACCAGCAAGATGCAGACAGGTATACCTACCTTAGTTCACAAGATGCCGTAGCAAAACAAACACTCGACCATGCCCTGGCTGCCCTTGACCAAGCTAAAGGTTCGCTGAAAGCCGCGCAACAGGCAATGAAGACCGCAGAAACTAATTTAACCTTCTCAGTTATTTCAGCACCATTCGATGGCACTATCGGATTCAGCCAGGTTAAATTAGGGAATATGGTAACAGTAGGAACAACAATATTGAATACTATTTCAACTGACGACCCTATAGGAGTCGATATCCTTATTTCAGAAAAACAATTGGCGCATTTTCAAGATCTTAAAAACTCAAAACAAGATGTTATAGATTCATTATTCACTATTATTCTGCCTAACGATTCCATTTACCCGAATATGGGCAAAATATCGGTTATAGACCGTGCGGTTGACCAGCAAACAGGAACAATACGTGTTAGGATTGTATTCCCTAATCCTACTCTTTCTTTAAGGCCTGGGTTAAGTTGTGTATTACGAGTGCACAATCAGGAAAGCACTCCAAAGCTTATTGTACCGAGCAAGGCAGTAGTAGAATTAATGGGAGAATACTTTGTTTATTTATCTAAAGATACTGTGGCACGTGACCCTAATGATTCAACAAAAACACACCCTGCGCATATTGCAATACAAAAAAAGGTGGTGTTAGGGCAAACTATCGCACCAAATGTAATAATCAAGAAAGGTATAAACGAAGGCGACCAGATAGTATTAGATGGTGTACAATCATTACACACAGGTTCTATTATAAAGCCAGATAGTTCGGGTGGTACCAAGAAAGTTACCGGCAAACATCAACAGTAAAATGAAGTGCATCAATTTTTCATCCTTTATATACTTTAGATTGTAGTATGATAGCGGACACGTTTATTAAAAGGCCTGTTACGGCAATTGTTGTATCGCTGGTGTTAGCTATAATAGGTGCTATTTGCATAATTAATCTTCCTGTTAACCAATACCCAGATATTACACCGCCTGTGGTGCAGGTTGCAGGACAATATACAGGTGCCGATGCCCAAACAGTAGAACAAACCGTTGCCACCCCTATTGAAGAGCAAGTAAATGGAACACACGGCATGGAATACATGCAAAGCAATAGCACCAATAATGGGTTAATGACTATTAATACAACATTTAAAGTTGGTACCAATATTGATATTGCTACACTCGATGTTCAGAATCGTGTGAGCATTGCAACGCCTTTATTGCCTGCAGCCGTAAGCCGTTTAGGGCTAACGGTTCGAGCATTAAACCCAAGCGCATTAATGCTTGTAGCACTTTATTCTCCTAAGGGCACGCACAACATTACATTCTTGGACAACTACACTAATATTTTCATAATGGATGCCTTGCTGCGTGTACCAGGCGTAGGTGCTATTACAACAGGTGCCGATAACTTTAGTATGAGGGTATGGCTGAACCCTGATAAAATGGCTGCATATTCATTATCACCTACAGATGTTATAAACGCTCTCAACGAACAGAACTTACAGGTAGCTGCAGGTTCTGCGGGTGTGCCCCCTCAGCAAAAAACACAAACCTATGAATTAAGTATTCTGGTAAACGGCAGGCTAAATAAGGTTTCTGATTTTGAAAAAATAATTATAAAAACTTTACCCGATTCAGGCAAATTGGTCTATCTAAAGGATGTAGGACGTGTTGAATTAGGTAAATTCACATACTCCAGTAATTCGTATGTTGATGATAAACGCGCATCTATACTCACTCTTTATCAAACTCCGGGTAGTAATGCACTGCAAACTGCTGCTGCTATCTCTACAGAACTTGAACTCTTAAAAAAGTCCTTCCCTTCTGATGTTGACTACAACATACCTTTTGAAACGGTTACAGTTGTGAAGGTTTCTATGGATGAAGTAGTAGAAACGCTAATTATAGCACTTTGCCTGGTAGCATTGGTGGTATTCTTATTCCTTCAAAACTGGCGTGCTACACTTATCCCTGTTTTGGCTATACCTGTTTCTATTCTTGGCACATTTGCCTTCTTTATTCCCCTAGGATTTACAATCAATACCCTTACTATGTTCGGTTTCGTATTGGCAATTGGAATAGTAGTGGATGATGCTATTATTGTGGTAGAAGCTGTTCAGCATTATATCGATCATCAAAAAATGTCAGTTAAGGATGCCACTACCCAGGCAATGAAAGATATATCGGCTCCGGTAATTGCAATTGCCTTAATTCTTGCTTCGGTGTTTGTTCCTGTAGGATTTATTCCCGGAATTGTAGGAAGGCTTTACCAGCAGTTTGCCATAACAATAGCCGTATCTATTGTCCTTTCTGCTTTTATTGCCTTGTCTCTTACCCCTGCACTATGTACCTTGCTTTTAAAACCACATAACCTTGATGCAAAGGCAAAAGGCCTGAATAAATTTTTCTTCAAGTTCAATACCTGGTTCGACTCATTGACAAACCACTATTCAAATGGAGTACAGAAGGGAATTCGCAAATCGAAGTATGTAGTAATACTTCTATTGTGTATTGCTATTGCAACTTTCTTTTTGTTTGAACATAAGCCATCAGGATTTATACCGAGTGAAGACGATGGATTGATATACGTTACTTATGAATTGCCTGAGGCATCGGCTACGGTTCAGTCAATTGATGTAATGACACAATTAATGAATGTTGTATCTACAACACCAGGTGTTGAACATTATGCAGCATTAGCCGGATTTAATGTAATTACCGGCGCCACAAAATCGAATAGTGGTACTATTTACTGTCAGCTTAAACCCTGGGATGATAGAAGCAGTGCAAGCCAAAGAATACCGAATATTCTTGACACTATGCGTAACCGTATAACAAGAGCCAATATTAAAAATGCAAATATTGTGGTTATCCCTCCTGCTCCAATTCCGGGTATTGGGCAAACTGCGGGTTTCAGTTTCCAGATTGAACAACGCAATACAAATGATGACGTTCACCAATTTGAAGCAGTAGTAAATAATTTTGTAACACAGGCCAATAAAGACCCTGCCATTACCGGGGCATTTAGTTATTATTCAGCACATACCCCTAGCTTTAACCTTACAGTAGATAGAGAGAAATGTAAAAAAATGGGTGTTGTGGTTTCTGATGTGTTTACAGCAATACAAACCTATATGGGCAGTGTGTATGTAAATGACTTTACCCTGTATAACCGTACGTTCCATGTTGTTGTTCAGGCAGATACTACGTATCGCAAAATGATGTCGAATATGGATAAGTATTATGTGAGGAACCAGTCAGGAGAAATGCTACCATTGAGCACGCTTATTAGCTACCAGCCTACTGAAACAGCCCCTCTCCTCTCACACTTCAACATATTCAGGTCAGCTGAAGTAGATGGAACCTCACCGGAAGGATATAGTAGCGGGCAATCGATTGAGGCATTGCAAAAATTAGCGGATAAATTCCTCCCACAGGGATATGGGTATGATTTTTCCGGTTTAAGTTATGAGGAAATACAGGCAGGTACATTAACTATATATATCTTTTTATTCTCGCTACTCTTTGTATTTCTTTTCCTTGCAGCCCTTTATGAAAGCTGGTCGGTACCTTTTTCAGTTTTGCTTGCAGTACCCATTGGCGCCTTTGGAGCTATACTTACACTTATGTTTATTCCAAGCCTTACCGATAACGTATACGCACAAATAGGATTAATAACCCTGATTGGTCTTGCAGCCAAGAATGCAATATTGATTGTAGAATATGCCAAGGTACGTGTGGATGAAGGAGAAGATTTAATCCAATCTACTATTGATGCTGTAAAGTTGCGTTTGCGTCCCATTGTAATGACTTCATTAGCATTTATTTTGGGTGTAATGCCTTTAGTGTTTGCAAGTGGGGCTGGTGCAGTTGCGCGTAGAACTATAGGTGTGACTGTACTGGGTGGTATGTTGGCAGCTTCCTCAATTGCCATATTTATAGTTCCTGTACTTTTTGTTGTAATTGTAAAAATAGCTTATGGAAAAAAACAATTGGAATACCTTGTACAGCACCGCGATGAATTAGTGGCAAAAGCAAAAGAACAGAACAAGGGTTAATTACAATGATTGCTGATACATTTATAAGAAGACCCGTAACTGCAATTGTTGTATCTCTTGTAATACTAATTCTTGGTACTATCTGCATTTTTACCCTGCCTATTAACCAGTACCCAAATATTACACCACCAGGCGTATCCGTTAGTACCACATATACAGGTGCTGATGCTCAAACGGTAGAGCAAAATGTTACTACACCAATGGAAGAAGCCATTAATGGTGTATCGGGCATGGAATATTTAACTAGTAACAGCACCAGCACTGGCTCAGTATCTATTAGCACTACTTTTAAAGTAGGTACAAATGTTGATATAGCCGCCCTTGATGTTCAAAACAGGGTTGGTATAGCCACACCATTGTTACCCACAGCTGTTAGTCGTTTAGGGGTAACGGTTCGTGCAAAAAACACAAGTATTTTAATGATGGTGGCCCTTTTCTCCCCAAAGGCTACACACAATATTACTTTCCTTGATAACTATGCAAATATATATTTAGTTGATGCGTTGCTTCGTGTACCTGGTGTAGGTGATGTAAATACTCGTGCTGATAATTTCAGTATGCGCATTTGGATGAACCCTGAAAAAATGGCATCGTATTCTATTACGCCACAAGATGTTTCAAATGCATTAAACGAACAAAATGTTGAAGTTGCTGCCGGCGCAGTCGGTGCACCTCCGCAAGATGCCACTCAAACATCTGAAATGACAGTATTAGTAAATGGCCGATTAAATAAGGTAGAAGACTTTGAAGATATTGTTGTAAAAACTATGCCTAAAACCGGAGAAATGGTTTATTTAAAAGATGTAGCAAGAGTAGAATTGGGCAAGTTCACTTATTCTAGCAATTCCTATGTAGATGGCAAAAGAGCATCATATATGATGGTTTATCAATTACCTACAGCAAATGCCCTTGACGTGGCAAATGGAGTATATGCTGCACTTGAAAAGCTGAAGAAAACATTTCCTGAAGATGTTGATTATGTAGTACCGTTTGAAGCTGTTACCATTGTAAAAGTTTCTATGCAAGAAGTGGTTAAAACACTAATTATTGCACTTTCGCTCGTTGCATTTGTAGTGTTTTTATTTCTACAAAATTGGCGTACAACCATAATACCTATCCTAGCTATTCCTGTATCGATAGTTGGCACATTCATATTTTTCGTTCCCTTAGGTTTCACTATAAATACCCTTACCATGTTCGGCTTCGTACTTGCAATAGGTATTGTGGTTGATGATGCAATTATTGTAGTGGAAGCTGTTCAGCATTATATAGATGTTGAAAATATGTCGGCTAAGGATGCCACAACACACGCCATGAAAGATATAACTGCACCTGTAATTGCAGTTGCGTTAATATTGGCCGCAGTGTTTGTACCTGTTGCATTTATACCTGGTATTGTAGGACGACTGTATCAGCAATTTGCAATTACTATAGCAGTCTCTATTTTAATATCTGCTTTCATTGCACTGTCATTAACACCTGCATTATGTACACTACTATTAAAGCCACATAAAATTGATGAAAACTCAAAAGGAATAAATAAATTCTTCTTTTGGTTCAATAAACGCTTTGAGCGATTTACATTCCATTACTCAAATGGTGTAAAGAAGGGCATTCAGAAATCAAAGTATGTTGTTGTATTGCTAATATGTATTGGTGTTGGAACATTCTTCTTATTTAAAGTTAAACCATCCGGGTTTATTCCGAATGAGGATTTAGGGCGTGTACAAGTTACGTATGAATTGCCCGAAGCATCATCTACTACCCAATCGGTTGAAGTTATTACAAAACTGATGAAAATAGTGGGCGAAACGCCCGGAGTGGCCCATTATTCTGCTTTATCAGGATTGAATATAAGTAATGGTGCGACTAAATCTAACAGTGGCACCATATTTTGCCAGCTTAAAGCATGGGATGATCGTAAAGAAGAAGGTGAACAGGTACCCGGTATAATTGATGTAATGTTAAAACGAATAAAGCAAGCCGGAATAAAGAATGCTAAAGTTACAGTAATGCAACCTGCACCAATACCAGGTATTGGTCAATCTGCCGGGTTTACTTTTATGATAGAACAACGAAACACGACTGATGATGTACATGCATTTGAAAAAGTAGTAAGCAAGTTTGTTGCAGAAGCAAATAAGAACCCTGCCATATCACGCGCTGTTAGTTATTATTCGGCACATACCCCGAGCTACGAATTGACAGTGGACAGGGAAAAGTGCAAAAAAATGGGAGTAAATATTACAAATGTATTTTCAACCATTCAATCTTATATGGGCAGTTCATATGTGAATGATATTACCCTATATAACCGCACTTACCACGTAGTAATACAGGCCGATACTATATACCGCAGACTGGTGTCTGACATGGATAAATATTATGTACGCAATGATTCAGGAAAAATGCTACCATTGAGTACCTTAATTACATATGTACCAATTGAAGCTGCTCCGGTAATTCCTCATTTTAATATTTTCCGTTCTGCAGAAGTTGATGGAGGATCTCCTCAAGGATATAGCAGTGGGCAAACTATTGAAGCACTAAAAGAAGTTGCTGCCAAAGTGTTACCACAGGGGTACGGCTACGAATGGTCAGGATTGAGCTATGAAGAAATAGTTGCAGGCGGTCAAACCATTTACATTTTCATGTTCTCACTTATCTTCGTTTTTCTTTTCCTTGCTGCATTATATGAAAGCTGGTCGGTACCTTTTTCAGTAATGCTGGCAGTTCCTATAGGTGCTTTTGGAGCTATTTTAACTCTTATTTGCACCCCTTCACTAAGCAATAATGTGTATGCACAAATTGGCTTAATAACACTAATTGGGCTGGCTGCAAAAAATGCCATTCTTATTGTAGAATACGCGAAGGTACGTGTGGATGCGGGCGAAGAACTCATACAATCAACAATAGATGCAGTTAGCCTAAGGTTAAGACCAATAATAATGACTTCGCTGGCGTTCATATTTGGAGTAATGCCATTAGCGTTAGCTACAGGAGCCGGTGCAGTTGCCCGTCAAACAATAGGCTTCACTGTTTTGGGTGGAATGATTGCAGCTTCTTCACTGGCTATATTTATTGTACCTGTGTTATTTGTTGTTATTATTAAAATAGCATATGGTAAAAAGCAACTTGGGTATCTGGCTCAACATAGGGAAGAACTAAAACGCAAGCCATAAAACGATAAAAGTTAAAAATGGGTAATACTTTTATCTGTTTGGTAAGGATATTCCGATAATTATTCAATAGTGTAGATCGAAATATTTATTAGTCTACCCTTAGCATCAAGGTTATTTCACCTTAACAAATAAGAACTTATCAGCAGATGTCCAGCAGAAATGCTTGCTTGAGTATTTGGTAGTAGTATATCCAAGTTCACAAGACTTATTCTTTGCATTCGTCTTAAGGCAAAATATATAGCTCTCCTCATTTTGTGATGTAAGACCCAAGAATTTATGCTTGGTGTACTCCTTAATTTCTGGCATACCGATAAATACAGGAACATTTACTGGAATATTATGCATCTTTTTGCATTGAGACAATAAATAGATTTCAGGGCCTATTTGGGGTGGACATACCTTATAACCGTGGCTGATAGCACTGTCTAATATCTCATTCCACTGAACATCATCCAGGTTTTTAAAACCAAGATCAGAAGCAGATACTAATGCAAGGTGAATGCTTTGTGTACTGTCGTAATCAATAACACCCACAAGAGAATCTACTTTATCAGGTGACTGCTTTTCACCAAGTTCCGCTGCGTAGAATATATTGGCTGATGAAAACAGGCAACGTACAGTGAATGTGTCAATAATAGGTGCGGTTTTTCTTTTTTCAGTGCCTGCCATTGCATTGCTGGTGATCAAACTTCCTATAGCCAGCATTATTAAGAATAAGTTTTTCATGATGTTTAGATTAGTGTGGATAATTAAATTATTGCAACATTTAAAACAACAGCCCATATTGAGCTTCCTGTCAGGTAGTGATTCCATATAGCTCTTTTCTTTATGTCATGTGCTTCGTCTTTATAGCCTTTCATATAAGCAGCGTTATGTAATAAAGCACCTTCAGGGACATTTAAATTACGAGCGGAAGGGTGAACAGAAGAGGTTATAATTGCAGGAATAAGGCCAAGAACAGGGGTACCAATAACCGATGCTCCGAAAACGAGCCATTTACATGATTTTTTTGCTTTGTAGTTATTATCAGCATCATCGGTGCCGCGGAAGTATAATGTCATCATACTGTCAACCTTGGTCTGGTTTGCTTCAAAGGCAGGATTCAACGTATCTGCTGCTTGTACCTGAATAACTGCAATATTTTCCAGGCTTGTTTCAGCTACCATATCCTGCGACTTGCCCAGTTGAGGTATGAACATTAACGCTACAAGAATTAGTGTTGAATAAATTGCAGTGTGTTTCTTTACTTCTGTATAGGTGATTTGTTGTAGGGTTTTCATGGCTTACGGATTTAGATTGTTTTAATTGGGATTGTGTATTGTTTATTTTGTTCCTTTTGTAATGGTTGAGGAGTAAGTCAGTTCTTCTGAAGCCTGGTAAGAAGCAGGGTACTTATTAATAACTATAGTGCGTACAGCAGGAATTGAATCCTTAGAAGCTCCCCATACATTACCTGATACCGCAAAGAACCCATCGTTTACTGCATAAATAGTAACGTTTGTCATAAAGCAACCACCCGGTACACTTACTATAACATTGTTTATTGCAGCTTTTACGGTCTCTGCTTTCGATTTTTTTAATTCTTTTGGGTTACTGCCTGAATTGGTGCTGAGTTGTTCATACTTAATAGCAGGATTAACATAAGAGCCGCCTGAAAGCATGCTTACATGCCCGATAGCTTCGTAAGTACTTGCACATGATGTTAATAATGTGCCGAGGAGCAGGGCCGCGATTACTGATTTGATTTGTTTCGTTTTCATGATATCTTTTTGTTTTGGGTTTAGTTTTAATTATCAGACTACGAAAGCAAAACTAGGGCAACCTCAAGGGGCTTACATGGCCGATGTAATGAATGGGGGTGAAGAACGTAACGAAACGTGCAAAAGGTGTAATGAAACAATTTGACAAAAGAACCGGCCTGCATGAGTCATGCCTGAAAAGGCTTGGCAATCGAATACCGGATGCCCTTAAGGAATAATCTAAGAAGCTTTATTGGAAAGGGTTGGATGGTAATATAGGATTGTCGACTAGGTATTTATACCTAGGTATAAATACCTAGTAATTTTCCATTTTCACTAGGTATTTATACTGATGTATTTGAGAGATACAGTTCCTAATTTTGCAGCGTTAACTTCTTATATCAATTGAGGTTTGTTGGTTCAAATACGAACTTACCAACAGCAAATTGAAATTGGAGGTTTTAGTAGGGGGAAGAATAATGGAAGTTTTTATATCAATAAGTAGGACTTATTAATTGGCCAATTTAAAGATATTCTAATATAGACGGAAAGAATACATATACTCTGTATGCTTATGTAAACGTAAGTAACCCCAATCCCCCAACCCCATGAATCTAAGAATACTAATGCTGGAAGATGTTCCGGCCGATGCAGACCTGATTTCAAGGCAACTGAGCAGGAATAAGATTAAGTTTGAATCACAGCGTGTCGATACCCGAGAAGAATTTGTAGACGCAGTAAAAGGGTTTAAGCCCGATGTTGTTCTCTCCGACCATTCACTTCCACAATTCAACTCTTTGGCAGCACTTGAAATTGCCAGAGAAGAAATACCTAACATTCCCTTTATCCTTGTAACTGGTTCAGTATCAGAAGAATTTGCTGTTACCTGTATTAAGGCTGGGGCCGATGACTATATATTAAAGAGCAATCTTGCCAGGCTTCCTGCCGCTATTGCTACCAGCCTTGAAAAACGTAAGCTTGAAGTAGAGAATATAACTATTAGGAAGCTAAATGAAGAAATAGAAAAGAAAAATGAGGAGTTGAATTACCTTAACCAGGAAAAGGACAGATTTATGGGGATTATATCTCATGACTTGCAGAATTATATTGCTTCAATGGTTCTTACACTTGGTTTTCTAAAGGCTTCAGTGAATGTTTTTAGTGAGAGGCAGCATATTCACATTAAACGCCTTGACCGTTCAGTTGTAAATATGCGTACCCTGCTCAGTGATTTTCTTACTATTAACCGAATACAAAGAGGTGTAATTAATCCACTTTATAATCTGGTTAACATAGGAAATCTTGTTCATGAAATAGTAGATAGGTACGAAGATATTGCTGGACGTAAAAATATTAAAATTCACTTTTCAAATAAATGTGCTGATTCCTTTTTTAATACAGACGTAAGCTACCTGGGTATAATTGTAGATAATCTCATCTCTAACGCTATAAAGTATAGTAATAAGGAAAAGAATATTTGGGTTGAGGTTGCTAAAAAGGACAAGAAGTATGTATTGATAGTGAAGGATGAGGGATTGGGTATACCAGAAAATGATATGCCTAATATGTTTGGCCGCTTTCAACGCCTTAGTCCAAAGCCTACAGATAATGAACCAACAAATGGGCTGGGGCTTTCTATAGTTAAGGAACTTGTAGATGCACTTAATGCAACTATAGCTTGCAAGAGTAAAGTGGGAACTGGAACGACATTTACGGTTACATTTAAATGAGTAAAATAAAAGCTATAAAACCGAAAAAGGCAATAAAAAAGCCTGCGAGGAAAAAGAGTACGATACTTGAGTCTCCGGATTTTCAGTCATTGTTTGAATCTGTACCTGATTTATACCTCATTTTATTGCCCGATAAAAATTTTACAATAACTGCTGTAAGTGATGTTTATGCAGCAACTACTTTAACCAAGCGCGATGAAATTGTGGGCAAGGGACTTTTTGAAGTTTTTCCTGATAATCCCAATGATTTAGATGCCGATGGGGTATCTAATCTGCGTGCTTCACTTAACAGGGTAATTAAGTTAAAAAAGGCAGACGCAATGGCGCCCCAAAAATATGACATTCGCAAGCCCGAATCGGAAGGTGGCGGATGGGAGGCTAGGTATTGGGATCCGTTGAATAGCCCGCTTCTTGATAAAAACGGGAACGTGAAATATATCATTCACAGAGTGAAGGATATTACGGAAATGATAAGATTGGCTGAACGAGAAAGTGAGCAACTTAAATATACAAAAGCTTTAGAAGCATCAGAAAGGGAAAATATACAAAAGCTTAAGCTTAGTGAAGAACGTTTCAGGCACCTCACCCAAAGTATTAAAGACTATGCCATTTTCATGATTGATGTGAATGGAATTATTATTAGTTGGAATAAAGGGGCCGAAAGAATAAAGGGATATCAAGCAAATGAGATAATTGGAAAGCCGACATCAATTTTTTATCTGGAAAAGGATCGAAATGAAGGTAAGCCTAAAGAGCATTTGGAATTGGCTTTAAAAAATGGACGTCATGAAGTTGAAGGTTGGCGTATGCGTAAGGACAGATCAATTTTCTGGGCTGATGTTGTATATACTTCAATATATGATGACGCTGGCAATCATACCGGTTTTTCAGAAATTACCCGAGACCTGACCTTTCAGAAAAGAGCTGAAGAGGAGATCATGCGATCGAATGACTTTCTTAATTCAGTACTTGAGAATATTCCGAATATGGTATTTGTTAAAGACGCAAAATACCTTCGTTTTGTTAGGTTCAACAAAGCAGGTGAACAATTGATTGGCACCTCACGGAAACATTTAATAGGGAAAAATGATTATGATTTCTTTCCAAAGGAGCAGGCTGATCATTTTACGGCTAAGGACCGGCTTGTATTGGAAATGGGCAGCCTGGTTGACATACCGGAGGAGCTAATTGATACCCAAAACGGACAAAGATGGCTGCATACCCGTAAAATTCCCATTAATGATGCAAATGGAACCCCTCTATATCTGCTGGGTGTTAGCGAGGATATTACAGAGAGAAGGATAGTTGATGAGCAAATAAGGCAACTTAACCGTGAACTTTCGCAAAGTATAATGCAGCATGAACTGGCTAATAAAGAGCTGGAATCATTCAGTTATTCAGTGTCGCATGACTTGCGTGCGCCCTTACGTGCTATAAGGGGCTATACTAAAATACTAATGGAGGATTACGCAGCAAGCCTGGAGGCGGATGCACAAAATATGATGAATGCTGTTACAGAGAATGCAGAAAGGATGAGCCAGTTAATAGATGATTTACTTGCTTTTTCCCGCATGGGTAAAAAGGAAATGAATATTTGTGATGTGAATATGAAAATTATTGCACATGAGGCCGTTAACGGAATTAAGGCAGCAAATGGGAATTCTATTAAAGCAAAGATTACTATTCATGAACTATTACCTACTAAGGCTGATAGTAGCTTGATGGGGAATGTATTTACAAATCTAATTTCAAATGCTATAAAATACTCCAGTAAGAGTTCTGCGCCCGAAGTAGAGGTGAATTCTTTTCATAAGGATGGAGAGAATATTTATTATGTGAAGGATAATGGGGTTGGGTTCGATATGAAATATTACGATAAGCTATATGGCGTGTTCCAGCGACTGCATAGCAATGCGGAATTTGAAGGTACAGGGGTAGGATTGGCATTGGTTAAAAGAATTATAACACGGCACGGGGGGCGTGTTTGGGCTGAAGCGGAGCCCGATAAAGGAGCAACCTTTTACATAGCGTTACACACATCTAATAATAACTCATAAACCTCCGAACTATGACAACAAATGAAGCAGTGGAAATTATTCTTGTAGAAGATAATATGGATGATGCGGCCTTAGCTATAAGAACGCTAAAAAAGCAAAATCTGGCCAACAAACTGGTGCATTTAAAAGATGGGGCTGAAGCCCTTGATTTTATGTTTGGCACTGGAGCATATGAAGGGCGTAACATTACGAATACACCTAAAGTAGTTTTGCTAGACCTTAAAATGCCAAAAGTAAATGGTATAGAAGTATTGCAGAAATTGAAATCAGATGAACGTACAAAGCATATACCAGTTGTTGTGCTTACTTCTTCTGCGGAAGATCCTGATATAAGAACATGCTACCAGTTAGGTGTTAACAGTTACATAGTTAAACCCTTAGGGTTTGATGCATTTACGAATAAAATAACTGACCTTGGAATGTACTGGCTTGTAATGAATGAAGTACCCAGAGACTAAATCTTAATAATAATTGATGAAAAAATAATACTTCTATGCGTACAATACTCCGAGTTGTGACTGTAGACGATGATCCCAATATTCATGCTACTTTAAAGCAAATGTGTAAGGAATCTCCCTACATAGAAATTGTTTATTCTTATACAGATCCAGAAAAATTCCTGGCGGAAGCACCTATGCTGGACTTTGATTTGTGTACTCTTGATATTCAAATGCCGGGTATGGAGGGTATTACAGTAGCGCAGGTGTTGAAAGGGAAGCCAATAATATTTATTACCGGTGCTGATAATAGGTTTAGAGATGCCCTCAACCTGTCTCCTGTCGATATCGTTCCTAAGCCGATACTTAAAGACAGATTGTTTAAAGCTATTGAGAAGGCATATAGCGCTTTGGCTAGTAAGAAGGAATATGAACTTTTCAATGTAGCAGAATCAAATAAAAAAGTCAAGATCCGTTTAGCCGATATTTTGCTTGTTTCTACTGATGATGTTGACCCCAGGCATAAGCAAATATGGCTTAAGACAGGTGAGCAATACACTTTAATGAATTATAAACTGGACGACCTTGTTGAACATTCTCAAAACCTGATACAGGTAAACAGGGCAGAATTGGTTTCTATAGAGGCAATACATGAGGTGGAGCGCGATCTGATAACACTAAAGGGCATTAAAGCAGATAATGGCAAGCCTAAACAGATAACCCTGAGCCCTAATTTTAAAAAAAAATTAATGGATAGGATGTTCTATATCTAAACCACTTTACAAATGGGACACGATCTAAGGATTCTATTTCTGGAAGATAATAAAGATGATTTTGCGTTGGTGCAGCATGCATTACATCAGTCTAATTTTATGTTTAAAGGCAAATTGGCTACCAACAAAGAAGAGTTTATTGATGGCCTTAGTTCTTTTGAACCGGACGTGATATTATCAGATCATACCCTGCCACAGTTCGATTCACTATCTGCACTTAAAATTGTAAAGGATAAATACCCACATATACCGTTTATATTGGTAACAGGTTCCGTGTCAGAAGAGTTCGCCGTTAAGTGTATTAAAGGTGGCGCTGAAGATTATGTGTTGAAGGATAACCTGATAAAGTTGCCTGCAATTGTTGAGAGTGCAATTAACAAGAAAGAGCTCAAGACTGAGAATAGGATAATAAAGAACTTAAATGAAAAGCTTAAGAATACATATGATATAATAGCCCAGAAGAATAAGGATATTACCGACAGTATTACATACGCTAAGAGAATACAAAAGGCTATTCTTCCTGATAAAAAAATATTCTACCGTTCATTCCAGGAATCATTCATACTCTATAAACCGAAGGATATAATTAGCGGAGACTTCTATTGGTTTGCGGAACATAATGGCAAGTCTATAATTGCTGTAAGCGATTGTACTGGCCATGGTGTACCTGGGGCCCTTCTATCTATGATAGGATATCATTTATTGAACAATATTGTATTCTTAAAGAACATATCTAACCCCGCAGATATTCTGAATGAATTAAATAAAGGATTTACTGAGGTTTTTAAAATGGAAAAGGATGGGGACCCCATACATGATGGTATGGATATTGGTGTGTATTCGGTTGATAAAGTAACTATGACCGGTACCTTTTCAGCAGCAAGAAGGCCTTTATATATAGTAAGGGGGAATGATATTATAGAGTTAAAGGGCTCTCCCTTGCCAATCGGAGGTGGTTATTACGAAAGGGTTCAATATACAAATGAAACGGTAAAAATTGAGAAGGGAGATAAGTTCTATCTCTTTAGTGATGGCTATGCTGATCAGTTCGGAGGAAGAAATAAGAAGAAATTAAAGATTACTGGCTTTAAAGAATTAATTCTAAAACATCAATCTTTGAAAATGTCATTGCAGAAGAAAAGGTTAAATGAAGAAATTGAGAACTGGAAGAATGAAGAAGAGCAAACCGATGATATACTTGTTATAGGTTTTGAAATTTGATTAATTCACTATTATTTTCGACTCAGATATAAATTCTTTTTGGTCATCGTAGAGTTTTACAATGTAGATTCCATCTGCGAGGCCTATTCTGGATAAGCTATATTCATTACCGCTAAACATTACCGTGTTGACTTTCCTACCTAAGATGTCATATAACTCAATATAAGATTAGTTTGGATATTGTGTGATTTGGAACCAAATACCCCAATTTGTGACCTAAGGTGAATTATTTTTTATAAGATTTTTTCTTATAAAATCATATGATATCAGCTCTAAACATAAAGAAAGAAGTTGATTTATTATTATATTCGTTAGCTTATCACCAAAGATTTAATTGCCTGATGAGTTTGATTTTTCGAAATTATCTATATCTCATTATTTGTCTTCTCTTATCTACAATATCAATAAAGGCTCAAATAATTAGAGGTAAGGTTGTTGATAAGGAATCGAAAATGCCCCTTTATGCTGTAATTGTTCAATTACAGGATAGTGCTTTGGGCACAACTACTGATACCAACGGTAGTTTTGCAATACATGGTATTCCTCTCGGCAAACACAACTTGGTTGTTTCTTATCTAGGGTATTTAAGCACAATAGTTCCTGATCTGCTTATAACTTCTGCAAGGGAAGTATTTGTAAACGTGGAACTTGAACAATCGGCAAAAGAATTGGGTGAAGTATCGGTTAGGAGAAATCGTGAGCATATTAATGAAATGGCAGTTGTGAGTGCCAAAACATTTGATGTAGATGAGGTAGAACGATATGCAGGAAGCAGGGCTGACATACCACGGATGGCCTCTAATTTCGCAGGTGTTCAGGGTAACGACGATTCAAGAAATGATATTGTTATACGGGGGAATTCGCCGGAGGGGGTGCTCTGGAGA
>Ga0210388_10000841_pt1 | contig 24436 bp, 34 predicted proteins | sample IncBWC19OmetaG_FD_155485 | JGI IMG/M metagenome (GOLD analysis project Ga0210388, IMG submission 155485) | Forest soil microbial communities from Barre Woods Harvard Forest LTER site, Petersham, Massachusetts, United States - Inc-BW-C-19-O ...
CTCGCTTAAATCTCCTTCGACATTCGCCTGCAATCGCCAGGCTATTCGGCGAAACAGAAACCGCCTGTTCGACGAGCGCGTCTCCTCCCCAAACACCTCGCGGTATTTGATGCGCAACGCGCCGGCCTTCATTTGGCGCAGGTCGTCGATTTCGTCAAGTACGGCTGTGTCCATCATGTTCTCTCCTCTTAAATGGGGTTAACCACAGTTCCATGGACGCTCTGTTGCCACTTGAAAGCAAGTGCGGATCAGCCCGATCTGTCGCTTGATTTCGCGCCGAGAAAGAAGGCTAGTATTGGCGCTGATAGCGTGGAGGTGCCTCCAATCAAACATCCGAACGTCACTGGTAAATGACGTGTCGTTGGCAGAGTATGTGATGCTTTGAGAGCTTGTTGCTGCGTCTGCGGGAGTTAACAACCGTTCGAAGCGACGCCGGGGAGCCACTTGTTCGGGTTCGAACTCTCTCTGCCCATTGTTTCACAACAATTTCGGCCTCCGAAGCCCAATCTTGCCGCAAGTGGCGTGTTCCGGCGCGGTTCAGGCGTCTCCGCTGCAGGTTTGCTGGATCGAAGAGGTAGCCGTCGCCAGTCGAGCCACTCGAATTGGCTAAGAGTCTCCGTTGCCACCGCTAGACCGCCCCGTTGTTTCACAGGATTGCTCCCTCGCGGCCTGAGTCGGTCCTGGTTTCTCTCGCAGTCCACCAACAGAAGCAGGAGGATCTCCGCCGACAATTGGCGGACCCGAACGCCACGGCGACCTTTCTCGGCGAGAAAATGTTCCCCGAGTTCGTCACGCTGCGCAGCGACCCTTTTCATCCCAAGCTAGCATCCACGCCCTGGGCTCTTTCGCTTCTGCCGCACGAGAAACTTTCCTGGATCGAAAAAGGTGTCGTGAGCAATCTCTTTTACGACCGCTTCTGGGCGAGCAAAGCGGGCAAGAAACCGACTCCGTATCCCGCGAACCTGGTGCTCGAAGGGCAAAACAATTCCGTGAACGATCTCATCGCTTCGATCGATCGCGGATTGCTAGTAACTAGGCTCGGGTACATCCGCGTCGTCCAACCGAAAACCTGGCAGCTCACTGGCCTCACGCGCGACGGCGTGTTTCTGATCGAAAACGGCAAGGTCACCGACCCGGTCACGAACTTCCGCTGGAACCAGAGTCCCGCCGAGGTACTGCAGCGTACGACGAAACTGACGCAACCCATACGTGTAACTAATGACGAGACCGGCTCGAACATGGCGCCCGCTCTCATTACCGCCGACTTCAACTTCACGAGCGTTTCGGACGCGGTCTGAATCGGCAACCCGAGTCGTTCCTTCCTTCTCCTAGCTCCATTGGAACCCGATGTGCGGCATTATCGGAACCAGAGGAAGACCGCCCGCAGCCCAATTACTGAGGGTGTAGCGGACGTGGATGCAGGCTTGGCTCTGGCCGGTGCGGCCTAGTTTCATTTGCTTTACGGCGTCGAGGGCGGAGCTGGCTAGTTTGGGGTCGGAGGCGGCAGATACTTCGGCGTCGGTCACGTTGCCGTCGGCGTCGAGTTCGGCGTGGATCATGATGTCGGCGTTCGATGGGGCGGGGATGTTGAGAGGCATGAACATGGCGTCGCTCAATGCGATGGCGGAGCGGCCGGTGGCGGTTGTCGCGGGAGGGTCGGCGGAGAGATCGGTAATGGCGAGCTCGGCATCGATGACCTGGGCTCCGGCGACGAAGGTGGAGAGATGATCCGGGAGAGACTTGCCGTGGAATTTCACGTTCTTTGTGTACACGAAGACGGTGTAGGTTCCGGGGGCGGCGGAGTGGAGTTGGATGAGGCCGGTGTCGTTGGCAATGCAGTATTCGGTTTCTTCCCAGAGGCGGGACTGGGCTTGGGCGGCGGCTGCTCTGGCGTGCGAGAAAAGAATGCACGTCACCGGCTTGCCGTTCCATTGCGCGACGGCAGTGCCAATGAAAGAAGTGCCGGCGGAGTTGATGGCGTTGCTTGTCCGCCACATGACTTCATTGCGGAGCATTTGGACTCGCATGGGGATGAGGTTGACGGGATGCTCGTCGGCGGCTTGCCAGAATAACCGAGGCGGATTAGAGAGTAGTCTTTGATTTGTTCAGTGACGCGCCAGTTCTGGCCGGACTTCCAGGTTTCGGTCAGCTCCCCTTGTCCGGTGTAGTTTAGTTTGCCGGAGGCGACGAAGGTGACTTTGAAGTCGAAGGGGTTCATGGTTGGTTGGTGAGAGATGGCGTTGTCCGCGGCGCGGCGAAGGAGCGAGAGAGCGGCGTCTCGATCCGCTGGCAAAGTGGGGACTTGGATGGTACTCGTGACGAGCTCATAAGGATCCGCGGGAACGGGAAGGTCAGCCCGATTCGTGACTCGGGGGACGGGTTGGAAGGCCAAGAGATTGAGGGAGGGCAGCAAGAGAGAGGCGACGAGAAGTGAGCGCTGGACACGTGGAACACCTTTATAAAGGGAGTATACAGCAGGCGTGAAATTCCGTTCCATTCCGGTAATTCAGTGAGTGGAGCCCGCCCACGCTGGCGAAAGCGGCGTAGCGTGCCGTGAATCGCCGTCCGTTAAAGTTTACTCATTGCACAAACTAACTAAGCATGATGTCGCGCATTATCGGCTACTTCCCGGAACGGCGTTTGTCAGGAAAACACAGGGTCAGCTACTCTCTCGGTTTCTCATTTACATGATCCACAACAATCACGGGAATGGATCGTGTCTGTTTCACTAATTTCAGCCCCAGCTCCCTTTGAACTGCCTCGAAAACCGAGATGCCATTGGGTTCCGAAGCCTCGACAATCGCTCCAGGCTGCTGGTTCGGATTCGGAGGCGGCTGCGACTGCAACATGCCTTTCGGAGTCCAACCGACCGGGAAATTCCACCCGCCCCGAAGCTCCGTGGCATCAACGATCGGGTGATCGATATAGGCATTCGCCATGCGGGCCAGATTCTCCGCCAATTCCGCCAGGGCTCTTTTACCTGGACTGGCTGATGGATCATAAGGGCGAGTTTACCCTTCAGGTCCTGAAGAAACTGGCTCCGGAATCCTCTGAAAAGATTGACTGGTCAGGGCCAAGGCTGCTGTGTATCGCCGGTGATTTCACGCGCTACGACGAGTATGCCGTACTACAGATTCCGCGCAATATCGAATTGCTGCGATATCGCCGTTATGGCGGCGATCTGCTGCTCCTCGAACTAATCCGAGGCAGCACCGCGATTCCCAGTCAACGGCGTTCAAATTCCCGAGACTTAAATAAGGAGCGGCCGCTTACCGCTGAGACGGTGGTCGAGCCCGACGCGATCCCAGATGTTTGGGAATCCTTGAAGGCGTTCCTGCTGGCCCTTGGCGATGACGTGCAGATGAAGGAGTTGGAGGGGTTCACGCGCGATGTACGCAAACTCGGCCACACTGGAACTGGAGATCTAGAGATCCGCATTGGGAGCGCGGTCGATCTGGCACAGGCGCAGCCGCTATTACAGCGTAGCTACAACCAGGGTTCCTGAATCGGGCTCCATGAATTATCGGCTTGAGATTCGGTGGCAACTTTCTCGCCCTGATGCGCTATCCGCCCGAATAAGACCCTGCGTACCGATAATGCCGGTTAACGCACGTGATTGCATTCGAATGTCCACGCGTTGGCGAACGCGAGCAGCGGCCTGCGCGCGGCGTGCTGCTGCCCATGAGACGACCATCTCGTGGTCGAGGATCGATTTTACCGCAAACAGCCTCGAATTCTGGCTCTGCCCGTCTTTGTCGTACAAACCGGCAGCCGCGAATCGTTAAGCGATTCTACTCCGGATTTTGGGCATCTTCGTCCGCAGCTAACTCAATCCACTCAAAGGGCACGTCGCTGCGGTGTAGGAACTCGCGAGCATATGTCGAGGGCGGATTCCGCTTTCCCGAATATCTTGACTCCCGCCGGCGGATTCCTGGTTTGCGTTTGTTCCGTAACCAGCCGGTCGAGCAGTTTTGGTACCACGCGGCGAAATGCAATATCTCGGGGTTCGTTATGGTTATTGAGAGTTCATGCGCCCGTACTGTGGTACGCTCAGGTCGAACGAAATCATCTGAGCGCAACTCAGCCGAACTTCTGGTTTGGAGCAAATCGTGGCCAACCCATTCGAACCTTCTGTTTCTGATACCGAAGTCGCTGCGGCGACGCTCGACGTAACTGCACGTAAGCAGGAGATCGGGTCGCTGGGGACCAGCGAGGAGCGCTTTCGGCGCTACTTTGAGCTCGGGTTGGTCGGGATGGCGATCACTTCGCCCGAGAAAGGCTGCATTGAGGTGAACGACGCGATCTGCAAGATCTTGGGATACGATCGAAGCGAGCTGCTCAACATGACCTGGGCAAAGATTACTCATCCTGATGATCTACCGGTAGATGCCGCTAAGTTCGAGCGCGTGCTGGCGAAAGAGATCGACGGCTACACTCTGGACAAGCGATGGATTCGCAAAGACGGGCAGGTAATTCATTCCACTATCTCGGTGAAATGCGTGCGTCGCGAGGACGGCGCCGTGGATTACTTCGTTGTTATGTTGCAAGACATCACGGCCCGGAGACAAATCGAAGAGGCTTTGGCGAAGTCGCACGCGAACTTGGAGCGGCGTGAGGCCGACCGGACTGAGCAATTGACTGTTATCAACGAAGAACTGCGAAACAAGGAGACGGAACTTCAGTTGTTGACGGCCAGGCTCATTGAAATGCAAGAGATGGAAAACAAACATCTCGCTCGTGAGCTCCACGATGATTTCAGCCAGAAGCTGGCGGTGCTGGGAATGGAAATCGCGGCTGTGGCACAGCGGGAATCGAGCCTTGAAATGCGCGGCCGCCTGCTGGAGTTTACCGCACAAATCGGCACTTTGGCGAAGGACATCCATCGCATCTCGCGTCAGCTTCACTCCGCGATCCTTGACGATCTCGGGTTGGCGGCTGCGCTCAGAAATGAATGCGGGGGCTTCTCGGAGCAGCATGGCGTTCCCGTCGAGTTCGACCCCGGCGACGTTCCACCGGTTGTTCCAGGCGATATTTCGCTGTGTTTCTATCGAGTTGCCCAGGAATGCCTTCGCAACATCGCCAAACATGCCAACACAACTCGAGCCCGGGTGGCTTTGAGGAAAGTTCGCAATGAGCTCGCGATGGAAATAACCGACAGTGGCGACGGATTTGACCCGCAAGCCATCAAAGGACGAGGAGGCCTAGGTTTGATCAGCATGGAGGAACGAGTCCGGATTGTACGCGGCACTCTGTCGATCTGGTCGCAACCGCGAAAGGGAACAGTGGTTAAAGCTCGCGTTCCCTTCCATCAGGGCCAATCATGAAACGCACGACTGTTCTGGTGGCGGATGACCACGCGCTCGTTCTTGAAGGCTTGCACCGTGTTCTACAACCTGATTTCGACGTGGTGGGAGGGGTGGCGAATGGAATCGCGCTCGTGAAAGCCACCAAGGAATTCAAGCCCGACATTGTCATCGTGGATGTTTCCATGCCACTCCTTAATGGGATCGAGGGCGCGCGCCGGATTCGGGCGGCCGATCACCAGACTAAGATCATTTTCCTGAGCATGCATCCCGAGGTGGACTACGTGGTGGAAGCGATGCGAGCCGGCGGATTGGCCTACGTACTGAAGAGTTCCGCCGGCATGGAGATCGTGACAGCGATTCACGCGGTGCTCCAAGGCGAAACCTTCATCTCTGCCGCCATCAACAACGCTACCGTCGAAACCCAAATCAAACGCGAACGGCGCTCGAGCGAAAAGGCGGGCCGTCTATCCCCGCAGCGGCGCGCCGTCGTACAAATGGTTGCCGAAGGACACAGCACCAAGGAAATCGCGAATATCCTGCATATATCGCCGAGAACCGCGGAATTCCACAGATACAAGGCGATGGAATCGCTCGGTCTCCATAGTCTTGCCGACCTGGTCCACTACGGCATCGTTCACCACATCGTTGCACGGCGGCCGATGCTTGCTGCGCCAAAAACGACCACGTAGTTTTTCTAGCTAGTACCACTGATACTTTAGGACTAGCATAAACAGATGAAATATCGAGAAGAGAAGGTCCCGGCCAGCTCGGTTTTAAAAAACACTGACTAACAAAGATATGGCAGGGCTACAGGGATTTAATGGGGTGAGGAAACAGTGAGGAAAAACGAGACAGGAAAAGGAACGAAATATGAATCCCAATCAGACCAAAATTCCAATGCGGTTTGCTAATTCCGAGCTGGCTCAGCAGCGTCACATCTGCGACTCTTTCCGAAATCCCCACAAAGAGCATCAACTCTTCCTTCCTCGCATTAGAAGAAGGCGCTGAAAAGGCGTTCCAAGCAGTCAGTTCACGGAGGGACCAGTGAGTTTCTCAGAATATTCTCAGACGCTCCTCCAATTGTGACAAATCACGTCCAACCGTGAACCGAATGCGCGTCCGGGCTTAAGCAAGCCCCTGCATTCCGTCAGCATTCCAGAAAACGCACCGTTTTAACGCCATTCATTCAGAAACAGCCGGCGGTTCGCCAACGCCACGAGCGTGCTTCCGGAAGGAGGATGAAACATGAAGGAGTTCTTTGAACGATTGCTGTCCTCGGACTTTATGGGACACGGTTATTGTTATCTCTGGAGACCGGAGATTGTCTGGTTACACGTAGTATCCGACGCATTGATCGCCCTCAGCTATTTCGTAATTCCGGTCACGTTGCTGGTATTTATCCGCAAGCGCCGGGATCTGCCCTTCCACTGGGTGTTCGTGATGTTTGGCGTGTTCATTCTCGGCTGTGGCGCGACCCACGTGATGGAAGTCTGGACCCTGTGGTTCGGCACCTACCGGTTGGCGGGGCTCCTCAAGGCCATTACGGCAGTTGCCTCCGTGTCCACGGCGATAGCGCTGGTGCCGCTGATTCCCCGGGCGCTATTGCTACCCAGCCCCTCTCAACTGCGCGCCGCCAATCTGAAACTCGAGAAGGAGATCGCGGAACGGCGCCGCGCCGAGGCTGCGCTCCAGGCTGCACATGACGGGCTCGAGTTGAGGGTGCAGCAGCGCACCGCTGAACTGGCGCGCGCCAACGAACAACTGCAATCCGAGATTCTGCAGCGACGAAGGGCAGCCGAGGCATTGCAGGAATCCCAATCTCAATTGGCTCACATGGCCCGGGTGACGACGATGGGAGAATTTACCGCGTCCATTGCTCACGAAGTCAATCAGCCGCTGACAGCCGTGGTGGCTAACGGGAACGCCTGCCTGCGGTGGTTGGCCGGCGGGGAACCCAATCTGGAGGAGGCTCGTGCGGCGGTCGTACGGGTGGTAAGCGAGGGGAAGCGTGCCGCGGAAGTGATTCAAAAGATTCGCGCTCTTGTGAAAAAGAGTGCGCCCGAGATAGCGCGGCTTGACGTGAATGAAATGATCCGCGAGGTGCTGGCTCTAACGAACCATGAGGTTCTGAAGAGACGAATTACAGTGAGAACAGAGTTGGCCTCCGGTATTCCCGCCATCCGGGCAGATCGCGTGCAGTTGCAGCAGGTGCTGCTGAACCTCATCATGAATGCGCTGGAAGCCAGCGCAGAAAGCGCTCATGACATCGTGATAACGTCCGAGAGGAGCGGACAGGATGAAGTAATGGTCGCAGTATCCGACTCGGGGGTCGGAATCGACCGGGACAAGCTGGACAGAGTATTCCAGCCTTTCTTCACTACCAAATCCAACGGAATGGGCATGGGGCTATCCATTAGCCGTTCCATCATCGAAGCTCATGGCGGCCGGCTACGGGGCGCGCCTAACCAGGACTGTGGTGCGACGTTCCAGTTCACCTTGCCGGCCCCGGCTTAGGTCGAAATGATTCAAAAGGACCCAGTTGTGTTCGTCATAGACGACGACGCGGGCGTGCGCCAAGCGCTGGAGAGCCTGATCCGGTCGGTTGGACTTCGCGTTCAGACCTTCGCATCCGCGCATGAATTTTTAAAAAGCGAGCGGACGAGCGAGCCTGGATGCCTGGTGCTCGATGTCCGCATGCCGGGCCGGAGCGGGCTCGACTTTCAACGCGACCTGACAGAGGCGGGTATCCATATTCCAGTCATTTTTGTCACTGGTCATGGCGACATCCCCATGTCGGTGCGGGCGATGAAGGCCGGCGCGACAGAGTTTCTCACTAAACCATTTCGCGAGGAGGATTTGTTGGGTGCTGTCCGGGAGGCGATCGATCGAAATCGCGTGGCGCGGCAGGAGAGACAGGCATTGGAAGAACTGCGCGAGCGTTTCCGCACACTGACCGCTCGTGAGCGCGAGGTAATGGAGTTGGTCGTGTGCGGCCTGCTCAACAAGCAGGTTGCGGCCGAGTTGGGCAACAGCGAAGTTACAGTCAAGTTACAAAGAGCTCACGTAATGCACAAAATGTGCGCCGAATCGTTGGCGGAACTGGTCAGAATGGCTGAAAAGCTCGGAATCTCCGGGCATAAGTAGTAGAGCAACCATACCAAAGTGTGATAGCGACCATTTCTCTTGAAGCGTAGGCTGGTTTTGTAAAGAAAAATGGCTCAAGGACGAATCTTTCCGAGGCGACCATGGGAAAAAACAAGATTATCACCATAGTAGGGATCGTGGACGATGATCAATCGGTCCGCGACTCGATCAGCAGTCTCCTTCGCTCCGCCGGTTTCAAGACCGCTCCGTTTGCGTCCGCCGAGGAATTCCTGAACTCGGACCACCTGAGCGAGCCAGACTGCCTCCTTCTCGATGTTCGGATGCCGGGATTAAGCGGCCTCGAGCTTCAGAGCCAGTTGCGCAGCATGAAGTACCCGACTCCGATCATCTTCATAACCGCCCTTACGGACGACCAGGTGCGAGACAAGGCATTCGAACAAGGTGCGTCTGCTTTCCTGGGTAAGCCTTTCAGTGAAGAGGTTTTGCTCTGTGCCATTCAAGCGGCGATTGAAGTGACCCGAGCATCGTCTAAGTAGATCCATTTCTTCAAATGAACTTAAAGACTTCGTAAAAAGGAGAAGACTATGCATTCGACCACGAACTCGAACGGCCCGTCGTCCCGCGATTGGCCAACTGAAGCATCCGTCAGATCCGAAAAAACTTACGGTGTGTACACAGAGCCGGAGATTATCGTCGAGAGCCGCAAGCTGAAAGACGTATTGGAACAGGTTAAGATGGTTGCGCCGACCGACTGTACCGTCCTGCTCCAAGGCGAGACCGGCACCGGCAAAGAGGTTGTTGCCGAAATGATCCACAATCTCAGCCCGCGTCGCGAGCGAGCCTTGATTAAGGTGAACTGCGCCGCTATCCCAAGTGGTTTGCTGGAAAGCGAGTTGTTCGGCCATGAGAAGGGAGCTTTCACCGGCGCTATGGCCCAGCGGCTAGGGCGCTTCGAAATGGCTGATAAAGGAACGCTGTTTCTGGATGAGGTGGGTGATATTCCTTTAGAGTTGCAACCCAAGCTCTTAAGAGTGCTCCAGCAGCAGGCATTTGAGCGCTTGGGTGGCACGCGCACGGTTCATACTCATGTCCGGCTGATTGCCGCGACTCATCGTGATCTCGCGCGGCTGGCGGAGGAAGGAAAGTTCAGGGCGGATCTTCTGTATCGCCTGAATGTTTTTCCCCTCAGCATCCCACCGCTACGCGAACGGGTGGAAGATATCCCCTGTTTGGTTCGACATTTCACCGCCAAGTACGCGGACAAATTCAATAAACAAATCGACGCGATCCCCGGGGCCGCAATGGACATTCTGATGAGTTATTCCTGGCCCGGCAATATTCGCGAGCTACAGAACATCATCGAACGCGCAGTGATCCTGTCGCGTGGGCCGGTGCTGGATCTTCCGGCACAGGAACTCATCCGGCTGAAGCGCGAAATACCGGCCGAGCCAATCACGATGAAGGATGCGGAGCGCGCCCACATACTCCGGACTCTGGCGAAAACTAACGGTCAACTCGCCGGCGCCGCAGCCCTCCTTGAAGTTCCGCGGTCCACGCTCTTTTATCGGATCCGGCGGCTGGGCATCGATTTGCCTCGATCCAATAAAGCGCACCACCTCAACGCCAATGCAGGCTGAACTCGAATCGCTGGCTTATGATTGCGGCATCACATCAGAAAACTTCAGCGTAAGCTCATCGATATAGCACCAGCCCCAACTATCTCTGGGCTCAAGGGAGCGCATGATCGGATGACGGGTCTCGTGGAAGTGCCTGGTTGCGTGTTTATTCCTTGATGAATCACAGCAGCCGACATGGCCGCAACTGAGGCACAAGCGAAGATGAACCCACGGGTCTCCGAGTTTCACACACTCCTCACAACCACGAGTTCGTGGTCCCACGTTTAGAATCAGATCGATATGTGAACACTCGCGGCGCATATCCGCTCCTCCCGCGTGAGACTCCGCAATTCGCGGACCAACTTGCCCAAATTAATGATGACTCGACTCTTCTGCGGTGCGGTAGCCTAATGTTAGACTGATCCTCTCTATTCGACATATCGCGAAATCCTGAACATATGAAAACGCTCTTGTCTTGATTACAAAGGAAGAGGCAATGGCACAGAGTGGCATCCGGACTGCGTCCGCTAAGTACGGGATCACTAACGAAGACCCCATAGTGTATGTTGTGGACGACGACGCATCATTGCGGGACGCCAACTATCCGGTCGGACTGCTTCCGCACACTGAGCATAAGAGCTCCGTCTTTCAATTGAGCCCCGAAAAACCTATCTTCCTGGTTACCGAGGCCAGGATCCGCCGAGAATTCTTTGGCGACCTGCGTCTGGAGAAACTCGCCGCTTTAGGCATGTCTCCCGATCAGTTTGTTGATTCCGTCCCATGTTCTGCGCAAACCGGCCGCTGAACGATGACTGCACCGTGGTTGGATTGCACTACACAGGCAATGGTGCGCATTCGTAAGCGGGGGAGTCTATGTATAGACGGCGCGCTTCCAAACCGTCGACGTTGGGTCCCATAGCTGCAATGTTTGAGCAACGCTGAATCGTTAATAGAAAACCAAATCGCCGCTTGGCCTAATAACTGCACTGTCGGGTATTACCCGGGAGAGTGTAACTGGGAAAAAGGAGACCACTATGAAAAGATTCATCGCGCCGTTCCTAACGTTGGCGTCGCTGAGCGTCCTGCTCGGTTTCGCGGCAAACATCAAGACCGATTACAGCCATTCAGCCGATTTCAGCGTGTACAAAACCTATTCCTGGATCCAGATAAAGGCCGACCCGCTTTGGGTGGACCGAATTACGGGGGCCATCGACCACGAGCTGAATACCAAAGGCTGGGCGAAGGTAGCTGAAAGCGGCGATGCAGGCGTGGCGGCGTTCAGCGCCACACACGAAGTGCCAACCATGGAAACTTTTTATACAGGTTTTGGCGGTGGCTGGCGCTGGAGGGGCGGAATTGCCGATGGTTTCGCCACTACGACCGTCGACAAAACACCGGTCGGAACCCTGACTATCGACCTGTTCGACGGCCACACCAAAAAGCTGATCTGGCGAGGTATGGCCAGCGAAGCGCTTTCGAATAAGCCGGAGAAGGATGAGAAGAAGATGGAGAAGGCAGTGGAAGCCATGTTCAAACACTTCCCTCCACCTCCTCGCGACTAGACCTATCTCGAGAAAGGATCCACCTCATGAACCGGTTTTCTTTCGCAGCATTGCTGACCGTGCCGTTGCTGGCGCTCTTCGCGCAAGTTCAAATACCCGAGCGCTCAGCCACGGCGTTGTTCAAAGGCGAGCCCGGTCGGCAAAGAACGGAAATCCGTTTCGACCCGGCCTCCGGCCTGGTGACGCTGAAGCTGCTGGTCCAGGATCCCGATGGACACTTCATTCCGAACATCCGGCGAGAGGACTTCGTGGTCTACGAGAACGACGTCCCCCAGACCAACGCAAAAGTCGAAGTCGAACATCCTTCTGTTTCGCTAGCCTTGCTGCTCGAATATGGCGGCCATTTCCCAACCATGAATGGAATGATCGCCACCGACGTTACGATGGCTGGACGTCAGTTGTTGGAGGTCATCGGCCGCGACGACAAAGTCGCGATTTGGAAGTATGCGGACCGGCCGGAATTACTTGCTGACTTTACTCAGGACCATCAAAAGCTGGAGAACCTTCTCTATACGCTCGATCCTCCAGGTGTATCGGAGGCCAATTTGTACGACGCTCTCATGGTAGTCTCGCAGCGCATGCAGGAGGTTCGCGGCCGCAAGGCGGTGATCCTCCTGTCATCTGGCGTGGATACCTTCAGCAAGGCCCGGCTTGAAGATGTCCTCACTATGCTACGAACGTCGGACACGACCATCTACGTAGTCAGCCTGGGGGAGATCTTCCGCCAATCTGTTGCTTTGCCTGAAGCTGTGCCCCCCTCAGCTAATTTTGATTGGAAGCGAGCCGCACAGGAGCTCCAGGAAATTGCGCGTGCCTCTGGCGGACGATTTTATGCTCCGCCGAGCATCGTCGGTCTGTCCGGGGTCTACGATGACATCATGGAGAACCTGAAAGTACGCTACGTGATCACCTACAAGTCGTCCACTTCGGGCAGCCCTAACTCGCCCCGCAGCGTGCGGGTCGAGCTCGTGAACCCGAAAACTGGGGGACCATTGCAGGTTACGGACGAGAGCGGCAGGACAATCCAGGCCCACGTAGTTCTCCAGGATAAGTATGTTCCAGCCAGGGCATCCGGCGAATAAGCAATTGCGCCGGCGATCCAACTACAGTTTCGACAATGCACTAAGGCGGACGGCTCGAGAAACAAACACTACGGCTGTATGAAATATCGTGAGTGGCCGGCCTAAGCCGGCCGCTAATGGATCGGACTATTTCTAGCTCAGGGTCCCCGACCCGATCGCGCCCTACGGACCGGACTCACGGGGAACCGATATAGCGGCTCTCGATGCGGAGCCCTCTGAAAATCGCTCAGGTACCGCGATAAACGCTATCCGCGAGGCCAGGCGCACTCGAATGGCTGTGACGCCGTGAGCGCCATGCGTGAGATGCTGCTCGGGCGTAGATATTGTTGCCAGTAAAATCTGCCAGAAACGCGTTGCGTAGATCGCGAGCGACAGTGATCGTGTCGGCTGCACCCGCGGAGGGAATGGTGACGGAATTCGTCATGGTTTGCCTCGAAGCATCTTCAGCAGCTTGCTTGCACGCGTCGATAAGACTGACCGCGGTGCACGCTGCAGGTGCTTCGCGCGAATCTGCGGGCCCCAGTTCGTCTAACCGTCGACGCGCAACTTCCAAGGTTCGGCAGTCGCTGGAGACTCTCTTTGCTTTCGTATGAGATTGCATTTGGACCATCGGGTGCACCGAGGAATCATGGAGGCATTATGAAACTCGACAAGAGACTGTTTGCAGTCGCAGCACTTCTGATCGCGCCGGCATTCGCCCCGGCGGCGGCGCACGTAGACTTGGGCATCGCCGTCGGCACGCCACCTCCACCTCCGCCGGCCGCATATGTAGCAGGTCCGGTCGGTGTCGCCCCGGGACCCGGCTATGTCTGGGTGGACGGATATTGGAATTGGGTGGGTGGCCGCTGGGTTTGGGTACCGGGAAGTTGGGTATTGCCGCCTCGTCCACACGCTGTCTGGGTAGCGCCGGCCGTTGAATTTCGATGGCATGGCGGCCACTGGCGCTAACGCAACCTATGGAGTGGCACGACATACAGAATCCACATGACAAGGTGCTCGATGAACTGGCGGCGCGCTATTCCCTCCATCCCCTCCACGTGGAGGACTGCCGCCAGGAAGCTCAGCGTACCAAGGCGGAAACGGGTAACGGTTATCTGTTCATTTCGCTAAAACAGATGGCTTTCGATGATGCCGGCCGGCTTAGCAGCGACGACGTGGTCTTGTTCGTTGGCCGCGACTTTGTGCTGACGGTCCATCGTACCCCGGTACCGCTGCTTGAACCATTGCGCGCCGCCGAGCAGGAATTGCGGCCGGACCAAGTGCTGTATCGCCTGGTGGATACCTTTGTCGAATCCTACATCCCACTTGTGGACCAATTGGAAATGGGCATCGAACGATTGGAAGATGAGGTGCTCGGCGCCCCTCGGCCCGCCGTGCTGGAGAAAATTGATGAGGTCCGTAGCACGTTACTGGAGCTGCGGCGTGTCCTGAACTCGACGCGTCACGTTATTGTTCAGTTGCGGCACATCCCAGCCCGCTGATCAACCAGGAACTGTCTCCGTACCTGCGCGACGTGCAAGATGATCTTACGATCGTCTTGGAAACCATCGCCGCCGACCGCGACCGGCTGGCGGGGGCCCTGGATATCTATCTATCTAGCATCGCGAACCGCAACGCTGAGGCCACCAAGACCTTGACTCTTCTTGGCACCGCCGCGCTGCCGGGGCTCGTCATCACCAGCATCTTCGGGATGAACATCGAATATCCGCCCTGGATTAAGTCGCATTTCACGTTCGCGATCATCATCATTGGTTCTTTCGTCGTTACGTTGTTTCTGCTGTGGTACTTGAGACGAAAAGATTACTTGCCCGGCGGTACAACTTCAGGTTCGACGAAGAACTGACTCCCGCATATCCCAAGCTAGGGGCGCTGGCGGAAGCCGGCTTACTACAGTCCCTAAATCGCCGCTCAGCCAAAATCGGCAAGCGCCAGTACCATCGCTGCGAAGGCTTGGCCGCGGCGAGTTTGCGAAGCGAGCTAATAGGTGCGTGTGACAATCGATAAGGTCCGTCAAGACCGTGGATAGGCCCAGATCGATGACCAGTGCGTCTTTTGGCGCGTGATCCTCAATCTGACCGACCGCACCAACTTCCTTATGCGGCCACGTTCGATCCACAGCCCCGGTTCTCGAGGTAAGCACCCTTTCGCACATGCAAAAGCCTTCCGGCCTTAAAATGGCTGAGGGATTCGCCTCGCCAGTCAACTCGGAGTATGAAGACACTTGCACCGAATCCGAATAGAAAACTCACGCGCCGAACTTCTGATCGGCCGCGAAAGTGTTGGCGCCGAGTTCGTTCCCGGCAGGGGAATCGGATACCTCGCTGATGGCACCAAGATTGTCGCCCAATCCACCATTTGCGCGACCGGTGTCGAATATCGCCGGCTGAACGTTCGCGACGAAGGCCGATTCCTGGGGGGCGGGGGTATATTACGGGGCTGGTACAAGCGAAGCTATGTTTAGCGGTAGGGAAGACGTTTTTGTGGCGGCGGAAATTCGGCCGGCCAAGCGGCCATGCACTTCGCGCAATTTGCCAGAACCATCACCATCACGAATTGCCACACAAATAAACAGCAGACCTTCGCGTCACGCTGGCTGTTTGTTTGCATCGGGGGAGTACCTCATACCGATTGGGCGCAGGAAGTCGGAATCCTCCCGCGACTATGCGGGATACCTGGTAACTGGCCCGAGTCTGTCGGCCAATGGCCCGCTCCCTGGGAATTGGCCTCTTGATCGTCATCCTTACTATCTCGAAACCAGCGCACCCGGTGTGTTCGCCGTCGGGAATGTTCGCCACGGCTCAGTGAAGCGCTACGCATCCGCAGTGGGGGAGGGAGCCATGGCTGTCACGTTCGTACACCGCTACCTTTCGGCTGGCTAGCCCGAACTGCAAAGTCGACTGGTAGACGGAATCGTTGCGAGTGATCGACGATCGCATTACCCTGGCGCCCTTTCGACCCTCCTTGATGATTGACAAGAAAGATGAAGTTTTGTGGCAGCTAAGCTGCACACCTGGTGGATACCTGAACAGATTCGCTGTTGAAGGTATTTGAAAGGAGACCATCGAAGTATGGCAGCGTTAGCAAACGTAACAACCAGGACTGATTCCGCAGTCCGCGAGGACGTGATCTTCGAGATAAAATGGGACCCGAAAATAACGTCGACCGACATCGCGGTGGCGGTGAAAGACGGCGTGGTGACGCTTTCGGGGTTCGCCAACAACTACCTGGATAAAGATGCGGCCGAGAAGGCCGCCAAGCGCGTGTATGGGGTGCGTGCCGTCGCCAATGATATTCAAGTGAAACTGACGTCGTCACGGATCGATCCCGAAATCGCACGGGATGCCGTTCACGAACTCGAGAGTCATGTTCTCCTTCCCGCCGACAAGATTAAAGTCACGATCAGAAACGGCTGGGTAACGCTTGAGGGAAACGTGGATTGGCAGTATCAGAAGAACCTCGCGGAATCATCGGTGAAAAAGCTGAGAGGCGTCATCGGGATCTCGAACAACATTGAGGTCAAGCCCAACGTCTCTCCGACCGAAGTCAAGGACAGGATCGAAGAAGCGCTGAAGCGCAGCGCCGAGATCGATGCCCGCCGCGTTACGGTCGAGATCGACGGCAGCACGGTGAAGCTGCACGGCAGCGTGCGGTCGTGGGCGGAAAAAGAAGAGGCCGAACGCGCCGCTTGGTCCGCGCCAGGAGTTACCAAGGTCGATAACCAGATTTACATTATTCCGTAGCCGCCGTTCCCTCCTGTCATGCGCACGATCGGGTGTGATTCGTCCTTGAGATGCTAAGCGCCGGATCGTGCGCCGTCGTAACACAAGAAGGAGCCTAAGTTGACTGATAAATGGAGTGAAGGGGATAACACCATGGTCACGCAAACAATCCCGCTGGATATTCTATTAGATCGAGTCCAATGGATTGATTTCCTGGACAGATTTACATGCGACAATCGCGGCGCGCATGGCCGCATGGTGATGCTCAGTTTGGACATTGGCTACCAGGTCGAAACCAGCGACCAGGTTTTCGTTGGGATCGGGGCCGACATAGAGGATGGTGAAAGTGCCGTGTGGATCACCTTCGGTTCCACGTCAGACGATCATCTGACTCACGGTATTCAAAACGTATCGGCCATACGGGTGCTACCGCGCGCGGGCCGCTCCGGTGCGGCGGTTCTGATCGAAACGAGAGATTCGATTCAAACTCTGCTGGAGCTCACTTGCCCGGAAGACTACGCGCTTCCTCCGACTCCGAAGGAGTTCAAGAAGGTTTATTAATACACCCGCGGAAGCGGCTCAATATCTCAGGAGAAAGGAAATTTAAAATGTCAAAAAAGAGCTTCACCTCACATTCAAGATGGAATCGACTCTTTAGTGGAGTCGTCGCGATTTCAGGCGTTGCTGCCCTTTGTTTTGGGCTGACCCAAAGCGTCTCCGCGGACGTGGCCGACAGGAAGACCACGATCACGTTCAGTGCGCCCGTGGAAGTCCCGGGCAAGGTCCTGCCCGCGGGCACATACGTGTTCAAGCTGCTGGACTCCAGCTCGAATCGGAACATCGTCGAGATATTCGACAAGGACGAGAAGAAACTCTACGCTACCCTCCTCGCCATCCCCGACTACCGGCCGCAGCCCTATGACAAGACAATGGTCAAATTCGAAGAACGGCCCTCCGGTTCACCAGAAGCGATTGAGGCCTGGTTTTATCCAGGAGACCCGTATGGCATGAAGTTCGTGTACCCGCACAAGCGCGCGGTCGAGCTGGCGAAGCGGACCAATCACAATGTGCTCTCTATGCCCGACACCCAGACCGCAACAATTTCTACGACCGCCACGTCCGCCAGTGACGCCGGCATCAAGGAGATGCAGAATGCCGAAGTCACGGGAGTCAACGGGTCCGGTGATTCAATCGCGCTGGATGTGATCATCGTGTCTAAGCCGCAGCCATAAGGTTCCCGATGCACCAGTAGCATCCCTTCCTTTACTGCCGGAGGGCGGTGTCCGCATGAGCCCAAGTATCCGCGCTTAGGTCCCTCTCAGCGTTGACACCGCCTCCGGCAGTAAAGGATGGGATGCCAATTACCGTCACTTGCATAGAGGCCGACATTGTCGGCCTCTATTTCGTCTTCCTCATTTAACGCCAGTACCCTCGATGAAAATGGTAACCCGCACCGTAGGGATGATAATAGGGCGCCACCCAAAAGGCGTGAGGCTGCGGAGGCAAAACCCATCTTCCCGGGACCCAGACCCAGCTGCCGCCAACCCAGTCCCAATATCCATTGACCCAAACGTATCCTGGGCCGGGCGCAACCCCGACCGGGACGGACTCCACGACCGGCGGCGGTGGTGCAGTGCCAACTGCAATGCCGACATCCACGTGAGCCCCGGATGCTGCAACTGACGTTCCCACAACTATCGTGACCATCGCAAGAAAGTTCTTTGCCTTCATATGATCCTCCGCCCGAAATGAGTTGCATACCAGCTTCCAATTGGAGGTATTGGAGAAGCCATGCGGCCGGGCCTAGGTATCGCGTCAACGTCAACCACGTGAACTGGACTGTCTACCTTTCGGCAAAGCGTGGAGACCCGCAGGCGACCTTATAGTGTCGGGAGTTCCCTCCCGGGCGCTCCGAGCGGGAAAGCCTTGTCGATTCGCGAAATATCGGCTTCAGGTGATCGAAGATCCGCAGTTCTGCCATGTGTTCGGCACTGCTCCACTTAGGAATTACAAACAATCCCTGTAGCCGCAGCAAGTAGCCCAATGCCGCTTGACCCAAAGTCGCGTTATGCCGACATACCGTTAAGTTGCAACGCTCGTAACCGCGAGCTCGAGATTCAACGCTTAGAGTCTATACATAGAACAGGCAACCTCTAGCTATAGACGGCGCCAGCCACTTGCCCTGCCGCAAGCAGATATGCCGGTGCAAGCCGTTCCCTGAAAGGTGTTTCGCTTTTGCCTCCATCTCGATCACTGGCACACGAAATGCTCGCGTACTACACGGATCGAGAGGAGCAACATGAATAACCAATATGTCAATTCGATGCAAACGACGGTGGCGGCGCTTATCAGCATGGGACTCCTTCTGTGCGTGAGCATCGGCTGCGGAAACAGAACTCCTTCCGTGGAGGCTTCCGCAAATGTAAATACGATGGGGTCGCCAAAAGCGGAGCCTAAGAGCAGCGAGTCAAAATCGGTGGAGCCCCAGGTTCAGGCCGAAATCGGCAAGTTAGAAGCTGAAAGACGAGCGGAGCTATTGGCGGATGCGCAAGCGGCGCTCGAAGAGACGCGCAATGCTATCGTCGCTTTGGCCCATGGCGACAAGAAATCTGCGCTGGCCGCGCTGGAGCGCTCCAGTGGGATGCTTGATTTGATCGTCGCGCGAGATCGCTCGCTCGCGTTCGCTCCAGTTGCCGTCTCCACCACTATCCTGGACCTCTACGCGAATGTCGATACCGTGAAGGCAGCCGTAAAGCAGGCGAAGGACGATCTATCGGAGAGCCGAGTGCAGGAAGCACGCTCACTGCTCCGGGGATTGGCCAGTCAAGCGGAGGTCGAAGTGACCAATCTCCCGCTGGCAACCTATCCGGCCGCGATAAAAGCCGTTGTTCCCCTGATCGATGCCGGCCAAACGGACGCAGCCACGGCAGCTCTTTACGCCGCGCTGAATACCCTCGTGGTGGAGAATTTGATCATCCCGCTGCCCAGGGTACGGGCCCAATCGATGCTGCGCGAGGCTGAGGATCTCGCGGCGAAGAGTAATCGCACCGCAGACGAAAACGAAAAGCTTCGTGGCCTCATCACCGCGGCGCAAAGCGAAGTGCAACTTGCCGAAGCTCTTGGTTACGGAACCAAGGACGTCTACAAACCGCTCTACCAGCAGATTGCAGAAATCAGGAAGGAGACCGAGGCTGGACGGTCTGGCAAGAGCATCTTTGAGAAGCTTCAGGATTCGCTAAAGCGTTTTAAGTTTCTTGGATAGCCGAAAAGGAGAAAGTTATGCAACTCATACTCAACCCCGTACGCACTCACTTGAAATCGACTTTACCGGCTCTAGTGTGTATTCTCACCGGCGCCATAACGGCTTCGGTGGTCGCCCAGCCGGTAGCCTTGAACCGGTCTCAACTCGATCAACTGGTCTCGCGCATCGCTTTGTACGCCGATCCGCTGTTGGCCCAAGTAATGACGGCCTCGACCTTTCGAGAGCAGATACCGGAGGCCGCCAAATGGGCCGATGAGCACAGCTATCTGAAAGGGGACGCGCTTGCTAACGCGATCCAGGAAGACCACCTTCAATGGGACCCCAGCGTTTTGGCGTTGCTTCCATTCCCGTCTGTCCTGGACATGATGGCTCGTAACCCAGCCTGGACTGAGCAACTCGGAAATGCGGTGCTGACCCAGCGCGCGGAAGTAATGGACGCGGTCCAACGCATGAGGAAAAAGGCCAAACAGTACGGCTATCTTAAGCCCAACCAGTATTTCAACGTAGTGACCGATGGCGGCTACGTGGAGATTCTGCCCCTAGATCCCGGTCTAATTTACGTTCCTGAATACGACCCGCTGGTTGTGTTTAGAGGGCCCGCGCACGGACTGGTGATCGGCGGAGCCATCCGATTCGGCCCCGGCATCACGCTGACGGCGGCGTTCGCACCCTGGGGAGGATTTTGGGTCGGCCCGGCCTTCGTGTGGTCCTCGCACACCATTCTGATCGATCGGGGGCCGTGGCTCCGAACGTGGGTCAACCGTGGAGCTTACATTCATCCTTACCACGCGGCGCGAATTGTCGGGCCGCGAATAGAGCGGCACGAATTACGAGCCGGAATTCACCGGTAATCTTCGTCACAGACGATAACAAAGAAACGCAAGAAGACTGGACCGGTGGCAGATATCTGCCAGGGTGTGCTACCGACCCTGGGATAACATGCGGCGCTTTTTCGAGCCCGGGCGTCCAAGTAGTCGAGGAGTAGACAGTCGATGTTCGGCGAGTCGACAACGTCATTCCGCCTCTCGCAGAAAGTAAGCACAACCTCCATGGCACCAGAGGTGCATTGTCCGGTGGGGTATACGCTGAAAATCGCGTACTGATCCGCGTCTTGGCTGGTAGAAGCCTCTCAGCAACAAAGAAAGGACACTTTGAAAGGACACTTTTATGGCACAAGAAGCACCTGCAAACTCGAGCCTTCAGAGCAATGAGCAGTCACAAGGTAAGGCGCCGCGGCGGCGCCAGCCGCTTGATCCACTCGCGCTTACGCCGCGCGAGTGTTTCTCGATCACTCCATTCTCTCTGATGAGAAGGATGGCGGAAGAAATGGACCGCGTCGTCAGCGGGTCCGCGTTAGGCGGGGGAAACGCGGGCACCTTTCTGTGATCACCATCGATCGAAGTCGCACGCCATAACGGCGACATTGTCATCCGCGCCGAGCTTCCCGGCCTCAAGCCCGAGGAGGCAACAGTTGAGGTGATCGACGGAGCACTAGTCGTCGAGGGTGAGCGCAAGTTCGAGGACCAAGAGAACCAGCGCGACATGGATCGAACCGAGCGCCTCTATGGCTGTTTCTATCGGATTATCCCGCTGCCGGAAGCAGCCAAGACGGATCAGGCCCGCGCGAAATTAGAGAATGGCGTTCTCGAAGTCACCGTGCCCTTGGAGGAGCGCACATCCGATCGAAGGCAGATCCCGATCGAAGCAGCTTCACGAAGCGGGGCCGCCAAGAAGAGCTAGATTCAGCATAAGGAGATCCCATGATTCCGTTACTTGCCACAAACTGGTGGTCGTTGCTTATCCGTGGCGTGCTCGCGATCATAGCGGGCTTGATTGCCTTCATCTTCCCGGGAATCACTCTGGGCGCGCTAGTGATTTTATTCGGCGTTTACGCGCTGCTGGATGGAGTCCTGGGAATCGTCGGCTCGGCGCGCGCCTCGCGAGCCCACGAGCGTTGGGGATGGCTCCTGTTCGAGGGGATCTGCGGAATTGTGGCGGGGGCGATTACCGTCCTGTGGCCTGCCCTCACCGCCTTCGCGCTGATTTATCTGATCGGAGCCTGGGCGCTCGTGACCGGCGCACTCGAGATTACCACCGCGATCCAACTGCGACGCTACATTCCGGGCGAGTGGATGCTGATTCTCAGTGGGATTGCGTCCATCGTCTTCGGGATCTTCGTGATGGCGGTTCCGCTCGCCGGCGCCCTCGCGATTGCCCTGTGCGTGGGTGTGTACACAATGTTCTTTGGTGTGTTGATGGTGAGTCTCGGAATTCGGCTCAGAGCACGAATCCTGTCACTTGATGTGAAGTCGCCGAATCCGCTCCTAGCGCGTTGAATCTAACTATCTGACTCGCACAGCCAGTGTGTGAGCCAGATAGTGCTATTACTAGTGGTCTGCATCACACTGAATGCACCTTAAGGAGAGCCTTGCGGGCTCGCTCACTTTTTCGACGGTGTCGGAGGCGGACGCGGTCCAGATGAAGGGCTTGGGGTTTCGTTGGGATGATCGACATAGTCTTCGATGGCGATGACCAGTTCGATCATATCGCGAAACACTCCACGACGATGGCGGTTCCCGGGAAGGTCGCGAAAGAAGCGTTCGAGCATGTTCAGCCGCGAGGTGCCGGTGGGCGTGAAATGGACGTGGAATCGTGGATGGCGTTGTAGCCAGCGCTTGAGGGCGGGATGCTTGTGGATAGCATAGTTATCCACGATCAGCTGCAGTTGCTTGTGTTTCGGCGTGGCATCGTCGATCAATCGTAAGAATCCATTCTTGATGTCGATGCCGCTCCTGACACATGCCGATCACTTTTCCATCCAGAGTGTTGAGGGCGGCAAGCAGTGTAGCTGTGCCGTTGCGCTTGTAACCGTGGGTTATGGTGCCGGCCGACCGCGCTTCAACGGCAAGCCCGGCTGCGCGCGATCGAGAGTTTCAATCTGGCTCTTTTCATCGCAACACGGCACCAGAGCATGCTGGGGCAAATTTAGATAGAAACCTACGACCGCCTCCGGCTTTTCGGCGAAGTGCGGATCGGTGGACACTTTAAACGTCTTCACCAGATGAGGCTTCCGTGGTTGTGCCAAGATGCGCCGCACGGTGGCCTCGCGCAATCTCTTCGACCGTCACTCCGGTCAACTGCTGCTCCAGAAGTTTGCGGTGAGCGGCGCCGCATTTCTTGAGAACTCCGCTAGCCCCAATTGCGGCCCTGTCGATGCTTGCCTTGGCGTTGGCTTCCGGTAGGATCCGGAAATGGCGGATGACGCCGATCCTACGAAGGATAAAATCGAGGAATAGACAGCGACTCTCGAAGAGTCGACGGGTGCAGATAGCTTTACCAGCGTTGTTGACCCCGACGCTTGTAACGCAAAGGCGGGAGGCGTTAGATTTCGCCTCCCCATCAGTTGCCGCGACCCCAGACCTCCATATTCATTTCTCCTAATGCGGCTCGAGCGAGTGTGGTCCTTGCCGTGCCAGGAAGGCCGACAAGTGTCTCAAACACCCAGAAGAAATCCAGAAAAGGAGATTGACAGATGACAACGAATAGAATCACCGCGCTGTTTTGCCTGTGCGGGTTTGCCACGATCATGACGAAGATGAGAGCTGACACGTGGGACAAGAAGACTGTGTTCACCTTTAGCGCTCCTGTCGAGATTCCCGGACAAGTTCTGCCAGCGGGGACGTACGTGTTCAAGTTGTTGAATTCTTCATCCACCCGGAATGTCGTTCAAGTGTTCAACAAGGATGAGAACCATCTCATCGGGACCTTCATCACGATTCCTGATTATGAGATGAAGTTCCCCGACAAACCTCTAATTAGGTTCGAGGAGAGACCGGCGGGGACTCCGGAAGCCATCAAATCCTGGTTCTATCCCGGTGACAACTACGGAAATGAGTTTGTGTATCCTAAGGCGCGCGCAGTCGAACTAGCAAACCAAAGCCGACAGAACGTTCCGTCCATGCCTTCCGAACTAGCATTGAACACGAAGCAAGCTACCGCCCAACAAAATGATCAGCAGGCGCAGCAGATGAAGGATGCTCCCCTGAAGGCGGAGAAACCCTCGGGCGATGAGGTAGAAGTGGCGGCGGTGTTCGTGATAGCAGAGGCGGCAGTAGCGGTCACCGCTGTTCCGGTTGCAGTGCCGGTTGCCGCGCTCGTTCCGCGTGACACGCCCACGGAACTGCCGGCGACAGCAAGTCCGTTACCCGCTATCGGATTGACTGGGCTGTTGTCGCTCGCAACCGGAATTGCGCTCCGCGAACGCTCTTGCCAACCCGGTCAATGAGAGGTTCGGGCGGGCGCCTCATTCAGCGCCCGCCTGGACGGGCAAAGTCGGACTCGATTCGTCCGTGCGGTCATCTTATGGAGGCAGGACTTTCCACCGGAATGGTGATCGACCCAATCGCATTGGAACCGCGGTCGAGGACGATCACGTGGACCTCACGCACTTACTCGAGGGAGCCCAGCAGTGATTCAAAATGCCGTTAACCATCGACAGTCCGATGCGCTGGCGCCTGATACTCCTTCGCTCCGCCGAATCAGCAGTGGGGACGCTTAAACCACGCCGCAACTCGGCACTTGCGGCAAGAATGGCGGTCATCCGCTCGCGCAATTTAAGTTCGTACACCCGACGTCGAAACTCCCACTTTCAACTCAATAGGATCGCGCCATTGAGATGACGACGTCGTGTGGAAGATTTTTAGTTATTGCACGCCTAAAACGTGATTTCCCGCACAATGCTTTAATCGACGTCCAAAAGATTCGCCTTGTCGTAGTACGAGTGA
>Ga0210388_10000842_pt1 | contig 24432 bp, 19 predicted proteins | sample IncBWC19OmetaG_FD_155485 | JGI IMG/M metagenome (GOLD analysis project Ga0210388, IMG submission 155485) | Forest soil microbial communities from Barre Woods Harvard Forest LTER site, Petersham, Massachusetts, United States - Inc-BW-C-19-O ...
ACCGGTCCCCTTGCTGACGCGCGGGGCTACATTGCAAGGTGTGCATCCACCGATATTTCGTGCACGGGTTGAAGCCCCGCGCGCCAGCAAGGGGACGCCTACCGAAAGCTAATCGCAGCGAAACTCACCACGCTCTGTTCGTCGATGTTCCACTGCTGATATCGCCGTAGCGTTCCCCGCGCCTGCGGGACCGTTTTAAGAAACGTATAAATCGGCGACGATCCGCACCATTTCAGATCATCGTGGTTCTCCTGCACCAGGCTCCAGAATCCGTCGGCGTCGGCTTCATTCATGCGTTCTATCCTGATGCGATCGCGCTCCGCAACGGCCTGCATTTCTCCAGTGTCGGCGAGGGCAGTCAATTGGTCGCCATAGCGGCGTCCCATGTGGGCCATGTCGATTCCCAGCACCCAGAATAGGCGGTTCCCTTCGCGAGCGGCAATGTTGCCCAGCGCGCCGAAGAATCGCCGGACATCTTCGTTGTCTTCGGGCATCCCGCCCTTATAGATGCTGCGCGCGAACGAGCCGCACAGGATGGGCAGCACGCGAATGTTCGGGCCAAAAAGGTACTTAAGAAACAGCGCCTGGAATTCGATGGAGTGCTCCACGGCGTGGCAATAATCTTCCATGCGCACGGCACCGGGAGCGGCGGCGGCCAGTTCATCTACCAGCGAAGTGTCCGTTACGGCATCGCCGAACGGCGTCACGTAAGGCTTGCGGGTGAGGCCGAATTTATCAGGCTCGCCATAGTGCGACGTGCCGAGAATCACAAACGTGCGGTCCTGGTAAGCAGGAACCAGCGTCGCGTAAGCGTCGCGATACGATTCCCATCCGCCGAAAGGGCTCACATGCGGCGCGGCGATGCCGATCTGCGAATCCTCGGCCGGCGCAGGCGTAGCGCCTTGCATGAACTCCGAAATTGTTTTGCGGGCTTCTTCGGGATCTTCCGGATAAGCCGACCCGGCGTGCGAGGTTTCCCTTTTGGGCGCGGCCGCGAATTCGGCGACCCGTGCCGCGCGGAGTTCTTCGAACTTCGCGTCTTCCAGGAATCCTGCTCCGCTCAGCGCATCGAAAAGGTTCTTCTCTATTTGCCCTACCTGGATCTCGCCCGTAATGCGCACCAGCGCCGCGCGCAAATCCAGCGCGGTCTGCTGCCCGTCAAAGCAGGCCAGGCACTCGACCAGTTGCGGCGGGATCAACAGCATGGAATCCGAGAACCGATATGGATCGCGCACCAACAATCCCGGATGTTCGGGATCCGAGGACGGCACGAAATCGAGGCTCAATCGTAGACGTGGAAGAGGCTGAGACACTACAATCAATATCGCATGGCCATACTGATTACCGGAGCCAGCGGCGGTTTAGGCAAAGCTGTGGTGGAGGCGTTTCTTGCCACCGGCGCGACCGTGTACGGCGCGGCCCTGGCGTGGAAGAACCAGCCGCACTCGAACCCCGGCTTCCATCCCGTTGAGGCGAATTTGTTGCAGGCTTCTGAGTGTGACCGCGTAGCGAATTTGGCAGCTCCGGTGCATACTTTGCTGCATTTGGTAGGCGGTTTTGACGGCGGTAAGCCGGTGGGTGAAACTCCCGATGAAACGTGGGACAAGATGTTGGAGCTGAATTTGCGTTCTGCCCAGATGATATTTCGCGCCGTATTGCCGGCGATGACCAAAGCGGGAAAGGGCCGCATCGTGGCCGTGGGTTCGCGCGCGGCCGTGGAGCCGATGGCCAATTTCGCCGCATACAGCGTCTCGAAAGCTGCCTTGGTGGCTCTGGTGAAGACGGTCGCTCTGGAAGTGAAGGACTCCGGGATCACCGCCAATGTTGTTCTGCCCAGCGTGATTGACACGCCGGCGAATCGAGCGGCCATGGCGTCCGCCAACCCGTCCAAATGGGTGACGGGAGAATCCATCGCCGGTCTGTTGGTCTGGCTGGCGTCGGACGCGGCGCGGGATGTCAATGGCGCGGCGATTCCGATTTACGGCCGCGCGTAGAATCGAGTTGGCAGACGAAAGCAAAGCGTCTGCCCCGCAGAGCAGCATAGCCGCAACCAAAACTGGGCCGACGAGGGCGTCGGCCGCGGACCAGGGGGTCCGCCCGACAAATCGTCGCAAGCCGCAAAGAAACTGATGGATAGTAGTACAAATTGTCGCAGGCTGCGAAGATTTTCAGGTCTAGTAGTACAGCGCCGCACAGCCGCAACCAAAACCGGGCCGACGGGGGCGTCGGCCGCAGACCGCCCACGTGGGGCAGGCGCTTTCGCCTGCCAACCCTTCGTTATTCGTACCGCAGCAGCGCCAATGGATCCACACGCGCCGCACGCCTGGCCGGGATCCAGCACGCAGCCAACGCCACCACGCTCAGCAGCAATCCCGCCGAGGCTAGCGTCAGCGGATCGTTCGCGTGAACTTCGTACAGCATTCCGGAGAGCAACCGGCCCAATGCCAGTGATCCCGCAACCCCCGCGAGAAGTCCAGCTGCGATCATTCCCAGCCCCTGCGCCAGCACATGCCGGATTACATCCCTCGATTGTGCGCCCAGCGCCAGCCGGACCGCCAGTTCACGCATCTGCCAGCGAACCCGGCACGAAACTACTCCGTACACTCCGATAATCCCGAGAATCCCGGCCAATGCGGCGAAGGCGCACAATAGAGCGGCGGTGAAGCGAGGCTTCGAGACGGATTCTGTTAATCGCGCGTCCAGCGATTCAACCTTCGCGATCGGCTGGCCGGGATTGATGCTCGCGACAGCTTTTCGCAACTCGCCGGCCATGACGCCTGCTCCCAGCGGCGACCGCAATATCAACCCCACATCGCTCAATCCGCCGGATAATTCGTAAGGATAGTAAACTGCGGGCTCAGGCGCAGCCGCGAGGCCGGAAGTTTTGACGTTGGCCACCACGCCGACGATCTGGCGCCACGGACTGGTATCCGAGCCAAAACGGATGCGTTGGCCGATGGTATCCTCGCCGTGAAAATATTTCTCGGCCAACACGCGATTCACAACTACAACATTAGTGTCTGAAGCCTGAAACAGCCGGCCCCGCCACAGCGGAATTTGCATCACGTTGAAGAATTCCGGACTCGCCGGTTGAAAGCGCGCGATAGGCCGATGCCCGGCCGACGCCTGGCCGCGCCCCTCCACCAAGAAATTGTTAGTGGCATGCCACGTTCCTGGTGGGATTTCGCCGGAACTGGTGATCGCCACAGCTTCCACACCCGGTAGATTCTTCGCCCGCTCCAGAAGCTGGTCCAGAAACGCGGCCTGCTTCGCGCCGGGCTGGCCAGGAAGCGTCAGCGTGGCCGCGATCAAATGATCCGGCGTGAAACCCAGATTCTGGTACCGCATTTTCCAAAAGCTTTTTAGCATGACGCCCGCGCCGGTGGAAAGCACCAACAAAATGGCGATCTCTAGCGCTGCGATAGTCGACAAGATCCTAAGCGACCCACGCCCGCCGATCACTGCGGCTTCGCCGGCCTTCACCGACTCCGCCAGCCGTACTTCCGTGGCGCGAAACGCCGGAAGCAAGCCAAATAAAATCACCGTCGCGAGGCCGCAACCCAACGCGAATACCACAACTCTTCCGTCGAACGGCAGATCGTCGAGCCCCGCCAGCCGATACGGGCTAAAGCGGAGGATCGGGCCGCGCAGCAGCCATGCCATCCCCACGCCCGCTCCGCACGCTACAAAGCTCAGCAGCGTGCTTTCCGTTAGCAGCTGGACTATTAAACGGGCGCGCGATCCGCCCAGAACCGTTCGGATCGCAAATTCGCGATCGCGCTCCGTCAACCTGGACAGCAGAAGATTGCTGACGTTGGCGCAGGCGATCCACAGCAGGAATCCCGCCGCACCCAGCAGCACCAGGCTGGCGGTTTTCGCGTTTCCGTAAAGATAATCCCGCATTGCCAGCATTTGAATGTTGATCGAAGTGGTCCACGGCGGATGCGGCAAACGGGAGGTGATCACCATCAAGTCGCTTGTGGCCAGCTCGCGCGTGGCGCCGGGTTTCAAACGTCCCACCACGTTGCGGATGACAGTGAGGTTGCGAAGGGCCAGCTCCGCAGCTTCATCTTTCGCCAATGGCGTGAGCAGATCCACCGCATCAGCGCCAGGAAACACAAATCCACGCGGAAGTACGCCGACAATTCTGAACGCCTGACCGTCCAACACCACCGGCCGCCCGGCGATTTTCGGATTGGCGAAGAATTGGTTGCGCCACAGCGCATCGCTCAGAATCGCCACGGGCTCCGCGCCTTTCGAATCCTCCTGCGTCGTGAAATTGCGCCCAATCGCTGGCTGGATGCCGAGCAGCGGCAGAAGTGCAGCCGACACGCGAGCGGTCTGCACTTCGATCGGCTGATTGAGCCCAGTCAAATTGCGAGTCTGATAATTGTAGCCGGCCAGGCCTTCGAAGGTGTGATTCTGCCGCCTCCACTCGATGAAGTGCGGAGTGATTGTCAAATCGTCCGTGCTGCTGCCGTGCAGAAGCTCAGTCATCCATACCAGCCGCTCCGGATCGGAATATGGCAGCGGCCGCAGCGCGACGGCGTTCAGCACTGCAAAAATGGATGTTGTGACGCCGATGCCTAGCGCCAGCGATAAAATCGCGGCTATGGTGAATCCGGGTCGTCGAAGAAAAATGCGGGCTGCGTAGCGGAGATCATTCAACAGATCAGACATGTCTCCTTAGACTCCGGCGCAATGATATTTGTTGCCGCAAACAGCATAGCCGCAACCAAGGCTGGGCCGACGTGGGCGTCGGCCGCGGACCAGGGGGTCCGCCCCATGAATCGTCGCAGGCGGCAAAGAAACTGATGGATAGTAGTACAGAGCCACTGCCCTCCCAGCACAGCCAAACTGCTTCGTCTGCGCGAAAAATTTGTGCTAGCGTGGTGGCATGTTTCGGGGATCGCTGTACGCGCTTGGTGGTTCCATCTGGCGGAAGTTTGGCGCCCTGAAGCTGGCGCTGGCGTTCTGTTTACTGGCTACACCGGCGTTTGGTGTGATCACTTGCACTGTCCAGTTGATAGAAGGGACCATAGGCGACCGTCCCGCAACCCCGTCCTCCAACGCCGCTTCCCCTCGCACTACCCGGCAAACTGTGGCCACGCATGAATCTTTTGTCCTCGATCTAAGAGTGACCAAATTCTCCGACGGGATAAAGATGCAATCCTTTCTCCTCTCCCCAGTGCCAGGTAAACATCACCATTCCGTAAGCGGAACCTATTCATATCGCAGCGCCACTATCGGATCCACCTTCGCTGCGCGGCGTGCCGGAATGTAGCTGGCCAAAACAGCAGCGCCAATCAACACCAGCGCGACCGCTAGAAACGTCAAGGGGTCTTCAGCTCGCACTCCGTAGAGCAAGTGCGAGAAGCTGGCGAGGACCCGGGTGAGGATGATGGCCACCATCGCACCGAGCGCCACGCCCGTGACAGCCAGCCGAAGGCCCTGTTTAATCACTGCCCGCAATACATCTTTCTTCTCCGCGCCCAGCGCCATGCGAATCCCGATCTCTCTTGCGCGCCGGCTCATGGAATAAGAAATCACGCCGTAGATTCCGATCGTCGCCAGCAGCAGCGCCAGTCCGGCGAACGCGCCCAGCAGAGTCATGATAAGACGCTCCGACGTCATGGAGCGGGCAACAATCTCCTGCATGGTTCGAACGTTATAAATCGGTTGTCCACTATCCACTCCGTAAACCACCGGCTTGATGGCATCGACCATGGCCGCTGTGTCGAGCGGTGTACGAACGATTAACGTTATGTCTCCGCGGAACAACGGCACGGATTCGTCCGGTAGCTGATAGAAGGAAATGTAGATCTGATTTTGAGTATAGAGATTGCGATCGCCCAGCCCCCAATGCCTGGCGTGCGCCACCACACCGATGATTCGCGCCGGCCGCCAATGACCGACGGTTATGGTTTGACCCACCGGGTTCCGGTTTGGAAAATAGGTGCGCGCCAGCACGCTATCAATTACGATGACCGGCTCGGACTTGGTGGTATCTTCCGGCGTGAAGAAGCGCCCCCGAAGGAGCGGCAATCCCATCGCGCGAAGGTAGTCCACGCCTGTTTCATAGTAAAGCGCACGCGGGGCTTCCGAGACGTAGTTGGGCTCCACGTTTCCAATCCAGAACGGACCGGCGTTGCTCGACTGGCTAAGTGGAACCAGCGTGGTGAGGTCCGCCGATTGTACGCCGGGAACCTGGCGAATGCGGTCGATCAACTGTTGATAGGTGGCTCGCATGCTTTCGCCTGTCCTGGTAGCCGCCGGCGAAAGTCCGACTTTGAAGGTTATGAGGCGCTGCGTATCGAAGCCGGGATTCACCTGCCACAAATTGTGTACAGTCCGAAAGAGCAGGCTGGCGCCGGTTAGCAGGACCAGCGTCAACGCCATTTGGACCACCACGAGAACGCCTTGTGCGCGATGCTGGCCGCCCGCGGAGCCGCGAGTTCCTTCTTTGAGCGCAGGTTGAAGATCCGTATTCGCGCCCTTGAGTGCAGGCCCGAGGCCGAAGAGAATTCCAACCACCATCGAAATTGCAAAGGTGAAGACCAGAACGGGTATGTTGACGCCGATCTTGCCTCCGCGCGGAAGCGCGCTCGCCATCGAGGTCAGCGCAGGGCTCAGCGCCCATTTGGCAACCACCAGTCCGAGAACTCCGCCAGCCAGGGAGAGCAGCACGCTTTCGGAAACCAACTGGAAGACGATTCTTGCGCGGCCGGCGCCCAGTGCCAGGCGAATCGCGAATTCCCGTGTGCGCGCCACCGAGCGCGCCAACAGAAGATTGGCGACATTGGCGCAGGCAATGAGCAACACCAGGCCCACAGCTCCCAGCAGGAGCAGGAGAGTTTGACGGGTGTCTCCGACGATCTCCTGCTTGAGGGGAACCACTTCGGCCTCCACGCCTCGATCCGCTGCCGGATAAATCTGCCTCAGCCCGCTTTCCATCGCGCTCATCTCCGCCGATGCCTGCGCCACGGTCACGCCGGGCCTTAAGCGAGCGATGCAGAGAACGGTGTGAAACGTGCGGTCGTTTATGAAAAACGGATTGCCCTGGCCGAGCGGCGTATAAACGTCAGGGTCATTTGCGCTGATCCATAACTGAAATTCGGACGGAAGAATTCCGATGATGCTGTATCCGACTCCATCCAACGTGATGGGCGCCCCGAGCACATTTGGATTGCCGGCGAATCGATTTTTCCACATGCGATTGCTAATAATGACTACGGGCGGGCCGTTGTGCCGGTCTTCCTGCGGCGAGAATTCACGGCCGAGGGTTGGCTTTACGCCCAGTGTGCTGAAGAATCCCGCGGAAATTTGGTGGCCATCCACGTGTTCAGGCGTCCCGGGACCGGTCAGATCGAATCCCAGATATCTGACGGCAGCTATTTTCTGGAATGAGCCGGCCCGGATTTGCCAATCGCGGAAATCGGGATAGGAGACAGACATCTCACGCTTGAGGGCCATGCTGTTCTCTCGAATCCAAACCAGCCGATCCGGCTGGTCGAACGGCAGCGGGGCCAGGACCACGCTTTGGACCACGCTGAAGATGGCCGTGTTCGCGCCGATTCCAAGAGCGAGAGTCAGGATCGCGATGATCGCAAAGCCCGGCGAACGGGCCAGAGTCCGGATCGCAAGTCCAATCTTCATATGCGACCATCATTGTATCGGTTAGCAGAGTGGGGCAGGCGCTTTCGCCTGCCAACACCGATAATATTCACATGAGGAAATTTTCCGGTCCCGAACTCAAGGACGCACTCGAAAACTTGCCTGGCTGGAGCGTCGCCAATGGAAAACTGCACAAGGAATATAAGTTCCCCGATTTCGCCCACGCCTTCGGCTTCATGACCACCGCCGCGCTCGGAATCGAAAAGATGAATCATCATCCGGAGTGGTTCAACGTCTACAACCGCGTCACCGTGGACCTTACCACGCACGACGCCAGAGGCATCACTTCCAAAGATGTCGATCTGGCGAAGCTTCTGGACGCCACCGCGGCCAAGCTACAATGAAATTCCTTCTTTTCTTGAGCTGCGCGGCAAGCCTGTGCGCGCAGTTGTCGAATTTCGACCAGCCCATCGAGCAGGCCATTAAAGACGGGCTAATCCCCGGCGCCGTTCTTCTCGTCGGGTACGACGGAAAAGTAGTCTACCGGAAAGCGTACGGCGAACGCGCGCTGCTGCCGACACGCGAGCCCATGACGGTGGATACTATTTTCGATGCGGCTTCATTGACCAAGGTCATTGCCACTACGTCCTGCGTCATGAAACTTTTCGAACAGGGCAAGATCCGGCTTAACGATCCAGTCACGAGATACCTGCCCGAGTTTCAGGGTGGCTCGAGCGAAATTACTATCCGGAACCTGATGACCCATTTTTCCGGGCTCCGGCCGGATCTCGATCTGGAACCCGCCTGGAGCGGTTATGAGACCGGCATCCAGCGCGCGCTGATCGATAAGCCAGCCGGGGCGCCGGGTGTCCGCTTCGTTTATAGCGACATCAATTTCATTCTGATGGGTGAGATTGTGCGACGGCTGAGCGGTGAGACGCTCCCGGAATTCGCTCGCGAGACTGTTTTTGCGCCGCTGGGAATGCATGAGACGATGTTCCAGCCCCCCGCGGCGTTGCGACCACGCATCGCTCCCACGGAACTGGATAAGGCTACCGGCCAACCGCTGCGGGGTGTGGTTCACGACGACACTACGCGCTACATGGGTGGCGTGGCCGGCCACGCAGGGTTGTTCACTACCGCCGACGATCTGGCGAAGTTCGCGCAGATGCTGTTGGATTTGGGCGAAGGAAACGGTACCCGCCTTTTCGCCGCAGACACTGTCCAGAAATTCACTTCACCGCAATCGCCGGCCGATCAGCCGATTTTGCGCGGCCTGGGATGGGATATTGACTCTCCGTATTCCAGCAATCGCGGTGATTTGTTTCCCGTCGGTTCCTATGGACATACCGGCTTTACGGGTACTTCGCTCTGGATCGATCCCTTCAGCCGCACCTACGTGATATTGCTGGCGAACTCCGTACACCCGCATCGCGGAAAATCGCTGGTGTCGTTGCGTAACAGGGTCGCCACCATCGCCGCCGCCAACTTCGGAATTACCGCACCGGGCGTGGCCCTCACCGGATACAACGAGACTATTGTTGGCCCGGGGCTGCATAGAATCGTGCAGCCGAAAGCCGACATCCTGACTGGTTTGGACGTCCTCGCGCAGGAGAATTTCGCAACGCTCGCCGGCAAACGGATCGGTCTCATTACCAATCACACTGGCTTGAGCCGCGATGGAAAGCGTAATATCGACCTGATGCTGGCGGCCGGCATCAAAGTGGTGGCGCTATTTTCGCCGGAGCACGGCCTCGCGGGCGCAGAAGATCAAGAGAATGTCGCCGATACCAAAGACTCAGCCACCGGTCTTCCTGTTATTAGTCTATATGCGGGACCCACGCGCCGCCTTACTCCGCAGATGCTGGAAGGAATTGACGCCTTGGTTTACGATATCCAGGATGTCGGCGCGCGTTTTTACACCTATTCCTGCACTATGCTTTCCAGCATGGAGGAAGCTGCGAAGAAGCATTTACCCTTTTACCTGCTGGACCGCCCCAATCCCATCACGGGAGTGCATATGGAAGGGCCGGTTCTGGATCACGATCTCGAATCGTTCGTCGGCTGCCTCGAAATTCCGTTGCGGCACGGGATGACCTTCGGGGAACTTGCGAATATGGCCAACGGCGAGCGGAAACTCGGGCTGGATTTGCACGTGGTGGAGATGCGTGGCTGGGATCGCGGCGATTGGTTCGATTCCACCGGATTGTCTTGGGTCAATCCTTCGCCCAATATGCGTAGTCTGAATGCTGCCACCCTTTATCCGGGTGTTGCCATGCTGGAATATTCCAAAAATTATTCCGTTGGGCGCGGCACCGATAGCCCTTTTGAGCAAGTTGGCGCGGATTGGATCAACGGGCACGACTTGGCGGCGTTTCTGAATGGCCGATATATTCCGGGAGTGCGGGTCTATCCAACCCGCTTTCGGCCTACCAGTTCCAATTTTGCAGGCAAGCTCATCCAGGGCGTGCGCTTCGTGGTGACGGACCGTAATTCATTTGACAGCACCAGGCTGGGCCTCGAACTGGGATATGCCCTTGAGAAGTTATATCCCGGGAAGATTCCTTGGGACTCAAACCGGATCCTGATCGGAGATCATGAAGTGATAGCGGCCGGCAAAAGCGCGGTCGACCCGAGAACAACGGTTCAGAAAATGCAGGATTCCCTGGCTGCCTTCATGAAGCTGCGAGAGAAATACCTGCTGTATAAATAGGTAGGTGGCAGCCCGAGCCCGTACGTAAAGGTTCGAAGCTCCAACGGGCATGAGTGCCCGCCTCCCGGACCGACAAGAATATCGGCTCGTGGTTAGACTGCCGCCAACCCGGGCGACTGGGGATTTCGCCCCCTACGCGACAGCCGACTTCGCTGCAGAACTTTTGGTCTCGCTCTTCGGGCGGTTCTTGCTGCCCGGCGGGCGACCGCGCCTCTTGATATTGGACATCCAAGCCGGGGGCCGACCACGGCGCCTGCCGCGTCCCCGGGCCAGGCGCTCCAACGTCATGATCGCCTCTTCAATCTGCTCACGCTCGGCCCGTAGATCGGCCAACATCTTGTTGATGTCCATTCCTCGGTTTTCTCCTAATTTTTAGTCTGAAAAGTGCCTTCTGTTCTGAAAGGCGAACAAGACCTGTGTAAGTTACTAATCTTGTAATAAAAGTTGTACCTTATTTTTGATCGCCGTTCAAGTGTTTTGTTCGGGAAGCCGAACGAAAAGTTTATGGTACCTGACAGTGGATCTAATCCGCAACTGCCGGAATCACGCCCCGCGCCGGCGCTTCCAGAAGAAATAGAACGGTAACCCCAGTGCCACCAACCCTACTCCCATGAGCGATTCTCGGGGCGACTTCAGCAGCGTGGATACTACTAGGCAGCTAATGGCTAGTACGAAAATCACCGGAACAAAAGGGTATCCCAGTGTTCGATAGGGCCTGGGCATGTCCGGACGTTTGAATCGCAGGACGATGACGGCGGCTGTGGCCATCCCATAAAGGATAACGCTGGCGAATATAACATACGTATATAGCTGCTGGTAGCGTCCGCTCAGGACCAGCAGAGCGCCCCAGGCGCTCAGCGCCAGAATGGAAACGCTGGGCGTTCGATGCTGAGGATGCACAAAGGCGATTCGCTTGAAGAAAAGCCCATCCCGCGCCATGGCAAACGGCACGCGCGAGCCGGAGAGGATCGATCCATTGAGCGCGGCAAAAATCGAGATCATGGCCACCACGCTGACGGCATTTGCCCCGAAATTACCCAGCCCGTAACTGCTCAGGACATGGCGCATCGTCTCCGCGGCCACGCGCATGCTGGATGCGACCTCGGAAGCCGGGAGCACATAGAAATAGGCCAGATTCGCAGACAAGTAGATCGCAATCACTACCAGCGTGCCCAGAATCAGGGCGCGTGGCAGGTTCCGCTGCGGCTCCTGTATTTCAGATGCCACCAAACTGACATTATTCCAGCCGTCATAAGCCCAAAGCGCCGCTACTAGTGCCGCGAAAAACCCAGTAATACCCCCAGCAGCAGGGATGGAGGTATGATAATTGGCCACGCTTCCGTGACCGGTGCCTAGTCCGATTACGATAATTGCCACAATAAGACCCACCTTCAAGAGGGTTACCACTACCTGAAGGTCGCCGCCTACCTTGACTCCGAAATAATTGATAAAAGCCAATACCACGATAACTGCCATGGCCAACAATTGGCCGTAGCGGATTTCGAGCGGCTGTCCAGCTTCGCCTAGTGGCAGTGGGACTACCACCCACACGCCATTCAGCTCCGGCCTAAAATTGGCCAGGTAGATGAAAAAACCCGTGGCCAGAGTGGCAATGGATCCGCTTTTGGCAACCCACATCTGAGTCCAGCCGTAAATAAACGCCCATACCGGACCATACGCTTCTCGAAGATAAACGTATTCTCCGCCGGCTTGAGGCAGGGCCGCGGCCAGTTCCGCATAGCTCAGGGCGCCGAACAGTGACAGCATTCCGCCAAAAATCCACACGGCGAAGACCATCGCAGGCGACCCGACGCTCTTTACCATGTCGTTCGGCACCAAAAAAATGGCGCTTCCGATCACCGTACCCACCACCAGGGCCGCGGCGGTCCAGATGCCGAGGTCGCGCTTAAGATCAACCTGGCCGGCTTCGGCTTCAGGCAGTTTTTCGAGCATTCGAGGATTCTCCAAGTATTAGCGAAATAACGCAGCCGGTTGCGAATGTTGCGGTGGTTCCTATCAGGACATACCAGGTGAAGGCAATGTTCGTCCAGCGCTTGATGGCAATCATGAGAAGCAAAACCGCCACCATGGCCACGATGGCCGAGTTTTCCTGCACCCGCCGCGTCAGCAAACCAAGCAGAAACACACCTAATAGCGAACCGTACAAGATGGAAGCAATGGTGAGGCCGGCTTCGAGGACCGATCCCCAATGCCGCGCGACTAAGCCCACCAGGAATAAGATCACCGCCCAGGCGATGGTGGCTCGGCGGGCCACTTTCAGATAGTGCGCTTCCGGCCGATCCGGATTCCGCCGGGCTGCGAACGGTTTGTAAAAATACATTACAGTTGTTGACGCTAGCGCATTCAGCGCCGCGCTGAGGTTGGACATGCCCGCTGCCAGAATCGCCGCGATCACCAGGCCAGCCAGTCCAGCAGGCAGATTGTTCCAGACAAAGCTGGGGTAAAGGGCCTCTGCCGGCTTAGGAGCAGCCTGATGCTGATCCGAATAGTGGACGAACAACAGCAGCCCAATGAACAGGAACAGTGCGAACTGGAAGAAGATCACCACCCAACTGGAAAATAGCGCTGCGCGGCTTTGCGCTTCGTTCTTCGCGGCCAACAAACGTTGCACCAGCAACTGCTCTGTCCCGTGACTTGCTGTAGTGAGAAAGCATCCGCCGATGAGTCCAGCCCAAAAGCTGTAGTTTCGCGAAAAGAACGCGGAAGTCCAGGAAAACCGGAAATCGAACATCTGAAATTTGTGGGCCGCGTCTCCCACCTGCTGGACGTGCGCCCAGCCGCCGGGGATCTGGTGCAGGATGACAAAAAAGCTCAGGATCGCTCCGGCCACGTAGAGAAACATCTGGACCACGTCGGTCCAGATAACCGCCGTCATTCCTCCTTCGAAAGTGTAAAAAAGTGTCAAACAAACAATGGCCAGGATGGAAACCACTTCGCCGGTTCCGAGAATGGTGGAAATCACGATGGAGACGGCGAACACCCGTACGCCCTCCGCCAGCGCTCGCAGCAGCAGGAATGTTCCGGCCGTGAGTCTTCGAATGCGCTCTCCAAAACGGCGCCGCATCAGCTCATAGGCGGTAAACATCTCGCCGCGGAAATACTGCGGCAGGAACAGCGCCGAGATGATGATGCGCGCCAACAGGTATCCCAGGATGAGTTGCAGAAACTGGAAATTTCCGTTGAAGGCCAGCACCGGCGTTCCGATCACGGTGAGCGTGCTGGTTTCAGCCGAGACAATCGAAAGCGCGATGGCCCACCAGGGCGCGGCGTGTCCGCCCAGGAAATAATCCTTCAGGCTGTGCTGGCTCTTCCGGAATCGCGCCCCAAACCAGGTAATCGCAAGCAGGTAAACCGCGATGGTGCCCCAGTCGAAAAAACGCATGAGAAAGCGGATGATAGCATGCTCGTGCCTAACTGTAATCAGGAAATCCGAACGACGTTGCCCGGCTCGATCGACTTCAAGGCTTCCAGAGAGCGGCTGGAATGATCTTCTGCAGATCGCGAAGCCTGTTCGTGGGCGCGCCTAGTATCAGCACCGCGATCTTCCCGCTTTCTACGTTCTGCTGAAACGGAATGTTTTGGTCGACCGTAACGACTACTTCGAAGCCAGCCGCTTCCGCCGCTGCGAGCAGACGTCCGTTACTGAGGCCAGCGAGACCTGCGTATCGGGCCGTTTGGCAGTCATGGTCCCGGAACAGAAGCCGCAGGTGCTCGTCAACACACTCATCAAGGAACAGCCGCATCAAATCTGCGCGAGTAGAAGCTGCTTGGCTTCCTCCAGCGCCTGAAGCGCGAGCTCACGCGAAACGGTGGGGAATCCATCGAGGAATTCCTCCAGTCTCTCTCCGCCTTCCAGATAATCGAACAGCGTCTGGACCGGAACGCGTGTCCCTCGGAAAACCGGCGTGCCATGCATGATTTCGGGATCGCGAGTTATCGCCTGCGCCATTTGCTTATTATCTCAAATACGTGAGGGAATCTACCTACTGGAGACTACGCCTCAAAGAGAGCTTCGACCGGAACTGACCAGCCGGGCAGCGGGTCCGAACGCAGCTCCCCATTGGCGACGGTCTGGATGTCGCCATCGGCGTGATGCACGAGGACGTTTCTCGTTCCCGGGTACACCACCCAAACCTCACTCGACCCGTTCGCAAAATAAAGCTCAGTCTTCAGGTCGAGTTGCGCCGCTGTGATCGAATCCGAAACAATTTCAGTGGCCAGCGCTGGCGCACCTTGGTAATAACCGCTAGGATCGCTGGATTGAATCTGGGAGGACCTGACAAAACTGACGTCCGGCTGCAGCCAGGTGTCTGAGGTCAACCGGAATCCGGCCTCGATATGCACCTCACCGAGCCGGCGCTCGCGCACGAACGGCCGCAGCACATCCTGAATCTTCTGCTGAATGCGCGTGCGGCGCGATTTCAAAGGTGGCACGACGATGTGTTCTCCCTTGAGGAGCTCATGCTTCATCCCATCGTCGGGGAACTGTTCGAACTGCTCGAATGTCACAAGCGTCCGGGCGCCCATGTGTTTATGATACTGAACGGGCTGCTTCAATAGTCCGAATATCCAGATACATTCGGACCGGACTGCGCTTGTTTACCTCGAGGGCGGTAAATCCATATCTCTGATACCACTCCACTGCGGTAGGGTAGGCATCCACGATGACGCACCGGCACCCAACTTGCTTTGAAGCCCTGAGACTGACCCGCAAGGCCTCCGACAAGAGTTCTCGTCCCAGCCCGTGTCCACCGAACCGGTGATCCACGGCCAAGCGGGCCAACAGAATTACCGGAACGTCATAGGCTGGAAGTCCACGGACATATTTCTTCGGGAATGAATCGCGCAGCGCGCTCGATGTTGCGAGCGTGAAGTACCCAATGACCGCTCCCGGAGCCAACTCATCAATGGCGACGTACGTGACACCAATCGAGCTCTTCTGCTGATTGTTCCAGGCGTGGCGTTTCAGGTAATTGTTGAGCGCTTCGTCTCGACAGTCGCAGTTTTCGGGTGAGTCAGATTCTTCCAGCCGGCGAATTACCGTCGCCACCGGTTCAGCCCTTCATGGCACGGACCAACGCTTCGGTTGGCTTAGCTGGCTCTGAACTCAACAGTTCCGCCAGGCGTCCCAACTCTTTTTCGGTCCAGTCGATCCGCACCTGCGGCAGCGCAGATTCCGGCGCCACTCTTTCCAATCGCGGGAGCACCAGAATCTTCTTTTCGCCGTTCGCGCTCTCGCTCACGATGCGGTGTCCCTGCCGGCGCTCGGAAACTGCCCATTGGAACAGCGCCACCGCTTCGGAGAAGAAATCAGAATTGCTGGTTAGTTGAAGTTGCTGTTTGAGTGACCGTACGGCGCTGTCTTCGAAGGGAGCAAGATCCGCCTGAAACTTCGGCTTGCGAGTAGGCTTCGCGCGGTGCCCTGTACCTTTGACTAAATTCGCCTTCGGCATAGCACTCTTAATATACTACAGACGGGATGCGAAATAGAGTCATTTCGCATTTGCACGCCTACGGCCTATCCTGTCGAAAACGTCTGTGAGAGGTGCAACTCGAATAACGAACCGTTCCTCGCAGCTCAGCCCTTCAGGGCTCGGGCTTGCTACTCAGCCAGGGAAATTCTCGGCGGATTCGCCGGGCCGAACTCAAGGCGTCGCTTAATACCGTCGCATTGGCGCCACCTTAAACGGCGGGCCCGGCTGGTACTCGGCTGTTATGTAGCTCGTCCCATCGACCTGGCAGCCGTAGGTGCCGTAGGTCCCCTTCGTCGCTCCGGGCGTAAGATGTGATAACCGCCGGCGCTGTTCCCAACACACAGGGCAGTATGGCTCGCGCTCGACTTCATTTCCGGAGCCTGACCGCCTCCAATACACCGATTGGTCGTAAAACATCAGCTTCTCCAGATCTTCGGCCTTATCCCTGGTCGCCGGCTCGGCTTCGAGTTCGGCGATATGCTCGCCAGCATCCATTAAAGTGCTTCGTGCTTCGAGTAGTAACTGCTGGAGTTAGAGCAAATGCTTATTGATCTCAAGCGCATCAGGTTGTCCTTTTTTAAAAGGTCGCCGACGCCCTTGATCAGATCGAAGCCCGTCTTCACGGCTGCAAGGGCGTCTTCTATCGGAATATAGCTTGACATTGTTCATCTCACGTTCATTCGTTGCATTACCTCAGACGTAAAAAGGCGGCCCTTTCGAGCCGCCCTCCACAAAACCAACCTCTTATTCTCCGCTCAGCTACACCCGCTCGTCCCTCCGCAGTTCTCGCACTTGTAGCAACTCCCGTTCCGGGTCATCAACCCGCCGCATTCTGAACACAGCGGCGCGTCGCTCACCTGACCGAACGGCAGCGCCTGTTGCGGCTGCGGCTCCGTGGGCCGCAGCACCGGAGCATCGCCTGCTTCCGTCACCGCGTAATCCGGGCCGAGGAACTTGATGCCCATCCAGCGGAAAATATAATCCATGATGGATTTCGCGTAGGGAACCTGCTGATTGCCGGTCCAGCCGCTCGGCTCGAACCGCACGTGGCTGAACTTGTCCACGAAGAATTTCAGCGGAACGCCGTACTGCAGCGCGTAGCTGATGCTGGTGGCGAAGCTATCCATCAATCCACTGATGGTGGACCCTTCCTTGGCCATCGAAATGAAAACTTCGCCAGGCGTGCCGTCCTCATACATGCCGACGGTAATATAACCTTCGTGGCCGCCGATCGAGAATTTGTGAGTCACTGACTGCCGCTCATCGGGCAGCTTGCGCCGGATGGGGCGATAGACAACTTTCTCCACCGTTACCGGCGCGCTCGAAACCGCAACAGATTTCTTTTCGCCCTTGCCGGTGCCGGAACTGAGCGGCTGCGCGCGCTTCGATCCGTCGCGATAAATCGCCACAGCTTTCAAACCCAGGCGCCAGCTTTCCATGTAGGCGTCCATGATCTCTTCCACGGTGCATTCTTCGGGCATGTTGATGGTTTTGGAAATCGCGCCGGAAATAAACGGCTGTACCGCCGCCATCATCCGCACATGGCCCATATAATGGATGGACCGTTTTCCATTTTGAGGCCGGAAACTGCAATCGAATACTGCCAGGTCCTCGTCTTTCAACCCTGGCGCGCCTTCGATAGTGCCCGTGGCATCGATATGGCTGACGATCACTTCCACTTGCTCCGGGCTATAACCCAACTTGATCAGCGCTTGCGGAACGGTATTGTTGACGATCTTGATAATGCCGCCGCCCACCAGTTTTTTGTACTTCACTAAAGCTAGGTCCGGCTCAATGCCGGTGGTGTCGCAATCCATCATGAAGCCGATGGTTCCGGTGGGCGCAAGAACCGTGGTCTGCGCGTTGCGGAAACCGGCTTGCTCACCCAGTTTGTAGGCGTCGCCCCAGCATTCAGCCGCGGCGAGATACAGATCCTCGGGCACGCGCTTGCTATCGATGCCGCTAACAGCTTTACCGTGCATCAGGATTACATCCAAAAAAGACTCTTCGTTCGATTCGTAGCCCACGCAAGGGCCCACTGCTTCCGCGATCCGAGCGCTGGTCAAATATGCCTGCCCGCACATCACGGATGTAATCGCGCCCGCCCAATCGCGACCTTCCGGACTGTCATAGGGGATGCCCATGGACATCAGCAGCGCGCCCAGGTTGGCGTAGCCCAGGCCCAGCGGACGATAGTCGTGCGAATTCTTGGCGATCTTTTCCGTGGGATAGCTGGCGCTGTCCACGATGATCTCCTGCGCCAAAGTCACCGTGTCGCAGGCATGCCGGAAGGCCTCCACATCAAACTTGCCGTCCGGTCCGACGAATTTCATCAGGTTCAAGGACGCCAGGTTACAAGCCGAATCGTCCAGGAACATGTACTCCGAGCATGGATTCGAAGCGTTGATCCGCGCCGTAGCTTTCGATGTATGCCAACGATTGATGGTGGTGTCGAACTGCATCCCCGGATCGCCACACTGATACGTCGCATCGGCGATCTCGCGCAGCAGATCTTTAGCGGCGAAGCGCTTCACTGGTTGGCCGTTGGCCACCGAACGCGTCCACCAATCCGCGCCTGCCGCCGCTGCTTCCATAAACTCGTCCGTCACGCGCACTGAGTTGTTGGCGTTCTGGAAGAAAATGGACCCGTAAGCTTCGCCGTCCAGCGTCGGATCGTAGCCGGCATCAATCAGCGTGTGGGCTTTCTTCTCTTCCTTGGCCTTGCACCAGATGAACGAACCCACGTCCGGATGATCGATGTTCAGGATCACCATCTTGGCCGCGCGCCGCGTCTTGCCGCCGGATTTGATGACTCCGGCGAACGCGTCGAATCCCTTCATGAAGCTGAGCGGACCGGAGGCACTGCCGCCTCCGGCCAGCCCGGCATTTTCTTCGCGCAGAGGCGACAGATTTGTTCCGGTGCCCGATCCCCACTTGAACAGCATGCCTTCGGTCTTGGCGAGATCCAGAATGGATTCCAGCGAATCCCGCACCGAGTTGATGAAACACGCCGAGCACTGCGGGCGCGACTCGCCCTTCTTCAGTTTCACAACTTTGTCCAGCGCTTCGTCGTAATAGAAACCGTAGCCGCGCGCTTCGTCCACGCCCACGTTGAACCACACCGGCGAATTGAAGCAGGCCTTCTGAGTCAGCATCAGGTGCGCCAACTCATTGCGGAAGTTCATGGCGTCTTCCGGAGTTTTGAAATAGCGGCCGGCCTCGCCCCAATCGGCGATGTTGTCCACTACGCGATGCACCAGCTGGCGGACGCTCGACTCCCGCTCGGGCGACCCCATGCGCCCATGAAAATATTTGCTGACAACAATATTGGTAGCCGTCTGCGACCAGTCGGCCGGCACTTCCACGTCATTCTGCTCAAATATGATGGCGCCTTTGTCGTTCCCTATGGCAGCGGTGCGCAGCTCCCACGCAATCTCATCGTAGGGCGTCCTCCCCGGTTCCAATTTCTGGGTGAAGAATTTAGGAAAGCTTACTCCCTTGCGTTGGGCAACGGGGAGGGGCTTCTTGCTAATTTTGTTTTCCAAGTCTACGATTTTACCGCTGCTGAGAGCCATGCTGGGGTGTGCCATCTGTTTCTCCTGTGTGAACTCTGTGATCGATCTTGCCGTCTGTTCACCTGGGCGGGGGTTCTTAATACCATTGTCACAAATCCAACCAGGTTTTTGCGGCTGTCTGTAATCATGCCCCAATATGTAGTAGAGCGTCAAGGATTATATCTATATACGGTGCAGCATGTTGCGGCCACCTGGGCTAACTGCCCTGGCCGTTCGGCCAATTGTCACTCCTTGCTAACCGTGTTATGTTGGGGATTCCTCCTATCTACCTCTCAGTCCCGAGCCCCAAGCCCCGCTAAAATAGCAAGCGTGCTCCACGTTCTGGTCTACTCAGACTCGCTGACCTGGGGAATCATCCCCAACACTCGACAGCGCCTTCCTTTTGAAGCTCGCTGGCCAGGCATTCTCGAAAAGAAATTGAGCGATCGTGGTCAGCCTGTGCGCATCACGGAAGACTGCCTGAACGGACGGCGCACAGTCTGGGAAGATCCATTCAAGCCCGGACGAAATGGCATTCAGGGCCTGGCGCAGCGGATCGAATCGCAATCGCCGCTCGATCTCGTAATCCTTATGCTGGGGACCAATGACTTTCAGTTTTGTCACCCCTACAACAACGCATGGTCCGCCGGCCAAGGCGTGATCACGCTTGTAAACGAGATCCGGCGAGCACCCATCGAGCCGGGCATGCCGGTTCCTCCCATCTTGCTAATTGCTCCGCCGCCAATTGGCAGCCCGAAGGGACCGGTGGCCGCCAAGTTTTCAGGAGCGGAGAAAAAGTGTACAGGCTTGGCTGAGATCTACCGACAAGTAAGCTCCGATCTGGCCTGTCACTTCTTCGATGCCGGCAGCGTCACGCCTTCCAGCCGCGTGGATGGAATCCATTTGGATGCGGACCAACACATCGTGCTGGGACAAGCTTTAGCGGACGTCGTCGCGCCGATCTTGACGGCTAGCTGATGAGCCAGCCTGAAGAACAACCGCGTCCGCTAGAAGCTTTCTGGCGCACGCTAACTCAATTCGACCGGACGAAGGTCAACCTATGGATGGGTTTTCGCAACGCTCTCGGCATTGTGTTGCCACTGGCCGTTGCCGTTGACCTCGGCTATCCTGCGAGTGGTTTGGTGGCAGCCACTGGCGCCCTGAACGTCGCCGCGGCCGACGGCGAGGATTCTTATCGCCAACGCGGCGTCCGCATGCTGGCTTCCAGTGTGATTGGCGCGGCGGCCGTGTTGATCGGAGCGCTCTCGGCCCCGAGCGATATCGCCGTGGCCGGCATCGGCGTCCTATGGGCATTCGCCGCCGGATTGATGGTTTGCCTGGGAACCGCCGCGGGCGACATCGGCATGATCAGCCTGGTGGTCTTTATCATCTACAGCAGGCAGTCCATGACTCCGGCGCACGCCGCCGGCGCCGGCTTGATCGCTCTTGCGGCCGGCCTTCTGCAAACCGGACTTTCCATCGCGCTTTGGCCTTTCCGCGGCCGCCAGCCGGAGCGGCGAGCAATCGGCGATTTCTACAATGAGCTGGCTCGCGTAGCCACCCTTCCGCCGGACCCATATGGCGCGCCGCCGGCCAGCCAGCATTCTACTCGCGCGCAGGAGGCGTTGTCCTCGCTCGCGGGCGATCACAGAGTGGAAGCCGAGCTGCTCTTCGCGCTGGTCAGCCAGGGGGAACGCATACGTCTTTCGCTTTTCGCGGTAGGCCGAGCCTTGGTTCGCGCGCGCCGCGAAGACGGAAGCGAACCAGCCGCGGCGGTAATCCAGCAGTTTCTCGAGCGCGCCTCCCACCTGCTTGCTGCGCTCGGCCATTCCATCCAAGGCGAACCCCTGTCGGACGCGGCATCCGCCCTGCTCACGGAACTGGAGAATCCCGCAGCCGCTCTGCGCCTCGCCGAAGAACGCTCCAAACAATTGGCCATCCATCCCCGTCTTTCCGAAGCACGCTTTCAGATGGACGCGCTGGCCGGCCAGTTACGGGCAGCGGTGGAACTTTCTGGGAAGACTACCCCCGAAGGCGAAACTGCGTTTGCCGCGCGTGAGGCGCGCGCGCCCTGGTATCTGCGACTCACCGGTCGGGTGGCAACTCTGCGAGCGAACCTCTCGCTTGAATCCTCCGCCTGCCGGCACGCCATTCGTCTGGCCATCTGTATCGCTATCGGCGACATACTCATCCACTGGTTCCGTCTACCTCGATCGTATTGGCTGAATATGACCGTGGCGCTGGTGTTGAAACCTGACTTCGGCGGCACCTTCAGCCGGGGCGTCCTACGGCTGGCCGGTACCTATGCCGGCCTGGCGCTGGCCACTGTATTGTTCCAGGTCACGTACCCCACCCGGGCGTCGCATGTCATCGGGATCGGCATCCTGGCAATCTTGATGCGCGGCTTCGGACGGGCCAATTACGGCGTTCTGGTTGCGCTTCTTAGCGCGCTGATTGTGTTGTTGTTTTCACTCAATGGCGTGGCGCCTCATGACGTTATATCCAGCCGCGCGTTGAACACTACCATCGGCGGGACGCTGGCCCTGGTCATTTATTGGATCTGGCCCACTCGCGAGCGGACCCAAGCTCCGCAAGCCATGGCCACCATGCTGGACGTCTATCGGCTGTATTTCCAGGCGGTCGCTCGTGCGTACCTGGACGGGCGTGCGGTTGATCCGCATACGCTGGACCGCCTCCGCATCGACAGCCGTCTGGCGCGCTCCAACGTCGAAACGTCGGTGGACCGCTTGAGCGCCGAGCCCTTCGCCGACGCGAATCAACTACGCGTTGTCAACGCCGCGCTGGCCAGTTCTCACCGCTTCATCCATGCCGCAATGGCGCTCGAAGCCGGGCTGACGCCGGGTGCACCGCCGCCCGCCGGTGAGCCCTTTAAAACCTTTTCACATAATGTTGAAACGTTTCTCTACTTGCTGGCTGCGCATCTGCGCGGATCTACAGTCGCACCCGAGAGCCTGCCGAACCTGCGCGAAGATCATAACCGGCTGGCGCGCACCGATACCGCGCTGCTGATTGAAACCGATCGCATGGTGAACAGCCTGAACACGCTGGCGGGACAGATATTTCGTTGGGTGGGGCAGGCGTTTCCGCCTGCCAATTCGCGGACCCCTTGACATTCTACCTGAGGCCCTGTATCATTCCACTAGAATGTCTACCCAGGATGATCGCGACAAGCTGGAACTGCTGCAAGGCACCCTCGACATGCTGGTCCTGCGGACCCTGCTGTTCGGTCCCGCGCACGGCCACGCCATCGCGCACGCCATCGAGCGCGGATCGGACGATGTACTTCAAATAGAACATGGATCGTTATACCCGGCCCTGCATCGGCTGGTTCGACAGCGCTTCATTGCAGCCAAGGATGGGCTGTCGGAAAACAATCGCAAGGCGAAATACTACAGCCTGACCGCGAAAGGTCGCCGGCATCTGACCGAGGAAAACTCCAAGTGGGAACGCCTCGCGCAAGCCATTGCCCGCATCATGCGGCCCACTGGAGAGGAGGGCCAGTCATGAAATTCTGGCGCCGCCGCGAAGAGAGCCTGCAGAACGAGCTCGAGGATTACATGGATCGCGAAACGCAGTTGAATATCGACTCTGGAATGCCGCTTGACGAAGCTCGCTTCGCGGCGCAGCGCAAGCTGGGAAGCGCGTCGCTGGTAAAGGAAAAGACGCGCGAAGCATGGGGCTGGGGCTGGGCGGAGCGGCTGTGGCAGGACCTGCGGTACGGCTGCCGGATGCTATTCAAGAATCCCGGCTTTACGTTGATCGCTGTGATTTCGCTGGCCATCGGCATCGGCGCGAATTCTGCGATGTTCAGTTTGGCGGACGGGTTGATCCTCCGGCCGCTGCCGGTGCCGCATCCAAGCGAGGTGGTCACAGTGGGGTTCAATGCATCCGTAAGCGGGTTCGGTTCCATCGTGGCTTCCTATCGCGATTATCTCGATTTCCGAAGTTCCTCCAAGAGCTTCGACGGGCTGGTGGCATTCACCAATTACTCATTCGGATTCAGCAAGGGGCCAGACGCGTTACCTCAATTGAAGATGGGCATGCTGGTGACCGGGAATTTCTTTGGCGTGCTGGGCGTCGCGCCTGAGCTGGGCCGCGCCTTCCGCGATGATGAGGACCAAGTGCCCGGACGCGATGCGGTTGTCATTCTGGGCCACGATTCATGGGAACAGGACTTCGGCGCGGATCCGTCAATACTGGGCAAGAAGTTACGGTTGAGCGGTATCGAATTCACCGTGATTGGCGTGGCGCCCGCTCGCTTCACAGGCATGGATCTATATTCCCGGCCGTCGTTCTTTGTGCCCGTGGCCATGTGGCCGAGGTTTGTGAGCAACCCGAAAGACAAACCGCTCGAAGCGCGCGATTTTCGCGCACTCAGCGTCAAAGGCCGGCTGAAATCCGGAGTAACCGTGCAGCAAGCGCAAGCCGAGTTGGTGGGTATCGCCAAAGCACTGGAGCAAGCCTTCCCGGAAACCAATAAGAATCGCAGCGTGGCGGTCCGCACGGAGTTCCAGAAGCGGCTGGAGCAGTCGCCGCCGGACGCGGAAATATCCGCCATGCTGATCCTCCTGGCTATGGCCGTCTTGCTGGTGGCCTGTGCCAATGTCGCTGGTCTGTTGCTCAGCCGGGCGCCAGTGCGGTCTCGCGAGATGGCGTTGCGGCTGGCCATCGGCGCCGGACGTCCGCGGTTGATCCGCCAGTTGCTGACGGAGAGTCTGTTGGTGGCGATCGCCGGTGGGCTCTTGGGTTTGGCGTTGGGATATGCGGGCGTGGATTTTCTCCGCCGCTTGCTGCCTCCCACGGATCAACCGGTCCAGATGACCATCCAGCTCGACCAGCGCGCGCTGCTCTTCAGCCTGGCCGTTTCGTTGCTGAGCGCCTTCTTCTTTGGCTTGGCCCCTGCGCTCCAGACCACCCGCACCGATGTGATCAGCGCTCTCCGAACAGCGGGCGCGGAGACTCCACGCCGTCGCCGGTTGCTCGGCCGCAACGCGCTGGTGGTTGGACAGGTGGCTCTCTCGTTGATTCTGCTGAT
>Ga0210388_10000844_pt1 | contig 24326 bp, 17 predicted proteins | sample IncBWC19OmetaG_FD_155485 | JGI IMG/M metagenome (GOLD analysis project Ga0210388, IMG submission 155485) | Forest soil microbial communities from Barre Woods Harvard Forest LTER site, Petersham, Massachusetts, United States - Inc-BW-C-19-O ...
CTGGAGGTCCGCCGTCGCATCGGCTACCTGCCTGAAGACACGCCGATCTACCGCGACATGACCGTGCTGGAGTTCCTGCAGTTCGCGGCCGCCATGCGCGGCATGGACCCAGCCCGGAGCGCCGAGCGGATCAAGGAGGTCGGCACCCGCTGCGGCCTCGGCGACGTCGCCGGCAAGGAGGTCGGGGAGCTGTCGAAGGGGTTCCGGCAGCGCGTCGGCCTGGCGCAGGCGATGCTGCACGATCCCGACATCCTGATCCTCGACGAGCCGACCAGCGGCCTCGACCCCAACCAGATCGTCGAGATCCGGTCGCTCATCAAGGAGATCGGCCGCGAGAAGACAGTCATCCTCTCGACCCACATCCTGCCTGAGGTCCAGGCGACCTGCAGCCGGATCCTGATCATCAGCGGCGGCAAGCTGGTGGCCGACGGGACGCCTGACTCGCTGCGCGCGCGCGAAAAGGGCGGGCGTTACCGGGTGGTCGTCGAATCGAACGGCGTCGTCAAGGAGGCGATCCGCGATCGCCTGGCGGGGCTGGCGGGCGTCGCCCGCTGCGAGATGGTCGCCGGCGAGGAGGGCGCTCACGCCTTCGCGCTCGACGCGTCGGCCGCCTCCGATCTGCGGAAGCCGATCTTCCGGGCGGCCGTCGACAACCGCTGGACGCTGCTCGAGCTCCTGCGCGAATCAGCCAGCCTGGAAGACGTGTTCCGCAACCTGACCACCGGCGACGTCGTCGCCGAAACTGAGCAAGGAAAAGAGAAAGGGAAGTCATGACCCCGGCGCTCGTGATCTCGCGGCGCGAAATCCGCACCTACTTCAACTCACCGGTGGCGTACATCGTCGTCCCGGTCTTCGTCATCATCACCGGCTATCTGTTCTTCACCCAGCTCTTCCTCGAGAAGCAGGCCGACATGCGCGGCTTCTTCAACATCATGCCGCTCCTGTTCATGTTCATGATCCCGGCCATCACCATGCGGCTCCTGGCCGACGAAAAATCGTCGGGCACGCTGGAGCTGCTCATCACCATGCCGGTGCGTGACTGGGAGGTCGTGGTCGGGAAGTTCCTGGCGGCGATGGCGCTGCTCTGCACGGCGATCGGCCTGACGCTGGTCTTCGCCATCACCGTGAAGTCGCTCGGCCCGCTCGACCGCGGACCGGCCATCGGCGGCTACCTGGGCCTCGTCCTCATGGGCGGCGCCTACGTCGCCATCGGCGTGATGGCCTCGGCGTTGACGCGCAACTCGATCATCTCCTTCATCGTCGCCTTCGCCATCTCCTTCGCGCTCTACCTGCTCGGGCGTCTCACCCAGTTCCTGCCGCAGGCGCTGCAGAAGCTGGTGGCGTACCTCAGCATCGACGGCCACTTCGAGAACGTCGGGCGCGGCGTCATCGACACCCGCGACCTCATCTACTACTTCTCGGTGATGGTGGTCTGCTTGCTGATCGCGACGCTCTCCCTCGAATCACGGCGGTGGAAGTAGCCATGGCAACTCCAGACAACCAAGACAACAAAGCCGCCAAGCCCGGCATGAACCAGCGCAAGCGCCTCTCGGCGTCGAACGCCACCAGCTTCGTGGTGCTGGTCATCGGCGCGGTGGTGGCGGTCAACCTGATCGGGACGCGGATCTTCGGCCGGCTCGATCTGACGGAGAACCACGTCTACACGCTGTCGAACGCCTCGAAGGAGATCGTCCGCGCCCTGCCCGACTACCTGACGGTCAAGGCCTACATCTCCAAGGATCTGCCGCCCGAGCTGGCCAACACCAGCCGCTACGTGCGCGACCTGATGGACGACTACAAGACTTACTCGAAGGGGAAGCTTCACTTCGAGGCGTTCGATCCCGAGTCGGACAAGAAGATCGAGGACGACGCCACCGCCTGCAAGGTGCAGAAGCTGCAGATCCAGGTGATGCGCTCGCAGAAGTTCGAGGTCGGCACCTACTGGCTGGGCCTCTGCTTCCAGTACCAGGGGAAGGACGACGCCATCCCCGAGATCGGCCAGGTCGAGGGGCTGGAGTACGAGATCTCCTCGATCATCAAGCGGATGACGCAGAAGAAGCGCAAGGTCGCCTTCACCACCGGCCACGGCGAGCAGGACCTGACCCAGGGGTTCACCTTCCTCAAGCACGTCATCGACCAGGAGTTCGACTCGACCACCGTCAACCCCTCGTCGGCGGCGATCGGCGACGACGTCGACGCCCTGGTGGTCGGCGGCCCCAAGCAGGCCTTCGACGACAAGGGGCGCCACGAGATCGACAGCTTCCTGATGAAGGGGCGCGGCGTGATCTTCCTGCTCGATGGGATGGCGCTGTCGGCGCCGCGCGGCGGGATGCCCCAGATGGCGGCCCAGCCCAAGGTCGGTCAGGTCAACCAGACCGGCCTCAACGAGCTGATCGAGAAGTACGGCTTCAAGGTCGGCGAGGACTTCGTGTTCGATCGCCAGAACGTCCCCGGCCCGGTCGACGTCGGCGGGCGAAAGATGCTGAAGAACCTCCCGGTGTTCGTCGGCGTCAAGACCGACCAGGCCGACAAGGACAACTCGATCCTGGCCGGCGTGAACGCGATCGTCTTCCCGTTCCCGAGCTCCGTCGAGCTGGTGGGCCCGCTGGCGAGCGGCAAGGCGCAGGCGCCCGGCGCCAAGCTCTGGACCCTGGCCGCCACCTCGCCGGAGGCCTGGAAGCAGACCGGCTTCTTCTTCTTCGCGCCGATGGCCGAGATGGAAGAAGCGAAGGATCCCAAGGACCACGGCGTCTTCGGGCTGGCCTACGCCTATCAGGGGATCTTGAAGAGCGCCTACCCACCGCCCGGCGCGGTGCCCGGGATGTCGGTGCCGGACAACATGCCGGCTGCGGAGTCGCGCAAGCCGGTCCGGCTGATGGTGGTGGGCGACTCCGACTTCGCCTCCGACGAGTACCTGCAGATGGCGCGCTACCTGCCCTTCTATCAAGGCGGCGCGCAGATGCTGTTCAACGCCGTCAGCTGGACGATGGAGGACGAGGCGCTCACGCCGGTCCGTAGCAAGACCGTCGCGGCGCGGCCCATCAACGTTGGCTCGGACGGGGCGGTGCTGGCCGTGAAGCTCGGCAACGTCTTTGGTGTCGCCATCCTCTTCATCGCCTTCGGCATCGCACGGATGGTCGTGCGCCGGACCCGCCGGCGAGGTCAGAAGCTATGAACAAGAAAACACTCAGCGCCCTCGGGGCTTTCGTCGTCCTGGCCGTCATCGCGCTGGTCGCGCTCCGCCAACCTGAAAAGGGGGAGCGGGCCAGCGATCACCCGCGGCCGATCCCCAGCTTGAACCCCGTCGAGATCACCACGCTCGACGTGACGAAGGGGGGCGTCACCACGACGATCAAGAACGAAGGGGGCATCTACAAGGTCATCGCGCCGGTCACCTACCCTGCTGACCAGGTGGCCGCCAAGGCCGCGTTCGAAGGGCTCGGCAAGATGGACATCAGTGACCTCGTGACCCAGCAGGAGGCCAAGCAGGCCGAGTTCGAGGTCGACGACAAATCGGGCGTTCGCCTGGTCGCCAAGCACGACGGCAAGGTTCTGGCCGATCTGATCGTGGGCAAGAGCGTTGGCGCGGGGACCATGGTTCGCCCCTCTGGCACCCTCGACGTCTGGCGGGCGACCGGCATCACCAAGTTCGCCTTCGACAAAGGTCCGAGCGACTGGCGTGACAAGAGCATCACCACCTTCCAGGCGACCGAGGTGGAGAAGCTCGACGTGGCCAGCAAGGACGGCGCGAAGATCTCGCTCAAGAAGACGGGCACCAAGGAGGGGAACGAGGACAAGTGGGACGTCGTCTCGAGCTCGGTGAAGATCGACAAGCTCGACAACGGGGTCTCGAACGGGATTGTGTCGGCGCTCGCCAACTGGAAGGCCAACGACTTCGCCGACGGCGCGACCCTGGGGGCGGCCGGCCTCGACGCGCCCGCCCTGACCCTCACCGTCGGCCTCAAGGGGGGTAAGAGCGTCACGGCGCTCATCGGCAACAAGAAGGGGGACGACACCTACGTCAAGAAGGCAGACGCTCCCCAGATCTTCCTGGTAAAGAAGTTCAACCTCGATCGGGTCAACAAGCGCCCGCTCGACTTCCGCGACAAGACGCTCTGCGATCTGGCAGCCGCCGACGTCAGCGAGATCTCCGTCGCCTCAGGGGATAAGTCGTACACGCTGGTGAAGAGCGGCAACGACTGGAAAGCGACCAAGCCGCCCAAGCTGGAGGTCGAGGGCTCGAAGGTGACGCCGATCGCCGGGGCGTTCAAGGACTGGAAGGCGACCGGGTTCGCCGACGATCAATCGCTGAAGGGCAACGGCCTGGCCAAACCGAAGGCGGTCATCAGCGCCAAGAGCAAGGGGAGCAAATCGAGCGCCCCGGCTTGCCTGGTTCGCGTCGGCGACGAGAGCAGCGACAAGGTGAGCTACTTCGTCAGCTCAGCCAAGAGCCCCGACGTCTATCTGGCGCCGAAGTGGGCGATCGATCGGATCCTGGTCAAACCCGACGATCTCAAGAAGACCGGCGGGACCACCACCGCCGCCAAACCGGCCCAGCCGGGCAAAAAAGCTGGCGGCGCCGGCAAGCTCGCGGCCGCCAAGAAGTAGCCCTCGCGCCCGTCCGTCACGAGGCGCGGGGCACCGCCTGCGTCTCGCGGCGGCGGATGAGGCCCGCCTGCCGGCGCAGCTCGGCGGCGGTCTCGTCGCGGCCGGAGCGATCCTCGAACTCGGCGTAGGCGTCCAGCGTCCGCGCCAGCTCCAGCTCGGCGCCGGCGCCCGTCAGCACCTCCACCGCCCGGTCGAACATCTCGCGCGCGCCGCCCAGATCGGACTCGCCGGGCGCGCCGGCGCCGACCGCCGAGGCCGCCACGCGCAGCGCGGCGCCGGCCAGCGGCGGCGCCCCTGCCCGCTCGGCGATCTCGAACGCCGACCGGGCGTCGTCACGCGCGCGCGCCGGCTCGCCCAGCGCCAGCTCCGCCTCTGCGATCCCGCGTGTCGCCTCGGAGAGCAGCGCCCGCGCCCCGAACTGTCGGGCGATCTCGCGCGCCGCCTGGAACTCGGCCAGGGCCGCGATCGGCTGGCCGTCGCCGAGGTGGCAGTCCCCGATCTCGATCGACAGGCTGCACTCCTGCAGCCGCTCGCCGCTGGCCCGCGCCAGCTCGCGCCCCTCGCTGAGGAGCGACAGCGCCTCCGGCCGGCGGTCGAGATCCCGCTCCAGCGCGCCGAGATCGAGCAACGAGGCGATCACGCCGGGAAGGTCCGAGATCCGCCGTCTCAGGTCGAGCGCCGCCCGGAAGTGCTCGCCGGCCGCCGACAGCGCGCCGGTGGCACGCAACACCTGGCCGAGCCGTGACAGCGTCAGCGAGCGCCCGCGATCGTCGCCCAGCTGTTCGCGTACGGCGAGCGCCGAGCGATGCCGCTCCAGCGAGCGCTCGGGCGCGCCCATCAAGAAGTGAATGCGCCCCACGTCGTCCAGCGCGGCGGCGACACCCGGCCAGTCGCCGGCCACCTCGAACAGTTTCTGCGCCAGCTCGAGGTGTGACAGCGCGCGGGCGTTCTCCCCCAACGTGCTGAGGAGACGGCCAATGCGTCCGTGCGCCGCGCCCCCCTTGGCCGGCAGATCGAGCCGCCAGGCGATCCGCAGCATCTCCTGGAAGAGCCCGACCGACTCACGCGTCCGGCCAAGCCGCGCCGCCACGTCGCCGGCCGCGTAGAGCGCGTCCATCTTGGCCACGGCGTCGTCGAGGTCGAAGTGCCGGATCCCTGCCAGGTAGAGGGCGTGCGCCCGATCGAGCAGCAGGTGGTCCCGCGCCAGGCCCGCCGCGGTGACATAGCAGTAAGCGGCGCGGCGGCCGTCGCCCGCCTCTTCATAGAGCCGCGCCAGCGACTCCAGCCTCTGTTCCCGCGCGTCCCCGCCCCGGCTCTCCAGCCACTGCGCCGCGAACGCTTTGCGCCGCCGGCCCAGCTCCGAGGCGGCGTCGGTCTCCAGCAAGCGCCGCTCCAGCGTCTGACAGAAGGACCAGGCGATCTCCTCGGGGATCGACGACGACGTAACCCGCTCGAGGAACCCGCGCTCCCGCAGGCTCTCCAGGATCTGCTGGATCTCGGTGATGGTCGGATCCGGGGCGAACACCGCCGCCTCGTCGGGGGGCGAGGCCGCCAGGCGCCCGAGCGCGACCACGCCGCCGGTCCAGAACTGATCGCCGAAGATCGCGGCCCGCGCCAGGACGTCGCGCTCGGCTGGGGTCAGCACCGTGATGCGCGCGTGCGCGACCTCCTCGCGCGTGGCGGTCGGGTGCTGGCGCGCGGCCCGGTCCTGGTCGAAGCGCCAGCCGTCCGCCCCGGCGACCAGGATCCCGTGCTCCTGGTAGGCCCGCAGGAGCTGTCGAGCCAGGAACGGATTGCCGCCCGACGCGCTCGCCACCTGCCCGCAGAGGCCGGCCGGCGCCCCGCCCGTTCCGCCGAGCGACGAGGCGACCAGAAGATCGACCTCCATCCTGGTGAGCGGTTGCAGGTCGATCCGCGTGTGGTTGCCGGCGCCGTGCCCCCATCCGGGACGGCGGACCAGCAACTCGGGCCGCGCGGTGGCGACGATCAGAATCGGCGCATCGGCCAGCTCGGCCGCCAGGCTCTCGATCTCGGTCAACGAATCGTCGTCCGCGTCTTGCAGGTTCTCGCCGATGATGATCAGGGGCCGGAGGGTGGCGTCTTGCTCGAAGAATCGCCCCAGGACCGCGCGCGCCAGCTCCGCCCCTTGCTCCGGGCGTCCGGCCAGCGCGCTGCCGAGGGGACTTTCGGGAGCATCGAACCCCAGGAACCGCCCGAGCAGGGTCGAGAGCTCGGAGATGCGGCGATCTCCGAACACCTCTTGCAACTGTCCGCGAAACTGGAGCAGCGCCTCGTCGGGCCCGAGCTCGGCCAGACCGAAACGAACCCGCAAGAGGTGCGCGATGAGGGCGCCGCGGGGCGCGGAGGCGGCGACGGCCGGTCCAACCGCCGCGCGCACGATTCTGAGATCGTGGTCCTGGTGTCCGGCGAGCCACTCGTCGAGGAGCCGGCTCTTGCCGAGCCCGTCCGCGCCGACGATGGTGACGGTCTGCGGCGTGTTGAAGCGGACCGCCCGGCCGAGCGCCTCATCCAGCGCGGAAAGCTCGGCCCTCCGCCCGACGAACCCCGCCCTTTCCGTCTCCATCGCCCCTGTCTAGCCCCGACCGCCGGCGACTGTCCAGTATCGCGGCCCCGCGGGGAGCCTCGTCACATCTCTATGATGACGACGCCGCGCTGGGGGGCGTCGCGGTCCTCTTCCGGTTCTTCGTCCTCCGCCGATTCTGGACGGCGGCGCTCGTCGCGCAGGGGAATGTCGAGCCGGGGGCGCTCATGGCGCCGCCTCTCCTCTTCCTCGCGGCGACGGATCTGTTCGATGATCCAAGGTTCGAGCACGGACGAGAACCCCTAGCTAAATGCCTGCAATATCTCTTCCTATTAGTCAAGTTCGGCAACTTTGGATCCAAACGTGAGGCACCAAAAACCCTCGCAGTCCTCACGGGTTACGGGTCAGTATTTCTTCCGGATCCTCGATCTTCCATTGTCCGGCCTCACGGACCAGCCTCATCTCGCCGTCCGGCGCGACCGAAAGCCGCGCCTCGTCACCGGTTTCCGTCAACGGACCGTGCACCGCGGCACGGATGCGCGCGAGCAACCGCTGGTGCTCATCCGGGTGGTCCCCTTCCCAGAACGTGCGCAGCCGAGCGGCCGAAAGCCCCACGCGGTACCGCTCGGGGACCAGCCGCAGCACGACGTCGTAACGGTGGGCGTCGAGCGCTCGAACGAAGGTCCGCACCGCCGCACGCGGCGTCGCCTGGCCCCAGGCTTCGTAGACCGGGCCGTCGATCCGCCAGCGCCCGCCCTCGAGAACGAGCGGCACCTGCTCGCCGAGCGCCAGCGTCACCTCGACCCGGGGGGCGACAGTGGCGGCTTCGGCGATCAGGCGCCCGCCGAGCGCGGCCGGCTCGCCTCCCGCTGCAGCGAGCCCGGCGGCAAAAGCCTCGTAAGGCATCTGGTGCTGAAACTCCAGGGAGGTCAGCTGGTACGCCGCGCGCAGATCGCCGTGCGCCAGCGCCGCCCCAAACGCCGCCACTGTCGCCGCGGGCTCTTCCGGACGATGCGCGCACGCCCCGGTGAGAGCGAGCGCCGCGGAGAGGCCGAGGGCGGAAAGGCGCATCAGTGACCTCCGCTATTCCGTCTTGGGCGGAGGCTCGCCCGGCGGGGGCGCAGGGCGCGACGTCACGGTGAGGCGATAGGGATCGTCGGAGTCGATCGGGCCGTGGAGCGGAACGACGCGGATCAGGATCGGGCCGCCCGGAACCGATTGGCCGGAAATGCGCGCCGGGAGGTGCCGGCCGCTCGTCGCCCGGGCGAGGAGCGTGTTGTCTTCGCGGGTGATCTCGACCTCGACGCCGCCGCGCTCCGGTGGGGTGACCTCCAGATCCAGCAGCGCCATCCCGTCGGTGCTGTAGCGAAAGAAGTCGACGTCGCCGCGCGCGAGGTAGCCGAGCACCGTTCCATCAGCGATCGTCTGGGCGTGGGCCTGATCGTCGTTCGGCTCCGCCTCGGTGCCCGCCTTCGGGAGATCCGTGCGCGGGCGCAGGTTGTAGCGGGCGTCCGCGCTGAAGCCGACGTCGGCGCGCACCACCACGAACACGAAGGGATCGGCCGGCGCGATGCGCACGTTGCGCAGGACGACCCGCTCCCCTTTTCGCCCGCGCGCCTCGGTCAGCTTGTGGGCGTCGGCGCCGTAGAGCTGCAACGAAGCGGCGACCTCGGGCAGCGGATCGAGATCGACGGAGAGCACGCTCCCCTCGGCGAGGCCAGCCGTCGGGAGGCGGTACCAGTCCTGATCGCGGCGCCAGCCGAGGTAGCCGACCGCCTCGCCGCCCGGTGCCAGCAGGGTGGCGTGCGCGGCGTCGCCGTTCGGCTCGATCTCCGCCCCGGCGTCGAAGGGTCCGAGGTGCACCACCAGCCGATAGCCGGCTGTCGAGACTTCGGGTCCGGCCGCACGCACCCGCAGGTAGAGGCTGCCGCCCCGAACCGCCAGGTTGGGGATGGCGATCGCCTCGCCCGGTTGTCCGTTCGCCGCCACCAGCAGATGTCCCGTTGCATCGAGCACCTCCAGCGTGGTCGCCAGGGTCGGCGCCAGCGGCCGCAGGTCGGCGCGCAGCAGAAAGCGGGGCGGAGGGGCCTCCGCGCCGGCATCGCCGGACGGTGCCGCACCGCCGTCGGGACCAGGAACGTCGACGCGAAAGAGATCGAGGTCGCGCTTGCCACTCGCCGGTGGGACGAGGCTGCCGGCCACGGCCGCGGGCGATGCCACCGTCACCGTCAATGGCTGGGCGGTCGCCAGCGTGTTGTTGGGCTCGACCTCGGGGACGGTGGCGATCCCATCGTCCTGGGTGTCGGGCGCCACCACGACCGCGGCGCCGTCGGGGCGCGGGGGCATCGCCGACCGGTGACAGCCCAGCAGGAGGGCGGCGAGCGTGAGCAGCCGGCGCCGACCCGCGGGCACGGGGATCAGCCCTTGGGCGCGGCGGCCGGGTCGAGCGGCTGGATCGAAGCCAGAAGCTCCGCCTCCGCCACCACGGTGCCGTCGACCTTCGCCTCGCCCCGCATCTTCCAGATCGCCCCGCCCTTGCGCAGCGGGACCACCTCCAGCGTCAGCAGATCGCCCGGAACGACCGGCTTTCTGAAGCGGGCCTTGTCGATGGCCATGAAGTAGATCACCTGCTTGGCGGGGTCGAAGCCGACGGTGTGCGCGGCCAGGAGCGCGCCGGCCTGCGCCAGCGCCTCGATGATCAGCACGCCCGGCATGACCGGGTGCCCCGGGAAGTGCCCGTTGAAGTGGGGCTCGTTGCGCGAGACCAGCTTGCGGGCGACGATCTTGTCGCCCCCGATCTCGTCCACGCGGTCGACGAGCAGGAACGGATAGCGGTGCGGAAGGATCCGCTCGATCGCGCGGATATCGAGCACGGCGCCTACTTGGCCGACGCCGCCGGGGCCTTGGCGGCGGCGTCGCCCCCCTCGCCACTGTTGTAACGGCGAATGAGCTCGCTGGTGAGGTCGAGGTGCGGCTTGGCGAAGACGAGCGCCGACTTGTCGACAATCATCGAAAAGTTCTCCGAGGCGGCGATCTTGGCGATGATCTTGTTCATGCGCTCGTAGATCTTGGCCGTCGCCTCTTGCTCCTTGGCGGAGAGGTCCTGCTGGTGGCGCAGGTAGGTCTGCTGCACCTTCTGCATCCGCTGCTGCAGCTCCCCCTCCTTCTCGCGCACCTGATCGGGCGGGAGAAGCGTCCGCTTCTTGTCGAGGTCCTCGATGTCCTTCTTCAGCGCGGCCTGCTGCTCGTCGAGCTCTTTCTGCTTCTGATCGAACACCTTCTTGAGCGCCGCCTTGGCCTTCTTGCCGTCGTCGGTCTCGTTGAGCGCGCGCTGCATGTCGACGAACCCGAGCTTGAAGTCCTCGGCGAACGCCGCGGACGACCCGAGCAAGAGGACCGCCAGAACCAAGAAACGTGACAGGCGTGACATTCTCATCTCCTTAACCGGCCGTTTGCTTAACACGTTTGGCCTAGAAAAAGTTGCCGATGGTGAATTCGAAGACGATTGGCTGCTCACCCGGGAGGGTCCAGAACGGAATACCCCACTCGAATCGGAGGGGGCCGATCGGCGAAAACCAGCGGAAGCCGAACCCCCAGCTGGCGCGGTAGGCGCTGAGGTCGAGCGGGCCTTTGCAGGGATTCTTGCTCACGTCGACGTTGAAGGGCGCGAGCTTGCAGTACTGATCTTCCAGGTTGAAGGCGTTGCCGCCGTCGGCGAACACCACGCCCCGGATGCCCACCTTGTCGAAGATGGGGAACTCGATCTCGGCGTTGGCGATGACCTGGACGTTGCCGCCGACCAGGAAGGTGTTCAGCGAGGCGTCGGGGGCCTGCGACGAGAGCGACCGGATGACCGGCCCCAGCGACAGCGGCGCGAACCCGCGGATGTTGTAGATGCCGCCCGTGAAGTAGCGCTCGAAGATCGGCACCCCCCGCGGGTCGCGGCTGACGATGAGATCCCCCTCCAGCTTGGCGCGGAACTCGAACGGACCCCAGAGCGGATGGAAGTAGCGCGTCACCCCCTCGTAGCGGTTGAAGGTGTTCTCGGAGAGGGTCACGTCCGGATCGGCGAACTCGGCGGAGATGGTGTTGTACCAGCCGCGGGTGGGGAACATGCGATCGTTGCGCGAGTCGTAAGAGAGCGTCGCCCGGATCGACGAGGTGATCCCCGAGCGAAACAGGTTGGCGATGCCGCTGGTGGTGATGGGGACGCCGATGGTCGGGGTGCCGAAGAGGCCGCCGCCGAATCCAAAGGAGTTGGTGCCGATCCCGACCTCTTCCAGCTTGTAGGTGAGCAGGAGCCGGAAATCCTCGGCCAAGAGGTAGCCCCAGGTGAGGCTGCCGCCCTTCGAAGAGCGGATGAACGAGTAGAGGAACTGGTCCTGCTTGAACAGGTTGAAGCCGAAGGTCCAGTTGGTGTCGAGGAAGTAGAGGTCCTGAAACTGCAGCAGGAAGAGCTGGCGGAGGCTGGAGAGCTGCGCCTGCAGCGTCAGCAGCTGCCCGCGGCCGAACAGGTTGTTCTGCGAGATCTGGGCCTGGGCGATGAAGTTCTCCACCGAGGAGAACCCGGCGCCGATCTGGAACGTCCCCGTCGGACGCTCGGCGACCTCGAAGTTGACGTCCATCTTGTCGTCGGTCTGGCCCCGCTTGGTCGACATCTCGACCTTCTCGAAGTAGCCGAGCGCGTTCACCCGCTTCTTCGAGTAGTCGAGCAGGGACTGGTTGTAGGTATCCCCCTCGACGAGGCGCAGCTCGCGGCGGATGACCTTGTCGCGCGTCTTGTTGTTGCCGCGGATGTTGATCCGGTTGACGGTGACCAGCTCCCCCTTTTGGATCTCGAAGAAGACGTCGACCACGCGCGTCTTCTCGTTGACCGGGGTGCTGGGGGACGCATTGACGTAGGCGTAGCCGCGGTCCTTGTAGTAGTCGGTCAGCTTCTGCAGGTCGTCCGACAGCTTGGAGCGGTTGAAGATCTCGCCGGTCTTGACCGAGACGCGCGAGAGGAAGAACTCCCGCGGCATCAGGAGATCGCCGGTCACATCGACCTTGCCCAGGCGGTACTGCGGCCCCTCCTCGATGTTGATGGTGATGTACATCGACTGCTTGTCGGGCGACAGCTCGACGAGGGGGCTGCCGACCTTCACCTGCACGTAGCCGTGATCCCAGTAGTGCGCCTGGATGAGGAGCAGGTCGCGCTGGAAGACGTCCTCCCGGTAGGTCCCGGCGGAGGTGAGCAGCGAGAGGATGTTCCCCTCCTGCGTGGAGATGACCCCGCGCAGCTCGTCGTCGGTCATCGCCTGGTTGCCGACGAAGTTGACCCGCCGCACTTCGACCTTGCTGTTCTCGCGGACGTGGAACCAGACGTCGACCGTCGCGGAGCTGTCGCGCTTGATCTCGTAGGAGACCTCCGCCATGTAGAACCCTTTTTCGACGTAGGCGTCCTTGATCTTCTCGACGTTCTTCTTGATCTTGGCGAGGTCGAGGATCTGGTCCTTCTTGATGTCGAGGACCTCATTGATCTTCGACAGCGACACCTCGTCGTTGCCGGCCACGTAGATCTTGTTGATGGCCGGCTTTTCCTTGAGCACGAAGGTGACCGTGCTGCCGGCCTTCCCTTCGCTCACCTCCACCTCGATGTCCTCGAAGTAGCCCATCTTCCAGATGGCGCGCACGTCGTCGCGCACCACCTCCTGGGTCAGGGTGACGCCGGGGGCGGTCTTGAGGTTCACCTTGATGGCGTCGTCCTCGACCTTGCGGTTGCCGCGGAACGAGACCTTGACCACCTTCAGGTTCTGCGTGGGCGCGGCCGGCTTCTCCTCGGCCGGCTTCTCGTCGTCGCCGGACTTGTCGTCTGACTTGTCTGCCAGCTGGGCGTGAACGCGCCCGGCCGCGAGGAGGCCGAGCAGGATCGCGGCAGCGACGGTGGGACGACGGAGGCTCATCGGGGGCGCCGGCTATTCCCGTTCGACAATCAGGCCATCGGCCATACGCAGCCGGCGGGGCGTCTTTTGCGCCAGCTCGTCGTTGTGCGTGACGATGAGGATCGTGGTCCCGAGCTCCCGATTGAGCTCGAAGAAGAGCTCGTGGATCTCGCGCCCGGTCTTGGTGTCGAGGTTCCCGGTCGGCTCGTCGGCCAGCAGGAGCCGTGGCCGCAGCAGGAGGGCGCGCGCCAGCGCCACCCGCTGCTGCTCGCCGCCCGACAGCTCGCCCGGCCGGTGCGTGAGCCGGTCGCTGAGGCCGATGCGGGCCAGCATCGCCGCCGCCCGCTCGGCGCACAGGCGCCGTGGCTGCCGCAGGATGAGCCCCGGCATCATGGCGTTCTCGAGCGCCGTGAACTCCGGCAGGAGGTGGTGGAACTGGAAGACGAAGCCGATCTCCCGGTTGCGAAACTCCGCCAGCCGCGTGGCGTTCATCGCCGTCACGTCGACGCCGTCGAAGGTGATCGTACCGGCCGATGGCGCGTCGAGCGTCCCCAGGACCTGGAGCAACGTCGATTTGCCGACCCCCGAGGCGCCGACCACCGAGGCCATCTCGCCGGGCGCGAGGTCGAAGTCGAGCCCCCGGAGCACGTCGATGGTCCGGCCGCCATGCTGGAAAACCTTGGAAAGACCGCGCACCTGCACCCGCGCCCCGCCGCGCGCGTCCCCTTCGAACGCAGCGGGCGAGGTGGTCGTCGTCATGGGGTGCGCCAAATTAGTCGGCGCCCCCGCAGGTGTCAACGACGCCATAAGCCTTATTTCCTGAGACTCCGCGCACTTGCCGGAGGTTGCCCAGCTAGCGAACGAGCTCGGCCCGAGCGCCCGCGATCGTCACGGCGATCCGGTGCCACCGGCGAGATCGATGAACGTGGCAGTCGATAGCGGCGGAAGGGCGTCCAACGCGGCGGGGATCACGCTACTCGTATCTCAGGCCGTCCACCGGGCGCATCCGGGAGGCCAGCATCGCCGGGTAGAGGGTCGCCAGGCAGCAGAGGCCGAGCGCCGCCAGGTTGACGGCCGCGATCTCGCTGGCGCGCATGACGACCGGCAGCTTCTGGATGTAGTAGACGTCCGGATCGAGCGGCAGCCCATAGTGCGACAGCAGCAGGCAGCCCCCGACGCCGAGGCCGAGCCCCAGCACCAGCCCCAAGATCCCGATGTAGAGCCCCTCGGCGAAGAAGATCCGCAGGATGGCGCCGTCGCGGGCCCCCATCGACTTGAGGATCGCCACCTCGCGCGCCTTCTCGGTCACCAGCATGATCAGGTTGGAGACGATGGAGAATGACGCCACCAGCGCGATGAAGGTGAGCACCACGAACATCGCGACCTTCTCCAGCTTGAGCGCGGCGAAGAGACCGCGGTTGAGCTCCTCCCAGGTCCGGACCTCGTAGCCGGGACCGAGGCGCCGGGCGATCTCCTCGGCCACGTCGTGCGCCGCCTCGGGCGTCGTCGTGCGGATCTCGATCCCGGTCACCTCCCCCGGCGTGCCGAGGAACTTCTGCGCGTCGGCCAGAGCGACGTAGGCCAGCTTGGAGTCGAACTCGTACATGCCGGTGTAAAAGTGCCCGGCGACCCGAAAAGGCTTGAGCTTGGGCATCGGCCCCATCGGACCGACGCCGCACATCGGACAGGCGATGTCGACGTCGCTGCCGACGAAGACGCGCAACGTGTGCTGGTAGAGCTCGTCGCCGAGCAGGATGCCGGGAACGATGGATCGCGGCGGCAACGGAGCTCGGGCGCCCGGCTTTGCCGAATCCTTGGACGAATCCTTCGACAGACTCTTGGCCGCATGGCCCTTGGACGTCTGGTCGGGTGGCGGCGGCGGAAGCGGACTGTCGTTGTCTCCGGCCGGACCCCCGCTGTCGCGGATGAAGTCACCGTCGTCGGTGGGGATCTGCTCGGGGTGCTGGAGGTAAGCGATCTTCCCCTCCTGCATCGTGCGCTCGAGGCCAAGCACGTAGGGGGCGCGCGCCGGATCGATCCCGCGCAGGATGATCCCCATCCCGGCCGGGTTGGTGGCGTGCTTGATGATCACCTCGGTCTCGATGTACGGCATCGAGCCGACGACGTCGTGGATACCGGCGATCTTCCGGTCGACCTCCTCCCAATTGGTGAACGGCCGCTCGTCGCCGCTCTCGATCACCACGTCGGCCTTGGTGGCGCGGATCTTCCCCTTGAGGTCGGCCTCGAACCCCGACATGACCGAGAGCGCGATGATCGGCGCGCCGGTGCCGAGGAACACCCCGAAAATCGAGACGGCCGTGAACACGGTGAAGGCGGCGAACAGCGCCCCCAGCAGCGTCAGCAGGAGACCGGAGGCGATGGCGATCATGCCGGTGGTCCGCAGCCGCTCGACGGCCAGCAACGGATGCACCTCCATCCACTCGCCCGGCGCGCGGGCGTGAACGTGCATGAACCGCGGAACCAGCGCGGCGGCCAGGAAGCAGAGCCCGCCGGCCGCCAGCGCCGCCAAGCCCACCACCAGCGTCCGGCGCGAGCGCCGCTCGGGGTCGCGCAGGTGGCGCCAGGCGATGAACCATTCGAAACCTGGCTGCAGCATCGGGTGGCCGGCTAGTCCCGCTCGGGGCGGAGCAGGGGGAACAAGATGACGTCGCGGATCGACGGCTGATCGGTGAGCAGCATGGCGAGGCGATCGATCCCGATCCCCTCCCCCGCCGTCGGCGGCAGCCCGTACTCGAGCGCCCGGCAGTAGTCCTCGTCGTAGTCCATCGTCTCGTCGCGCCCGTGCGCCTTGGCGTCGACCTGCGCCTGGAAGCGCGCCCGCTGATCGGCCGGATCGTTCAGCTCGGAGAAGGCGTTGGCGTGCTCGCGGCCGTTGATGAAAAGCTCGAAGCGATCGACGCGGCTCGGATCGGCGTCGTTGCGGCGAGACAGCGGCGAGGTCTCGGCGGGGTACTCGGTGACGAAGGCCGGGCGATCGGCGGGGAGCGCCTTTTCACCCGCGTAGTCGAAGAGCGCGCCGACCCGCTCGCCGTGCGACTCCGCCTTGCGCAGCACCGCGCCGAGCTCGTTCTTGCCATCGGTGAGCCCGCTCGTGCCCAGCCACTTCGTGAGCGCAGCGTCCTCATCGAGAATCGTCCGTTCGAGCCCCGCCGGCAGGAGGCCCGCGCCCGAGGCGGTGACGATGGCGTCCTTCATCGGGATGCGCGGCCAGTCGCCGGCGAAGCTGACCTTCTGTCCCTGATAGGTGATCTCCTCGCCGCCGGCGATCTCGCGCGACAGCTCGCGGAACAGGGTCTCGGTGAGCACCATCAGGTCGGTGTAGGTCGCGTAGGCCTGGTAGAACTCCAGCATGGTGAACTCGGGGTTGTGCTGGCGCGACAGCCCCTCGTTGCGGAAGTTGCGGCCGATCTCGTAGACCCGATCGAAGCTGCCGACGACCAGCCGCTTCAGGTGCAGCTCGGGCGCGATCCGCATGTTGAGATCGAGGTCGAGCGCGTTGTGGTGGGTCTTGAACGGCTTCGCCGCGGCGCCGCCCACGATCCCGTGCAGCATCGGCGTCTCCACCTCGAGGAAACCGCGTGCATCCAGAAAGCTGCGGATGCTGCGCACGATCGCGCTCCGCTTGCGGAACACCTCGCGCACTTCTGGGTTGACCACCAGGTCGACGTAGCGCTGGCGGTAGCGGACCTCCGTGTCCGACAGGCCGTGAAATTTTTCGGGCAGCGGCCGGGTCGCCTTGGTCAGGATCTGCACGCTCTCGGCCACGATGGTCAGCTCGCCCGTCTTCATGATCGCCGGGCTGCCAACGACGCCGATGAAGTCGCCCCGCTCCGCCTTCTTCCAGAGCGCGAACGCCGCCTCGCCGAGCAGATCCTTGCGGATCTGGACCTGGATCTGCCCGCTGCGGTCCAGCAGCTTCACGAAGGCCATCTTCCCGAACGAGCGGAGGTCCACGATGCGTCCGGCCACCGCGAAGTCGTCGTCGGTCAGCAGCGGCGGGCCCGACTTTCCGTCGTCCCCGGGAGGCGGGGCCGGCGGCGTGACGCCCGCGAACTTGGCCACGATCTCGGCCGCCGTGTGGCTCGGCGCGAAGCCGTTCGCATATGGATTTCCACCAAGGGCGCGAATTTCCGCGACCTTTTTTTGGCGTTCTTCAATCAGCTCTCGTTCGTCGGCCATTTCTCTCCACGAGATGTCAACAACCCACGACGCGCTAACACCGCGCAGTTGCTTCGATTTAACAAATTAATCCACAGATCCAAAGATTTGTTTCAACTGTGTGAGCGAATCACACCTCATCGTCACCCGGCGGCGGAGCCTTGGCTTGCGCCGTTGGATCGCCCGCCAGCTCCAGCAGCATGGCGGCCATGAACTGATCGAGATCGCCGTCGAGAACGGCGTCCACGTTGCCGATCTTCATGCCGGTCCGGTGATCGGTGACCAGCCGGTAGGGGGCGAGGACGTACGACCGGATCTGGCTCCCCCACTCGATCGCCTTCTTCTGGGCGTGGATGTTGCCCATTTTCTCCTCCTGCTTCTTCTGTTCGACCTCGAACAGCTTGGAGCGCAGGATGCGCATGGCGGTCGACTTGTTCTTGTGCTGGGAGCGCTCGCCGTCGGAGTGCACGGCGATCCCGGTGGGGATGTGGGTGACGCGCACCGCGGACTCGGTCTTGTTGACGTGCTGGCCGCCGGCGCCGCCCGAGCGCATGACGTCGATGCGCAGATCCTTCTCGTCGATCTCGACCTTGATGGTCTCGTCGATGTCCGGGTAGATGAAGACACTGGCGAACGAGGTGTGCCGCCGCGCCTGGCCGTCGAACGGCGAGATGCGCACCAGCCGGTGCACGCCCGCCTCGGCGCGCAGCCAGCCGTAGGCCCACTCCCCCTCGACGCCGATGGTGGCGCTCTTGATCCCTGCCTCGTCGCCCGGCTGCCGGTCGAGCTCCTCCAGCTTGAACCCCTTGCGCTCGGCCCAGCGGGCGTACATGCGCATCAGCATCGCGGCCCAGTCCTGGCTCTCGGTGCCGCCGGCGCCGGCGTTGACGCTGACCAGGGCCCCTTGCCGGTCGTAAGGGCCGGACAGCATGCGCGCAAACTCGATCTTGGAGACGGCCTCCTCGATCGCCGAGAGCGTGCCGGCCGCCTCGACCGCGGTCGCCTCGTCCTTGGCCTCGTCGGCCATCTCGATGAGCACGCCCGCGTCCTCGAGGGTCTTCAGCTGCGCTTCGAAAGACTCCACCGAAGACTTGAGCCGCGCCTGCTCGCGCAGCACGGTCTGTGCCTTGTCGGCGGCGTTCCAGAACCCTTCGGCCCCGGTCTGGTCGTCTAGCTCGGCGATGCGCTTCTTTTTGCCGCCGATGTCAAAGATGCCCCCGGAGAACCTCGAGTCGGCTCTGCAGCTTCGACACGCGCTCTCTCAGGGGCCCGATTTCCATGGCGCGCAAGATAGCACGACGCCGGCACGGGCGAGCAGGGCGAAGGCGCCCTAACGGAGCAGCTCTTGGGCGGCCTCCACCGCCTCGGCGGCGCCGGTGACCACCAGGGTGTCCCCCGGATGCAGCGTCTCGTCGGCGGTCGGATAGATGACGTCCTCCGGCTCGCGATCGATGGCGATCACCGTCGCGCCGGTCAGCCCGCGCAGGTCGAGCTGGCGCAGGGTGCGGCCGATGACGCGCGAGTCGGGCCCGAGCCGAAAGGCACGCGCGTTGCCGAGCCCCGGCAGCTCGGCCGGGACGTCATGGCCGCCGCCCGCCTGCGGCGCGCCGGTCGCGTCGAGCCCGCTCTGCGCCGCCAGCGCCTCCAAGAAGACCTGCGCCCCGGCCCGCACGTGCCCCTGCAGCTCGCTGGCGCTGCGCAGAAGCGCCGCCACCAACAGCGCCAGCGAGAGGAGCAGGATCGCGATCCCCTCGAAGCGCGGCAGGAACGGCTGCGTGACCGCCACCAGCGGCACGCCGGCCACCAGAAGGATCGCGATCTGCAAGGTCACCAGCAGCGCCCGGCGAGGCGCCGCCGCCAGGTCGAGCGTCTCTTTGCCGCTGGGCGCTGGCAACGCCTCCGCCGCCAGCGCGACCGCCAGAGCGCGGGCCATGCGGACGGCGCCCAGCACGAAGGGAAACAGGAGCGCCAGCGTCGCCGCGATCACCGCCACCCGCGCGACGGCGGGGCCCACCCCCGCCACCCGTGCGGCCCAGCGGGCGAGACCTCGCGCTGACAGCGATCCGGCGATCACGATCGCAGCGCACAGGGCGGCGTCCAGAACCAGCAACTTCGCCAGCCGGCGAATTCGCGACCAGACGGTCCGGCGCTCGGCGGTCGAGCGAAGCCCCTGCACCCAGGCGCCGTAGAGCGCCGCATAGGTCTGCAAGGTGTGGGGCAGCCGGCGGTCGACCAGGGCAGCAACCCGCCCGGACGCCCGGATCATGAAGGGCGTCAGCAGCGTGGTCAGCGCCGAAACGGCGACCGCGACCGGATAGAGAAAGCCGCGCGTCACGCCGAGCGAGAGGCCGACGCCCGCGATGATGAACGAGAACTCGCCGATCTGCCCCAACGAGAGCGCCGTCTGCACCGCCGTCGGGATACCGTAGCCGGCGACGAAGGCGCCGATGCTGACGCCGACCAGCTTGCCGACGACGACGACGGCGGTCAGCGCCAGCACCGTCCCGGCGTGCGTCCAGATGAGGCGCGGATCGATCAACATCCCGACCGAGACGAAGAACACGGCGGCGAACAGATCGCGCACCGGCTCGATCCGCTCCTCGACCAGCTTCCCCTCGCCCGATTCGGCCACCAGCGCCCCGCAGAGGAAGGCCCCCAGCGCCACCGAGTAGCCCATCTTTCGGGCCAGCAGCGCGAACGCGAAGCAGAGCCCCACCGCGGCGACGACGGTGGTCTCGGCGCGACGAAGCCGGACCACGAAGCGCACCAGGCGGGGAACGATCAGCATCCCACCCACCAGGAGCGCCGCCAGAAAGCCGACCAGGCGGCCGACCGTGCGCACCAACGCGGCGCCGTCGAGGCGCGCCCCCGAAGCCGCCGCCGTCAGGACGGCGAGCAGGAGGATCGCGATCAGGTCCTCGACCACCAGGATCCCGAAGACGATCTCGGACCGGGCGCGGGAGACCTTCTGCTCGGCGAAGGCCTTGACGATGATCGTCGTGCTGGAGATGGCGATGGCGGCGCCGCCGAACAGGCTCTCGTAGCCGGTCCAGCCGAAGGCGCGTCCGACCAGATAGCCGACCGAGACCATCAGGCTGCATTCGATCACCGCCACGACGCCGGCCGTCGGCGCGACACGGATCAGCTTTCGCAGGCTGAAGTCGAGCCCCAGCGAGAACATCAGCAGCACCACGCCCAGCTCGGAGAGCTCGCGGGCCGTCGTTTCGTCGGCGAAGAGCGGGATGGCGAGGTGCGGCCCCACCAACATCCCGGCCAGCAGGTAGCCGAGGACCACCGGCTGCTTCAGCCGCTGGAACAGCGCCGTGGTGACGGCGGCGACGCACATGATGAGCGCCAGCTCAGTGAGCAGATCCATCCCGCCGCCGTGCACGCTCCAAGTCTAGCGGCTGCAGAACAGCGCGGCCGGTCGCGCGCTCAGCGCGGAACGCCGGCCCGGAGCGCGTCGCGGAGGTAGTTCTCTTTCAGGCGGACGTACTTGGCGGCGTGGGCGCGGTGAAACTTCTCTTCAGCGTCGGTCAACGTCTTGACCACCTTGCCGGGGACGCCCAGCACCAGGCTGCGGGGCGGGATCACCGTGCGCTGCGTGACGAGCGCGCCCGCGCCGACGACCGAGCCGGCGCCGATGACCGCGTCGTCCAGCACCGTCGCCTGCATGCCGATGAGGCAGGCGTCGTCGACGCGGCAGGCGTGCAGCATGGCGCGGTGACCGACGATGACGTCGGCGCCAATGACGCAAGGACCGTTGTCGGCGACATGCAGGACCGTCCCGTCCTGCACGTTGGTCCGCGCGCCGACGGTGATCGGCGCCAGATCGCCGCGCAAGACGCAGCCGTACCAGACCGAGACGTCCTCGGCGAGCCGCACGTCCCCGACCACGGCGGCCCCGGGGACGATGAGGACGCGCGCCCCCGCGGAGGGCAACAGCGCCAGGTAGCGATCGACGATGGCCCGGGGGAAACGCCGCCGCAGCTCCTCGATCCGGGCGTCGAGCGCCTCGGCGTCGGGCGACGGCCCCTCGACCACCTCCACCGAATCGGCGATCGTCGCCACGAACGGGTCTCCGGCCAGCCTAGGCGCTGATGAGCCGGAGCTGCCGCAGGCGGGCCGGCTGCTGGATGTTGATCGGCTGGTTGTTGGAGAAGCAGGCGTCGCAGAAGCCGTCTTGACCCTCTTCGCGGACGCCGTTCACCGAGGCGAACAACCCCTCGAGCGACAGGTAGCCGAGGGAATCGGCGCCGACGTACTTCCGGATCTCCTCCGGCGTGTGGGCCGAGGCGATGAGCTCTTCGCGGGTCGGGGTGTCGATCCCATAGCGGCAGGGGCCGACCGTCGGCGGCGAGCTGATCCGCATGTGGACCTCGCGCGCGCCGGCGCCGCGGATCATGCCGACGATCTTCTGCGACGTCGTGCCGCGCACGATCGAATCGTCGACCACCACCACCCGCTTGCCGGCCAGCACCTCGCGCACCGGCGACAGCTTCAGCTTCACGCCGAAGTGTCGAATCTGCTGGGACGGCTCGATGAAGGTGCGCCCCATATAATGAGAGCGCATCAGCCCCTGGTCGTAAGGGATGCCGCTCTCGCGGGCGTAGCCGATGGCCGCGGCCACCCCGGAGTCGGGCACCGGAATCACCACGTCGGCGGCGACGGGGTGCTCGATCGAAAGACGGCGCCCCATCCGCTCGCGCGCGCGGTAGACCGACCGGCCGTCGATGCTCGAATCGGGGCGCGCGAAGTAGACCCACTCGAAGACGCAGCGGTGGTTCTGCTCGGTGCCGAACGGGTGCTCGCTGCGCAGGCCGTTGCGATCGATGATCACCATCTCGCCCGGGGCGACGTCGCGCACGAACTCCGCCCCCAGGAGCTCGAAGGCGCAGGTCTCGGAGGAGACGATCCAGGTGCCGTCCTTGGTCTTGCCGATCGCCAGCGGGCGGAAGCCCATCGGATCGCGCACCGCGACCACCGAATCCTCGGTCAGGAAGACCAGCGAGTAGGCGCCACGGACCTGGCGAAGCGCATCGGCCGCCCGCTCCGGGAGCGTCCGCTCACGCGAGTGGGCGATGAGGTGGACGATCGCCTCCGTGTCGGAGGTGGTGGTGAAGATGGCGCCGTCCGCCTCCAGCCGCTCGCGCAGCTCGACGGCGTTGACGAGGTTCCCGTTGTGGCCGAGCGCCACCGAACCGCCGGCATAGTCGACGGCGATCGGCTGAGCGTTTCGCTTGGACGAGTCGCCCGCGGTCGAGTAACGGACGTGCCCGATGGCGGCGTGGCCCGGCAGCTCCTTGAGCCGATCGGCGGTGAAGATGTCGTTGACGTGCCCCATCTCCCGCACGGAGCGCAGCTTTTCACCGTCGGTGGCCACGATGCCGGCCGATTCCTGCCCACGATGCTGGAGGGCGTACAGGCCGAGGTAGGCCAGGTTCGCCGCTTCCGGGTGTCCAAAGACTCCGATCACCCCACACATGGCGGGAGCAAGCTAGCACAGTGGGGCGGGAATAAGAGGACCCGTTCCAGGATTTTACGCTCGCGAGACTTCGTGCATAATCCTGCCGCCGAACTCGCTTCGCCCCCACCTACTCATGATTGAAGTCAAAGGACTGACCAAGTACTACGGCGAGCACGCCGCCATCCACGACCTCAACTTCGCGATCGATCGCGGCGAGGTCATTGGCTTTCTCGGCCTCAACGGCGCCGGCAAGAGCACCACGCTGAAGATCCTCGGCTGCGTGCTGCTGCCGACCGCCGGCGAGGTGACCGTCGACGGGATCGACATCGCCCGCGATCCGCACGCGGTGCGGCGCCGGATCGGGTTCTTGCCCGACACCCCGCCGCTCTACAGCGAGATGACCGTCGGGCGCTACCTGACCTTCGCGGCGGAGCTGCGCGGCGTCCCCTCGAGCGACGCGGCGAGCGCGGTGGCCGAGGCGGAAGAGAAGACGGCCACCCGCGAGGTGCACGACCAGCTGATCTCCAGCCTGTCGCACGGCTACCGGCAGCGGGTCGGCGTCGCCCAGGCGCTGGTGCACAAGCCCAAGCTCCTCATCCTCGACGAGCCGACCAGCGGCCTCGACCCGGTGCAGATCGTCGAGATGCGGGAGACCATCAAGGTGCTGCGCGGCGAGCACACCATCCTCTTGTCGAGCCACATCCTCTCCGAGATCAGCCAGACCTGTGACCGCCTGCTGGTCATCCAGAACGGCGAGATCGTCGCCCAGGGGAGCGAGCAGGATCTGGCCACCCAGCTGGGCGGCGGCGGCACCATCGAGATTGAGGTGGTGGGGACCGCCAGCCGGGCCCTGGAGGTGGCGCGCACGGTGACCGGCATCGGCGAGGGCACCGTCATCCGCGAAGCTGACGGCGTCGCGCTGCTGTCGTTTCAGGGGGCGCCCGATTTGCGCCCCAAGGTGGCGCGGGCGCTGATCGGCAACGGCATCGACCTGCTCCGGATCGACCGGGGGGCGGCGCGGCTCGAGTCGATCTTCCTGAAGCTCACCAAGGCGCCGGAGGCGCCGCCAACGCAATGAAAGCCACCCTCCTGATCGCCCGCCGCGAGCTCTCCGCCTACCTGCGGTCGATGACCGGCTACATCATCGCGGCGGCGGTGCTGATCGTCGACGGGCTCCTCTTCAACGCGTTCGCGCTGGGCGGGCCGGATAAGCTGTCGGCCGAGGTCCTGAGCCTCTTCTTCTACTTTTCGAGCGGCACGACCATCATCGCCAGCGTCTTCATCTCGATGCGCCTGCTCGCCGAGGAGCGCCAGACCGGCACGTTGGTCCTCCTGACCTCGTCGCCGGTGCAGGACTGGGAGATCGTCCTCGGTAAGTTCCTCTCGGCGTTCGCCTTCCTGGCGCTCATCACGCTGGCCTCGGTCTACATGCCGGCGTTGATCTTCGTGAACGGGAAGATCTCGCTCGGCCACATGGCGGCCGGCTACCTCGGCCTTCTTCTGCTCGGCAGCGCCACGCTGGCGCTGGGGACGTTCGGGTCGGCGATCGCGCGGACCCAGGTGCTGGCGGCGATCTTCTCGGGCTGCATCGTGGTGGCGCTCATCGTCT
>Ga0210388_10000845_pt1 | contig 24289 bp, 21 predicted proteins | sample IncBWC19OmetaG_FD_155485 | JGI IMG/M metagenome (GOLD analysis project Ga0210388, IMG submission 155485) | Forest soil microbial communities from Barre Woods Harvard Forest LTER site, Petersham, Massachusetts, United States - Inc-BW-C-19-O ...
CGCTGCGGGATTACCTGCGCGCACACCCGGAAGACGCGGCGGCGTACACGGCGGCAAAGCGCGCGGCGATCGCGGGCGGCGCGACGACGTTGCTGGCGTACTCGGCGGCCAAGGCGAACGTGCTGGCGACGCTGGTGGAAAAGGCGCGCGCCTGGCGAGGGCGCTGACCCCTCACTATAGATCCGCAGCGGGAAGCCCACTGTTGGCCGCCAAATTCCGGACGGACCGTCCGAGTCTCGGCCGGCATTGTCCGACTCCCGGCCAGTTCTCCAATCGCGCCATCCACTGGACGGACAACGCCGCATCAACGGAGTGCGCGGGCATGAGAGTGACGATGAGGACGGGAGTGAGATCTCACTCCCCGCCGCCGAGCCGCTATTCCGGGTCGGCCTGCTGCGGGGCCGGGGGCGCCGGGGGAGCGGCGCGAGCGCCTGGACCGTCGTCGTCTCGCGGTTGCGGCCTGCGTGGGGCCGGTGGGGGCACCGCTGGCGGCGCCGCCGGTACTACGACGACTGGCGGCTCCATCGGCGGCGGCGGCTCCCAGGGCACGCCCGCGGGGTAGCCCACCGCCGGAGGCGATGAGCGCAGGCGCGTGCGTGGGCGGCTGTAGGACGCCGGCTGGTCGTCGGCCAGCGCATCCTCGCATTCGCTGGTCTTGCCGTAGCCGTAGATTGCCGACGAGAACCACATGGCGCCGACCAGCAGCCCCAACGTCACTGCGGTGTTCTTGTTCGCGACGTTGTCCTCTCCCGCCACGTAGACAGCGGAGCCCACGTTGGTCAACGTCAAGATTGTGTCGATGACCGGGGCCGCCCGGTTGGTCGTGCAATTGGTGGGATCGCCGCGCTCGTAGCGCGGAGGGAGTGGTTGCACGAAAATCCAGGAGCAGCCCGACAGCGACGAGCTGGTCGGAAGGAGCATTGCCAGAAAGAAGGCCAGTCGTTTCATGGAGGCACGGCGCAGCAATCGGCGCGCCAAGCGCGGCGACGCGGAACCCACGGCCAATCGGTCGTCCGGCTTCGAACCCTGTGAGAGTGAGAGTCGAGTGAGTGAGAGTGGCCGCTATGACTGGCCGCTATGACCTACGAGCGGAGCAGCCGATCGAGGTTCTGCTTCTCCCAGGCGCAGGCCCGATCGTAGTCGGGGAACTGGCGCTCCTCCTCGAGGAACGCGGGGGTGTGGAAGCGGCGGCGGCCGTTCTCGCGCTTGACCTCGTGCTTGCCGTGCAGCATCTCGTGAAAGATGATCCAGGCCACGAAGTAGTCGGGGACGCAGGCCTGGTCGAGCGCCGGGTGGATGCGGATGACGCGATCCTCGACGGCGAAGCTCCCCATCTTGATCGACCGGCGGCGCTGCCGCTGCGAAGCGACCGGCCCCCAGGTGATGCGCGCGTCGAGCGCGCTGCCGAACCAGGCGCCGTTGAGGCGGTCGAAGATCGCCTGCAGGTCGTGGTGGCGCCCGGCCGTCCGCACCGTGAGGTGGCGCGGCCGCCGCTCCTGCTGGCGGATGATGTGCTGGTGCTGCTCGATGAACTCGCCCAGCAGGGTCGACGCGCGCCGGTCGTTGTGGACCACATACCGGGCGAGCGCGCGCACCACCCGCGGCTCGGCCCCGACGAACATCTGGTGCAGCCGCAGCCGGTAGCCGTCGGCCTTCCGGCGCACCGAGATCATGCTGTAGTGGTTGTTGGTCAACCGCAGCTCCAGCGTCTTGCCGGGCGGCAGGTAGAGCGCAAGCGCCGACGCCATCTGGTCGGTCGTCTGTTCGAGGGTCGGCGCCAGGCGAACCTCGCGCGCGGCGGCCTCGCGCCGGAGGGCGCGCCGGGAGCGGCTCCCGACCTCCATCTCCGGTGTCGCGTCCGCGTTGAACGGAAGCGAGAGTTGGCGTCGGGGAACGGACGGAGCGGCAGCCTGTGGGGACGTCGGGGGACGCTTCAAATGGGCCTCACTATCAGCATGCTCCCTCGGTTGAGCGGGAAAAAGCCTATCAACCGCCGCGTGCAAGCGCAAAATAGCTACGTGTCCGCCGTTATTTGACTTTACCTGTGAATAACTGATACCGGCCAGCGCAAAATACGGCCTTTTCGGCGGGTTTGATGCGGCGCGGACACCCGCATAGTCTAGGGGCGAATGAAGGTCGATGTCCTCTACTTCGCAGTGCTGCGCGAGAGAATTCGGCTCGACCATGAAACGGTCGAGCTCGCGGCGGGCGCCACGGTGCACGAGGCGCGCGCGGCCATCGCGGCCCGACATCCGTCGGTGGCGGCGCTCTTGCCTGGGGTGCAGTTCGCCCTCAACCGGGTGGTGGCCGCCGACAGCCAGGCGATCGCCGACGGGGATGAGCTGGCGCTGCTGCCGCCGGTGGCCGGGGGCTCGGCGCCGGGCGCGATCCGGATCTCCGCCCGGCCGGTGACGATCGCCGAGGCGATCGAGGCGGTCACGGGTGGCGAAGGGGGAGGTGATGTCGGGGGCGACGCCGGCGCCGTCGTCACCTTCGCGGGGATCGTCCGGCGGCGCGGCCACCACCTGTCCGACGTCGTCCGCCTGGAGTACGAGGCCTACCGAGAGATGGCCGAGGCGGTCCTGGGCGAGATCGCGGTCGAGATCGAGCGCGAGTGGCCCGGCGTGCGCGTCGCCATCCACCATCGCACGGGCGCGCTGGCGGTCGGTGAGATCGCGGTCGTCATCGCGGCGGCCGCCCAGCACCGGGCGCCGGCCTTCGAGGCCTGCCGCGCGGCCATCGATCGCCTGAAGCTTCGCGCGCCGATCTGGAAGAAGGAGATCGGCGAGACCGGCGAAGCCTGGGTCGGCCTCGGCGCGTAGCCCCGGGGCTCGCCTGCCCTAGCAACTGCCGTCGGTGGGGCGCCGACAAGGTGCGCATGCGAGGGGACGAGAGACGAACGGCGCTGGGCGCGATCATCGGAGACGATCCCGCCCTGCGCGCGGCGCTGGCCCGCGCGGCGTTGGTGGCGCCGACGACGACCCCGGTGCTGGTCACCGGGGAGAGCGGCACCGGCAAGGAGCTGCTGGCGCGCGCGCTGCACGAGCTCGGGCCCAACCCGGGCGGCCCCTTCGTGGCGGTGAACTGCGGGGCGCTCCCCCGAGGCGACCACCGGAGCGAGCTGTTCGGGCACGAGCGGGGCGCCTTCACCGGCGCGGCGGGGCGGCGAGCCGGCTGGTTCGAGGAGGCGGCCGGCGGCACGCTGGTGCTCGACGAGATCGGCGAGCTCCCGCTCGATCTGCAGCCCAAGCTGCTGCGGGTGCTCGAGTCGGGCCGGCTGCGGCGGGTGGGCGGCTCCGGCGAGATCGCCGCGCGCACGCGGGTGGTGGCCATGACCCTCCGCGATCTCGAGGGGGAGGTCCAGCGGCGGACCTTCCGCGCCGATCTCTACTACCGACTGGCAGGGATTTGCGTCCGCCTCCCGCCGCTGCGCGAGCGGCGCGGGGACATTCCGCTCCTGGCGAGACACTTTCTCCGGGAGATCGCGGCGGAGGTCGGCCCGCGCCAGCTCGAGGTCTCGGCGCTGGCGGCGCTCGCTGCGGCCGACTGGCCCGGGAACGTACGCGAGCTGCGCAACACGATTCGCCGGGCTGCGATCCTGACCTCGGGGCAGTCAGACGAACGAATCAGCGCCGACCTCCTGGAGCTTCCCCCACCGGCGCCGTTTCGCCTGGCCGACGAAGTGTCGGCGAGCCCGGCCAGCACGGCGACCCTGCCCGACGACGTCATCCGGATCGGTGGGCGAACCTTCGGCGAGATCGAGCGCGAGGTCTTCTCCTGGGCGCTTCGCCGCCACGCCGGCAGCCGGCGGCGCGCCGCGCGGGCGCTGGCCGTCGCCCGCTCCACGTTCTGCGACAAGGTCCGCCGCTACAGCCTGTAGCGGCCGCGCCGCTATTGCGGCTGCTGTTGCGTCTGGTCGGCGGGTGGAGGCGGCGGTGGCGCAGCCGCCGGGTCCGCGGCGGCGGCGCCCGGCGGCCCGTCTGCGACGGTCGCTCCGGCTGGCTGCGGCACCGGTGCGTGCCAGCCTCCTGCCCCTGGTGCAACAGACGGCGTCGCGGCAGCGGCCGAAGGCGCAGGTGGCGCGGGCGGAGGCGGCGGCGGTGGAGGCGGGGGCGGGGGCGGGGGAGCGGCCGGCTCGGGCGGCGGAGGCAGAGGCGCCGCCGCCACGAACCCAGCCGGCGCCGCAACGGGCGGCGGAACGGACGGCGCGGGCGTCGGCGGCCGGAATGCCGGGGTGATCGCCGCGTGCGTCCCGGGACGCGGGGGCGGCGCGCCGATGATCGGCGAGGTCGGCGAGAGCACCGGCGGGTTCAGCTGGCCGAGGCGCCCGGAGAGCCGCATCCCGTAGAACCCGTCCGGGCGTTTCCCTTGGGCGCCCACCATCTGCAGCATGGTCGCCACGGCTGACGCCTGTTTGAGGAACACCTCGGACAGCTTGAAGCGCAGGTAGGCGTTGACCGTCGAGGTCGGCAGCGGATCGCGGAGCGTCACCTCCCCTTCCAGGGCCACCTCGCCGTCGCGCGACTTTCCGGTGATCTCCTGCAGCTTGGCCAGCCCCTTGTCGATCGCGATGTGGCCGCCGAAGTCGTCCAGCCGCAGCTTCGGCAGCGTCAGGCCGCCGCTCAGGAACGGATTCCCCGCCACCTTGAGCGGCGTCTTCCCGTCACCGATGACCACGCTGTCGCAGGACAAGGTGACCTCACCGTTGGCCTCGGCCAGCTTGCCGCTCGGCGAGGCGATGTCGAGATCGACCTTGGCGGTCCCCGCGAGCGGCAGGTTGATGGCGTCGCGCACACCGGGGAGATCGCCGAGCCGGACGTCGCGCGCGCGGACCTGCAGCTCGAACCGTCCCTTCTTGCCGGGAGCGCCCGTCTGGGTGATGTCAATGTGACCGCCGAACGCCTCCAGCGAGATGGTGATGGTCTTCGACGACGACAGCAGCGACCAGGGGGAGACCGACAGCCGGGCCGACTCGATGGTGAAGCGGGTCGGTTTTCCGGTGGCTGGCTTGGTGCGCACCAGAATGTCGCGAAAGACGACCCCCAATCCAAACGCCGGGCTGGCGGAGCCGATCTCGAGGTCGAGATCGCGCGCGGCGGCCGTCCGGATCGCCACCTCCTTGGCGCGCTCCGAAGGGAAGGAGAAATAGAGCGCGACGACGAAGACGATGAGCCCGAACAGGCTGAAGAGCGCGGGGCGGCGCAGGCGATTCAACAGATCCGCGGAGAGGGTGACCATGCGCTACTCCTTCTTGTCCTGCTGCTTGTCCTGTCCGTCGGTCTTCTTCTTGGTCTTGTCCTCGTGCACCCGCTCGAAGGCGGTCGCGGTCGCTTCGACGTCCAGCTTGGCGGGATCCGCGCCGTAGGGGTGCTTGAGCGCCAGCCGTGTGAAGAAGATGAGCCGCGGACCGGTCTCCACCCGCTTGAGGAAGTTGGTCAGGCTCTGCAGGTCGGTCTCGCGAATCTTGAGGTCGGTGTCGTGCTCGACGTACCGGCGTCCGGCGGGGATCGTGGGGCGCTCGCTCGACTCGGCGATCTGAATGTTCTCGGCCCGCGCGGCCGCCTCCAGATCGCCGGCCAGCTGCGGCGGCGCGTCGCCGATGCGCGCCTCCTGGACCGAGTTGCGCGCCTTGGCGTCGAGGTACTCGTCGCGATGCTTGGAGATGGCCGACAGCGCGTCGCGGATGGCGGCGTTGCCGTCCTCCAGATCGCTGATGTCGCTGAGCTTGTAGACGACGAAGAGCACGACCGCGACCGTCGTCACCGCCGCCGCCAGGACGGTGACCCAGCGCTTCTCGCGGGGCCCCAGCCGCTCCCACTCGCCCCCGAAGAAGGCGGCCGGGCGACGGGCCAGCCGCGTCACCGATTCACGAAGGTTGCTGAGCACGCTCATGGTCGTCTTTCGCTCACGGGCACTTGGAGGTGACGTTGAGGGTGAACTGCTTGCCGCCGTCCGAGACCTCGGTGATGGCCCCCTTGGTCACCTCCTCGAAGCAATCGATCTCCTTCAGCTTGGCGGCGATCTCGTCGACCGCGGCGGCCGTGTCGGCGGTCCCCTTGATGAAGGTCTTTTTCGGACGGATCTCCAGCTCGGCGACGTCCAGCTTGACCTTGTCGGCGGGCGGCACCTTGCGCGAAATCTGATCGAGCAGATCGAAGGCCGTCGCCTTGGGCAACGGCGCCAGGTCCTCGCGGAAGCCTTTGCGCATGAGCTCGGTGACCGCCTCGGCGTCGTCGCGCGGCTTGCCGAACAGCTCTTGCGTCGCGGTCTTCAGCTCCTTGTCGAGCGCCTTGCGCTCCGCGCCGAGGCTGGAAGACTTGGCGCCGAGGTCGACGCCAGCCGCCAGCACCAGCGCCGCGGCCAGCATGACCAGGTGCGCGGCCTTCTGGCGCAGGATCGAAAAGTTCGCGCGGTAGGCGAACGGGCCGCGGCGAAAGTCGATCTCACGCGAGCCGGCGGCCGCTGCCAGCGCGATCGCTCCGGCCAGCGCGTGCACCTCCGACTCGGGCGCCGCCTCCTCGACACCGGCCGGATCGCGCGCCAGGTGACGGCCGCCGCTCTCGATCACGTCGCGCACGCTGGGATGGCGAGCCGCGATCCCCAGCTCCGCCTGGAGAAACGGGAGCAACCCCGCCAGACGCCCGCCGCCACCGACGACCAGCAACGCGTCGATCTCCAGCTTGGCGCTGGCCGCGAAGCTGGCCAGGGTCTGCCGCAGCTCGCGGATGGTGGGGATCAGCGCCTCGCGCAGGACGGCGTCGAGCTTGGCCAGCAGCGGCGTGCTCGGCACCTTCCCGGGGCTGGCGATGAACGCCTCGCCGCGCTTGGCCTGCTCGGCCCGCGTCGGATCGGCGTTGAACGCCTTCGCGACGGCAGCGGTCAGGTGCGCGCCGCCCCGCCGGATGGTGCGGGCGTAGATCGCGCTGCCGCCGCGGACGATGCAGACGTTGGTCCGCTCGTGGCCGAAGTCGAGCACCGCCTGGCAAGGAACGGGCGCCTCGTCGCCGATCGCCGCCACCGCCGGGAACAGCGTCCGGTAGATGACCGGCGCCGCGAACAACGAGCGGGGATGAATCCCTTGTGTCTCGGCCGCCGCGATGAAGGCCGCCAGATCCTCGCGCTTGGCGGCCGCCGCCAGGATGGTGGTCCCCTCCGGCTTCTCCGCGGCGATCAAATGATCGAACACCACGTCTTCGATGGCGTTGACGATCTGCCCTTCCAGCTCGTAGCCGATCACCTGATCGATCTTGCGAGCGTCGGTGAACGGCAGCTCGAGCACCCGCACCGAGAGCTGATCGCCGGCCATCGCCAGATAGGGGGTCACCTCGCCCGGCACGCGCGCGAGCCCCTCGCGCACGGCCGCCATCTGGCGCTCGATGAGCGGAGCCTCGCCGGCCGGCACCGGAATCTCTTCCAGGCCGCGCAGCGTGGTGGCGCGAAAGCCGGCCTCCAAAAAGGCCAGCTTGATCGAGTACGCGCCGAGATCGATGCCGCAGACGGTGTGAGCCATGATGGTTTCTCTATTCCTCGCGCCAGTACTGCAGGACGCCGGCCGCCTTCTCGGACGCCGGGGTCAGGGTCAGCGGGTTTTCCAAGGTGCGTCCGGTGTCGACGATCGCGGTGATCTTCTTCTTCACCCGCCCCGACTCGCCAGTGGCGACGACGCGGTAGACGCGCGGCGATCCGACGTAGGCCACGCTCCCCAGCGCGCCGGCGTCGACGGTGAGCGGCTTCATCCCCTGGAACATCCGGTAGCGCGGATCGTCGGGGAGCACCGCCGTCTGGGGGCTGGCCAGCAGGCTGGTGATGGTGCTGAGGCTGTCGAAGCCGGCGGTCGAGGCCCGGTCGCACAGAATGCTGGCCAGCGGGTAGAGAATGGCGTCGTCGAACACGGTCGGATCGGCGGGGGGCTTGGTGGGATCAGGGGTGGCGGCGGCACGGATGACGGCCATGACCAGCGGCGTACAGTCGCCGCTCTCCTTGTTGCTGATCGCGCCCAGGTTCACCTTGCAGCTGGGATCCGAGGCGTAGACGGTGAGAAACGGCTGGAACGCCTCCATGAAGCCGTCGGAGACGCCGCGCACCATCTTCACCTCTTCGACCGTGTCGTAGCTGTTGTCGTGCGCGCGGTAGTGATCGGCCTGGGCGTCGTAGCGGTAGTCCTCGGAGCTCGAGCCCCCCTCGGGCGAGAACATCTGCTCATCGGCGTCGGCCCAGTCGATGATCGCCCGCGCGACGTCGGTGCGCAGCGCGAAGTTCCCGGTGGTGTCGGCCTCGGAGAAGAGCTTGTCGAAGCGGCGCGAATACATGAGCCCCATCAGCAGCCGGTAGACGATCAGCTGCTTGCTCTTATCGGACGCCAGACCGGAGCCGCAGTTGATGTCGATCTTCCCGTCTTCGGCCGTGATCTGGGCGTCGAAGGTGCCGGACTTGAGGCCCAGCCCCTTGACGTTGCTGGTGTCGATGCCGATCAGGCTCCCCAGGCCGGCCACCTCGTCTTTGGAGCCGCTGAAGAATCCCATCAGCGAGCTGGCGTAGTCGGTCACGCGCAGGGAGAAGCCGAGCGTGGGCGGCGCGCTCGAGCCCGTAGAACCACTGCTGCCGCCCGTGCCATTCGTGCTCGACCCCATCGCGCTGGTCAGCATCTTCTGCACCTGCCCCATCACCGGGTCGATGAACTGCTGCTGGATCTTGATGAGCAGGCGCGACAGGCTCACCGACGAGCGCGCCAGGTAGTGCGCGCGCAGCTCGTCGCGGGCGTTGGCCGCCTGCGCGGCGTCGACGCTGGTGCCGTAGGTGAACTCGCCGATGACGGAGATCATCAGCGCCAGCCAGGTCAGCACGATCAGCATGGCGACGCCTCGCTGCTTGCGTGAGACGGGATGTTCCGCGCGCAGGCGCCGCCGCGCCACCGTCCATCGCCGAATTCGGGCAAAGAAGCTCATTGCCGCAACGGCCTGTAGCCGACCTTCTCGGTCATCTGGATGCGGGCGTCTGTGGAGTAGGAGACCTCCTGGCCGCGTTCATCGATGACGGTGAGGGTGATGCGGACGTGGGTCGGCAGGTACTGGTTGCCGCTGGCGTTGAGCGTGCTCCACTCGTTGACCCACTCCTTCAGCTTGTGGTCGTAGTACTGAATCTTGAGGCGGCTCACGTCGGGGCAGAGGATGTAGGACTCGCCGGCGATGGTGCTGGGGCTCTCCGCCTGCAGGCGCCGCGTCTCGCGCCGCATGAGATTGAGGACCCGACGATCGTCCGGATCGCGCTCGCCGAAGTAAGAGATGAGCGAGGTGTCCCCCTCGGCGAGACCGGCGCGCAGCCGCTGGTGGGCGAAGCTGGAAAACGTCAGCTCGTCAACGTCGCCGTGCGACGACCCGAGAAAGAACGTCCTGCGTTCGGACAGCGCAGTGTTCTCCGAGTCCGAGAGGTAGGCCATCTCGATCTCGCGCACCATCCGCATGAGCGCGACGCGAACGGTGTGCGTCCGCTCCTGCGCCGACTCGATCGCCTTCTTGTTGGAGACGGTCTGGCTGAACGACCCCCACATGATCGTCGTGACGAAACCGAGGATGGCCAAGGCCAGCATCACCTCGATCAGCGTGAACCCCGCCGACGGACGTGCGGGGCGTGGGAGCCGACGGCGACTCAATGGATGCCTCCGATCAGCCCCTGCAGGCTGTTCAGCGACGGACCGGTCGCCGCGCCGCCCGTGGCGCCCGTCGATCCGCCCGTCCCGGCCCCGGCGCCGGCCCCCGGGTTGAGCGCCAGGTCGAGCTTGGCAGGATCGGTGAGGTACTGGACCACCTCGATGCTCTGATCGCGCCGCCCATGCTCGTCCCAGAGCACGCGGACGGTGACCTTGCGGACCGACTCTTGAAGGCCGAGCCGGACCGGGTCGATGAAGCTCGACATCATGCCCCCCATGAACCCGGTCAGCATCGACATCGGATCCTTGGCGTCCTTCGTGTCGGTCGTCGATTGGTCGCGCGCCTTCTGGGCCAGATCGGAGGGGAGCTCGATCCGTTCGATCAGCGTGTCGAAGCGAAACTGCGAAAAGCCGAGATCGCGGAAGGTCCCCGCCTTGCTCTCGTCGTTGTCGGTGAAACCGTTGTCGAGGATCTCGTCCTCGATCTCGACCATCTTGGTGCGGGCCAGGAAGGTCGCCGCGGTGGTCATCTTGGCGTGGTTGGTCGACCGCACGTTGTTGGTCACGATCGACAGCAGCACCACCAGCGTCGAGGCCAGGATGGCGACCGCCACCATGATCTCCAGCAAGGTGAAGCCTGAGTCGCGCGATCGCGTGGAGGCGCTCATTGGATGACCTGATTCCCGTCGTCGTCGTAGCGGACGCCGAGGTTCGGCTTGACCTCCTCGTTGTAGATCTTGACCTTCCCCGTGATCGGGTGGACCACCAACGAGAAGACGCTCTCGCCCGACTCGTCGGTCAGCGTGATGACGGCGGGCTCGGTCTGCCCGAGCGGATAGAAGTAGAGATAGACGCGCCCGGCGGTCACCGGATCGGTCATGCGCGGCGTGTAGACGCTCTTGATGCGCACCTTCTTGAGCGTGACCGGCTTGAGCGCCGTCTCCTTGAAGGCCGCGAAGCGCGCCCGCCGGGGACGGAACTCCCCGACCTCCATCTTCGACATGTCGAAGCTGGACGACGAGCTCGAGGAGGAGCTCGACGAGCTGCTGTTGCCGTAGAGCGTCTGCTGCCTCTCCTGGCGCTTGCGCTCCTCCTCCTCGGCGGCGTCCTCTTTCTCTTCCCGCTTCTGTCGATCGGACTCGCTCTCGGCCTGGTTCGGCGCGTAGAAGCGATCGTCCGAGACCTCCGCCCAGTAGCGCCCCTCCTTCAGATCGATCACCAGCCGATGGTACTTACCGGTGATCGACGCGCGGTCGAACAGAAAGCGGATGGCGCCCGCCATGTGCGCGCTCCCCTCCCGCAGATTGCCCTTGGTGACGGTGCGGAACCCCTTGACGCCGATGGTGGCGATGAGCGCGACCACCATCAGCGCGACCATGACCTCGATCAACGTAAAGCCGTGGGAGGCGCGTCGCGCCGATCCCAGGGAGTCACGTTGTTGCGTCGAGGTCATTGCCCGTCCGTCCGTCGGTGCCGGCGCCTACATGTCCCAGGACTTGACGTCGTCCGGGGTCCCTTCCTGTTTGTCGGGGCCGGCCGACGAGATGTCGGCGCTGTCGGTGTCATTGGTCCCCGGGCAGTGAAAGATGAAGTCCTTCCCCCAGGGGTCCTTGGCGTTGCTGCGGTCGAGGTACTTCTGCGACACCAGATCGTCGATCCCGCGTGGGCAGTTGCTGCTGTTGTCGATCATGTACTGCGAGGTCGCGTCGCGCACCGCCTTCACCCTTAGCCGCGCCGACGAGACCTGCGCCCTCCTGAAGTTCTTGAACACCGCCGCGCCGACGCCGCCGGCCAACAACGCGATGATGGCCAACACGACCATGATCTCGAGCAGCGTGAATCCAGCCTCGACAGCGCGCCCCACACGAGCAATCGCTCCGTTCGTATCTCGCTCTGTTTCGTTCATGACTTTTCTCCTCACTGCACGAAGTTCTGCATGTCCATGATGGGTTGAAGAACCGAGAACACGATGAACACCACGGCCAGCGCCATGCAAACGATCAGCATCGGCGACAGGATGGTGGTGAGGCGGGAGACCTTGGCCTCGACGTCGCGCTCGTAGGCGGTGGCGACGTTCTCCAGCATGGCCTCCAGTTGCCCCGACCGCTCGCCGACGGCGACCATGTGCACCATCAGCGATGGGAACTGGCCCGAGCGCTTGAGCGGCGTGGCGATCGATTCGCCCTCGCGGATGGCGTCGCGCGCCTCCTCCACCACCTTCTCCAGCACGGTGTTGTTGAGGACCTTCTTGGTGATCTCCAGCGCCGCCAGCACCGGGACGCCCGCCGACAGCATGGTGGCCAGCGTGCGGGCGAACCGCGCCACGCCGACGAACCGCACCATCGGCCCGATGAGCGGCAGCTTCAACTTGACCCGGTCGACGACGGCCCGCCCCTTGGGCTTGCGCGACCAGCGGCGATAGAGCCAGTAGGAGAAGCCGAAGAGGGCGATCAACGCCCACCAGTAGCTGCCGATGAGGTCGGACATGAAGATCAGGAGCTGCGTGTTCCAAGGGAGCGTCTTGCCCATGTCCTGGAAGATCGAGGTGATCTTGGGGACGACCACCACCATCAGCACGCCCATGATGATTGTTCCCAACACCACCATGATGATCGGGTAGGTGAGCGCGCCGGAGACCTTGGAGCGCAACGCGAACTCCGCGTCGAGGAAGTCGGCCAGCCGGGAGAGCACCGTGTCCAGGTTCCCGGCCGCCTCACCCGAGCGAACCATGTTGGTGTAGAGCTCCGGGAAGATGGTCGGGTGCGCCCCCAGCGTATCGGCCAGCGAGCTCCCCTCGTTCACCTTCTGCCGGATCTCGGCCAGCACCCGCTGCAGCTTCTTGTTGTCCCCCTGCTCGGCCAGCGCCCCCAGCGACTCGGCCAGCGGGATGCCTGCTTTGATCAGCGTCGCCAGCTGACGCGTGAAGGCCGCCACCTCCTGCGGCTGGACCCGTTCGAGCATGGCCTTCAGATCGATCTGGCGATTGAGGACCGAGACGTTCGAGGCGCCCGGGCGCGCCTTTGCTTGCTGGCCGCCGGCCAGCACCTCGCGGTGCTCGGTGATGAAGACGCCCTCCTTGCGCAACGTCTGGCGCAACGCCTTCGGTCCGTCGGCGTCCCGCGTCCCGGTCACCGACTTGCCGGCCGTGTTGAGCCCCTTCCAGCTGTAGACCGGCACCGCCCTACTCCTCGTCCTGGGTGGTGATCATCAAGACCTCGGCAGCGGTGGTCATCCCAGCCAGCACTTTTTGCGCGCCGTCCTCCCGCAAGGTCCGCATCCCTGACCGCATCCCCTGGGCCTTGACCGCCTGCGCGTCGGAGTTCTTGATGGTGAGCTGGCGAATCTTCTCGTCGATCGGAAGCAGCTCGTAGATCGCGGTTCGCCCCTTGTAGCCGGCGCCGAGACAGACCGGGCAGCCCCCCTCGCGCGCGCGGAACAGCATCCCCGCCGGCGGAACCCAGGCCTCGTCCCCCTTGAAGTGCACCCGCCGCGCTTTGCCCTGCGCGAACAGCGCCGGATCGATCCCGATGCTGGCCAGATCCTCGGCGGCGGGCGAGTAAGTCTCACGGCATTCCCGGCAGAGGCGCCGGACCAGGCGCTGGGCGAGCAGCGCCATCAGCGAGGAGGCCACCAGAAACGGCTGGACCCCCAGATCGACCAGCCGGTTGATGGCGCCCGCCGCGTCGTTGGTGTGGATGGTCGACAGCACCAGGTGGCCGGTCAGCGAGGCCTGGATGGCGATCTCCGCCGTCTCCCGGTCGCGGATCTCGCCGACCATGATGACGTCGGGATCGTGGCGCAGGAACGACCGCAGGCCGGCCGCGAAGGTCAGATCGATCTTCTCATTGACAGCGGTCTGTGAGATTCCGTCCAGCTGGTACTCGACCGGGTCTTCGATGGTCAGGATGTTGAGATCGGGCGAGTTGATCTTGGCCAGGCAGGCGTAGAGCGTGGTCGTCTTGCCCGATCCGGTCGGCCCCGTGACCAGCATGATCCCGTGCGGCTTGTGGATGAGCTCGTCGATCTGCCTCAGGTGATCGTCACCGAAGCCGATGTCGGCCAGATCGTGCAGCACCGATTCGCGATCGAGCAGACGGATGGTGACCCGCTCGCCCGCCTTGACCGTGGGGACGGTGGCGACGCGCATGTCGATGTCTTTCCCGGCGATCTTGCGGCGGATGCGGCCGTCCTGGGGGAGCCGCTTCTCGGCGATGTTGAGCCCGGCCATGATCTTCACGCGCGAGATGATCGAGGGCATGAACTGCCGCGGCGCCTGGCGCGACTCGTAGAGCACGCCGTCGATCCGGTAGCGGACCTGCACCTCCTTCTCGCCCGGCTCGATGTGGATGTCGCTGGCCCGCTCCTTGACCGCGTTGAACATCAGCGAGTTGACCCAGCGGATGATCGGCGCCTCGTCGGTGATCTCCAGGATGTCGACCAGCTCCTCGCTCCCCCCCTCGTCCTCCTCGTCCCCTTTCTCGCCGAGATCCCCGCCCTTGTCGTGCTTGCGGCCGTAGACGTCGTTGATGACTTCCAAGATCCGCTGCGCCGGGACCAGCACCGGCTGGACCTCGGCCCCGAGCTGCATGCGCAGATCGTCGAGCGCGCCCATGTCGAGCGGATCGGACATCGCCACCATCACCACCTCCCCCTCGCGCCTCACCGCCAGGAGACGATGCTGCTTGGCAAAGCCGATCGGAATCCCGGTCGCCAGATCGGTGTCGATCGCGTCGACCTTCAGCTCGGCGCTGTAGGCGATCCCCAGCTGCTTCCCCAGCGCTTGCAGCACCTCCTCCTCGGTGACCGCGCGCGCCTTGACGAGGATTTCCCCCAGACGTCCCCCTTCCGCCTGCTGCGTGACGAGCGCCTGCTCGATCACCGCGGGCGTGAAACTGGCGTCGCTTCCGCGCTTGAGCTCCAGCAAGAGCTCGCCGATCCGCTTGCTTGCCACCCGTCGTCCTCCTCAGGGGCTCCGCGCCGGCCCCGGCCCGCCCGGCGCCGAAGCGCCACCCGGCGCGGAAGTCCCGCCCGGCGCCGAAACGCCGCCCGGCGTTGGAGCGGCCGCGCCGCCGCCATTTGGCGACGGAGGCGCCGACATCGAATCCGATCCTGGCCCGACCGGAAGGTCGACTGGACCGGACTCGTCCTGCGCATCCTTGAGACGGATGGCGTCCATCTCCGCCTCTTCCTTCTCGATGTCGCGCGCCGCCCGGTTGATCTCCTCCAGCATCCCGCGCTTGCGGCGATAGTCGATGTTCGCTTCCAGACTGGGGCGCTCTTCACCGCCGAAGCGCTCCACGAACTCGCGCCGCTCCTTCATCTTCTTCTCCAGCACCCGGCGCAGATCGGACTGGTCGTTGATCACGTAGGGGGTGAGCGCGATGATCAGGTTCGTCTTCACGATGTGGTGCGTGGTGTTGCGGAAGAAGAACCCCAGGATCGGGATGTCGCCCAAAAGCGGGATCTTGACGACGCTGTTGATGACCTTGTCCGACATCAGGCCGCCAATCAGGATGGTCTGCTGATCCTTGGCCACCACGATCGACTTGGCCGAGCGCTCGGAGGTCGACGGTCCGAGCGTGGGGCTCCCCCCCGCGGCGAGCTCCGAGTCCTTGACGTCGACCTCCAGCCGGATGACGTCGTGCTCGTTGACGTGCGGCGTGAGCTTGATTTCGAGCGCCACGTTCTCGCGTTGCACCTGCGGAAACAGACCGCCCAGCCCCAGCCCGAGCGGGCTCGCGCCGGCCCCCGCCCCGCCGAGCCCCAGCGTGCTCACCGGGAACGGGATCTTCTGCCCGACCGAGATCTCGCCGTCCTCGTTGTTCATGATCAGGATGTGCGGGTTCGACAGCACGTCGACGTCGCTGTTGGTCTGCAATGCCTTGATGAGCACGCCGAACGAGGGGATGTCGACCGTCGCCGTCGCCGCCGAGCCGAGCCCCGCCGCCTCCGCCGGCGTCAGCACCGGCCCCAGGATCCCCGCCAGCATGGTGTCGCCGAGCGCGTTGGTCGGCTGCAGGGTGTTGGCCGGATTGAGCCCACCGACGATCAAGCTGGGGTCGCTCAGGCCGAAGAGGTTCTGCGGCTTGACCCCGTGCCAGGAAGCGCCGAGGTCGCGCTCCTTGTCGAGCGTCACCTCCAGGATCATCGCCTCGACGAAGATCTGCTTACGCGGCGAATCGAGCAGCTCGATCACCCGGCGCAGCGCCTGATAGTCCTTGAGCGACGAGACGATGATCAACGAGTTGGTGGGGCGATCGAAGTTGAGCCGCACCTCCCCCTCGAACAACAGATTGGCCCCCGACAGCGGCTGGCCGTTGGCGCCGGTCGACGGCGTCGGCGTCGGCGTCGGCGTGGAGGTGCGCGACGAGGAGCTTCGCGAGCGCGAGCTGCCCGCCCCGGTGACCACGATCCCGGTGACCGCGCCGATCGTCTGGGCCAGCTCGTCGCAGTTGGCGTTCTCGCAGTAGTAGACGTGAATCCGGCCGTCGCCCCCCTCGATGGGAACGTCGAGCTTCTTCACCAGCGTGAGCACGCGGGCATAAGCCTTCTCGTTGGCGATCACGATCAGCTGGTTTGATCGCTCGTCCGGGATGATCTTGGAGATCATCATCTCGGTCGTCAGATCGCCGGGCTTAGGGCGCGTCGCGTTCGGCGGCGGCGGCGTGCTGCCCGTCGCCCCCCCCTTTCCGCCCAGCTTGGCGACCTGAAAGATCTCGCCCAGCTTCTGGGCCATCTCGCCCGCGGAGGTGTTCTTGATCCCGATGATCCAGACCTTCTCGCCGCTCCCCGGCTGATCGATCTCCTTCAAGATGTGCATCATGCGGGTGATGTTCGAGGCGAGATCGGTGACGATCAGCGCCCCCTGCGGCGCGTAGACGATCACGTCCCCCTGCTCCCCCTTGAGGCGGCCGAGCACCTGCGCCACCTCGTTGGGATCGGCGTTCTCCACCCGGATGAGGCGGGTCACGTAGCTCTCGTTCATCGGGACGTCGGAGTCCTCGCCGTAAAGCGGAATCGGGGCCGACTTCGCCTTGACCGTCTCGATGATGCGCAGGACCTTGCCGGACGGCTGCACGGTGAGCCCGACCGAATCGAGCGCGCCAAGAAAGAGGCGGTAGGCCTCCTCGGGCGTGATCAGCTCCGGCGCGACGATGGTGACCTTCTTGCTGTTGGCGGGGATGGTCCCCGGCAACAGGAACTGCTTGCAGGTGATCGACGAGATCCAGGAGATGAGATCGCCGAGCTCGGTGTCCGGTTTGAGATTGAGCTTCACGATCCGTTTCCCCGAGGGGAACTTCTTGCAGGAGTTGAACTCCTTTTCCCCGATCACGGTTCCGCCCGTGGCGGTGCCGATCGCCCCGGGAGGCAAGGCGGCGGGGGCGGCGGCCGGCGGCGGATCGCGGCGGCGACGTCCCGGGGCGTTCAACGTCTGGGTCAGGCTCCCCGCGGGGACCTTGACCGCCGTCTGATCCGCGCCCTCGACAACTGCCGCATGGACCGCCGCCTGCGCCAGAGAGACTCCGAGCACCAACGCCGCCGCGCCCAGCATCAATTCAACCGTTCGTGTTTTGGTTTTCATCGGATGTTGTAGTCCTCGGTGATCTTCTGGCCGTTGCGTTCGAGCCCGACCGAGAGGTGGTTCGCGGTCTTGAGCTTGGTGTAGACCTCGAGTGCCTTGTCGGGGCTGGTCATCTCGAGACCGTTGATCGCTGAAATGATGTCGCCGTTCTGCAGGCCAATTTTCCCGAACGGCCCGTCGGGCTTGATGGAGAGCAGGCGGAAGCCCGACGACTTTCCGTCCTTCATCTCGGGGACGATGCGCGCCGCCTTCGACAGCGCGCCCATGTTTCCGAGGAGCGCGTCGAGCGTCGAGTGCTGGACCTCGTAGCTGTTGGGGCCGGTCTTCTTGATCCCCTTGTCGAGCGCGTCGGCCAGCGGATCCTTGGGGCCCGCCGCAGGCGCGGCGGCCACTGGCGCGGCGGCGGCCGCCGGCTGGTCGAGCAGCTCCAGGAATTCTCGCCGCCCGCCACCAAAATCCAGATAGGCGCGCGTCTCTTCAATCTGGTCGATGGTCGCCTCGCGCACATGCGAGCCGACGCCGTAGGGGCCGACCGATTTGTCGTCGTTGTCGCGGATGATCGCCATCGACCAGCGCGGGTCGGTCGGTGCGTACATGACCGCCAGCAGCTTGAGCGGCAGGCTGGTCCGTTGCAGCGGCGGCACCACAGGCACACCCGGCGCTTCCTCCTTGCCGCCCAGGATCGGCGGGCAGGTCGAGCAGAAGATGTTCCGATTGAGGATCTCCTCGACCTGCTTCGAGTAGACGGTGGTTGTGGTCGGAGAGCCCGCCGGCTTCGGCGCCTGCTTGGCGGTCGGGATGCCGCTGACGAACCCGGCCTCGATCGCGGTGGCCGTCGCACGCGCCGCGAAGATGGCGCACAGCGCGACGACCGCGAGATCGACGAGCGAGAGATACTTGCGAAGCAGGGTCTCCATGGAGGTCCGGCGTAAGGCTCAAAGCAACGCCGAGACCATCCGGCCGTGCTTACAAATCCCTTACTTGTCTATTACTTAGCGAGATCCGCCGGCCTGGTTGCCCTGCCAATTTGGCACGTCTTGGGGAGCCCCCTGGGCCGCGGTGGCCGGCTCGGGATCGATCCGTTCCTCTTCGAGCCGCCTGTAGATCGTCCGGGTGGCGATGCCGAGGAGCTGCGCGCAAAGGCGTTTGTCCCCCCCGACGTGCGCCAGGGTGGCGTGAATGACTCTCCGTTCGATCTCCTCGAGCGGCGTCCCCACCACGAAGGAGAGCGTCCGCCCGTCGCCCGCGACACCTCCGCCGCTGCGCACCTCGGGCGGCAGGTCATCGATCTCGATCGCGCTCCCGCGCGACAGCACCACCGCGCGTTCGACGGTGTTTTCGAGCTCGCGCACGTTGCCCGGCCACTCGTGGCGGGCCAGCGCCTCGGCGGCGGCGCGCGAAAACCCCGACAGATGGCGGTTGTTGCGCGCGGCGTACCGCTGCAGGAAGTGCTCGGCCAGAAGCGGGATGTCGTCGCGCCGATCGCGCAGGGGCGGGATCGGCACCGCGATGACGTTCAGGCGATAGTAGAGATCTTCGCGGAAGCGCCCCTCGCGCACGGCCGCGCGCAGGTCCTGATTGGTGGCGGCCACCAGCCGCAGATCGACCTTCAAGGTGCGCCCGCCGAGCCGTTCGACCTCCCCCTCCTGCAGCACACGCAAGAGCTTCACCTGGACGTGCGTCGGGATCTCGCCGATCTCGTCGAGAAACAGGGTGCCGCCGTCGGCCTGCACGAACCGGCCGTCATGGCGCTGGGTCGCGCCAGTAAAGGCACCTTTTTCGTACCCGAACAGCTCCGCCTCGAGGATCGACTCGGGCAGCGCGGCGCAGTTGACCGGCACGAACGGGCCGCCGGCGCGCGACGAGCTGTCGTGGATCGCGCGCGCCAGCAGCTCCTTGCCGGTGCCCGACTCGCCGAGCAGCAACACCGTCGCCTGAGACGGGGCCGCCTGCATGACGATCTCCATCGTCCGCCGCCAGGCGAGCGACTGTCCGATCAGAGCGCGGCGCTGCTCGGCCGCCAGCTGGGCGCGCAGCGACCGGTTCTCCTGCACCAGCGAGCGCTTTTCGATCGCCTTTCCGACCACCCGGACCAGGTGCGCCCGCTTGATCGGCTTGGTGACGAAGTCATAGGCCCCCTGCTTCATCGCCTCGACCGCGTTCTCCACCGTCCCGTAGGCGGTCATGAGGACGGTCTCGGTCTCGGGGGCGATGCTCTTGCTCGCGCGCAGCAGATCCATCCCCGACATGCCCGGCATCATGAGATCGGTGAGCAGCACCGAGACCGGCTCGCGCCGCAGGATCTCCAGCGCCTCGCCGCCGGAGCCGGCGGTCAGGACGCGCAGCGATTCGCGCTCGAAGATCTTCTGCAACGAATCGACGATGGGCGGCTCGTCGTCCACCACCAGAACCGTTGGCGCCCCAGGCTGTGTCGGAGGACGGACAGGCATCAGCTCCATCCCCCCAAGCCCTTCAACTCGGATGCCATGTTGGGCAAAACCGTATAACTGTCTGAATTCACTTACATCGATGTTACGCCAAATTGACGACAGGGGCCAATCTTATGTCAACCTGACATCCTGCCGCCAGGCTGCCTGTCCAAGCTGCCAGTTTGTCACGACGGCCGCTCGCCGTCGCGCGCAGGCGCTGGCGTCGCCGGTTGCTGTGACGGCAGGGTGATCCGGAACGTCGTCCCCTGCCCGATCTGGCTCTCGACCTCGATGCGGCCGCCGTGGCGATCGACGATCCCGTGGACGATCGAGAGACCGAGCCCGGACCCCTCGCCCACGTCCTTGGTGGTGAAGAACGGATCGAAGATGCGCGGAATGACGTCGGCGGCGATCCCGGGCCCGTCGTCGGAGACGGTGATCTCCACGTCGTTGGCGCGTGCGGACGCCGCCACCCGCACCGTGCCCCCCTGATCGCGCCCGCCGACCGCCTGGGCGGCGTTGGTGATGAGGTTCATGAACACCTGATCGATCTGGCCGGGGAAACCCGTGATGCGCAGGTCGGGGTCGATCTGCTTTTCGATCTGCACGTGCCGCAGGTGGTGGCGCAGAAGATCGATCGTGTCGTCGACGCTGCGGGCGACGCTGAGCTCGCGGGGGCGCTGCTCGTCGCCGCGCGAGTAGTTGTGTAGCGCTTGAACGATGGCCTTGGTCCGCGCCGCGCCCCGGCTCACCACCCGCAACATTTCTTCGGCCTCCGCCGACGCGTGCGCCGCCGCCTCGCGATTTGGCGCCGCGGCCATCGTCTGCAGCGCCTCCCCGAGCGGACCGAGCGTGTTGATGACCGCGTTCACCGGGTTGTTGATCTCGTGCGCGATCCCGGCGACCAGGCGCCCCATGGAGGCCAGCTTCTCGGAGCGGATCAGATCGTCCTGGGCCCGGCGCAGCTTCTCCAGCGCATCGTGCAGCTCGCGGTTGCGCTGCTCCAGCACCTCGGTGCGGCGGCGCACCTCGCGTTCGAGGTCGATGTTGAGCGACTCCGTCGAGCGCAGCTTGTCGCGCAGCGCGCGGCGCATCTCTTCGAAGGCGAACGACAGCCGTCCGATCTCGTCGGCCTCGCCCGCCGGCGGCACCGGGCGGGCCAGCTCGCCGCGCGCCATCTCGTCCGAGCGCTCTTCGAGCGCCACCACCGGCGTCACCATGTCGCGCACGATGAAGACCACCAACCCCAGCGCCAGCGCCAGCGCCAGGCCGATGGAGGTGAGCATCTTGGAGAGCGGGTGGCTGGGCGAGAGCGCGAACAGCAGCACCAGGCCAGAGGTGAAGATCGTGACGCTGGAGAAGAAGAGAACCAACTTCGCCCGCAGCGAGATCGGCGCGCGAATCTCGGCGACGGGGAGCCGATGCCGCGCGCCCAGCTGTCCGAGCAGCGGGCGGAGCACGTCCCGCAAGAGGAGCGTCTCGTAGAGCGCCATCGCCAGCAGCATGAGCCCGCTCGCGCCGAGGAGCCGCCCGGCGGTCGACGCATCGAAGCCGCACAGACCGCGGCCCACCACCACCACCGCGACCATGGCGAACGCGCAGCCGAGCGCCTGGTACCCGGCCAGCCGATAGGGGAGGCTCTGCGCCGCCCGAAAGGCAGCCACGGCGTCCGGATCCTCGCGCGCCGGACCGCGCGACGGCGGCCGGCGCACGGCGGCGTCGAGGTAGCGCTCGATGGGGCGGGTGCGGCGGAGGAGGGATCGATACCAGACCAGCATCGGAAGCAGCAGCGCCGGCACCGTCAACGCCAGGAGGGTCCCCGACTGCGCCGAGGTCATGTTCGTGAACACGGCGATGAGCGCCGCGTTGAAGGCGTGCGCCGCCGCCAAAAGCGCCCAGGCGGTCTGGCAGAGCCGCCGGCGGTAGCCGGCCGCGAATCCCCGCAGGGCGTCGAAGTTCGGCAGGATGAGCCGCCGGGCGCGTTCGAGGTTCCGCTCCCAGAGCGCGCCCCGCGCCGCCGCCACCCCACCCGCGTGCAGAAATCCGATGCAGCCGAGCCCGATCGTCGACGGCCAGGCCAAAAACCCGCGCGGGCCGAGGCGCAGAACCAGGTAGCCGACCGCGACCGTCCAGATCAACCAGCGCGTGATGGCCACCTCGGCCGGTGCGCGGCGGATGGCCCTGTCACAGGCGGCGATCTCCCGGTCGTCGAGCGCGAGCCCGGCTCGCTTGGCGTCGCGTGCCGCCAGCAGGGGCCTCAGAAGATCAGCGGCGCGCACCCAACCCACGATCATCATCGCGCCCAGCAATGCGCCGACGCGGAACGACTCGCCGCTCGCCTGCAGCGACTTCGCGGCCAGCGTCAGCGTCGGCACGATGATCAGGATCACCTCCGCGATGGTCAGCCCGGCCTCGACGACGATGAGTCGGCTCGCAAAGCCCAGCCGCGGAGCGGCCGGAGCTGCGCGGGAGGCCTCTGCCGGAACCGTCGTCATGCGGCCCAGTATAGGGTGAGACAAGAAGAGACGGCGGCCGACCAGAGAAGCGCGCACCGGATTTCCGGGCTATCCTTTCGGGCTCATGTCCTGGGAAACCATCCGTAACCTCGTTCGCGACGAGTGGCTCATTCTGTCGCTGCTGCTCGCCTGGTCGCTCGCCGGGCTGGCCGTCATCTGCGAGCGCTTCTACGCGCTCTGGAACCTGATTCCGAAGTCGGAGGCGTTCAAGGATCGGGTCATCGACGCCATCGAGAAGGGTGATCTCGGCAAGGCGGCCGCGCTCTCGGAGATGTCGCAGGTGCCGCTGGCCGACGTGTTCGAGCGGGGCCTGCAGACCTTCCAGAAGATGCCGCACAAGACGACCGAGGCGGTGAACTCCCAGCGGAGCGCCACCGTGCTGTCGCTCAAGCGCTATCTCTGGGCGCTGGGAACCGTCGGCTCTTCTGCGCCGTTCGTCGGTCTGTTCGGCACAGTGGTCGGCATCCTGAAGGCGTTCCAATCGATGTCGGTGGCCGGGACCGGCGGGTTCAAGGTCGTCTCGCAGGGGATCGCCGCGGCGCTGGTCGCCACGGCGGCCGGCCTGCTGGTCGCCATCTACGCCGTCATCGCCTACAACTACTTCGTCGCGCGCATCAACGGCATCTCGATGCAGTACCGGCTCTACTGCGAGGAGTTCCTGGCCACGCTCGGTGAGTCGGCCTCCAAACCACGCCCGGCTGTGCCGGCCCCGGCTCCGGCCGACGTCGCCGCCACCGCTTCCTGAGGTTGCACCCATGGGAATGACCGTTCAGCTCGACGACGGCGCGCAAGGCGGCGAAGACGCCGACGTGGGCAACGAGGCCGTCGTCGCGGAAATCAACATCACCCCGCTGACCGACGTTTTTCTGGTCTTGCTGATCATCTTCATGGTCACGTCGACGGCGCTGGTCGAATCCGAGGTCGCCTCGCGCGCTGGAATGAAGGTGGTGCTCCCCAAGGCCAACGCCGCCGGCCCGGTCTCGCAACGGCACACCGATCCAGTCCTCACGGTCACCAAGGCGAACGAGCTCTATCTCGGCGCGCGAAAGGTCGATCCGGCCAACCTCGAAGCGGAGATCCGGAAGGCGCTGACGGAGGTCAGCTCCGAGACGCTGCTCATCCGGGGGGACAAGAACGTCTACCTCGGCGCCGCGGTCGACATCATGTCCACCGCGAAGAAAGCTGGCGCCAGCCACATCGCGATCCTGACCGCGCCGAGCAAATAGCTTCGCAAGCAGACACGAACACGCAATTGGCTTCGGGCGCGTGAGGCGTGAGGCGCTTTGCACCACCGCGAACCGCCCTGTAAGCACGATCGCCCCACAAAGCGGGCCCGGCGTCCCAGGCTAAGTTCTTAAATGTATGGAATTGTTTCGAATCTGTCGAGGAACGTGGTGGCATGTGCGGTGCATTCCTTTGGCCGCGCGGCGTGGTCTCTGAGCGCCGCACCAACCCCAATCAGGAGTCTCCCATGAAGCTCGTTCGCGCCATTTTGGTTGTTCTCGCCGTTGCCCTCCCGACCTCTTGGACGATCGCCAAGGCCGCTGACGCCCCCGCTGGCGACTCGGCTGACTCGGGCAAGAAGGAGAAGAAGGCCAAGAAGTCCAAGAAGGACGACAAGGGCGACAAGGCCGACGACAAGGCCGCCAAGTAACACCGCCTTAACTGGTGAGGCTTCGGCCTCGCTGGATCATTAACGACCCCGGTCGCTCACGCGGCCGGGGTTTTTCTTGTCCGTTCGCCGTCACAGCTGTCCCTTCGCCATCACAGTTGAAGCGATCGTCTCCTGTCTCGATCTCCCGTCTCGGTCTCGATCTAAGGGCAACCCGCTTACGTGCGGCGCGAACGTCGCGCTTCGATCGGGCGCTGCTCGCCGCACGTCGGCTTGTGGCGCCCGATCAAGACGCGAGCTCCTTGCCGCGCGCGTGCGGGGTACTCGTTCGCCCGAAGTCCGGTTCGACCGGTTCAGCCCTGAAGCGGAGCTAGGCGCAATGCCGATCAGTTAGGCTCAAGTGATCGAAACTGATCCGCTTTTCCTGTGGATAGATCGTCGAAGCGAGCCTCGGACACTTTCGACTGACGAGAAGGACCTCGTGTTCTCGAGGGAGGCGAGATC
>Ga0210388_10000846_pt1 | contig 24267 bp, 20 predicted proteins | sample IncBWC19OmetaG_FD_155485 | JGI IMG/M metagenome (GOLD analysis project Ga0210388, IMG submission 155485) | Forest soil microbial communities from Barre Woods Harvard Forest LTER site, Petersham, Massachusetts, United States - Inc-BW-C-19-O ...
AGGCCTTTATGCGTGCTGAGGATGACAGGGATGATAGGTGGGTGGACTCTTGTTGAATGGTGCCAGGCCGAGACGGAGAGCGGGTTAACGTGGCTGTAAGGTGAGGGTAATTGAGAGCGTTAAATGATGCAGAACGTGGTCGAAGGTCGCAGAAAGGTGGCCTAGAAAGGAACGGCGGCGTAAGGTGGACCGTTGCTAAAGCTTCACGTTCACGGCATTGAGGTGGCTGAAGGTCGCAGAAGGATAACCGTGGATGTTGGGAGAGGCAGGCAGGTCTTTACCGCGTCGACGAACAGTCAGAGAAAGGTTATAATAGAGCATGAAATGGAACAGAGGACTCACCTCAACCCTTCGCCTCCCTCACACGGCGTCTTTTCCATCCCATTCTTGAGATTGTAGTCAGCAGGAGAAGACGATGCTGCATTATCTTGTTGGATTGAGAGCGGACAGGGTTTACGGTCATCTGTCTCGTGCTTTCTCAACTTGAAAGGCATAAGGTGGGAGGTGCATCAATCCTCGCACCTTGCGCTTCGCAAACTTCGGAGTCGCCATTTCTGCCACTCTGCCTGCAATTCCGTATTCCACAGCGTACGTTCCCAAGTTTATGTCGAAAAAATCCAAACAACACCGGTACTTCGCCTTCAATAGTCAGAATCCTGAATGGGATTTACTTTATTCAGAGGTGGAGGAAGTGCTAGAGAAGACGCGGGAGGCGGTGAGAGAGAATGCGGAGGAAATAACGATGGCATTCGGGAACGATGGAGGTGTGGACTGGTGATTATGTGAGTGAAATCCCGATTTACGTTGCTTGATAGCGATAACCTTGAGAGGGGCGGCAGATGCGCACGATACCCTGAATGAAAGCCATTGGACGGTTCGCGGCTCCCAAGACAGCTATTCATTCGCATTTCCCAAGGGGTGCAGACGAAGAATACAGATGTTGGGATGTTGGGGATGAAAAGCGGCAATACGGATCAGATAGCCAGAGGTAAGGCTGAATTCACGTTAAGCGACCGTCGTCGTTCAGAGTTACGTCGAGCTTACCATCAGTTCTCCAATTCTCAATTGGAGGATGCATTGAAAATGAAGAAAAATGCTCGAAGCCAATCGTAGAGGAGGCGTATGCGCCGAATAAGAGAGAATCCGCCGCTAACGCGCACAACGTCAGCAAGAAAGCGAACGGCGCAGTATTAGGACTGGACGTATTGAAGGTAAAGCTTCTGAATTCCATTGGGCAACTTTATATCGCGGGGATAAAGAATTAGAGCAACCGGTCAGCTTGCGAGACGCGAATTCAGTAAAATGACGTACTCAAGCCCAGGCCAACTGGGCAGAAGGTGCCGGTAACCCTTGACACTACAGGAAAGCAGAAGGCTGGTCTCCGGGAGACATCCAATTCAGGACGAAAAGACTAAATCCGTCGCATGAAGTTGCTGCTGTGGACATTGAGAGACGAGGGGTTGGCGGTCACGCGTGACGCGTGATGTACCTGGTGGCCAACACGAACAATGTCGGCTGGAGGGCGAACGAGGGCGTATTGTGACTGACGGTATTGACTAAAATTGCCAAAGGAGGCATTTGGAAACTTTCTATCACTGAAATAGGGAATTAAAAGAATCCGTTAGCGTGCGAGATCCAAATTGAGAGAAATGAAACGCTTACGGGCCTGGTGATAGAAGGAACGGCACAAGATGCATAAAAAGTCGGAGGATACGTTGAAAATAAGAAAATGCACTAGAAGCTGACGATAGGGGAGCGGTATGCGCCAAATAAGAGAAAACTGCCAATGCGCACAACGTCAGCAAGAAAGCGAACGACGTGGTATTAGGACCGGACGTATTGAAGGTAATGCTTCTGAATTCCATTGTGCAACTTTCTATCGCGGTGAAAAAGAATTAGAGCGACCGGTCAGCTTGCGAGACGCGAATTTAGTAAAATGACGTACTCAAACCCGGGCCAGCTGGGCAGAAGGTGCCGGTAACTCTTGACACTACAGGAAAGCAGCAGATTCAAGGCTGGTCTCCGGGAGACATCCAATTCAGGACGAAAAAAACTAAATCCGCCCCATGAAGTTGCTGCTGTGAACATTGAGAGAGGGCTATGGCGGTCACGCGTCACGCGTGATGTATATGCCTCGAACAGTGCTGGCCAACATGAACAATGTCGGCTGGAGGGCGAACGAGGGCATATTGTGACTGACGGTATTGACTAAAATTGACAAAGGAGGCATTTGGAAACTTCCTATCAATTTAAAAGTATCTGTTAGCGTGCGAGATCCAAACTGAGAGAAATGGAACGCTTACAGGCCTGGTAATAGAAGGAATGGCACAAGATGCGTGTTTCATGCATAAAAAGTCAGAGGATGCATTGAAAATAAGAGAACATACTAGAAGCTGATGGTAGAGGAGCCGTATGCGCCAAATAAGAGAAAACCCACCGCCAATACGCACAATGTCAGCAAGAAAGCGAACGACGCAGTAATAGGACCGGATGTATTGAAGGTAATGCTTCTGAATTACATTGAGCAACTTTCTATCACAGTGATAAGGAATTAGAGTGACCGGTCAGCTTGCGAGACGCAAATTTAGCAAAATGACGTACTTAAGTCACCATGGACCGTTCCAGCCTGGGCCGGCTGGACAGAGAGTCCCGTAATGGAGTAAACTGCTAGTTGTCTTGACACTACGGGAAATCAGCCACTTCAAGACTAGTGTCTGGGAGACATCCAATTCAGGGCCCCAATTCCAACACTGTTCTTCCACCGGACGACTCTATTAAACCACTGGATGGCGAATGCTGCCAGGTGTCACGTTCATGTAGTCAAAATCGTAATGCTGAAGAAAGCGGCGCTGGACTCAGGTTCTATCCCTGGATAGCGTTTTTGGCAATTGCCGATGCTCCCAACGATTCCCCCGTTGTGCCAGCACCAATCCACGTCGCTATCCACAACTGCAAGAACTTCAACGGCGTGAGGAACTGTTCATAAAAAGAGATCTAACCTGTGGATGAACCAGTAAAAGAGTATGGACATTCGATTGCAGTTCAGGCGTTACATTCCCAATCCACGACTTGGCTTCGTTCAACAGCCTAGGGAACCATTCATAAGCGATATAGTAAAGAACGCATGGAATCTAACCTATGGATGAACCGTTGAAAGAGTAAGGTATCCTGGCGAATCAGTAAACCAGCAAGATGATACGCATGTTCGATCGACCCGAAATTCTATCCCTTGGTTTCTGCGCGAGGATGACATAAGATAAAGGCGAAGAGAGGAGAGAAGCTGTCGAGGCAACGCTGAGTCCAGTGCGAATCTTCTCTCCCTTAAACTCTCTTTGGCTCTCTTTGGCTCTCTCTCTAATTTCTGACTCGTGATCACGCGCTCTCATTTCCGACTCGGATATCCCACTGACTCTTGATACCCGTTAAAATTCTATTTTAAGAATGGCCCAAGGTATCACTGAGAAATCTAGTCCTTAATAATTGCAAACTGACAAAATACCACCTTGTAAGAACAATACCCACCGTTTACTAGAAAATCGTTCAAACATGAATCCCAACTGATAAATTACAAAGTCTTCGTTGGTCCCCATTCTCCACAGGCCGACGTGGGCGACATTGGAGACATTGGGGTTGAAAGCTCAGATATACAGGAAGTTATTGATACCCTAAACTTTCAACACAGAATAGAACGGCCAAAAAACTACGAAAAACACCAGGTTTATTATAAGACTGAAGACGGCTGGAGACATGCGGACAAACGTCGGCGTGATAATGGCAAACCCTACACCAGACATCCGAAAATCTCGGTGTATTTCTTGGACGACTTTTCATTCACATGGAGAAATGCTAGAAACTACTCTCCCAGCACCAGGTCTAAGCGACTCAATTCAACATCCAGGACGGGAGATTGTGATGCAGTTGAGCTAGATCACGGTACAGGAATTCCAAGAATCGAACTTGAAAGCATTCTTACTTAGTAACGGTAGATGATGACTCACAAAAACCGAAAAAACGAGCTCGAACAGGCTCGATGACTTTCGACAGCAGTGGTAATACGATCCGCTCCTCTCTGCCAAGAATTGAACAGGTTTCTGAAAATATATTTTAGCTCCCTCATGGATCATGGAAGAATATCGTCAATGGCAGAGTATCACCGACGCTGCGCACCCAACGCTGCATGAACAAGGGCTGAAAATCTTTTCGAAGTTAGTGACGGTCCTATCCAGGTCCCCGGAATCGGTCCCTTCATGGCCAAATGGGCCAAAATTGAAACATATCATCATTATCCAAGCTCAGAGCACCGGACATCTCTCGAAGGGGGACGAGGACAAACCAGACATGCCGCACATCATAGCGGACTTATCTGAGGCGAGAAAAAATGGCGACCATGCCAGTATTGTCAATTTTTTACGCGATGGTCCCGCAAATCACACCCCGATCGAAAAGCTGTTCAAATTGTTTGATGTGTCCGGAGACCGTTCGGGTGAAAAGGTTCCCCAGGTTGGCGCTCTCACCATTCCTGCATCATCCTCTGGCCTAGATAAAGTTAACCTATTACCGAACCTGGTCGAGGACTGTACGGAGTTTGTGTGCGAGAGGAAAACGGAAAAGAAGAAATCAGACCACAACTCGCTCTTACCGTGGGCCTGGGCAAGCTGTCTTATCCCGATAGGAGCCATCACAAACCCCCATACGGATTACTGCGGATCTTCCCAGCTCATCCAGCATATCACAGGACGAAAACTCTGGCTTTGTTGGCCTCCCACCCCGAAAAATCTTGATATCTACGTTCGAGAGCATTTTTCGGGGCTCACTCCCTTGTCAACAGAAGACGCCATTGATCGATTAGAAGGATTGGAGTTGTTGCTGTTGAACGATGAACAAACACGTTTTATCCTGCCCGGAGGGACGATCCACGCAGTACTCACCTTTAGCAAAAGTTGCCATACTGGGCTGAAGCTTTGCCGTATGGAAGATTTTGACGTGGCAAGGAAGATATACAAGATTGAGTCAGAGACTATGAACACAGAGGAGTTAGACGATAATATGTTTAAACACTACCAGGATTACTTCAAGGACCTGAAGGATGAACTGAAGATGTGGGTTGAGCTGTTGAAGAAGAGCAAAAACAAGGAGGTCAATGAAGAGATTCGGCAGTGGATGGGTGTCGTAAAAAACTACTTGAAGGTTCACTCCAAATTCTTGTCCCGCAAAATACGTACATAGCAATAATTCTTAATTCGTGACGACTCGAGCTACTACATAGAGGTTGTTGACAGATAAGTAGGAATACAAAATGACAAGACTTAATGCGATGTTCGAAGAAAAAAGAGAGCTCACAGCAGCCCAACTGATTTATTAATAAAGACGAAATACAAGAGATACGTACGCATAACAATTGAACTTGTAAAGCTGCCAAATCGAAGAACGTTCGCTACAGGGAGGACGACGAAATTTGAGCGAGGCAGGATATGTACGTCTAATCAAGACGTACGCGAGGGAACGCTTGGAGGCGGAATCTGATGTCCAATGACATTTTTCAGTGACTTGCAAACGCAAAACATGTGTCAGCTTGCCAGGATTGCCAGAACTATGCTGATTTTCTCCTTCCGTGGAACGGGTGACGCGCAATCAAACCCGCCAAACAACATCTGACGAGTACGTTCGTACGTGTACGTTGCGAGAGGACGGGAGATAACTGCGAGGAAGGTGAACCTACAGTTGGGCGGGGGGCGTGACGCGATGCCTGCCAAATTGGGCGAACGCGAGTGTATTACGACTGACGGTATGGAACAAAATTGCCAAAGGACGCATTGGGCAACTTTCTATCACAAAAATAGGGAATTAAAAGAATCGATTAGCGTGCAATATGCAAATTGAGAGAAATGGAACACTTACGGGCCTGGTGATAGAAGGAACGGCATGTGATGGGTATTTCATGCATAAAAAGTTGGAGGATGCGTTGAAAATAAAGAAAGACGCTATAGCAAAGTCCTCAACGCACGAGCTAAAGCAAGATCAACGCTAGTATGTGCACATTGCGAGAGAGTGAGGAGCGGGTGGCCGTCACGCGTGACGTGCCTGCCAAATTGGGCGAAAGCGCTGGCCAACGCGAAGAACGTAGGACGGGGAGAGAACAAGGCGATATTGTGACCGACCGTATAGAGAGAAATGACAGAGGGACGCGGTGAGGAGCTTTCTATCGCGGAAATATGGAATTAAATCGATCGGTTAGCGTGCGAGGCACAAATTGAAAGAAATGGAGCACTGACGGGCCCGGTGATAGAAAGAACGGCACTGGATGCATGTTTCGTGCATAGAAAGTTGAAGGATGCATTGGAATGAAGAAAAAATTGAGAAGCCAACGATAGAGGGGTCGTATGCGGCGAATAAGAGAGAATGTGCCGCCAACATGGCAACAACGTCAGCAAGAAAGCGAACGACGTGGTAATAGGGTTGGACTTATTGAGAGGAACGCTTCCGACTTCCATTGAGCAACTTTCTATCGTGGAGATACATAATTGAAGGAATCGGTTAGCGTGCGAGACGCAAATTGAGAGAATGGAGCACTTACGGGCCTGGTGATAGAAGGAACGGCACAGGATGCGTTGAAAATAAGAAGAGATGCTACAAGCTGATGGTAGAGGAGCCATATGCGCCGAATAAGAGAGAACCCGCAGCCAACGCGCACAACGTTGGCAAGAAAGGGAACAACGCGGTATTAGAACTGGACGTATTGAAGGTAAAGCTTCTGAATTCCATTGAGCAACTTTCTATCGCGGTAATAAAGAATTAGAGCGACGGGTCAGCTTGTGAGACGCAAATTGCAGGAGAGCAGCAGATTCAAGGTTGGTCTCCGGGAGATATCCAATTCAGGACGAAAAGATTAAATCCGTCGCATGAAGTCGCTGCTGCGGACAAGACACACCTCTCTCGGTTTGGACGCATTCGGGGAGGACCTGCGAGGATGTTGAAGAAAGAGACGCTGGAGGCTCAGGTTCCATACTTCGACCGTGTTTTTGGCAGTCGCCGATGCTCCCGACGATTCTTCCGCTTTGCTAGCAGCAATCGACGTCGTCGACATCCACAACTGCAAGAGTTTCAACGGCGTGAGGAACGGTTCATAAATGGGCTCAGGTTACACACCTCGACCGTCGCGTTTTTGGCAGTCGCCGATTCTCCCGACGATTCTTCTGCTGTGCTAGCAGCAATCCACGTCGTTGCCATCCACGAGCTTCAACGGCGTGAGGAACTGTTCATAAATGATATAGCAGAAACTCCATTATATCTAACCTGTGGATGAACCAGTATAATAGAGGATGGACATTTGGTTGCAGTTCAGGTGTTACATTCCCGTTTTAAAACCAATTCACAACCTGTCTTCCTTCGACAACCTAAGGAACCGATAATAAGCAACACAACAAAGGGTGCATGTAATCTAACCGTTGAATGAACCGTTGAAAGAGTAAGGTAGCCTCACCAATCAGTAAACCAGCAATCTGGTGCGCATGTTCAATTGAGAAAGGGTAACTCGAAAGTCTAGCCCTCGGAGGAGACGCAACGTCTAACTCCTGTAGTTTCTGTACGACGATCTTGAGGACGACATAAGAGGGAGGTGAAGAGAGGAGAGTCCCTGCGAAATATGATGGCAATGTGACCTCTCTCGCTCTTCTCTCTCATAGTCTCTCTTTGTCTCTCTTTGTCTCTCTTTGTCTCTCTCCGCAGCGCAAACGGGATTATGGGCATGACAATGAATGGTTAGCCTGCTGGATCATGGCAATGGCAGTTTTTGGGAGCAACTTGACAACTTGAATATGGTGATCAAAAGATGATGATAATTGAAAATGTACGCTAAGAAAGGCTAAGACATGAACTAAGTGTCTGGCAATGTTCTTGGAATGATGGCTGCACGACCAAAATATCGAAAGTAACTCTGGGTGTAGAATCTGGCGAGAGCGTATTCGTAATGCAGCAGCTCGTTCTCTGGGGCCTCCGCTGTCAGTGTTGGCAGGCGCGCTACATGATGTCGATGATAATCGTCCCATTCAAACATCACCCGACGCAAAGCATGGAGATATGGAAGGCGATCTCGGACATCAGGCGATGCAAGTCCCAGGCGAGCGTTTCTAACTGACACCGTTGCGAGATGACGAGGTTGGTTGGGACGGAAGTAGAAACACCGTAATACGAGTTCCTCCCGGACCAGAGAATCAAGATCTTGATGTCGACCCTCAAACAGGCGTCGATCAAGAGCACGGCGATCCAATATGAGAAGTTCGAACCGGAAGGATAGCTCTGAAATACCCCACATGTGTTCCTGCGTCTCCCGTACCGTATACTCCCTGTTAGAGACCTGGTGGAGATTGGATATGTCGATGCCCAGTGCAGTTGCCTCTGGTGACAACAAACTGGTTAGGAAATGACGAGATTTCCCTGCCATGGTCTGTTGATTGGGCTCATGTCCATGCAATAAAGTGCGCCAATCCTGGTTCGAGAGCAAACGGACTTCAGGGGCATTAGACGCCAGACGGTATATACATAAATCACGGATGGTTGTCCATAATGTAAGGAACCGATTTCGTCGATGGGGATTGTTTCCAGAACAGAAAAGTCCCGGTTCTGGGAATGCGTACTTCCCATCATTGTCTGCCAGCTTAGTTGACGAGTAAAGATATTTTGGGTCACGATCGACGGCGCTTAGGGCACTTTGCCACGATTGTAATGCAGGCGGCATGTATGGACTATCAATCGGCTCAAATTTATCCCGGTCTGTTGATGCTTTAGGGCCTGGTTTTCCAGAACGGGAATCTGTCTGTATATAAGATGCAAAATTAGCTGAATGAATGGAGTAACTTACACGGTTGGTGCCTTGTGCGTAAGTCTCGAGTATTTCGCGAGGGTCCAGCTTGCTCGAATTCGTGTGGTTTAATTCCTCTCGGGTTTCCATCACTAAAGAGGTCCGTATAACGAAGTGATTTTAAGCCGTGCTCGGAGATCGCCCGAAATCGGTTGTAGTTTGAATCACCAACGTAGATGCGTGGAAAGGGGGGAACATAGTCTTCCAGTTCCAGCTTGTCTTGTGGTTGAACGATAGACGTGATGGAGAGGATATTCTCCTTCACGAAGGACGAGATGGGGCGTATGAACCAATAAGGGATCCCTGCAGCAAAAAGTCTCTCCGCGACATCTGCGTTAAGGACAAAGCAACCGATGACCTTGGCTGTTTCCGTTGCAGGAGGGACGCAACCTTCCATGTAAGGTTCAAAAATTTCTATGTAGTCAAGCAGCGCCCACAGCTCCATCCACAGACGTTGAACCTGCCGACATTCGAATAAGACCTCTTTACGCGCCATTGCGACTGCCCTCAAACGACTTAAACTGCGGCGGAGATTAACGGATAGCGATTTTGTTTCAGGGTAATTGTGATCAACTTTAGCTTGAACCACCCTCTCATTCAACCGTTCGCAGCACTGCTCCATTGCTTGCAACTCGTGATGTGGTAGGAACCCGATCCCCAAGTTCCATCCATGTTGATGGACCGGTTCAAAATCAAGGCGAGTGGGATTCCACCACATGATCGAATACTCCGATGCTAGTGCGTCCTTTTGGGGAACACAGCACAAGTACGGGGCTGACCGAGAAAATGGCTGAGGCCACTGTGTGTGATCGTCCACACCATAACGGCCGTCCATCCTTGCATATAGATTACAACGACCAGGAGGCGCAAAGATATGTTCTTGGTTGGGAGTGGCGATGTAATAATCAGAATAGTGAGGGTGAACAGCTGCAACGCGTCCATCGAACGCCCCGAGAGGCACTAAGATAACATTAAGGTGCTGTTATCGTACGTGCCATAGGTAGCTTACCATCAGTTCTCCGATTCCGCAACAAATCCGTCGCTTGTGTAGGTATGGAAACGGCTGGCGGCATATCTTCGGGTATCGTCAATAAGAATAGCGCCACTGTGATAAGAGACGGATATACATACTGAAGGCGGTGAATCGCAACAATATACGATGAGGCGTCGCCGGTCCAAGGGATCTAGGGAACAAGCAACGGAAACAGCAGATCTAAACGGAGCCAAAGGAAAAATCCAGGCGAAGAACCGAAAAGACAAGATCTTAATTTCCTCAGAATCGACGTGATCCTCTTGACCAAAGAGCGGGGTCGGCGAAAAGTGATCTTGAGGACGGAAAAGAGAGGAGGGCGAGGAGAGACTGAGGAGCGACGGAGAGCGACACACTCTACTGCCGAGTCATCATACTACTATGGAAACAAGCACGTGCTCACCGCTTGTCTGACGTCAGTCAACTATAAAATAAAACAAGAATGCGGTATGGTCATCAACGTTTCAACATCACACTCATACTAATAAAATTGGAATTGAGGCTGCCACGCCTGTTCAAAGAGTAACAACTTTACATAACAGTAAACCTTTTCGCACGCACAGCACATCACACGGTTATCAACTTACATAAGTGTAGCTTTAGCAATACTGAAAACCCTAACAGATTTCTGAAAATACTATTTTTCGACGAGATGCTGTACGTGTACATTGCGAGGGAGAGGGTGGGAGAACGAGGAGGTGAGAGAACGGGAGGTGAGACAGCGGGTGGTCACGCTCACGCGTGACGTGCCGACCAAATTGGGCGGCCAACGCGAACAACGTCGGATGGGGGGAGAACGAGGCGATATTGTGACCGACGGAATAGAGAAAAATTACAGAGAGATGCATTGGGAAACTTTCTATCGCGGAAACGCGGAATTAAAATGATCAATTAGCGTGCAAGACACGAATTGAGAGAAATGGTGCACTCACGCGCTGGTGTGATGGAAGGAACGACACTGGATGCGTGTTTCATGCATAGAAAGTTGAAGGATTCGTTGGAATAAAAAAGTGAGAAGCCGATGGTAGAGGGGTCATATGCGCTAAATAAGAGAGGACGTGCCGCCAAAGTGGCACAATGTCGGCAAGAAAGCGAACGACGCGGTATTAGGGCTGAACATACTGAAAGGAATGCTATCGAATTCCATTGAGCAACTTTCTATCGCGGAGATACGGAATTATTAGCATGTGAGATGCGAATTTGAGAAATGGAGCACTTACGGGGCCTGGTGATAGAAGGAATGGAACTGGATGCATGTTTCATGCATAGAAAGTTGGAGGATACATCGGAATGAAGAAAGCGAGGAGCCGATGGTAGAGGGGTCGCATGCGCCGAATAAGAGAGGCCGTCCCGCCAACGCGGCACAACGTCAGCAAGAGACGACGAGGTATTACGGGCTGAAAGTAGTGGAGGGCATGCTTCTGAATTTCATTCAGAAACATTCTATCCTGAAGTTACCGTAATTAGGGGGATCAGTCGGCTTGCAAGACACAAATTTTGCGAAATGACACACTTGAGTCAAGCCAGGTGGGCAGAGAGTGCCGGGAACGGGGTGGTTGAAGCTGCAAGTTGTCTTGACACTGCGCGGAAGCAGCAATTTCAATGGCTTACTATCCCTGGGAATTATCTAGTCCAGGCCGACACCCACTTTTCGACCGGGAGGGTGTCAGGAGACGACTATCAAACCGTTGGAGGATGATTCCTGAAGAGTATCGCACAGCGTAATGCTGACCTGCGCAGATCCCAGTGGCATCGATGAGAGAATCCAATCGAACCTCAGCTATCCTTCTGATAAAGTATAGACAGCTGTGATCCTTCACATTTGGGAATGCAGCAGAGGTATGGCGCCGAGTGGGAAAATGGTAATGGTTGAGGGCCGAGGCCATTGCGTGTGATCATCCGAACCGTAGCGACCATGGAACCTAGAGTATACGCTGCAAGTTCCGGGAGGTGCGAGTACTTTGGCGTGGCAATATAGAAGTCGAGATGCTGGGGATGAAGAGCAGCGAAGCGTCGCACTGAATTTATGTCAACGAATTACCATCATGTAATTTCCAACTTACCATCAGTTCTCCCATGTCGGCCCGTGAAGAACAGGGACCAACAAAGACTTTATACTTCGTCACTTGTGATTCATGTTTGAATTAGAATTTTTTGGGGTATAGTGCCACTGGGTATTGGTACGACGTCCGCCGGTCCGAGGGCTGTTCACGAGTCAGAGAGCCAAAGAGAGCCAAAGAGAGTCTAAGAGAGGCTAGGAGAGAAAGGAAAGGCCTACGAGTAGCAAAGGCGTTCCTTGCCTGCCTTTCGGATGTGGAACATGACGGCGATCATAGTGAGGTGTCGTCAGCTCCATTGGCGCGCTGGACTCTGGACTACTACGAACGGAAAAGGGTAATGCAAAAATATGTCCATTGGATTGCTATGCTATTTCTCGTGACCAAAGCACCCGTACAGTATCCTCTATATAACCTCCTTCCGTTAGGTACATCGTTTTCCCTCGGGCACATCTGAGATAAGATGTAGATATTCATTCACGGCCCAAACGACTCCCCAAACGCACAGCAGCCTCCTTCCAATCCGCGAATACATCTGTTAAGAACGATGTCAACTCCGACTTAATTGTTGTAGTGCTGGCAGTGGTAGGGTAGTAGTCTTCACCGTCCTCAAACTCTCCTTCACTGTTACTGCTCGCGGAGCAGAGGGTTATGCTGCTCTCATGGCTAAAAGTGGAGCAGTCACTGTGTTGACGACGATGCGATTTCGACGCCTCTGCTCGTTCTTCATAATGGATTAGCTGGATCAATTCAGCGCCGAGGTAGCCTAGGAACTTCAATTCCATTTCCCTGCGGATCACATCCGAAACCCAGGGGGGCAAAATGAGTGGGTAAATGTGCGGGTGGGAACCGCGGATAGCAAGTTTTGAGGACGTAGCCTTGGTCCTCAACAGCTTAATAAGTTCCCAACAAACCGGGCAGCAAAGCTTGGATACGGCAATCATAGATAGATTTAATTTCTATAAATGGGTTTGATCGTCAATGATCCTTCAATACACTAAGACGACGCACCAGTGATGAAATTTCTTTCTCTCCGAAAGCTTGCGGGAAGAAGTAAAGCGCCAAAAGAGCCGCTTCACAATGAATGATTAAAGGGAGCGTGAATTTCTGTTTCGTCGACTTCCCCTGGCTTTCGTACGCTATAAGCCTCCGAAAGTGGTCAATATAAGCGACCGATCTACGATAGCTTTTCCGGTCTTTGCTGAATTCCTGTAAGAGCCTTGCGACAACGAAATCGGTATTATATTCTGCAGGGCGGTCTGGACATGTTCGTAATGCATCGTCGATGAGGGACTTGAACGCGCTCCATGGCGGAATAGAGTAATGAACCCGGTCAGCGGTCATGACCGCTATCTCGATCATCGATTTAGGAAAATATGCATGCATTTCGGTGCATTTATGTTCCAAATGCCGCTTCCCAATGAACTGCAGAAGAAAGCTTCTGATCCATCGCATCAGCACCCAAACATCGTCTTCATTTGGTCGCAGAACCTGCATGATACCTCCTCAACATCGCATATGTTCATGACATACGAGACTTCAATACCTCTAAATCCGCCTCCGGGTCCTCGTCAGAGGGTTCCTCCACATTCGCAATCTCCCCCTCGATGGAGGTGACTGCCGAGCTCCCACCCATGAGCATACTTTGGCGAAGCTTCCATTTCCTATCATATGACAACCTATCTTCGAATAGAGGAACCAGATTTTTAACACCGCGCTGTGCCATAAACATTATGTAGGTTCTGAATGAGGTGGAGGCTAAAATATTTAGAAGGAGGCGGGTGTACAATCCGATCCGACGGAAGGATTGCATCGCTGTATTCCGAGCATTGGCATCCAGCCGCTTCCAATTTCGGTAGTGGGTCTTGAATTGCTCGAGCTCCGCTGTTAGCATGATAAACGTGCCCAAAACAAGCTTGTGAAAATCTTTGGCGGTGTTCTTCGTGAAGAGAGCAGGTTGTTCATCCTGGACTGCTCGCATTAAGGAACTGAAAGATCCAGTTTCGAACACTCCGCCGCGGGAAAGAATCGCGTCCAATACCACGGGGATAAAATCGTGCTTTTTTAGGAAGTTGGTTAGGGATTTATCACCGGTGTGTGGTATGTTGAACGAGTCCCACTGCGAGAACTCGTTAATTGCATCCGAATCCTCGAGTTCGACCCAGGTAAGCTCCAACGTTTCCATGAATCCTAGTCCTTGCCAGGACGTGAAACGCCGGTGTAATTTCTCCCAGCAGAAGGATAGAAGGTAGTTAAAGAATTTCCGGCCATAACCCATTTGATTATCGCCTTTTGGATTGTCCTCCAAGTCGGAAGAAGCGGCCTTGAAATCGTTGAGATACGAACAAACTGTCTTCGCGTGTGATCCCAGAGACACTGACTCGCCCCTGGTACTCGAACATAAGATCCGCGGCTCAGAAACGAGAGTAGCGGGTAAATTTACTCACCGAGATATTAGATCCAGAGGATCGTAGTTATTGGCTTGCGATTCTTTGATCTTTGGCCAAAGATCTACCCCATCGGTGATAAACCTTAAATTAAGAGGATTCGAGTTTGTTTCAAGAGCGTTGGTCTGCTTGTCTGCGTTAGCCATAACGACGATATGGCATGGCATCATGTATTTCTGCTTGACAGAATCAAGGACTGGATCGTCAATGCATCCTTCATTGTGTACATGGGGCATAACGAGTTGTTCTTCATCACGATAGCATGCCGCTACAACACCATCGTTCGGCGTCATAAGTGCGTTGAACGCCTCCAATGTCGTGAAGTTAATTTCGAAATCGCAATCTGACCTTGATATGTGGCTGCTGGAATGTGTCGGACGAAACGCCCACAAAGTCAAATCTTCATCTCGATGTCGTAATGTAACGGCGGCTCGTAGCAGCATAGTGATCATGGAAAATTTGTCCATCTCGACTGGGACTTTAGATAGGGGCCATTTTTCACTGCGTGAAATAGCCGGAGGAGTCATAGTGGCAGGTCTCGAAGCTACGTAATTAAAAGACGGTATTGCACAAATTACTGACTCACCGACCTATTCGCTCCTAATAACTGTGAGAGTTGGTGATGAAACGGGACACCGAAACTGTAGGGCTGAGAGCTGACGAGAAGCGAGCATCGAAGAGAGCCAGGACTTAAAATAATGAGCATGCCTGCCCAGATGATCGACTCGTGATCACCGCGAGAGACGCCGCGTCAGAGTCGCGGTGATTGAGAACTAGATTCGCGGTGATTAAAAGTTGATGGCTGTCCCTGGTCCAAATTTCCGGAACTTTTCAATTCAATCAAGCAATCGATTTTACGAGAGCGGAGCGTAGACAGATGGAGATAACAGGTGCCTATGCCTTTACAGACTATCGTTCACAAGGACAAACGATACCGTATTCTCTGGTGGATATTGGACCCCCTCCGCGTGGAACACTATCGCTATTCAACCTTTATGTAGCTTTGTCGCGATCTCCAGGCCGTGATCATATCCGTCTTCTAAGAGACTTCAACGATGAAATGCTACTAAGGAAACACGATACTGTTCTGCAAGAAGAAGATAAAAGGTTAGAACACCTGGATCAGCAGACAAAAGAGAAGTATTTAGCTACAAGAAAAGCACGCGAAAAGGTATAGTTGATGTTTATTACCATGGTTTGCATAAATGTTGAACGGGTTTTTCAAGGTACGGGCGAGGTAACGTAGGACTATAGGGCTAACGTTAAACGGCGAATAGACATTGTACTGAGAAAGTCACGTGAGAATCGGGGTGTGAAGTTTTTCATTCGAGATAAGATAGGTCAGCTGATAGGACACGAATTAAGGGGGCGCGAGAAACCTTGCCGAGCAAGGTAACTGGTCAACACCGTTCGATTTGAAACGAATTGGGAAGCCGTGACTTTCCTTGGCGTGTCATATCCTCGTTGTCCTCGTCTTCTGAATCCTCATGAGCCAGGGGTACTATGACTTACCGTATCGGACAAAATCCGGTTGTATGTAGAAATAAGAGAATGATCATGGCCGTTCGTCGTGAACCAGCATGTCCCAGAGTGAACCAGCGTGTTCCGGCGTGAACCATCGTGATTCGTTGGATCGCCTCCGCCGTTGTAACTCAGTGTGATAGCCGAAACGGAGGCCCGGGCCCACGTGACACGCAGGTCCCCCACTTTTATTGGTGACGAGCTAAAAGCGTAGGTAAAATTACATAGAAAGATTCGGGAGAGGAGGGTGGGTCGCGAAAAATATATATAAAGCTCGGGATGCAACTTTTAGAGTGGTGCACAACTAGAAAGCGTAAGATGGAGGTAAATAAGAAAAGGAATATTTCGCACACTGAAGACCAGATAGATTTTCGTATAGAGGGTGAATCCCTGCTATGAGAAAAACTTGGTCTGTAGCGTGAGTGCGTGATGAGCTCGGAAGCTCGCAGGACTCACATTCTCACTTGGCAATGAACCGGTCAAAGGAAAGTAAGAAGTTGTGAGACATTTCCTTGCCGGGTCGTCCTCTTACTCAGCCTCCGCTATACAATAGCACTGAGCCGAGGCGGCAAGTAAATGTGTTTGTCGTTGTCCTCGCAGAGGTCTACGAAAACGCTCTAGCCCTTGGCCTACGCCTTTGCGACGAACGAATCGTGACAACGTGTCGGACTTTGAAACCCTTGCATGGTGCTTCAAGCTTACATAAGATTCGTCAAGCGTGCACCGAGGGACTGGGCAGGAGTCTGCAGACTCCTTCCCAGTCTCCCGGCCGCGGCGTTTTGTCTTGACGATATGTTATGTAAGACACTTGCTCCAGGGAGACTGGTACGTAACATTAGTAAACAAAAGCTCGGCACGACGTGATGTGACTTCGATAGCTTATGTAACTATTATTCTACATTCTTTTCAAATATTTCTCCTTGCCGAATATTCAGCCGTTCAGCCGATCATGGCTCGTATGACTGTCTGCTGGTATGCGTTCCTCAAGCGCTTTCCTGCTTATCTGCTAATGATGACATCAATTGAGATATGGGTGACAGTGATACACGGGGGAACGTCCCTGAGCAATTGGACCGGAACCCGGGGCCTGGGAGCCATCAAGTTTTATCAATTCCATCGATTGACGACATACGACGCAAAGCTTTCGACGTCCTTGGAAAGCGACCATGTCTATGGCAGGCTCATGTTTGCCAAGCGCTTCTCGAGGGCAACCGTGATGTGATTTCAATAGCTGGGACAGGAATGGGCAAGACGCTCACATTCTGGCTCCCACTGCTTTTTCGTCCATACGGCGTTCAGATTATAGTAACGCCGCTCAACATACTTGGTCAGCAGAACGTAGAGACGCTTGGGAAGGCGGGAATCGAGGGAATTTTTCTTTCGGCGGATACAGCTCGGTCACCTGGGACTTTGCAGGTATGTCCACCTCTGTTCTGCAAATCTCCTACTCAAGTGTCGATGTAGGCCATACTTTCGCTGACCTACCGCACCATCGTTGTCAATCCGGAAGTTCTCATGCGTGAAAATGGAATTTTTGAACAATTATTCAAGAATAAAATGTTTATGAGCTCCGTGATAAGTATTGTCATCGACGAAGCACATTGCATATCCCAATGGGGCTCGTTTCGCCCGGAATATCGTGAACTTGGACGCCTGCGCTATCTTCAACGACACCCTTGCACTGTAATGGCGACATCCGCTACACTTACTCCGAGTGTTATCAAAGACATCAAGTAAAGTGCCAACCGGCACTTGCTTGAACAAGATCCTGAATTTCCCGTGCATATATGCGCTCAATGGCAGCACAGATTTGATCCCGAGCGTCATCCAACAATTGTCGATGGCCCAGTATGCTAGTAACGATGGTCCCAGCATTCCGAAGCAGATCAACCAGGACGGCATGGTTCTTGAAGCGCTTCTCGGTGAGTAGCACGTTTACGAGCTCCGGAATTGATACATTCTCCTCTTGCAGGACTCCCAAAATGCGATTGTAGTCCTTCTCAGGTATATCGCTGTCCATTGTGATGTGTAGCAGAGCAGCAGATAAATTGTATTGATTCTGCCATACGACGTACAGACCTAGAACTATTCTTAGAAACAATCTCCGCTCAAATGTCGAGATATCCGAGAAAATGACATCTCTTTTTCGATCAAGTTGTGACAGCCCGGCAGCCCAGACATTTGTTTACCAATGTTACGTACCAGTCTCCCTGGAGCAAACGTCTTACATAACATCGTCAAGACTGCTCCACGTGAGACTGGGTAGGAGTCTGAGGAGTCTGCATATGCAGCTGCGTAGGTAATTTATGCAGATTATATAATCCGGGATGTGCCGCAGTTTAATGGGAACAAGAATGGAGAGAGGTTTCAGGTTATAAAACCGAAACCTTCGTTTCACTACGGCCTCGGAATATGCGGGCGATGAGGACGAGATAATGGTGAGTATGTAGGAAATAGTATTATCTAAACGAGTCGAACGGGGAAAACCGGAATCCTTTCAAGCCCTACAACTTATCCTTAGATAATACTTCGCATTATCGCGGAACATCGGAGTTGGAACTTTTTCATTAAGACGTTGGACACTAACGACGCTGCTTCTTCCATTTCTCGTTTCCCCAATGCGGAAGCCAAGTGCCGCGTAGTCTCGTACCCAGCCGTTCACGAACACGTCGAGCGGACTCCGAAATCGGAATCTTAATTGCTCTAGACTCGTTCGTCGCCAGGCGCGGGGAGGGGTCAGTTGATTTCTGGCTTGGGGCTCACACATCGAATGGCATTTGTGTAAATTGGCCTCTATTGGGCTCGAAAAAGCTTACTAGAGGTTTTACTGATGTATTAAATCACAAGAAAAAATGCAGAAATGTTGCGGGTTCGAACCCTCGTCTCCCAAAAACAATGTGATGATATAACTACTATGCCATAATGACCATTTTTACGTCCCTGGACGCAATCTATGTATATGGACCATTGGCTTGCCGAGAGTAGCCACACAAGCCTGAGGCACACATTTCCATTTCTGATGGCCAGGAATGATTGGCAAGGGTACACATGCTTAAGAAATAAGAATGTAAAGTGACCCCCTCCCTACTTTTGTGAACATTGCAACGCCAGCAGTGCGATCCCCAGCGAATTACTCCATTTATTTAAGTTTGGTTTATATAGAAGTGTAGATAATCGGAGGTGCATAGACCTCCCACACAAATCCGGAGGCTGATATCCACCGGAAAGCACATTTCCGAAGCAAGTTTTCAAAAAATTTGAAACATCTACTAAAGGATAGTAAGTAGTATTTGTTCAACGGACAGAGCAGCCGACCACTGTAATCCGTGACGCGGTGGTTTTTCAACATGTGGGATGTGGGTTGGTGCATTCCTGATATAGAATGCGGAAATGGAATCGACCCTGAGGTGCAGTGGAGTTACGGCTCAACATCTAAAGGTCGGAATCAAACGGCGTGAAAACCAAACATGTTTTCCAAACTTTTTCTCTAAGAAAATGTACTGTATTATACATGTATTACGCATTACCTTGCTTGCAAGGTCTCTCCCTCCCATATTTACGTCAGCAGTGGTCTACCTGTGAGAAATTGTTAATCAGCCATATAAATTAAAACATGTTGGACTGCCGCTCAGTCATATTACAACGGATAGAATTCAATCACACAAACAGACGTTGCTATTTTTTTTCCCATTCTCGCGTGGATTCGGTCTCAATCTGTTATCCAACATACACTCATTCATACACGACACTATCTTTGGTTACAAGTATATATTAAAGTATCAGCCGAAACATATGAAGGATCTGTTGTGGCGATCGTGCTTTCAGTAAATCTCAAGCGAAAAAAAGGAAATTCGCAATCTATCACACTGAGCTTCCTTCGTACGTTATCGCGTTATCTCTTATCCATTATTTTCCTTTCTAACATGACCTGTCCCAATCTGAAGGTCGAGTTCGCAACCGATTATGGAACAAGAGCAACCAATTGATGCCGGCTCAAGCTCTCAGCACGACGACGAACATCACGAAGACAATAAAAGTAACATAATCATCGATCGCTCTCTAACATATTCACCTGATAAAACCGACGCTGAACAACCTTTGGCTAGTGCAGGAAGAAAAGGGAAAAAAAAGAGCGTATTGAAACAGAAAGCACGACATTCATTTTTTTCCTTTTCATTCATTCTTGAATATGATGCGATCCTGTACTTATACTTATCCACATGCATGTAATTATATGTGCAGTTAATTAGCACCTCACAAACGACGACTACTATGCAAGCAAGGTCGCGGCCGGCGTCAGCCGACGCTTATCTAGTATATAACACAAATCCATATTGTACTGTTAGTTTTTCACTATACAATTGTGAGATAACCGCCAATAAATGCATGTATACCGAAATGGCGAGCTGCTGAATACTCCATAAAGTCCTTCCTGCTTCCCTCATGTTTGTCGTCAGCGTCACATGGCATATTCTGCAGCTAAACACGCTCGCGTCAATGCATAACCCACGGGTTAAATCGACCAGGGCCTTACAGAGTGCCGGCACCTAAGGCTAGTTATAGGGTGTCTTGGATTTCACCAACTTGAATGGCTCTGCCGGGTGGGCGAATGTTGCCGCCCATGCCACCCATACCAGTCTGACGCACCGGTGACTGGACAGGGCACGCCCGGCCTTCTCGACTTCGCGCTTGGGCTTGCCAAGGGCTCGGAGATTCTTGGTAACATCGGTGTCGATAGCCTTTGATAAAGTGGTCCATTACATGGTTGTCAAAATCTTCACCACCGAGTGGTAGCCAAGACTTCAAAGACACCATCTGAACGATTGAGAGGAGAGAAACATCGAAGGTGCCACCGAGATCGTACTAGACGATGATCTGGGACTCCCTTCGTAGGCGATAGCAGCGGCGGTAGGCTCGTTAATGCTGATATGGAGGATGTTGAGGCCAGTGATCATCCCGGCATCCTGTGTTGCCTGGCGTTTAGTATCGTTGAAGACTAAAAAAGCGTTAGTTAATCGCCCCAGAGTCGCCTTATGGCTCTCACAGGCTGATACGGCAACGGTGTGGGTGACCCCTCAGCGATTTCCGCGCTTATTTCTTCAGGTGACCGTCTTTAAACAGAGGGCACCGTGATCTTGACTGGGCCGGTGATTTTTGTGCGATAGTCTTTGAGGATGACGATCGAAAGACGGGAGATCGAGTATCTCAGCGAGGGCAATCCAAAAAAACTGCCAAGTCCGTTATTTGCTTCAAGTTCTATTTGTAGCATGTCGATATAACTGTCCCGCACGGCTCTAAGCTTTCAGCTTCCCCGCCATCGCTCACGCAATAAGGTAAATGTCCATAGGCTGTAGCCCTCCCACTCACATTTGCTAGACCACCAAACCTAGAATGAGAACTGGAATGCCAATAAGGTGAGTGCAATGTTGCACTTGTTATTCTCTCGCTGACGACATTAATGATTAAGCATATCGGGCCGTCCAGTTTCGAGTTCTGTCCCTCCGTCCTTGTGTGGCAGCCAAGCTTGCAGAAGCAGAAGGGACACGTTGCAAGCGAAGGAATGCCTACTCATGCGTTGGACGTAGGCAGTGACCGGGTTGAGATACTCTCCCCCACGTTCTTTTGAGAGAGTTGAAGAAGGGTGAGGCTGCCTGCGGGCGGTTTCGGGTTCGGTGAGTGTAAAATACTCGCCAAACACTTTTTATTGACGACATAGGTCATATCGTCTCAATACCACCTCAGCAGGTGGTAAATCCTCGCGTTTCGATTGACGAAGGGCGGCAGGTGAATTGGTGGCTACCGCGGCGCACCGCCACTTCAGGTATGTGATGATAAGCACTTATTTCTTTTTTTTAAATAACAATGTCGCAGGTATGTTGTTTGGTTGTTGGCTTCAAGGGTGGCATGGGCTCATCGCTTGGATGAAGGGATATGTCCTTTGCTGGAGAAGCAGGCGAGGGAATCGGTGGCACGAGGGCAGTGAGCGTGGCATTGGCGCCGAGGACGACGACGAGAATGCCATGATGATTTCTTACAGTGGTTAAGTAGTAGGGAATTGCTACCAACATAATATAAGATTTTTTCTTAATAACGAGTGAAAAATCGAATGTTAAGTATGATTTTTATCAAGCAAAACGACGAGAAAATTTATTTGACTTTCCGGTACTGTCTTTGAGGGAAAACCTCATGTTAACAGTGATTTCGTATGCGGGATGTGTAAACTACTTTTGCGGAAATTCCGCTGCTGGATGTGGAAATTTTTCGCAAGTGAACTTACAACTTGCAACATTCCGAGGACGACTGTAAGGAGTAATCGGTTTTTATAACGACGAGTTTTGTGACGCGTTAAGATGCCGATTGATGGCCGAGACCTTCTGAAATAAACAAACCAATAAATGTGGTTTTTTCTATGTAACTTGCATATGATATTATGTAGGTAGGCAGAATTACAATAAAAGTCCATAGTATTTAGAAAATCACAACTTTGGGCAACCTATTTCCGAGAGCGAAAATACTTTGGTCTCGTAACCTGCATGGCTATTTCCGGTTAAGGCCTGGCTTCTTTCGGCAGTAGGCACAGCCTCTCACAGTATGCCGGTGCTTCTATAGGACACCATTTTCCATATGTGCACGAAGCATATATTGATACCCTCTTTCACTTTGTCCACTTCTACTGCCCTACGAACTTGGAATTCAAAACTAGGTATTTTTTACATAATTCTATGCTACTTTTCATGGGCATCACATGACTCAGCAAGGTCAAGTTGGCCTCGGACGTGCCACGCGAAGCGATGGCCCACATCACCAAGTTTACAATGTGAAAATCTATCGGATTTTCCACCACTTTAATATGTTTAATTCCGCATACTTACATTGGATTTTACACATAATCTAGTCAATTTTCATAGTGCGGAATTTCCACCTTCCCAGGGACCTTAGTGGACGGAGCAGATGTGATCCGAGTTGGCGCAAGTTGTATTGGTTCTCACGCCCCGGGTTAGACAATTACAACTGCCAGACCTGGACGCTCCACTGCCGTTTCTTCCCTTCTAGTCCATCATCCCTCGCACTTTAGAAAATCTGGATATCTCTCCCGCCCACGTCACTTCAACCTGGTGTATGTATCATTGCTGCGTTCCTCTCCATCCATTATCGACCATCTGGTGCTCTCCATCGCTGTTTTTCCCAACCTAGCGGTCTCGATCTTCGCCCCCCATTAGCCGCGGCAGTCACAGTGAGCGATTTGTTGACAGTGTTATCCAAGTCCCACGCCGTCGAGTCCCGTCCCATCACCAGCTCTCACAGTTTTTAGGAGCGAATAGGTCACCAACGGCCTCTGCATCGGTGAGTCAGCAATTTGTGCAATAACTTCTTTTAATTACGTAGCTTCGAGACCTGCCACTATGACTCCTCCGGCTATTTCACGCAGTAAAAAATGGCCCCTATCTAAAGTCCCAGTCGAGATGGACAAATTTTCCATGATCACCATGCTGCTACGAGCCGCTGTTACATTACGACATCGAGATGAAGATTTAACTTTGTGGGCGTTTCGTCCGACACATCCCAGCAGCCACATATTCGGGTTGAATCCCAAGTTCACGACATTGGAGGCCTTCAATGCAGTTCTCATGCCGAATGATGGTGTTGTAGCGGCGTACTATGAAGAACGACTCGTTATGCCCCATGTACACAATGAAGGATGCATTGACGATCCAGTCCTTGACTCTGTCAAGCAGAAATACATGATGCCATGCCATATCGTCGTTATGGCTAATGCGGACAAGCAGACCAACGCTCTTGAAACAAACTCGAATCCTCTTAATCTAAGGTTTATCACCGATGGGGTAGATCTTTGGCCAAAGATCAAAGAATCGCAAGCCGGTAACTACGATCCTCTGGATCTAATATCTCGGTGAGTAAATTTACCCGCTACTCTCGTTTCTGAGCCGCGGATCTTATGTTCGAGTACCAGGGGAGAGTCAGTGTCTCTGGGATCACACGCGAAGACAGTTTGTTCGTATCTCAACGATTTCAAGTCCACTTCTTCCGACTTGGAGGACAATCCAAGAGGCGACGACCAAACGGGTTATGGCCGGAAATTCTTTAACTACCTTCTATCCTTCTGCTGGGAGAAACTACACCAGCGTTTCACGTCCTGGCAAGGACTAGGCTTCGTCCATCACTTGGAACTTACCTGGCTCAAGCTCGAGAATTCGGATGCAATTAACGAGTACTCGCAGTGGGACTCGTTCAACATACCACACACCGGTGATAAATCCCTAACCAACTTCCTAAAAAAGCACGATTTTATCCCCGTGGTATTGGACGCGATTCTTTCCCGCGGCGGCGTGTTCG
>Ga0210388_10000848_pt1 | contig 24217 bp, 15 predicted proteins | sample IncBWC19OmetaG_FD_155485 | JGI IMG/M metagenome (GOLD analysis project Ga0210388, IMG submission 155485) | Forest soil microbial communities from Barre Woods Harvard Forest LTER site, Petersham, Massachusetts, United States - Inc-BW-C-19-O ...
AGTCAACAATGTACCGGCCAGCGTGCGATTCGCAAGCGATCTGGGACCGGTGTCTCGCGACGCCGATTTGAAGATCACCGTATATCTCAAGCTCGCAGATAGCGAGGCTTTCCAGAAGACGCTGGATGCGCTCTATGACCCATCCTCACCCATCTATCACCACTGGCTAACGAATGCCGACTTGGCCAAATTTGCACCGCCGAAGTCGCAGCTCGAAGCGGTGCGCAAAGAACTTGAAAGCCATGGACTGCAGGTGCTCTCCGTCGATGAAAACGGTTTTTCGATCAGGGCGCACGGAACGCCGTCGGCCGTCGAAGAAACTTTCCAGACGCAGATTCATAACTTCCAGCACAATGGCAGGTTATTCCGCGCCAACCTGCAACATGCAACATTGACGGGAGCGGCCGGCGACTATATCGCCACGATCTCGGGTCTCGAGAGCCACACTGTACGGCCAATGCTGATGCATGCGGTCAACCTCAAGACTGGACAGCCCCTGACCAGCGTTCCGCTTTCGACGGTCAAGACCAGCGGCGGCTTGAGCGGCCTGATCACTAACAAAGCACTCACAGCTCCGCGGACTTTCACGTACACAACGTCCGGGGCGGCACTCCCGGATGAAGTCTACTTCGGCAATGTGTACGATACGAACTCCAGTCTCGTTGTCGATTTCACATCCTCCCAGTTGCAGGCTGCCTATGGGCTGACGGACGCCTACAAACAGGGTCTCGACGGAACCGGGCAAACCATTGTGCTGCTGGAAGCCTACGGATATCCGACCATTCTGCAGGATGCCAATGCATTTAACGAGTTGAACGGTCTGCCGGCTCTCAACTCCTCCAACTTCAGCATCGTTTATCCGGAAGGCCAGCCGAGCGATCCGAATGCGGGCATCCTTACCGGATGGGACACCGAGATTGCGCTTGACGTGCAGTGGGCGCACTCGATCGCGCCGAAGGCGAAAATCGTCGTAGCAGTGGCCGCAGCGCAGGACGACAACGATTTTCAGGATGCGATCCAATACATCACGGAACACAATCTCGGCAACCAGGTTTCCGATAGCTGGGAAGTCGACCTGGATGCCCTTGCCGGTCCGGCAGAGTTGAACGCATTTGAGCGCGTGCTTTCAATCGCCGCTGCGAAAGGAATCTCGTTTCAGTTTTCAACCGGAGACAACGGGGACGATGGCTTGGGAACTCCCTTGGGCGCTGCGGAAGTGCCCTCCGATGCTCCGCACGCCGTCGCCGTCGGTGGCACAGCGATTCTGAACAACGTGGGCGGCTCAGGATATTTCCCGGTAGGGTGGGGAGACGATCTGACTTATCTGGCCCTCGGCGGTCCACTCGATCCTCCGGAGCTGTTTGGCTTCCTCGGCGGAGCAGGTGGAGGCGAAAGCCTGTACTTCGCGAAACCCTCCTGGCAAAAGAACCTGCCAGGCACCGGTCGCCAGACTCCTGACGTCTCCGCTCTCGCCGATCCTTACACGGGTGTTCCGCTGGTGCTCACCTCCGATGGAGTGCAGTACGTGTATCTCGGCTACGGCGGCACCAGCCTCGCGTCTCCGGTGTTCACGGCTATCTGGGCAATCGCCAATGAAAAAGCAGGGAATTCGCTTGGTCAGGCATCTCCTCTCATCGCCGGCCTGTCGTCGAGTGGATTGGTCGATGTGGTGCCAAACCCCTCACCGACAAACGTATCCGGAATTGTCTTCGATTCAAATGGATCGAGCTTCTATAACTCTCAGTCGCTCTTTTCGGGCGTGCTGACCAGCAATCAGAACCTGTTCACAGCAGTGTGGCCGTTCGATGCGAGCGATAGCGCAGCGTTCGGATGGGGCCCGGACACATCGCTAACGGTTACCCCGGGCTGGGATAACGTGACCGGCTACGGTACTCCGTATGGACTGGCCTTTATCAATGCAGTCGCAAAGGCAGGCGCCAGAAAATAACGTTCTATCGCCGGCGGAAGGGGAGTCGCATCTGCGGCTCCCCTTTCCGTTTGGACGAGCGTCTTCGCGTCGACCCGGAAGTTGAGCTACTGTAGTTAGGCAGCCCGGGGACGGGCGATGAAGACATTCTGGATGGACTGGAGTTCCAATTGTCAGAAGCGAAGAAATCGACTCATACGCGTTGGGCCGACATCGAAATAGAGCAGATGAATTCCCTCATCGGACGCCAGTTCGTTGTAGGCACCGACATGATGCTGGCGCGAGTGTTGTTGAAGAAGGGCGCGCATGTGCCATTGCACAGTCACTTGAACGAGCAGCTGACGTACGTCCTCGACGGTGCATTGAAGTTTCTGCTCGAAGGAAAGGAAGTAGTCGTGCGGAGCGGTGAAGTTTTGTGCATTCCTCCGCATGTTCCCCATGAAGCATTCGCACTGGAAGACACCGTTGACCTGGACGTCTTCAATCCGCCGCGTCAGGACTGGATCGATCGGAACGACGCTTACCTGAGATCGGAGAACGAGGCGAAAGAAGGATGAGCCACGCACGCTCGAAGTCGCGGGCGGGCTGCTGGATCTCTTGTTAGTATTCGGCTTCACCTCTCACAATCCATCGAGGCTTCAAGAAAAACCAGCGGGCGCCAGATACGAATCCGAGAAAAGGCTGCTCCAGGAGGAATCCAGGTAAAGCCACCGTTGCGTGCTGAACCAGCTCGTAGGGATCTCCGGAATATGCAGCAAACCGTGTCCGCTGCTGCACATTAATTCCGTGCCATTCCATGCGAGGAAGTTGCGGGAAGCCTGCCCTACGCGCGCTGGATTCGTCAGCAGTCGCAGGCATACGGGGCAGCGCCTGCGCTGATCCTGTAATGCCCATCTCAATGCGAAAAGAAAACCGAGGAACGACGCAATCATCTGGATGTATTGCGCCGCGGGTGAATCAAGCGGCAAACCTGCGTATGCGAGATCGAGAGAGCTGAAAAATACCAGAGGCAGGATCAGCGCAATCTTGATCACGATGAAGAACCATCGCCGGAATCGGATCGCCGACGGCAGGCGGTCAGGCCGTAATGGATATTCGCCAAGCGGCAACGGTGTTGTCGCAGGCAGAGCAAGACAGGCAAGGAGCAGTGTAAAGAGGAAGAGAGCGAAGGGTTCATGCGCCCGTTGCGCAAGGGAGACACAATCATACCGATCTACGTCTCCCTTCTCTCTCGGTACGGTCATCGAGCGCCGCACGGACGAACCAACGGGAAAACCGGACGGCTTTACACGAGCCAGGACGAATCCCCTGCTGCTCGATGGCATCTCGTCGAGATGCTTTGCATCTTCCAGTATCCATGCATCGATGTTGCCGGGCAGTTGCCAGGAATTATCTGAGATGATGCCGACGACCCGGGCCTGCAGTCCTCCTATTTCAATTGTGTTTCCTTCGAGATTAGGATCGCTGTGAAAGTATCTCCGCCAGGCGCTCTGGGTGAGAATCAGGCTTGCGCTGGAAGCATGCAAAGGCTGATCGGGGACCGCGGCGCGAAATGGAACATTCAATATCTCGAAGAGATTGTCGGTTGCACGGGCAACAGACAGTTCTGTCGTGCGATGCGGGGCAACCCGGACCCGTTTGCGCGCGGGCTGATAAAACGCGATCTGCGTGAAGAGATGCCCGGTGCTTGTCTCCCACGATTCGTAATCTTCGAGCCGGACAGTTGGCAAGTGTTCGGAAGAGTGTCCTCCGTGGGAAATCATCACGAGATCGCCCGGATCGCGATAGGGGGATGGCAGCATAACACTTCGCGAGCCGGGAACCAGGAAACACACCCACATGCTCGCTAAAGCGAAGACAAGCAGAGAGAGTCCGCACTTCACTGGTGATCCCGAGCGAAAGAGGCGGCGCAGCGATGAGTTCGGGTTGTTGCGCCTGAGCCAGTACGCATCCTGAAACGCGCCCAGGCAGAAAGCAGTCAGGTTTGAGCCCTGAGTTCCGGAGTTGCACGAATGCCATACGTGCCAGAGCTCTCCATTCCACTCTGCGAGCCACTCCGCGCGCTCCCGTCTCGGAACGAGCGGCGCCGCCATGCGAAGAATCATTCGTGAGATGGCAAGCGAGTGGATGAGCTCACGAACGCTCATACGCGCTTTACCTCGGGCGAAGGGATCAACTTCTCCAGCAGTGGATAGCGCTTGTGGATCGCTTCAAGCGCGCTCTGACCCGTCCGCGTCACTCTGTAGTATTTGCGTAACGGGCGCTGCTCGGCGTCTGCAATCGACTGCTGTTCCCACTTGGACACAATCATGCCGTCGCGTTCCAGACGTCGCATGGCCGGATAAACAGTGCCGCTCGGAAGTCCCGTCATCTCCATGACGCTGAAGCCATAGACCTGGCCAGCGTGAATTGCCTGGAGAATCATGGCTGCTGTATGGGAAAGTTTCGGCTCGATCGCCATGGCTGGCATTCTACCTATGTAGCATGCTATTTGACCAGTCATAGCATAGTATGCTACATAGGGTAGGCATGCGGAGAACTCATCATGCTTGAGCTCCAGAACCTTTCCAGAAGCTATCGCGGCATTCCCGCCATCAGGAACGTGAGCTTTCGTGTGGATGCGGGAGAGATTGTCGGATATCTGGGGGCAAACGGCTCTGGGAAATCCACCACAGTAAAAATCATTACCGGACTGTTGCAGCCGAATGATGGCCGAGTGCTTTTTGACGGCAGGAACATTCGCGACGATCTGATGAGTTTTCGCGCGGCTCTCGGCTACGTGCCGGAGGAAGCGCATGTCTATACCTATATGTCCGGGCTTGAATATCTCCAGTTGACAGGACGACTGAGAGGCATGCGTGAGCGGCTCATTCGAGTGAAGGCTAATACGCTGCTTGAGCTTCTCGGGCTGGACTCCTGGCGTCATTCGCCTATTTTTCTGTATTCGAAGGGGATGAAGCAGCGCGTGTTGATTGCTGCCGCTCTGATGCACGACCCCAGACTATTGATTTTCGATGAGCCCCTCTCCGGATTGGATGTCGTGTCTTCGCGGCTATTCAAGGATCTTCTTCAAGAGCTTGCAGCTGACGGCAAAGCGATTCTTTATATCTCACATATTCTGGAAGTTGTAGAGCATATCTGCAATCGCGTCATCGTAATCGCAAGAGGCAAAATACTCGCCGATGCACCGCCTTCTGAGCTGACCGCCCTCACGAAATTGACGAATCTTGAGAGCGCTTTCGCCCAGCTCGTCCAGCAGCAGGACACTCAATCGGTCGCGCGCCAACTGGTCGAAATCATGAAGGTGACGAATGCCTAGCCGCTTTCCCGTCTTCGCCGAGCCCGAGGACACCGTTCTGTCGCTGGAAGTGCAGGCGAGAATAGCGTCGATCGAGCCAGACGAGCCTGCAGAGTTCCGGCTGCTGCTCAGGCATTTCCTTGAGCGATTCTTCAACAATGAAATGGCTTCGGCGGATGGCGAAGGCAAGACGCGCCTGATCCATGCTGCGTGTGCGGTCGGCCTACCCGGCTTCGTCATGGCGCTGTATCTATATCCGATGTATCACTTGGCTCGCGGCCATCGTCCTTACTGGTCTGCAGTCAGCGACCATTACTTTTACGTCGCGTATTCTGTCGTTGCGCTGGGAGTCGTAACCGTCTTTCAATGGGACTTCTTCTTTCCCAATCTGCTCGACGTCTTCGTGCTCTCACCATTGCCGGTTCGAGACAGCAAGCTGTTCCAGGCAAGGATTTCCGCCGTTGCACTCTTCCTTGCCCTTTTTTTGTTCGATTCCAATTTCCTGGCGCCCTTGGTTCTTCCTGCGGCAACCGATCCTCCCGCGCTGATCCGCTTTCTGGCCGCGCACATTGTGGCTGTGGCGATGAGCGGAATCTTTGCTGCAACATTTGTTCTGACGGTGCAAGGATTGCTGCTTGGCATCCTCGGGGAGCATCTCTTCCGAAAGATTTCTCTCCTCCTGCAGGGTCTATCGATCACCACACTGCTAACGCTTCTGCTGCTGACTCCGACGGTAGCCGGAGTCCTCCGGGGCTTGATAAACTCCAGGACTGCGGCTGTTCTTTACTTTCCTCCATTCTGGTTTCTGGGTTTATATCAGCGCATTCTCGAAGGGCCTGCGGCGCCACCAATCTTTGCCCGCCTCGCGGAAACGGGCTTCGGCGCAACAGTCTTAACGACGACGGCGGCAATGCTCTCCTATCCGTTTGCATACCGGCGCAGAACACGCGAGCTGATCGAAGGCTCCACCAACGTGAAGTCAAGCGGATGGCTGAGCGCCGCGACGAATCTTGGACTCAGCGCCACGCCGATACGGAATCCCGCGCATAAGGCAATCAGCGGCTACATTGGGCAGACGTTGATGCGAGTGCAGCGCTATCAGTTTTATCTGACTATGTACGGGGGCCTGGGACTCGCGCTCATGATTGCCTGCGCATTACGCCTCAACTTCGTCCACGGCGAGTTACGTCTGAACTTCTCCTCAGACGGATTGCAGGCGTGCGTTCCTATCAGTGCATTCTGGACGATCGCAGGCCTGCGCACATCGTTCCTCTCACCGGCGGATCGAAGAGGGGCATGGATCTTTCGAGCTGTCCGGGGCAGACCCGGACTCGAGCAATTCCTGGCGACGAAACAATGGGTGCTTTTGCGAGCAATCCTTATCAGTCTGTTAACAATTGTCGTGATCTACATCGTCGCGCCGCGAGACCTCAGGGCTTGGAGGATGATCGCAGTTCAACTATTGACTGCGATCGGTCTTTGTCTCCTGCTCACGGACGTCTTCTTCCTGCGCGTCAGAACGATCCCCTTCACTGGCACGCAGGCGAAATCAACCACGCATCTGGCATTTGTAATCACCCAATACCTCGGCTTGTTCCCGCTTCTGATCTTCTTCACGCTGGATCTGGAAAGGTGGATGGAGGCGAATCTACTGAATATCCTGATCACCACCGCGACCATCGCGGCTGCGCACCTGACACTCCGCTGGCTTCATCAGAAAACCGTGGCCGGCTACACCAGCCAGATCGAACTCGATGAGGATCAAGAGGAGTTCCCGCAGACGCTTGGACTGCGCTACTAGCAGCGATTCACTGCTTCCCTATCGGGAGTGGCTTTTGAATTTTGAACGGCTAGACCATCCGGGACTAGCCGCTCGAATGGGACGCTGGGGTCGATCTTTCTCGGGCATCGAAGCGAACAACCGCGCACAGGCACGATTGATCCGATTCATTGACACCGGGTTCTGGTCAAAATCGCTATGGTACCGGCGCTCATTGCGCAGGCTGCAGCCACCCGCTGGGCGTGGAGCGCGCAATCTCTAGTTCCTCCTCGGTCATGTCGATGGGAATTTCGGCAAACAGCGGAGTGCTCAAATAACGCTCTCCTGTGTCGGGTAACATGCACAGAATCGTCGATCCCTTTGGAGCGCCTGCACAGACACTTAGCGCCGCAGCAAAGGTTGCGCCCGAAGTGATGCCGACGAAGATCCCTTCCTTTCGGGCCAGCTCTCGACTCCAGCGCATTGCATCTGCATTCTTGACGCGAAGGACCTGGCTGATAACGTTCGTTTCGGCCGCGTCTGCCGTCAGCTTTGCGATGAAATCCGGACTCCAACCCTGTAACGGATGAGGTTTCCACGACGGGTGACTTGCCACGGCCGATCCATCCGGATTTCGTTGTTGCTCGATGCCACTCGAGAGCATGGGAGCGTCGTCCGGTTCGCAGACCACAATCTTCGTGTCGGGCCGCTCCTTGGCGAGCACCCGCGCTACGCCCTTCAGCGTGCCGCCTGTGCCAAACCCCGTCACCCAGTAGTCCAGCCGTTCGCCTTCGAAGTCAGCCAGTATTTCTCTGGCAGTCGTTCGCGAGTGCATATCGGCATTGGCTTCATTCTCGAACTGCCGCGTGAGAAACCATCCATGGGCTTCGGCAAGTTCTATCGCTTTGGCCACCATGCCCAGACCTCTCCCGGCCGCGGGAGTGAGCACAACCTTTGCTCCCAGGAACCGCATGAGTTTGCGCCGCTCGACACTGAAGGTCTCGGCCATCGTTACAACCAGCGGATATCCCTTCTGCGCGCACACCATCGCGAGCCCGATCCCAGTATTGCCGCTTGTTGCCTCGATCACCGTCTGGCCGGGCTTGAGCCGTCCGGTCTTCTCCGCATCTTCGATGACTCCGAGCGCGAGACGATCCTTGACGGAGCCCAGCGGGTTAAATGCCTCGATCTTCACAAAAAGGTTGATGTCGGGAGGCGCCAGTTTATTAATCCGGACCACGGGCGTGTTGCCGACTGTTTCAAGGATGTTGGCGTGTCTTTGTCCCATCGTTATTCCTCGGATTGACATTGTTGCTCGAGCCGGTGAACGATTCAAAGCTTTTCCAAGACTACAGCCTTTGCGACGACGCTGAGCGAAAGTGTAAACACCCTTTAACAGCGCAACATCTCCAGGGACCGCATCGCCAGCGATGATACACGCACCATCTGGGGTGTGTGTCCGTTCTGCTCGGCCAGAAAACGACCCCCAACGACCGCGGAGGAACGCAAGCACTGCGATCACGAGGGGCACGTAATGTACAAACTCCTGGACGAAAACCCCGAGCCCTAACGGCCGAGAAACGACCGGATTGAGCTTTTATAATCCTGCCTGCTTGCGGCCGGTGCATGCTTGATGATCGGGATGCTCATCTGGTCAGGACCCCGGGATTCATAGTATAAGGAGGGTGCCTGCAACGCTCTCTCTAGCCAATGGAAGCTACACACGCCGCACCGTTGAAGTCGCGCCCTCTGACGCGCTATGGATTCGCTATCGCCCTGGTACTCACGGCCTTATTCCTGGCGCTCGTCCTGCAGATTCGCTTCGGAAACCCTTTCTGGTTCCTGTTTTCCGTGACGGTGATTCTTAGTACATGGTTCGGAGGCAAAGGACCTGGCTGGTTCGCGGTGGGCTCCAGCATGTTGGCTGCTCTATATTTTTTCATTCCCCCCTTCCATTCCTGGAGCCTGAACTTACGCGATCTTCCCTTCTTCCTCACGTTCGTCATCTGTCAATTAGCCACAACCTGGTTAATTTCATGGCGCAGACAAACAGAAGACTCTCTCCGGCAAGCTCATGCCGAGCTTGAAGCAAGGGTAGAAGAACGCACCCTTGAGTTGAAGAATGCAAACGTCGCGCTCCTCAACCAGATGGAAGCGAAGAGGCGTACGGAAGAAGCTCTTCAGATCACCCGTACTGAGCTGGCTCGTGTGGCTCGAATCACCACAATCGGTGAGCTGACGGCGTCGATTGCCCACGAGGTGAATCAGCCACTCGCCGCGGTTGTCGCCAACGCCGATGCGTGTGTGGCGTGGCTTGCTCATCAAAGCCCGAATTTACCGGAGGCGCGGGACGCAGCGGAGCGCATGATTCAAAGCGCAACTCATGCCGCCGACGTCATTAAGCGAATTCGTTTTCTTATCAGCAGGGAGACCGCAGAGAGAGCACGGCTGCAGCTCAATGAGATCATCGAAGAAGCCGTCGCGCTTGCAGAGCTCCAGGCTACGAGAAATCGAGTCGTCATCGCCACCGAACTTGCTGCTGATCTCTCGCAAATATTCGGCGATAGAATCCAGCTAGAGCAGGTAATTCTGAACTTGATGATGAACGGGATCGAATCGATGACTGCTGTCAACGACCGGCCTCGGCGCTTGCTGATCCGCTCGTGCATGCAGGATGCGAACCAAATAAATGTTTCTATCCAGGACAGCGGGGTTGGAATGAAAGCGGACGTGATGGCGCGACTCTTTGAGCCATTTTTTACCACCCGATCCGCCGGAATAGGACTAGGACTGTCTATTAGCCTTTCCATCGTCGAAGCGCATGGCGGCAGGCTATGGGCTGAATCGAGCGTGAATCAAGGATCCAAATTTCAGTTCACTCTGCCGGCCGGCGGGAGTACTGCCTCGTGAAAGAACCGGACTCGATCGCATTTGTCATCGATGATGAAGCATTAGCTCGCGACGGTATCCAGAGTCTTATACGGTCGATTGGCGTGCGCACTCGCGAAAGCGTTATAGCGAAACACGCTCTGAATATTCTTGACTGCAGCGATTCCTGCGTGACGCATGGAGAAGACTGATGAAATCCGCGGAAGCATGTTCTCGCGGACGCTGTTCGGAATAATCGAGGAGACCCCCTAAACGAAACAGTCTCCGAGCTCTCAATGTGATTCAAACTCTTCCGGAGTTCGCCGTGAACGAACCGATCTTTATCTTTCGCGATATCGCGATGGTTTTTGCGGGCGCTTTTCTCATCGCGATCTTGTTCTGGCGCTTCCGGCAGCCGATTATCCTGGGCTACGTTTTCGCCGGCCTTCTCCTCAGCCCACTCACACCTGGGCCCCACGTCCATGATGTTCACACGTTTGAGATCATGGCAGAAGCCGGCGTCATCCTTCTGATGTTCTCGATTGGCATCGAGTTCTCCATACCTGAACTACTGCGTGTAAAGTGGGTCGCGCTCCTGGGTGCTCCCATCGGCATCTTCCTCTCGATTGGGCTTGGCGCTGCTGTCGGAAAGCTTCTTGGATGGCCTTTACCCCAGGGCATCGCCGTCGGTTGCATCATTTCCGTCGCCAGCACCATGGTTCTGATGCGCCTTCTTATGGATCGTCGAGAGCTGAACTCCGATGCTGGCCGCGTCATGGTCACCCTCACACTTGTCGAAGATCTTGCCGTGGTCATCCTGACCGTGCTGCTTCCCAGTCTCGGCTCCTCCAGTGGTGCCGGCTACGCCCAGGTCATTTGGAAAATCAGCAAAGCCCTGCTGTTGCTTGTTCCGGTCGTTTTAGCCGCGTGGAAGTTCGTTCCGCGCCTGCTCACCCGGGTGGAAAAGATCGGCAACGATGAGATATCTCTTCTTCTCGCGCTGACGATTTGCTTGGTGATTGCTGCTGTCACCGAGGCTGTCGGCCTTTCGCTCGCACTTGGCGCATTCGTTGGAGGCATGCTTCTCGGCAGCTCCAATTATGCTCACAAGCTTGCTGCAAAGACCCTCCCCATCCGAGACGCCTTCGTGGCTCTCTTCTTCGTCACCATCGGCATGCTCATTGATCCGCGCACATGGCTTTCCAACTGGCGGCTTCTTACCGTGATGGTCGCGATGATTCTCATCGGAAAATTCGTCATTTGGTTTTCGGTGGTTCGTCTGTTTGGTTATCCATCACAAACAGCAATGCGTGTTGGTATCGGCCTCACCCAGATCGGCGAATTTTCTTTCATCCTCGCTCAGGTCTCATTGCACTCAGGCCTTATCGGCTCTAACGTCTACAACGCGACTCTGGCCGCTTCGCTCGTCACCATTTTGGCCAACGCCACTCTCTTCAAGCTCATGAAACCCCGCGGCTTTGGAACAGCAACAGATTCCTGATCTGCATCCGCAGGTGTTGCCGAGTAACCTCCGCTCAAATTAACGACAGAATAGAGAGGTTGAGAGTGGCAGCCGGACAATGGCCAATGGGAGTTGCAGGAAAAGGTGTGGCGCACCTTCTTCAAGCTCCGGCTAGCGGTGGGCCTTCGGTCCGATGTTTTTCAGATATTTCAGGTAGGCCGTAAATGTCTCCGGGATGAGACGGTAGTAGACATTCAAGCCGTCTTTCCGCGAGGTAATTAGTCCCAGATCAGTCAGCACCTTGAGGTGGTGCGACAGGGTCGGCGCCGAGATGGCGTGTTTGGCGTGTATCTCGCCGCAGAACAATTCATCATGTTGTGCAATGTGCGTGTAAATCGCGAGACGGTTCGGGTCGCCTAGCGCCTTCCCGATTTGCGCGACCTCACTGTCGGTCAGTTTTTCCATAGTAAGTCAGACGTGCGAGCCGTCCTTCGGGCGCTGAGACCGCATTTCTGAATCCAACTATTTAGATATTCATCTAAATAGTCGACGGCCTTCCGTACCGCGACTGGAGAGAACACAATGTGGATTGTACGACTTGCTCTGAACAAACCCTACACCTTCATTGTAGCCTCCATCCTGATTCTCGTGCTGGGCTTTACGTCGATTGCTACGACTCCAACTGACATTTTCCCCAACATCGATATTCCGGTCGTGACCGTGATCTGGTCGTATCAGGGCCTCTCTGCAAAGGAGATGGAGCAGCGCGTCACCACGTTCAGCGAATTCGTAATGGCGGTCGTCAATGACGTGAAGGCCATCGACTCGCAGACGGTCAATGGCGCCAGCGTCATCAAGATTTCTTTTCAGCCCCAGGTTCGCATCGATGCGGCAATGTCCCAGATAGGTGCCGCCGTCAATTCCATCCGCTTTCGCATGCCTCCCGGTGTGAACCCGCCGTGGATTCTCCGCTTTAGCGCGTCAACTGTGCCAATCATTCAGCTATCGCTGTCCAGCGACACGCTCTCCGAGTCGCAGCTGTACGACTATGGTCTCTTCCGAGTCCGTCAGCAATTGTCTACGGTTCCCGGCACGCTGTTACCGGCTCCTTACGGTGGCGTTGCCCGGCAAATCATGGTTGATATGGACCAGAACGCGCTTTTGGCCAAGGGCATTACTCCGATGGATGTGACCGCCGCCATCAACGCCCAGAACCTCACACTTCCCTCGGGCACCACCAAGATCGGCACTCGAGAGTACACGGTCAGCACAAACTCCAGCCCAGTCGACGCTCTCACCTTAAACGATGTACCGGTGAAGACGGTGAACGGTTCGCTCGTCTACATGCGCGATATCGCGCATGTTAGAGACGGATGGGCTGTCCAGCAGAACGCATCCCGCGCGGATGGGAAGCCCAATGTTCTGCTCTCGGTGATGAAGACCGGATCCGTTTCGACCCTGGATATCGTGAATCAGATCAAGAACGATGTTCTGCCGACATCCCGCGCGGCCGCACCCAAGGGAATGAAGATTACAGAACTCTTCGACCAATCGCTCTTCGTGCGCGCGTCAATCGAAGGCGTGCTGCGAGAAGGCATCATTGCAGCTTGTTTGACTGCGCTGATGATTCTGCTTTTTCTCGGTAGCTGGAGAAGCACGCTGATTATCGCGGTGTCTATTCCGCTTTCCATTCTGAGTTCCATCATCATACTCAGCGCCATGGGCGAAACGATGAATACCATGACGCTCGGAGGCTTGGCCCTTGCGATCGGCATCCTGGTCGACGACGCAACAGTGACTATCGAAAATATTCATCGCCATATGGGCTCTCAACCGCTGAGAGAAGCCGTGCTCATTGGCGCTTCTGAAATCGCGACGCCCACACTCGTCTCCACTCTGACGATCTGCATCGTATTCGTTTCGGTCGTGTTTTTGACCGGGCCGGCGAAGTACCTGTTTACACCTATGGCGCTTGCGGTTGTCTTTGCCATGCTGGCGTCGTATGTCCTCTCCAGAACCCTGGTTCCGGTGCTTGTGAACTTCCTGCTCGGCGCCGAACACGCCTTCGAAGGCCATGAAGAGCCCGAAGGGTATATTCCGCCAAAGCGTTCTGTCTTCCAGCGCGTCAACGATCGTTTTAATCAGGGATATTTCTGGGTGCAGGACCGCTACACCCACGCCCTGCGAACCGTCCTGCACCATCGCAGGCGAGCGCTCATCGCGTCCATCGCGATCATGGCGTCGGCGTTTGTGTTGTTGCCGTTCGTAGGCAGAGATTTCTTTCCGTCTGTCGACTCAGGCCAAATACGGCTGCACGTAAGAGCACAGCCGGGGACTCGAATCGAGACGACGAAGGTGATTTTCAGTCAGGTGGAAGATCAGATCAGAAGGACCATCCCGGCGAACGAGATCGAACTGATCATCGACAACATTGGACTTAGTCCAGAAACCTTTAACTACGCGTTTGGCGACGGGGCAACCATCAGCAGCGCCGACGGCGAAATCCTGATTGCGCTGAATGAAAAGCACCACGCTTCGTCCGACCGATACGTGAAAAAACTGCGGTCGCAGTTACAGAATCAGTTTCCTGACCTGACTTTCTTTTTCCAGCCAGCCGACATCGTTACGCAGATTTTGAATTTTGGCCTTCCCTCGCCGATCGACGTGCAGGTTCAGGGGTATGATCCGGCGAACTATGAGATCGCGCGCCGTCTGCGGGCGCGCCTTGCCACCGTCCCCGGCACAGCCGACGTTCATATGCATCAGGTCGTCAACGCTCCGGACCTTCATCTGGACATCGACAGAGTACGCGCGGCACAATTTGGCCTCACTCAGCAGGACGTGGCCAATAGCATTTACATCTCGCTAAGCTCGAGCGGAGCCGTTCAGCCGAATTTCTGGCTGGACCCGAAGATGGGTATTACCTATCTGGTCGCAGCCCAGACACCGCAGTATCGGATCAACTCGATCAATGCGCTCGAGAATACGCCGATCCCCATGCACACCCTCAATAACCGGAGTGAGCTGCTGGGAAATATGGCGACGCTCACACCAGCTGTGCTGCCCGTCGTGATCAACCACCATAACGGCGCGCCGGTATTCGATATCTACGCGAACACAGAGGACAGCGATCTAGGTTCGGTCGAAGCAAAGATCAACCGTATCGTGAAAGAAGAAAGCAGGAATCTCCCCCCGGGGACGAAGATCGTCCTGCGTGGACAAGTGGAGAGCATGAACGAGGCGTTCGATCGGCTCGGTCTCGGTCTTGCCTTCGCGGCGCTTCTCGTCTACCTGCTGATGGTCGTCAACTATCAGAGCTGGCTCGATCCTTTCATCATCATCTGCGCACTCCCTGGAGCCTTCTGCGGGATTGTGTGGGCGCTCTTTCTAACGCAGACCACGTTCAATGTTCCTAGCCTGATGGGCGCCATCATGTCCATCGGCGTGGCGACGGCCAACTCGATTCTTCTCGTCACCTTCGCCAACGAACTTCGGGCAACTGGCATGGCTCCCTTCGAGGCTGCAGTAACAGCGGGCTACACCCGCCTGCGGCCCATCATCATGACAGCGTTCGCCATGATCATCGGCATGTTACCAATGGCCCTCGGCCTGGGTGAAGGCGGCGAGCAGAATGCGCCGCTTGCGCGAGCCGTGATCGGTGGTCTCAGTGTGGCTACATTCGCCACACTCTTCTTTGTTCCTTTGATGTTCACGTTAGTTCACGGAAGAAACGCCAATACTATCCAGGAGGCCGCATGACGCAGCAGATCGAGACAGTCCCCACCGAGCAGACGCGAAAGACCTCTTCCGGAAGCAGAGCCAAATTAATCGGAGCAGGAGCGTTCGTGATCGCTCTTATCATACTGGGTGCAGTTCCCCGACTCATACGGCAGCAGGAGGCGCTGGCGGCGGTGCGCGAGTCGCCGGTTACCCATCCGGTTGTAACGACCGTTCGTCCGCAGATGGGTCAGCCGACATCGACTCTGCTCCTCCCAGGAAACATTGAGCCTCTTTATAGCGCCGACGTATATGCACGAACCGAGGGCTACATCGATCGCAGAAGTGCGGATATCGGATCCAGGGTGAAGAACGGTCAGGTTCTCGCTGTCATCTCATCGCCCGAGGTTGACCAGCAGCTTCTGCAGGCGCGCGCTACGCTCGCACAATCCGAAGCCTCTCTCCAGCAGGCGAGAGCGGCTCTTGAACAAGCTAGGGCAAATGCGGAGTTGACGCGGCTTACGAAGGAACGCGATCTGCCACTGGGCGAGCAGCATGCTATCTCGCAGCAGATTGTGGATGAAGCGGTTCAGGCTCACGACGCGCGGGTTGCCGATGTTACCGCCGCCGAGGCGAACATTACCGCGGCACAAGCCAATGTGACCGCGAATCGTGCAAATGTAGGCCGTCTGCAGCAGATGCAAGGCTTCGAGCGGGTTGTCGCACCGTTCGATGGGGTGATCACCGCGCGCAACGTTGAACGTGGCGACCTCGTCAGTGCAGGTAACGCGGCTTCGGGCAAACCGCTCTTCAGCATCGCGCAGAGCGGCACGTTGAGGATTCAGATCGATGTGCCTCAGTCGGAAGCAGTGAACATTCAGGACGGTCAAAAGGCCTCAATCCTGGTCAAGGAACGCCTCGGCCGCGAATATGCCGGAACAGTTGTCCGCAGTGCGGCCTCGCTGGATAGCGCGGCGCGCACAATGTTGACCGAGGTTCAGGTCGATAACCGCGATGGATCTCTGCTTCCCGGAATGTACGCCCAGGTCAAATTCACGCTATCCGAACAGCGAACATCGCTCATCATTCCGACGAGTTCGCTCGTGATCGACCATGACGGCATGCACGTCGTAACCATACAGAACGACCAGAAGGTTCACTTCGTTCCCGTCGTAATCGGTAGAGACATGGGCACCGAAGTCGAGGTCCTGAGTGGAATTCAGCGCTCAGACCTCCTCGTCGCAAGCCCCAGCGACCTGCTCCAGGATGGACAGAACGTAGAGGTGCGCTGAGCCTTTGAGTCCGGCATCAGCGCATGGAAAGGAAGGTCTGAAATGCCCGCAGCTCTGCTAGTAAAACGCGTGGTGCAATTCGTTGTTGGCGCACTGCTCGCAATGGCTGCGCTTGTGGTGGTCGGCTGCGAAGTGGGCCCGAACTATAAGCGGCCTGCAGTCGACGTGCCATCAAGCTATCGCCACGCACTGGCCCCCGAGATCGCTCCCGTTGCTTCGGCGACATCGATTGCCGATCAGCAGTGGTCGACGATCTTTCAGGATCCCACGCTGCAGCACCTAATCGAACAAGCGATCGCCAACAACCTCGACCTTCGCATCGCGGCGCAACGTGTGCTTGAGGCCCAGGCGCAGGTCGGAATCACCAGGTCGCAACAGCTTCCGTCGGTCAACGCCGGCGGAAGTTACAGTGCGCTTCAAATTCCATCATCCCTGGCCGGAAATAACAGCAACGGCACGCCCGCGAACTCCTTCTTCAATGGTGGAGGACCCACTGCGTCAGCCGCGTGGAATCTTGATTTCTGGGGGCTGTATCGCCGCCAGAGCGAGGCTGCGCGGGCTGAGGTTCTGGCCAGCGAATGGGGACGGAAGGCGACACAAACTGCGCTCATTCAGGGCGTAGCAGAGGCCTACTTCGAACTTCGCAGCCTCGATGCTCAGGCAGCAATCACCGAGAACACCATCAAGGCCCGCAAAGATTCTCTACAACTGACGCAGGCGCTTGAGCAGCACGGTGCAGGATCGCTCGCGGACGTGCGTCAGGCAGAGGAGTTACTCCACGCAGCGCAGGCAAACCTGCCTGACCTTCGACGTCAAATCGCGATTCAGGAAAACACCATCAGTATCCTCCTGGGCCGTAATCCAGGTGACATCGATCGGGGTTTACCCATCGAGAAGCAGCCGCACCCTGAAGACCTCCCCGTCGGTCTCCCTTCTCAGCTCCTTGAGAGGCGGCCTGATGTCCAACAGGCTGAGGCAAAGCTCTTAGCGGCGAATGCGCGCATCGGAGTCGCTCGCGCACAATACTTCCCTCAGATATCTCTCACCAGCCTGGGAGGATCGGCAAGCAATCAGCTGAACTCCGTCTTCAGTGGTGCGAACGCGTATTGGTATGCCGCGGGCTCGATCTCGGAACCCATCTTCGACGGGGGCCGCATTCGCAGCAACTATCGGTTATCGAAGGCTCAGGAGCAGGAGATGCTGCTTGAGTATCAAAAGACAATTCTGAATGCTCTCAAGGATGTCTCGAACTCGCTGGTCACCTACAAGGACACGCGGGAGCATCGCGAAGAACAGTCGGAGCAGGTAAAGTCCGCGGCAGATGCGGTAAGGCTCGCGCGGCTGCGCTACTCCGGCGGCAACACCAGCTACCTCGAGGTGTTGACCACTGATACGGATCTCTATTCTGCGCAGCTGCTTCTTGCCCAGTCTCAACAGCAGGAAGCGGCTTCGCTCGTGCAACTCTACGCCGCTCTCGGCGGAGGATGGCAATGATGTCCGACGTGAGGAATCACCAACGAGTGCCTCACTAGTCGATCATGGCTCCGATAGATCAAACGAACGCACGCCGATAATTGGCGCACGTTCACTATTTGGAGCTACGTAGGAATGCTCCGAGCTGCTCGTATTGATCGCTGGCGATGTAATCGACCCCTGCCCGCTGAGCCGCGCGCCAACGCAACTTTGCCTCGGCCAGCGAGCCGAAGTTATAACTCTTGAACCAACCGTTGCAGCTTTCTTCTTTCTCAGTGGCGCCGTCCAGCGTGTAGAAGCGAATCCACAGGCCGTTCTCATGGGCGTGGTGTACAAGTGAGCGCAGGCGTTCATCATCTGCTGCGGTCCAATCGCCTGCATGCTGCTGGCCTCCGTTTTCGACTACGCCCCAGGGATTGTTCCACCAGCGGCGATAGTTGCTGGCGGGCTGGGGTTCAAGCACTTGCGGAGAAGCCATTGGATCTTCATCGTGAGTGTGCGCGGCCCCGAATACGAGCAGTCGGTCACCAACCGGAACCTTGTCGTAGAAGACTGCCTGCTGCGCGTCCGATTCGCCGGTGAGAACAAGGATGGGGCCAATCGTGAGCGGCTGAAGCTTCGAGGGGTCGGCGGTCTTCGGCGCAGTGGTCAGCCATGCTTGATACTTCTCGAGCAAAGCCCATACAGCTTCGAGATGCTGCGGCTCTTCCGTCTTGAAGTCGAGATTGAGCGTGATCAGCGGCCAGTTCCCGTGATTCCCCTCGCGCAACGCCTGCTCCACGATCGGCCTCACGCGATCGAAGAAGTAGTGATCCATCGTCGGCTCGTGTCCGGAGACGGGTACTCCATGTGCCACCAGCGACTGCGATTCGCCACTTTTTGGATCGGTGTACCAGTAGAGATCCTGCTCGATAGCCAGCGGCGTACCCGCGGAAAGCGCGCGATCGATGCGATCGGACCACCACTCGTAGTAGGGATAGCAATTGTGCGCATCCATCACGCTGCGGCTGCCCGGAGCAGACTGGCTGCGGGCGGTCCCTTGCGCATGAAGGTAAAGAGATCCGCAGAGAACGAGAAGCAGGCAGAGAGTGCGTCGCATAAGTATCGATTCCCTTTCGTTAGTGCTTGCTGGCAGCGTCAAAATTGATGTAAACCGGATTCCCGAAAAGTAGCAGCTGTCCCTGAATGTCGCGCACTTCGGCGCGAATCCAGTGACGCGCTCCGTCAGCCTGCCAGTTGAAGTGGAGAGTCTGGTCGGCATCTTCGATCGGTATGGCAGGCAGTGCTGCCGATTGCTGCCCGTCGATCAGCAGCCTCACCAAGTCTCCTGCGCAGCCGGCTACATTCACAGAAAGAGAGACCGCGTCTCCCGAATGGAGTTCGAGATCATCCCCCATCTTCGCGGCGTGGCCGGTTGAATCGGCACTGAGATCGAGCTTGTGATTGCGCGAATTGGTGAGATCGAGGAATACATGGCCTGCCTTGATCCCCGCGAGGATCGCCTGCACGGAAAGATTGTCTGCATAGACGACCGTCGTTGGGCTTCCAACCGAGCCTTCTTTCTCCACAGGCCAGTCGCCGTGATGATTATCACTGCCGCCGACAGCGGTGAGACGATACCCTTTCATCAACTGCTGCTCCCAGAAGTGAACGCCGGAGGTAAAGCCGTGTCCTCCGCCTCCATTCATCACCTCGATCGACGTCACAAGATGCATATCCGCCGGCGGTTCAGGACTCCACCCGCAACCCATGCAGATTTCTCCGGTGGGCGACTCCGGATGATTGATCGAGACGATGGCGCCCAGCCTGCGGGCACTCCGGAACATGGTGTTCACATCCGGAACCTGCGGCGTCCCCACCCGGTAGTCGACATACTGCGTTGAGCCAAACATGTTCGCATGTCCGTAAAACGTCGTCAGCTCGCGACCGGGGATCAGCAGCGTTTTATCGAAGTAGGGCTGCAGCTCGCGCATGGCGTCATAATGCGACGTCGTGTTGTGATCGCTGATGGCGATGAAGTCCAGACCGCGGCGCGCCGCTGCATCCACAGTGAAGAAAAGAGGACACGGAACAGGCTTGCCGGTCTGGCTGGGGCAACTGCCATCGCTATGCGCGGTGTGCATGTGAAGATCGCCGCGATACCAGCCGGGGCGATCGTTGAGCGGTTGTTCGGTGAATGAGGAATCGTCAAGCGCGTGGTCAAACCAGACTTCGGCACGGTAATGCGAGGTCACACCCTGGCGGATGTTCGGAACAGAGATGAGCAGCTTCCACCGGCCGGGAGGGATAGAGCCTGGCAGGTAAGACGGAGTGGCGTCCGTTTCGCTGATCGTGAAGTGGTCCTTGTTGCCGCCGCTGTTTCCGCGAAAACGAACAGGGTCCGCGATGCCCAAGTCGAGCACCGTGCGCTGATCGTGTCCTTCATTGTGAAATGAAACCGTGATCCGGTGAACGCCGGGCGGAACCGTAAAAGGCACTTCAAAATAGGTCTTGATTTGCGAAGAATGAACTTCGCCCTGGAGGACGAGGTTGGGCGCCGTGGACTCGGCAGCGCGGGCAGCAGCGGCTGTCAAAAGAAAGACGAGCAGAAAGCGAAACACAAACGAGGTTTTTGACATGGCGATAGGCAAGACAAATCGAGAGACAGGCTGGATTGCAGCCCGCCTCTCGATCAATGGTACCGTCACCAGGAGAGCCGCAACGCGAATTGCATGACGCGTGGATCACCTGACAATGTGGTAATGCTGGCCACGCTGCCGCTGGTGATATTGCTCTGCGGCTGTCCAAACTCCGGCGTGTTGGTCACGTTGAAGACTTCCCAACGCGCTTCCACGTTCCAGCGGTCGCGAATGGGAAACTCACGCAGCAGGTTTGCGTCGAACACATCTGTGTGCGGCCCGCGAAGCGTGTTGCGGCCCAGATTGCCGACGGCTCCGACTGCCGTGACTGCATAGGCATCAGTATCCGATGGCGCGAGCTTTCCGCATGCGGAATCCTTGCTGGAGTAGAACCAGCAATTCGGATCACCGACAATATGCGGTTTGCCCACTTGGTCCGGTACGGCGGTGGTGTAGCCGTACGCGTCCAGAGCGGTGTTGCGCTGTCCATCGTTTTCGTTTACCTGGAAGGGATGGCCGCTGTAGTAGGTGTACACGCCGCCAGTCTTCCAGCCGCCGAAGACCCACGATGCCGGCCCGTGGTTCAACATGGACTTGCCATGACCGAAGGGCAGCTCGTAGACGTAGCTGGCCGAGACGCGGTTCGGAATATCGAAATCGCTGGCGCCATACCATGCGGCGGGATCACGCCCGTTAGGCGCGTCACCGGAGTTGGACTCCAGCTCTTCTGGCGCATTATCCAGGCTGCGGGAATGCGTGAAGGCCGCACGGACGCTCAACCCGTTCGTGAAACGGCGCGTCAGGCTGGCCTGCAGGCCGTTGTAGTTACCGTAGCCGATCGGCGAGGTCCACTCGATCTGTCCGAAGTTGGTATACGGAATGACTCCGGTGCTCACGTTGTTGGTAATGATGGGCTGGTTGTAGTCGCGGATGACATCGAGGTGAGTCGACTTGGTGCCGACATAATCGGCTTCGGCGACCCACGCTGCACCGATCTGCCGCTGCACGCCAAGGCTCCACTGCTGCACCATCGGCTCAGGATCGTTAACCGGAACCGAACGGATGTGAAAGGAGGTCAGATTGTTGAAGTTGATGGTGCTGGGATCGAGGAAGTTTGACGGGAAGCCGACGGACGGCGTCAGGACGGGCGTGGTGGTGCTCGTAAGTGTCTTGTTGATGAGAAACGGCGGGTTCTCTGCGAGCTGATCCTCGCTGCCGATGCGTTCGAAGAGAGTGTAGTAGATGCCGTAGCCTCCGCGAATCACCGTAGTGGTGTCAGGAGAGTACGCGAAGCCAAAGCGAGGCCCGAAGTTCTTGGTGTTCGGCTGAACGATTGAACGGTCCTGCAGCGACCCGCTCTTGGCAAATATCAACGAGCCCGAATTCGGATCGAAATCGGCCATGCGGTTCTGACCTTCGTACGGCGGTGTGGCGAAGTCGTAGCGCAGGCCGAAGTTGAGTGTGAGCTTCGGCGTAGCCTTCCAGTCGTCCTCGGCAAAGCCAGAGGCCATCCAGAGCCGCTGATCGATGAAGAAGACGTTGGTGAGCTGCGTATATTCCGTCGCTCCCAGCAGGCCATCCGCATAGGAAAGCCCGGTGTTGGAAAGGCACTTGCCCGGGGCAGAGTGCTGACAGCTGAATACGCCCGTATAGGTCAGATCGCCGCGCGTGCCGGGCTCGTCCTGGAAGAGATTGCGCATCGGCAGGTAGAGGCTGACCCCGAACTTCAGAGTCTGCCGGCCGCGGACCATGGACAGCGTGTCGCTGTACTGGTACTGCATGGGAACCTGACGCTTAGGCAGGTAGTCCGGAGACCCTTCGAACGCATAGTTTGAAAAAGTGGTCAGGGGAATTCCGCCGCCGAGGGCTGGGTCACTCGGAATGCCCGGTACGAAGTCGCCGGCGTATTGCGTCAGATTGAACGGCTGCTGCGCCGCATCGGAGAAGTTGCGAACCCAGCCGAAGCGGAATTCGTTGACCATGCTCTGATTCAGGATGTGCGTCCAGCCCAGCACGGCGCTGTGTGCCAGCAATGTCTGGTTGCCCCACGCCGAGGTGGAAGAGCCATCGGCAAGACCGCCAAGGTAACCCGGGATTGCGCGATAGCGATTGGAGTAGTTGTAGCGTGCGAAAACACTGTCATTCGCCGATGGTGTCCAGTCCACCCGGCCGTCGTAGCTGTCGTTGTTATCCACCGCAAGAGCATTCCGCGTGAAGTTATTCAGATTCGCCGGACTTCCCGGCGTGGTCGTATTCGGGAGCGGGAAGAGCGCCATCAGCTTGGCAATCGATGGATCGATCCTGCCTTGTGGGATTTGATTGTTCGCGAAGGGCTGGCAATTCGAGCCCGAATAGGCAGGAGCGCAGGTCGTGGGGTCGAAGATGGTCGGATACGTGACGCCCACAGCAGCCGCGGTCGCGGGGCTGAAGTCACCAATGCGCTCGTTCGCGAGCGGTACGGTCGTGATACGCGACACGCCCTGCTTGATGCGCGTTCCCTCATAATCGAAGAAGAAAAAGAGCCGGTTCTTGAGGATCGGTCCGCCCATATTGCCGCCGAACTGATTCTGGTTGTTCTCCGGCTTGCGCAGTTTATTCCGATCAGAGAAAAAGTCGTTCGCGTCGAAATAGTTGTTGCGCACGTACTCGTACGCCAGACCGTGAATCTGATTGGTGCCGCTCTTGGTGTTGACCGAGAGCACCGCGCCGGGGCTGCGTCCGTATTCCGCGGAATAGGGATTCGTAATGATATTGAACTGGGAAATGGTATCGACCGAAGGGTGCGAGGACTCGGTGCTCAGCTCCTGCACATTTTCGGAAAAGGTGTTGTTGTCGATGCCGTCCAGAATAAAGTCATTCTGCAGGGAGTGAACACCGTTCACGTTGAAGTCGCCGGTGCGGCCTGCGGCGGTATTACCGCTCTGCTGCGTGAAGCGGCTGATCTGTACACCGGGCACAAGCCGGAGCAGATCGTCCCAGTTGCGGAGATACAGAGGTGTGTTCTCGATGGTGTTCTCTTCGATGACCGTGCCGATAGAGGCATCGTCAGGCGAGAGCAGCGGAGCTGCCGATTCCACTTCGACGGTTTGCTGCGTCGATCCCAGCTGCAGATGAAAGTCCTCGCGAGCCTTTTCTCCCACATCCAGCGTCACGTGCGCGCTTTCCGGACTGAAGCCGGAGGCATTCACGTTTACCTCATATTGCCCGATGGGCAGATCCTGGAAGGAGTAGAGCCCCGCTGCATCCGTCCGAACGGTGCGCGTATAGCCCGTCGCCGGATTGGTCACCTTCACGGAAACGTCGGCAAGAATGGCCCCGGTGGGATCCGTGGCAAGCCCGGAGAGGCTGGCCGTGTTGATCTGTGCGTGGAGCAGCAATGTGCCTGGCAAGAACATCAAGAACATTAGGAGACGAGCAGTTCGGAGAAACGGGGAGCGCATATAGCGATTCCTCTCTACCTCTTTTTTGGTTGTTTGGCGATTGGAGTAGTGATCGACAGTCCGGCTGGCCGATGCCGTCCTGCTTGCTAGCGTGGTTTGGGAGTGCCGTATCAGAGCGGATACGCACGAGTGCAATCGTGGATCTTTACGGGCCCGAGCGAAAGTGTCTACCCCTTCTTTACCCCGGGGCATACACATGTGAGTTTGCCCTGTAACAGGCTCATTATGGGATGCTTACGGCTCAGGTTAATAATTGGTAAACACGAACCCGTGCAAGTGTCTACCGGTCCCAGATTCATCGCTTGTTTACAGGAAAAACGTACCCTAGAGTTGGGCGATTTTGCATCACATGCGCTTGCCTGG
>Ga0210388_10000850_pt1 | contig 24182 bp, 23 predicted proteins | sample IncBWC19OmetaG_FD_155485 | JGI IMG/M metagenome (GOLD analysis project Ga0210388, IMG submission 155485) | Forest soil microbial communities from Barre Woods Harvard Forest LTER site, Petersham, Massachusetts, United States - Inc-BW-C-19-O ...
GATCGAAGTTGAGACATCAGTCAGCGTGGTTTTCTCGCTGGATAAATGAAGCCTCGACAAATGAATTAGCGAATCGCCGCTATTGGGCAGTCCCTCGATGCTTTCGCAAGGGACCGCTCCGCGTGGCTCTATGCCCTGCGTCGCATGTGCCGGGAAGGCATTCGTCCGCATCGGCAAACCTGTAAATCCGCAGTCGTGCACCGGCTTAGGCGCTGAAGCGTTGCCAGGCGCAAGTGAGCAGCTTTGCCCGAAAGACTAAATTGATGGTTTGTTGGCGTCCCCGACGGGATTTGAACCCGTGTTATCGCCGTGAAAGGGCCTTTTGGGGCACCTTGCACTGGTTTGCAATGGTTATGCAAAACTCGCCATTCTCCGTGAATGGCGCATGGTTGCGGGGATTTCATGCTTGCCGCTGTTTGTACTCATTTGGCCCCAAGTTCCAGCTCTATCGTTACCGCAGCGTTACCGGACTTTTGAAGCCGCTCAGATCGACCGTCGCGTTTACGGTAAATCGCAGCGTAAAAGGGTTTCCCCAGGGGGCACTTCTCGTGGACCTGAAGCGGGTGACAGAGATTGCGCTCACCGTGGTTGTGGCGATCCTCCTGCTGCTTGCTGCCAAGGGCCGGTATCCCTACGGGTTCTACATGATCTTGCAGACGGTCGGAACGGTGTGTGGGGCATATTGGGCTGTCCGGGTGCACCACGCGGGGCCACGGGGCTGGCTGTGGGCTTTCCTGGCGGTAGCGCTCTTGCTGAACCCGGTTCTGCCGGTACGGATGCAGCGTTCGCAGTGGCAGCCGGTCGACCTTTGGCTTGGCATTTTGCTGCTCGGCTGGTCAGGCTACTGGGACTTTCGCAAGCCCTCCGGCCAGTGAAGTGTATCGCGTCTGGATTACCCACTTCGCTGCAACTAGTTGCCTTTGAATCACTCCCTGCCTCTCAGGGGTCATCCTTGCACATCTCCGCCCCACATCCCGGCAAGCAGTGAGTGGTCCATCGGCTGCGCTGCTCGCGTGCCGTCCGCTCGCGTCGGCCGTTCTCCCATGTCGTGCCCGCGATGCCGGATCGTAGCCAGCCCGCCACAGCCGTGCCAGCCGCCCACGCTTACGGAAAGGGGGACGGGGGGTGCTTTGAAGGCGCCGCCACGAAGCCAGCGAAGAAATAATTATGATTTTCATTTGCCCATGTTGGCAGATTTATCTACTTCAAAATTTGGATTCGAATTCTGCGTGCAATCCTGTGGATATGATTCCCACAATTGCGATGTACAGGTATCCGTCGCGTTTCACAACTGGCACCGTTTCTCACCGAAGAATCAGAGAACGGGCATAGCGAAATCGGCGTCAGGGGGTTGGAGTGGGTTTCTTTGGCGCTGGATATGGAGCTTGCGGTGTTAGTGTGGTGCGGGTGATGCCAGCAAAAGCGTCCGATTCGCTTACCTACGAGCAGGCTACGGCTGAATGAGACCGGTCAAAGGTGCGCATCCGGGTTATTTTGGTTTAGCTATTCAGGAGCATTTCTCTAAGTTCTGTGTAAGAACTTAAGGCGCGCCTTGTTATGAGATATTCGAACTGGTGCCGAAGAATGTCACAGAGGTGATCGCTCAGTGCATGTTGGGTTGGTTCCAGATTTGCGCGAAAGACAGACTGTACTTCGTCGAGACGCAACATACAGTCAATCTCCAGAACGCCGGGCATTTTCGGGAGAAACATCAATTCAGGAAACTCCATCTTCCGCACCCGCTCGATAATCGAAGGATTGAATTCCACTCGCCCGGTCTTTGCGTCTGACAATCCGAAAATTTGCGCAACAAGAACTAGGTGGCGTTGCAAACGGCCTCGAAATCCAGTGTTGTCTGCGCTCTGAATTGAGACATCCTGCTGCAATAAAATCACTGGCCGCCTTTTGGCGCGGATCACGATGAATTCCTCGTTGGTTTCGAGCTTCGGCGCGTGCAGAGGGTATGCACGATTGAACGCGTCTTTGCCGGCTGATTGAAGTTGGAATTGGCTCGCAGCTGTTCTGGTCGGCTCGCCGATGGTGGGAACAGGTCGCCAAAGTTCCAAGTTTTCGTGCGGATAGTATGCGTGAGTCCAAAAGACTTGACCAAACACAAAACTGCTCCGATAGTCCAACGGAAGTTCTCGATAGTAGTCCTTTTCAAACCATTCGTCGATAAACATTTCGGACTAAGAACTGCGGAGCCTTTCAAGAGTCTCTATCGCATCGAGGAAATCCTGATCGTAATTGGGCGGGGTGACCTTGGCACCTGGAGCACTGGAGTCTCGAAGTGCGGCCAATCTCGCTTGGTATTCCCGTCTCATCTTTGCGATTTTGCCCGCAGGAGTGTCCGAAGTGACTCGTTTATACCTCGCAACTGGGGTATTCTGCACGGAAGAAAAATCCAATAGCTCATTGCGGACTGCCCGCTCCATTGGTTCAGTGCGGAAATAGACGTAGTCGAGCAACTGATTCAGACGTGCGTTGCCCCAATCATTCAGAATCCAAATCAAATGCGACTCGTCAATGGAATTGTCGAAAAATCTCCGGAGGTCTACGGAACTCTGGGACTTCAGCAGAGAGATATCAAAGTCCTCACCTTCGGGCCGGTATGGAACTTCGTCCAATTCCCCGGTTTCCAATAGGGCTGTAAGAACCGGATCGAATTCTGAAGTCCACGGGCCGAGATGGAAGAATTTCCAGTCGAAGCCGGTGAACAACTCTCCGTGACGCCGGTAATAATCGAAGTCGAAGAGATAGAGCAGCTTCAAGAGTTTCGTCTTTGTGACAGTCCCGCCTCTTCCGTTCACGTAGGAGACGATAGAGGAAACGAGTTCGGGAACTTTGGGATTCATGCGGTTCTCAGACGCCGTTCTCTTGAAGCATCCGCGTGCCCGGTTTGCTCACGATGAACGGTCCTTCGCACCATACGACGAACTTGCCCGGTTCATACTCCTCGATTTGGAATTCTCGCAATACGTAGCTTCCTCCAAGTGCAGATGGGATCGTGATTCCTTGATTGAAGTGCAATACGTCTATCTCTGCTAGTTCCTGTGTAAACCAGGCGGCGGCATTCTCGAAGGATTCTGAAAACCAGTAGTCAATCGTGCGATGATCATCTTCCTTGCGCGACTTCCAGCGGACAATGTATCCCTTCATTTCTTCTCCCATTGACGAGATTCTAAGCCAATAGTGGCGAATGGAGGGCAGACGCGGAATCAAACTAACGCACACCATGGTCAAGGATCATACGTGCGAGTCCCACGCTGTTCGCGACGACTGTCGAGAGCCGAGGAGAGGCCCTGCTGATATCCGGTTCCCTCGCAAGGCGTACAGCAGCGATTACTGACGCGGCAATGATGATAGTCGAAGCAGGGCGATCCTCTTTAAGCCGCTCCTGCTCTTCCCGCGTGATTGCTTGTTTCATCTCGCCCACGAGCGCATCCTCGTCTTTGATCTGACCAACTTGTGCGACATCGTCCCTCTGAAGACGTCAGCAGGCAGGTACGCACGCTGCTCACCGCATAGTGGACAGACGTCGACGATCCAAGTGTCCGGCATTGTCTGCACGGGTCATTTTGAACTTGGGGGCGATTATAGGCGAACAAACGACGAACCATCAACCCTGAAAGCGTGTTTGTCAACCAGTGGTTGACACGGCGGCATTTCCACTTTATCTTGAGTCTCGTGGACCAACAGCCCCTTTTCGAGATCAGACCGGATCACCCCGGAAAGATTTTACGCCGCATGATCGAAGAACGCGGCTGGACCCAGGAGGACCTTGCCGCCATCATCGGAAAGTCGCGCCAAGCAGTCAGCGAAATTGTCTCTGGCAAGAATGGCATAGCTCTCGATATGGCAGTTGCTTTAGGCGCGGCCTTTGGTAACAATCCGCAGGAATGGCTAGCCTTCGATCAGGTCTATCGGCTGTCAGTCGCCGAGCGCAATGTATCCGACGTTCGCCAGATGGCGCAACTCTACAGGACTGCGCCAGTGCGCGATATGGTCAAAAGAGGATGGATCAGGCCCGAACTAAGAACGAACGAATTGAAGGCCGAGCTTGAGGCGTTTTTCGAGTCAGATTCTCTCCAGGATGGAGTTCAATTTCCAGTGGCGACGAGACGAACTGTCACGCTTACTGATTTGAGCCCTGCGGAGGTCGCGTGGTGTTTTCGTGCGCGCCACCTTGCGAAAGGACTTCTTGCTGAGCAATTCTTGCCGAATCGTATCGACAAGGCACAGGCAGCGCTGAAACGACTCACAGTTCATCCTAAGGAAGCGCGGCATGTGCCGACTGTGCTGGCAGAGTATGGAATTCGCTTTCTAGTGATCGAGCCGTTACCAAACGTCAAGATCGACGGTGCTGCGTTCTGGATTGATGCCGGCCCTGTCATTGCGCTGTCACTACGTTATGACCGAATTGACGGTTTTTGGTTCACGTTGATGCACGAGTTCATGCACATCAGGCACGGTGATCCGCTCTCTGTTGATTCTGGGCTTGTGGATGCAACAAAGGGCGTGGCGGTGACTCTGGTTGAGGATGAAGCAGAACGGCGAGCGAACAGCGAGGCATCAGACGCATTAGTACCAAGCGTCGAAATGGATTCATTCGTGCGTCGCGTCGGTCCGTTGTACCCGCGCGCACGGGTGATTCAATTTGCCAACCGACTGAGGACTCATCCGGGAATAATCGTTGGCCAACTACAGCACCGGCAGGAATTGGGCTATATGGCTTTGCGTGATGTTCTCGTCAAGATTCGAGAGTTTGTGACCGCAACCGCTTTGACAGACGGTTGGGGGAACGCCTTCGCGCTATCAACGCAGTAGGGAGGAAACTTATGGCACAGTCGGTTCTTTCGGTGAATACGGAACGAGCCAGCAGAAAAATGCTGTTTGTGCTGGAGAAATATCATGAGCGATTCCCTGATGAATCGCTACCAATCGACCCGCGCCGCGTGGCGATCTGGGCGTATGACGAAGGTCTTTGGGTGCCGAAAGACACAGCCCCGCAGGAGATTTTGCGGAGAAAGCTGTGCCGCGCGTTGCGGCATCAATACATCCTCGATCCCCAAGGGCGAGAGGTTCGGGCGAACTACGCCTCCGTTGAAGAGATAATGACCCCGGATGGGCCGAAGCGGAGCGCTCGTTTCTATCCCATCTTCAAGGCTCCCCCGGAAGTGGCGCGGCAGGCTCTCGCGCTGGATCGCAAACAGGCGCTTGCAACCGTCCAGCAGATGAAGTTGGACTTCGATTCCTACAACGACAACAATGAGTTCGGGGTCGAGTTGCCACCACTGGATTTGGACTTCAACAAGGATATTGCGGAAATGAGTCTCCCAACCGAGTACGATCCTGATCCATATGGCGATGAGGATGAGGAAAGCTAGCGGCTAAGCTACCGAAAGGAGTGGGGAGAACGATGCGCCTGTACATCAACGAAATCACGTCACATGCCGACGAGCAGAAGCCCGACACTTACGAATTCACGAAGTCGATAAAGGGCGCTTGGCACTGGGCGACGCGAGGACAGGCGGAAGAAGCCCGGCGATTATTCGAGGACATCGGAATAATCATCTTTCCGCCCCTTGGCGGAAACGCACCGTGCACTGATTTCCGTGTCGAGACACGACCGGAGGGCGGCTATGGTGTATCGTGCGAACATCCATTTGCGTCTGAGCCCTTGCATTCTTGAGAGCTTAAAATCGCCATCGGAGGATAAATGCCCAAGAAACCCAACGCCAAGAAACCCAAAGTCAGATATCTCACCGAGGTTCCGGCTAGGGTCCACTTGCGCCCCCGCTCGCTCAAAATCATTGTTGAGATACCCTGGGCCGATCTTGAAAGGCGGCTTCACACACCGGTTAAAGCCGCCGCAAAGCGATTTCGGCGGAAGGCCCGAAAGAAACGCATCAACCCGTAGGGCTCAGCATAAGGAAAAGGCAAAGGAGCATTCAATCAGATGACTACTTCAAAAAAAGTCGCATCCAAAGCCGGAACGGATTTACCCAACCCCAAAACCCCGAAGCGAGATCGCCCCCCCATCGCGTCCGCTCTCGCTCAGGCTAAAACCAAGAAGGAAAAAAAGAAGTGAAGAGTCACCTAGAAGTGGAAATTTTCGAAGATGAACAGCGATTTTCGTCGCCGTTCTCGCAATCATCCAGCCAGCGGGTAACCGCATTCAAACGTGACTAGTGAATCCGCTTTCCGTTGACGGTTGCACTATCTTCCCACGCCAGTTGTGACTCAAAACCAGAAAAAACCGTGACCGGAGTGGTCATGCTTTGAGCGGTTGTGCTCCCGCCGTCACGCGGTTCCCTAAACGTGAGCGCACGAATGTGCCAGGATGGTGGCCCACTCCGCGCCCTGATAAACTTCGACAGGATCAAAAAACAAGGGAAAATCATTCACGTTTGAGGGACAAAACAAGCGACAGTTTGGCAAGGGCATGAAACCGCCTCGGAATAAACGGGTTAAGCTGCAAAAGGATAAGAATTCAATGCCAGAGCAATCCACAGTTGAGGGACACGGGACAGCCACTCAAGAGCCTGTTTTAGATGGTCAAGAGGGCAACTAAACCCCCGGTAACCTAGAGCCTGTAAACGGCGAAAAATCACTCTAAAATTTGGAAAATTCTCAGTCGGCTACTGCACCGATGGTTGCACGGGATAAAGACCCTGAAGCGGCAAAGTATCGCGCCCACGATGCTGGTCGCATTGCCCGCTGATGCCCAATCCTCTCCCGCGCTGAACTCCAAATTTTGGAATCTTGGCCGAATCCCGGCGAAAGACCAAGATAGCTAACATCCCGGCGAGGTTTCTAACCGGAGCCTGAGCAAACTCTGTTAGATTCAGGGGTTGAATGGTTCCCCCCCAAGAACGAATCAGAGCATTGCGACAATGAATCTCACGATTGGGACGGCGATCTCAAACTTTGGCGCGGCAGCCAAAGCAAAACTGTCCAATCCGGCCGCATCAGGTCAACCCGAAGACCAGATACGCGGCCCATTCGAACAACTTCTCGCAGACGCTGCAACTCTCTCGGGCTTCCCGGTTGGCGCTGTCGTCGCCGTGGGAGAATCCTCGGTCAGCCACCTCAAGACGCGACCGGACTACGCTGTCACTGTCCAAAAGGCTCTTGTCGGGTTCATCGAACTCAAAGCTCCCGGAAAGGGCGCAGACCCCCGAAAGTTCACAGACCCGCACGATAAGGCGCAGTGGAATAGGCTGAGCTCTCTACCCAATCTCATCTATTCGGACGGTAACGGACTTAGCCTTTGGCAGAATGGTGCCCGAGTCGGCGGCATCCACCATCTTGACGGGGATATCGAGTCGTCTGGGGGGAAGCTCGCCCCTCAGCCCGGCTTGATGACGTTGTTTGAGTCCTTCCTTCGCTGGGAACCAAACCCGCCGCACAGCGCGAAGGACCTGGCCCATACGACCGCGCGTCTTTGTCGCCTCCTGCGCGACGAAGTCACAGAGCAACTCGAACTCAAGAGCGAAGCCCTCACTTCTCTAGCAACCGACTGGCGCAAGTTGCTCTTCCCAGACGCAACCGATGAGAGGTTCGCCGACGGCTACGCGCAGGCGGTCACCTTCGGGATGTTGATGGCGCGGGCCAGAGGAATCTCCCTCGGCAAAGGACTTCAGGAGGCCGCGAATCAGCTTACACATTCAAGTTCTCTTATCGGTGCGGCCCTCCGCCTATTGACGGATAGCGCCGAGAATCAAGAGACCCTGAAGACCTCACTTGGAACGCTCACCCGAGTGCTCGACGCTGTTGATTGGAACAAGATCAGCAAGGGTAAGCCGGATGCTTGGCTCTATTTCTATGAGGAGTTCCTCGCCATCTACGACAACGAATTGCGCAAGCAAACTGGCTCTTATTACACCCCACCTGAAGTTGTCGGCGCGATGGTGTCGCTCGTTGACCAGGCGCTCCGTTCCGAAAAGTTCTCCCTCCACGCCGGACTCGCCGCCCCATCGGTCACCCTCGCCGACCCGGCCACAGGCACAGGAACTTTTATGCTCGGCGTCCTCCGTCGCATCGCGCAGACGGTTCGGGAAGATGAAGGAGAAGGCGCGGTCCCCGGTGCCGTTGCCGAAGCACTCAAGCGTCTCATTGCTTTTGAAATCCAACTCGGACCGTTCGCCGTGGCGCAGCTCCGAATCATGGCAGAGGTATTGGATCTCACCGGCTCGGTTTCCAGCAATCCGATTAGGATGTTCGTAACGGACACACTGGGCAATCCGTACGACGACGCTGAGTGGATTCCAGGCGTACTCGCTGCAATTGGAAAATCACGCAAGGATGCGAACAAGATTAAGCGCGATGAGTCGATCACCGTAGTGATTGGAAACCCGCCATACAAGGATAGGGCCAGAGGGCTAGGAGGCTGGGTAGAACAAGCGAATCCCAATGCCCAACAGCCCGCCCCGCTCGAGGCTTGGATGCCACCCCCAGGATGGGGTGTAAGCGCGCACAATAGGCATCTGAGGAATCTTTACATCTATTTCTGGCGCTGGGCCACATGGAAGGTCTTCGACCATAACCCTGCGCACAACAAGGGCATCGTATGCTTCATTACAGCCGCGGGGTTTCTTGGCGGCTCTGGCTTTCAAAAGATGCGCGACTATCTTCGTCGCACCTGTAACGACATTTGGGTCATCGACTGCTCTCCGGAAGGGCTCCAGCCAGAGGTCAACACTCGCATTTTTCAAGGTGTGCAGCAGCCTGTATGTATTGTGTTGGTCTCGCGATCCAAGGAGTCAGATTTTGGTATCCCTGCCCGCGTTCGCTTTCGAGCACTGCCCACGGGCAAGAGAGAAATCAAATTCGACGCACTTGAGAAAATCCACCTTGATGACGCAGGGTGGATAGACTGCCCGACAGGGTGGCGAGCACGTTTCTTCCCTGAATCGCAAGGAGCGTGGGCCAGTTACCCAGAGTTGAAGGACCTCTTTCTCTACAACGGCACGGGCGTGATGTCAGGAAGAATTTGGATAAACGCACCGGACGAAGACTCGCTCGGTAAACGCTGGGAAAAGCTATTGCAAACAGCGCTGCCAGAAAAAGAAAGACTCTTTCATCCTCATTTGCGGCGCGGAAGACTGGGCGATAAGCACAGCAATAAAATTGTATCGAAGCCGCTGCATGGCTTTCCAATTCAAAAGAATTCTGTCGCAGACGAAACGGATTGCGAAGTCGAACTCAAGGCCTCCGGCTACGGATTCCGATCCTTTGATCGACAATTCATCATCCCTGATGCGCGCTTGATCAACCAGCCTAACCCTGAACTCTGGGCGGTCAACTCGAATCACCAGATTTATCTGACGGCTCCAGATGACCGATCACCTTCAAATGGCCCTGCACTCACATTCACATCACTCATTCCAGACGCTCACCACTACGCCGGAAGAGGCGGCCGCGTATTTCCTCTGTGGCGCGACGACGCCTCCCAGAAACCGAACTTACCGCCCGCATTGCTCCCATTCCTTAGCGATAAACTCGGCGCCGCCACTCACCCGGGAGACCTGATTGCTTATATTGCCGCCGTTGCGGCGCACCCCGCATACACGGCAAGATTTCAGGACGATCTCTCCACTCCTGGCCTGCGGATTCCACTGACCGCCGACCCAAAGCTCTTTGTGGAGGCTGCGGAAATCGGTCGAAGAGTCATCTGGCTCCATACTTTTGGTGAGCGAATGACAGACCCGGACCTGGGAAGGCCCGCTGGCCCGCCGCGTCTTTCAGTTGGAATTGCACCGACCATCCCTAAAGACGGCGCAATCTCCATCAAACCTGACCAGATGCCCGACACCATCGGATACGATGCTGGGAAGCAAAGACTCCTCGTAGGTCACGGGTTCATCGACCGTGTCCCGCTTGCAGTCTGGAAATACGAAGTCTCCGGCAAGCAGGTTTTGCTTCAATGGTTCAGCTACCGAAAGAAGCACCGCGAGAGGCCCATCATCGGTGACCGTCGCCCGCCCTCTCCGCTCGGCGACATTCAGCCGGACCATTGGCTGCCGGAATACACGACCGAACTTCTGAATGTCCTAAACGTTCTGGCCCTCCTGGTAGAGATTGAGCCGAAGCAGGCAGACCTACTCGAAAGAATTTGCTCTGGCCCGCTGATCTCTGAAACAGATCTTAAAGCTGCTGGTGCGTTGGAAATCCCCGCAGCCCCCAAGAAGACAAAGATTAAGAAGGAAAAGCCTCTTCATCTGTTTCACGGTTGACTGACAATTGGTTCCACATCTCCAGGAAGCGCAGACGGCCTCTCGGTTTCCTATATTCCCTTCAGGAACTCCGAGATCGTCATCTTGAAGCATGTGGCGAAGATTTCCAGCGACCGGAGCGATGGATTCTTTCGGCCACGCTCAACGTTGCTGATATAGGTCCGGCCCAGGCCGGTGTGTTGGGCCAGGTCGTCCTGATTCCAACTTTTTGCCTTCCGCAGTTCCCGGATTCGATCTCCAACACGCGCACAAATATCCGCACTTGCCACCCCTCCAGCATGGATGTATCCTTCTGGCTATATTTCGCCAAGTGGCTACATTCGCAAGATTTGCTGTTGAGAGGAGGGGCGATGGACAAACGGCCGTCGGTTATCGCTGTAATAGAGACCGCCCCACCGCGTGTTCTGAGTCAGGATTTACCTGAGAAGACCCTGGAGGCGCAGCTTCAAGATTTGGAGCAGGCTCTTCGAGAGCTTCCAACTTACAAGAGACTAGATCGCGGGGTCATAGAGCAGCGAATCAAAATCCTGAAAGAGCGAATTCGTAAACAGGACGAGGAGGAAGCAGAACTGGACGAATCGGGTCATTGGCGGATTGATTTTCCACCAGAGCACCCAACAGTCCGACTATTGAAGCTGAAGAAGGATTTAGAAGAAACGCCTGAATCTCGGCCTGCGCTCAGAAAGTTACAGCAGCGAATGGTTCAGCGCGTAGAAAACGAAATCCGTGTGCTCAATGGTGAGCTTCCATTGCCGCTGGTTCCAGATGAGGATGTTTGTAGGGAAGTTATACAGGAAGCGAAAAATGTAGTGGCAGCCAAAGTAACAAATGCTCCTGGCACTTCAGATACCGAGCACTTCCTAGAGACGGGTCCATCGCCGCGGATAGAATTCGACAGTGCAGGCGAGCAAACTCCAGTTATCGAAGAGGCGGGGGACGGGCCTGGGTTGATCGGATTGCGTCCTGTTGCGGCGGTGGTGATGGCGCTTTGGTACGCGCTCGCGGCCGGAGGCGCGATGTCAACGGGCTTCGCTTACCTCTATGAGCACAGCAAGAACGATTACTCTTTAACTCAAAACTTGATGTGGATAATTGGCATCGGGGTTGGAGTTGCCATTGCGGCATATTTGGCGCGAAACTCGCAGTGGGCGGTCGGAGCAGTTTCCTCCCTCATCATGTCTTGTGTGTTGCTGTCACTTCTTTTTTCGATTCCAAGCGATCAGCCGGGGCAGATATCGCTGCTTGGCTTCACACCGTCTGCGAGCAATTTCATGATCGGAGTTGCAATCCTAACGCTTCTTTCGGGATTGCTTGGCACGAGCCTCGGCATAGCGATGCGTGCCGATGAATCACTCTCAAACACTATCCTTGGGATTCGTCACCGACACTGGTTTTGGCTTTGGCTCCCGCTCTATGCTTGGGTCTCGATTTTTCCGACGGCGATTTATTACGTTTGGCTTGAGGTAATCAGCACGGGCTATGTACTCATTCATCCAAGCCTCTGGTTCGACGAAGCATGGACGGAAGGATGGACGATAACATTTGGGTTCGCCGGCTTCGCCGCCGTCATCTATGGAATTGGCTTGTCCTTGGATAGCGTTTCTTCAACCCGCAGCACGAATGTCCGAACGCGGACGAGGGTACTTCGTTTTCTCCTGGGAACGCTTGTCATGGTTGGACCTGTGGCGAATGTCCTCTTTCGCATCGCGATTCATAGTCTCAAGCACCTGCCCGATGGCATAACGGCAAACCCTTGGTGGGTCCTGCGATGAATTTCCGGCGCTCGGATTTGGATGGGTGGCAGCCGGGTTCTTCAAAGCGGCGAAATAGCGCGCTGAGTTTCGATTCCTGTTGCGCGGTCCGGTGACCGGCCAGACTATTAAGCCAGCGAAAAGCCCTCGTCGCTCATCAGCAAATCTGCAACTGTCAATGAAAATCCCGTGACCCGATGGCGGCTTGCGTAACGTCGAGCGGCTGGATTTTCTGGGCTTTTACATGAACCACGCCGTCCTGATTCTGGACGGGGCCGGTAATTTGTAGAAACCGGCTGCGAGTCACTCCTATCCGCTCTCGCTCGAACACGTCGGGGGTAATGATGATGTTGGATATACCCGTCTCATCTTCCAGTGAGAGAAAAACAAATCCCTTGGCCGTACCGGGCCTCTGCCGAGCAATGACCGCACCAGCCACGGTCACGGTTTGGTGATTACGAGCGCCAGCTAGATCAGCGGCAGCAAGAATGCCCGCCCCCCGTAGTTCAGCGCGATGGTAAGCCATTGGATGCGGGCCTGTCGTTAGGCCGGTCCCGGAGTAATCGGCGACGATCCGCTCGTCTGTTGTCATAGGGCGCAGCGGAGACTTTCTCAAATCCGCCGCGCTGTCTGAGATGGAAGAGCGCAGCAACGGCCCTACAGGACGAGCAGCTCGCTCCACCTGCCAGAGCGCGTCCCGCCGATGCTCTACACTGCCCAGGGAATTTAACGCGCCGATTCGGGCGAGCGAAACAATCTCTTTGCGGTTTAGCTCCGGGACGCGCATCGCTAGATCGTCAACGGAGTTGAAGGCACCATCGCAGCTACGGGCGTTGAGCAGCGCCTCACCAGACGATTGGCGCAGCCCCTTGGCGTAGTTAAGGCCGATGCGGAGCGAGTAGGAACCATCCGGCTCCGCTTCCAGCGTACAGGGCCAATCGGAGCGCAGCGCGTCAATGGGACGCACACGCAGGCCGTGGCGCTGCGCGTCCTTGATTAGCACAGCGGGTGAGTAGAAGCCCATCGGCTGATTGTTGAGCATGGCGCATGTGAAGGCTGCTAGGTAATGCACCTTGAGATAGGCCGATGCGTATGCAATGAGCGCGAAGCTGGCCGCGTGGGACTCGGGGAATCCATACATTGCGAACGACGCGATGCTCTGCACGATATTGTCCTGCGTGTCTGGTGGGATGCCGTTGCCGCTCATGCCCGAGCGCAAGCGGCCTTCCAAGTCCTTCATGCGCTGCATGGAGCGGCGCATCCCCACGGCGCGGCGCAGCTCTTCGGCTTCGGCCCCGGTAAAACTTGCAACGGTCATCGCCATGCGCAAGAGCTGCTCCTGAAAGAGTGGCACTCCAAGCGTTCGCTTCAGCACCGGCTCCAGCAACGGGTGCGGATACGTCACTTCTTCCCGGCCCTGTCGCCGCCGCATGTAAGGGTGCATCATCTTGCCGACAATCGGGCCGGGCCGGATTATCGCCACTTGCACGACGAGATCGTAAAATTTCACTGGCGCATTGTGCGGCAATGATGCCATCTGCGCCCGGCTCTCCACCTGGAACATTCCCACGGTATCGGCTCTGCGAAGCGTTTCGTATACCTTGGCATCCTCTGGCAGTACGGCAAGATCAACCTGCTCCCGATGATGGCTTGAAATCAGCTCGATTGAATCCTTGAGCACAGCCATCATGCCTAAGCCAAGGAGATCCACTTTGATGATGCCCATGTCGGCGCAATCTTCCTTGTCCCATTGCACAACGGTGCGCCCCGGCATAGATGCGCGCTCAATGGGCACCACGCGATTCAACATGCCTGCGCAGATCACCATGCCGCCAGAGTGTTGGCCGAGATGTCGCGGCAGATCGCGCATCCGCAAGCACAGATCGAGATAAGACGCGATTCGCGGATGCCTCATGTCGAACCCTGCTTGCTCAAAGTGTTTTGCCATCGTGTCATTTGGGCCACGCCACTCCCAATGACCGATGAGGCCGGATAATCGCGCGATTGTCCCTTCGTCAAAGCCCAGCGCCTTGCCGACTTCGCGCGCAGTTGAGCGGCCCCGATAAGTAATGACATTCGCCGTCATCGCAGCGCCGAGCGCGCCGTACTTCTCATAGATGTGCTGGATAACTTGCTCGCGTTGATCCCCCGAGGGCAGATCGAGGTCAACGTCCGGCCACTCGCCCCGGCTCTCGCTCAAGAAACGCTCAAAGAGCAATTCCATCCCAACCGGATCGACGGCGGTAATCTCAAGCGAGTAACATACGGCGGAGTTGGCCGCCGAGCCTCTGCCCTGCACGAGAATTCCGTTTTGCTGGCAGTACCGAATGATGTCCCAAACAATCAGGAAGTATCCGGCAAAGCCTAGCTTGGCAATCAGTCTCAGCTCTCGCTCAACCTGCAAGCGCGCCTTATCGAGCAGATGCCGTTTCGCGGGTGTTGAGTAGCGTTTTCTCACGCCTTCCGCCACGCGCTTTTCAAGAAAGCTATCCATCGACTCGCCCGCTGGCACGGGATAGTGCGGAAACTGGTAGCCAAGATCGTCCAGGGTAAATTCCAGCCGCTCGCTCACGGTGCGCGTGTTGGCTATAGCGTCCGGCAAATCGCAAAAGAGTGCTTCCATCTCCTCCGGCGCGCGCAGAAATCGCCCGGCATTTGCAGAGAGCAGACGGCCCGCTTTATCGAGAGAAGTGTGATGCCGGATCGCAGTGAGTACGTCCAGCAGCTCGCGGTCCCTCGGTTCCGCATGGCGCACGCCGTTAGTGGCGAGAATCGGGAGGCGATACTGCTCGGCAAGATTCAAGAGCATCTGATTTCGGCCCTCTTCATCGCGTTGCTGATGACGTTGAATCTCGACGTATACATTCCCGCGACCGTAGATCGAATCCAGCCGGTCCAAGATCGTGTGTGCATGGCCGTTCTGCTTGAGCGCGGCGCTCAACAGGCCCTCTTCGCCTCCGGTTAGGCAGATGAGACCCGGCGCGAATTCCTCCAGATCGTCCAAACTTGCTGCGCCTTCCGCTTTCGATGTCTCGCGCATCTTCATCCGGGTTAGAAGCTGGCAAAGATTCTGATAGCCAATCTGCGAGGCACAGAGCAGCGCCACGCGCGGGGGTTCTGGTGGGCATTGATGTGGGACCCACGCGGGCGGCTTAAGCCGGTTGCCTACGCCCTGCACGGCAATCTCCGCGCCGATGTGCGCCCTCACCTGGAGCCGCTTGGCTGCGGTATGGAAGCGGGCCGCGCCGTAGAGTCCATTGCGGTCTGCAAGAGCAATCGCGGGCATCCCAATCTTCGCGGCGCGCTCGATGAGCGCCTCCGGCTGCGATGCGCCTGCGAGGAAGCTAAACGCGCTCGCTGCGTGTAGCTCGACATAGGATGGCTCAGTCATAGACCGCCTCCAGTTGCCAGCGGTTATGTCTGCGATCATTCACCAGCAAATGCGCGCGTTGCTCTTGCGCGATGAGCACATCCCATTCGTCTCTTTCCCAATCACCAGCGGCCCACCAGCAGCCGCTCGTTCGCCACGGTCCATAGGCGACGGCAATTGCATAACTCTGATGGCCGTCATGGAACGAGACGGGCTTCTGGTTTGAGCACAACACGCGCACCGGATGCGGTGGGCGCAAGCGCCGCAACGCCATCCGGGGCCTTCGGTCTGCCGATGCGCCGCCCGGTGTGCTTAGCATGAATGTCTCCATGTGGAAGGCGTCCGCTTCGTGCGTGTCTTCAAGCACGGGCGACCCAACCCTGTCCTCTCCCACTAGCGCCTTCAATCGTGCCAGCGTCACATCCAGGCGGGAAGGCTCCGGCAGTTGCGGCAGAAACAACCCAAGCTGCACGGTGCTTGCATGTCCAGCTTCGGCAGCGATGGTGAGCGCAACGATTGCAGCCTGTGGCGGATGGGCGGCCAGCTCAAGTTGCAACAGCTTGAGCAGGAATTTACGGTCAGTGCTCGGCAGAGCTGGCCTCAGCGTGAGTTGATGGCTTTTCCCGTCTTCCATCCGCAGAACGATACTCAATGAAGCGAGTGAGAGTGCGTGCCCGGCCGCCCGCGTTACAAGGTTGTCGATCATGCGCGCAGCTACGAACAATAGGGAGTCAACCTGCCCAACGGCGGATTCAAGCTCGCAAAATTCCCGAAGCGAGAACTGCGGCTCTGCGGGCTGAAACTGGTGGGACAGTGTGCCCGATGCAATGTCTCTCCAGCGTTTTCCATCCTGTCCCAATCGCGCTATCAGTTCAACCTCTGGCAGTGCGGCCAGCTCGCCAAGTGAACGGATGCCCCATATCGCAAGAGTCTCTGCTTCCTTCTCAGGCAGTTTGAGCGCGGCCAGCGGTAGATTTGCCATCGCCGCCGCCTCGTGTCCCGCCGCTATGACCGACACGCTGCCCGACACACCGGCCTGGAGCAGCGCCGCGTGAAAGTTTGCGCTCACGGCTACTGATGCGCGAAAACCCGCATCGGCAAGAGCCTCACGAATTCTCAGAGCGAGCGCGGCGGAGGGCCCAAACAGCCGCTCGGTCCCGGCAATATCCAATACGCACGCGCAGTGAGTCTCTCCGCTCGTCTCTTCGATTCGCGGTGAAAAGTTTGCAGCGCACTCCAAGAACACTTCCCGCGCAACTTTCTCACCTTCAGGTGAGCGGGACAGTAATCGCAATCCTTGGATGGCTTCGGCTTCAACGCGCGTCATGCCCAAGGCTGCGCCCTTCAATCGCGCAGCGCGATTGATTGAGCAAACCGTCTCCAACGGTGGATGCCCGTCGAGCACAGCAACCGAGTGCCCGCGCAGCTCAGGCCGCAACCGTACTAGCGACTGGAGGGGAAAATCCCGCGCGCACAGACAGGCATACAGTTCATGGCTCATGCCGTGGCTCCTGTCACCCATGCGTTCGGGGCCGTCCATGTTGAAGCGGGCGGCTTTCGCATCGCGGCCATTGCAGACGCGGGCCGCTGCCGTTTGAGTTGTGCATTGAAGGCGTAACCTTGGAGCACCGTTCGGCCTTGTGCTTTACGCGGCGCACATTCTAAGACAACCTCTGCGCTAGATTGCGCGTATGCCTCGTGGCCCAGCACTACGAGACAACAACGCGATTGGTCCGCTGCTTGGCGAAAGCGATACCACGTTGCTAGGGAAATCCGGCTGCCGTGCTCCCCGGCTATGTCGCCCATGTCGAGCACGATTGCAGCGAAGCCGCCCGCTTGCAGCAACAGATCGACGGCGCGCAACGCTTGATCCAGCCGCGTCCACGGTTTCCCATTCGCTCGCTCGGCTTTGCTCCTGCACCTCACCCAAAGCAGCCGCCGCAGATACACGCCGTTCGCAGCCGCCGATTCGGGGTCCAGAGCATCGTTCACATCCACCCATGCACAGAGCTTCCCTTCGTTGCTCCTCTCCGCGACAAAGGCGAGTGCAAGGCATGTCCTGCCGGACGTGGCCGGGCCGGTGATTTCGCTGATGGCTCCAACGGGAAAGCCGCCCGATAACAGGCTGTCGATTTCGGCAACGCCAACAGCCGCAGTCTCGCGCACCGTCTGCGGCATGGGTGACAGCGCGGATGGGAAACGGTTCTCAAGGGTGCGCTCGATTTGGAGCCGGACGGCGTTCGCTGAAGGCATAGGCACTAGCTCTTCTTTCGCCATTTGTTCGCCTATTTTGCTTTCTGGTCTACGCCTGTGTCAAACGAGGCCCTGTGAGAAATTCCCCATAGGCTACGTTTTCAATAAGATACTGGCATGTGCGGACGCTATACACGCTTTGCAGCAACGGAGCTGATCTACCGATACTTCGGTATTCCGAAGCCTCAGCCCGAAGCACCAACCGCCGATCCGCCACCGTCCTGGAATGTTGCGCCGCAGACGATGCAGCCCGTCATTCGGCTCAATCCCGAAACCGGCCAGCGCGAGATGGTTCTAATGCGTTGGGGTCTCGTGCCGTTCTTCGCTAAGAGTCCGGTCTTCAATTACGCGACTATCAATGCGAGAGCCGAAACCCTTCTCGCCAAACCCGCCTTCCGCGAACCCTTCAGGCGTCGCCGCTGCTTAGTCCCGATCAATTCGTATTTCGAGTGGCAGGTGCTCGACCCGAAGAAAAAGAAAAAACAGCCGTGGGCCATTGGGCTGAAGAATGAAGAGCCGTTTGCCCTTGGCGGAATTTGGGATCGCTGGGTGAGTCCCGACAAACAAACTGAGTTGGAGAGCTACAGCATCATCACCGTTGAGCCGAATGAACTGCTCGCCCCGCTGCATGATCGAATGCCACTAATGATTGCGCCGCGCGACTATCAGCGATGGCTTGAGCCCGGTGACCCTCAGAGGCCGCCGGTTGACTTGTTGCGCGCCTACGATGCGGATCTGATGAAGATTTGGCGTGTGAAGCCCGATGTGGGCAACGTGAAGAACAACAGACCGGATCTGACTGATCCCATCGATCCGAACGAATCAGATGATTCGGGCGATAGTCCGAAGCTGTTCTAAGAAAACCCTACCTCATTTGTTCGATTGCGTAGGCCAAGCCGCAATTCGCGCCAGACGCCTCCGAGATTCTGGACCCTCGCGCCCCTAGGCAGGACTCCGAATTTTGGACTCTGAGAGCTTGCCATTTCTGGGGTGGGTGGGGATGCACCTCAAAACCATCAGCGATGGCGCTGGCGGGCTGCTAGACAGGTTCCTTAATTGTCTGCATGGCCTTGTGGAATTGGGGTATCCGGTGAGTCATGCCTAAGCGGGAAACGAACTTCCCGCTCTTTAGGTTTTGCTTGGCTTGCATTACCTTCGCCCGGCTCAGGCGAAACTCGTTTGCTTATCTACCATGCCTACTTGATTGTTTGATTGCTGATTGGCTGATTGCATGATTCTGGATTTCTGACTCAAGATTCTTGATTCAGGACTCCTCGCCAGACCTCCGTTAGTTCCTGATCGGTACAACTCCGGGTCGCACAGACTGATTCCGCAGCACGGAAACGATCCGCCTCACCTTGGAATAGATCTCAGCATCACTCTTTGGCTTGCCGTCTGAGTCCACATCTGCATCAACGATTTCTATTTCGTAAATCTGTCCTTCGAGAAAGACGCGGGGGTCCATAGGCTTCCCCTTCTTTGGGGCTTCTCCGTTGGCTTGTGTCCAAGCACGAAAAAAGTCCGACCCGCGCTTAGGCACCATATTTTTGCCAAGGTTTAGAAAAAGCGTGACCTCCACACCCGGCTCGGCAAACGGGCAAAAGCAAATGCCCAATGACCATCGCTGCCAGCGTCGGATGTACTGCGGAGTTATCACCCGAACCGCCGAAGCCGTGTATTGCCCTGGAAGGATGCGCGGATACTCAGGGCCTGTCCATACTGGCGTGGGGGCTTGTGGCTTCTCTACGCTTCTCGGGGTCCGCTCGCACTCGATCTCGATGTCTGGAGCGTGAACTTGCTTGCCCCGATTTCGGGCGAGTGGTATGGTGGGCATAGCAAAATTCCTCTCAGAGTGCCCGGCGGCTACAACCGTCGGGCTTTCGTTTTATTGAGCCTGTCAACCACCTAAAGCTGGCCGGTAGCCAGCATCCATTGTTTGCCGCACGTCCTTCAGTCTTAAAAGCAAGCGCCGCCCCACCTTTGAGCTTCCAATCCGACCCTCATAGGCATCCCGCCTCCAGCTCCACTTGCTTCGCCCCGTGATCGTCTGTGCCTCATCGACACCGATCCATTCGCGTTCAACAGGCTTTGCCTCTTTTGTCATTGCTCGCTCCTCCTTTTGTTGTTCGCCGCCACTCGGCTTTGGTAGGAGTGTCGGTCACCTGCGGACAAGGAGCAAGCACAACTTGTTGACATTTGCATACGCTAGGCTCATCATGTTGACTGGAAAATCATTATGCTCACATTGCTCTTTGATCTATTTTCCGAGGAAGAGAAGAAGAAGGTTCCCGCGTACCTATTGCCGCTACTCAACGAAAAGGTGCCGAAGCATTACGAGAGATTGAGGCGCGCGTTAGGTGACAAAACTGTTGAGCGAGATTTTGTCAGCGTCCTTCGGGAACTAACAAATGCATGGATTGAATCCGGGGTGCAAGGCCAAGTTGACGATCCATTTGAACGCGCCGTGCCAACTCAAGTTGGTAAGTTCGCGGCAAAATACCGCCCCGTAATCCGGCTCGTGGATGGTCGCGTTCGCTACTCAACGTGTTCACCGGAGCCTTCAGGCGCGAAAGATCCTGAATCTGCTGCGCGAGACTATGCGACGTATTGGTTCATTCATCTATTGGACTCTCCAATGCGAGAGCGCCTATCCAGATGCGAGGACTGCGGCCTGTACTTTCTACGGGAGCGGATGCCCAAGAGGGGCTACCCGATCAAGCGCGGAATGTTCTGCAAGAAGCATAGGGACAGAGCGCGGGCACGAAGCATGACAAGTACACGAATCGGCCGAACAGATGAGCTGGTGCGTTTGGCTGCGAAATTCTGGCTGGAATGGAATTCGCAAAAGGGCCAACAAACACTCTCAAAATGGATCGCTGCCAAAATGAACCGCCAATTACCCGCTTGGGCCGGCAAGTATTTTCAGAATCGCGACGGGACAGCAACCGGAAGATGGGTAACGGAACACTGCCAAGACATCGAAGCGGAAGCGAAACGGAGGAAGCATGCCACGCGGAAAAACTAAAGATCGTGACGGAATCTATCAACGGAAGGATAGGCCGGGTTGGTGGGCCTCCTGGGTTGATGCCAGCGGGAAGCGTAGACAGCGCAAACTGGAGGCACATACGCTCCAACAGGCCAGGACTCTGCTATCAGCAGAAAAGGCCCGCGTAGAAAAGACGGTGACGCTCGGATATGCGCCGCCCTCTGCGGAGACGTTCGAAGCCGTTTCTTCGCGATTCCTAAAGCACCAGAAGGCTAGGCTGACTCCGGCGGCTTACACGCGCGAAGACGGCATCATGGAAGCACATCTCAAGCCATTCTTCGGGACGGTGAAACTCGCAGAGGTCCGCCGCGCAGACGTGCAGAAATACATCACGCATCGTTGCGGCAAAGTATCAGCGGGTTCCATCGTGAAAGAGCTGAACGTCCTCAAACACATGATGGGGCTCGCCGTCGAATGGGAATTGATTCCAGCCAACCCCGCGCACGGCGTCAAACCTCCGCGTGTTCCGGCGGGCCGCGTTCGTTATTTGCAACCCGGAGAGCTGCGCATGGCGCTGGAAGCCTGCCCGGAATGGCTCCGCCCGATTGCGGGCCTTGCTGTCGCAACTGGGATGCGGCGCGGAGAAATCCTGGGGCTCCGCTGGCTTGACATTGACTTCAAGGGAGGGCGGATCATGCTTCCAAAGACGAAAAACGGTGACGGTCGGATCGTCTATCTAAACACGCTGGCACAGCAGGCTCTTGCAGTAGTTCGATCGAAGAAAGCCAAGCCGATAGATTCCGTTTTCGACGGCGAGTCCATTACGCCGGAGAACGTCTCACTGGCGTTTCTGCGTGCTTGTCGCTCGGTGAACATTTCAGACTTTCGCTTTCACGATTTGCGTCACACGGCGGCAAGTTGGATGCGGATGAAGGGCGCGGACATTCACACCGTTGCGCTCATCCTCGGACACAAAGACCTGAGAATGGCGGCGCGGTATCAGCACCTCAGCCCGGCTTTCCTTTCGGACGCTGTGAAGCTGCTCGACGGGGCGTATGCGGAGTTATCGGAAGAGAACGAACGGGCCGAAAATGAGGCGAGTTCGAGTTCTATCGTTACCACAGCGTTACCAGAGGAAAATTCGGAAGAGGCGCAGCTGGCTCTAACTGCCTGACTCTTTGTTGGCGTCCCCGACGGGATTTGAACCCGTGTTATCGCCGTGAAAGGGCGGTGTCCTAGGCCGGGCTAGACGACGGGGACGGCTGGGAGAGCAAAGCGCAGAGGTGAGATTGGCCGCGGGTGCCCTTAAGAAGAGGCTACCAACTCGATGAAAAAGAGTCAAAAGCAGTGCCAAGTGGGCGCCACAGCTTTTTGGGATTTAGTTACCGTCATTTCGGGCAGCGAGTGCGAAGCAATGCCGTAATGCAGTCGGGAATCAAGTCCGCGAGGCAGTTTAGAGGTCGGCAAGGCCTACAAGGGCGGCATTAGCCGGAACCAGAAGCGTCACCGCCGCACAGCCAGGATGTGCGCTATCCTCGATGAAGCTTCGAGCATGCATGGGTGCCTGTATCGTATGGCGCCGCGCTGTTTTTTTGTATCGACTGCCCTTATCCGCGTATCAGATAGGGCAGGCCAAGACAGAAATCATCAGAATCCCGCAAGGATGCGAATCCGGCACCTGTGAGAGTCGGGCAAGGATAAGAATTCGGCCGCGGTCGGAATCCGGAGTGAATCGGGGTGGAGGCGCTTGAGGGCCTGCCCATATGCAATCGGCGATCATGAATGAGGATCCGATTGCAGCGCATTTCGGGGTGGGCTTGGGGCGGGTCGCAGGGTTTCACTTTAGCCAGAGGACGAAAAAATTGACGCAGAGCAGATTGCAACGCATTTATACGATAAGTTGCGTGATCCTGGCGGGATTGGCGGCCAGCGGCTGCCAAAAGAAGCCGGCGGCGGCAGCGCCTGGCGGTGGTGGACCTCAGGCTTTGCCGGTGCAGACGGTTACGGTGACGATGGCCCCGGTGGCGCAGAGCAGCGAGTATGTGGCCACAATCAAGTCGCGGCGCTCCACCGAACTGTTGCCCCAGGTGAGCGGACAACTGACAGAGATTCTGGTGCACTCCGGCGACCACGTGAAATCAGGGCAGCTGCTGATGGAGATCGATGCACGGCAGCAGAAGGCCACGGTCGACTCGTTGCGCGCAACCGAGCAGCAGAAGAAGGCGCTGAACGATTACGACACGATTGAAGAGGACCGGCAACGCAAGTTATTCGACGCAGGCGTAACCAGCCGTGATGCATATGAACAAGCGCAACAGGCTTTTCAAAACGCCAAGGCGGACTATCAATCGGCAGTGGCGGCGCGCAAGGCTGGCGAGCAGGAGTTGGGCTACTACACGATTCGCGCCCCTTTCGATGGCGTGGTGGGCGATATTCCGGTCCATGTGGGCGACTACGTCTCTCAGAACCAGTCTCCGGCTACGATTCTGACGACCGTTGACGACAATGACAATCTTGAAGCGTACATCTACATTCCTACCGAGCGCGCTACCGAGGTGCATCAGGGGCTAGGTGTGGACCTGACAGACGACAGCGGCAAGCTGTTGCAGAAGACGCGGCTCGATTTTGTTTCGTCAGAAGTGGACAGCACGCTGCAGGGGATTCTGGCGAAGGCTCCCGTGAAGGCGGGGCCTGAAGGGCTTCGCAATGCGCAGATCGTGAAGGCGAGGGTGATCTGGAGCACGAAGCCGATGGCAGTGGTTCCGGTGCTGGCGGTGACGCGGCAGGGCGAAGAGAGTTTTGTATATGTGGTGCTGAAGCAAAATGGAATGGCCGTTGCGCACCGGACTTCTGTGGTGCTCGGCGACGCGGTGGGGAACAATTATTCCATTGTGTCGGGATTGAACGCGGGTGACAGCGTCATTATTTCAGGAATGCAGTTCCTGGCTGACCAAATGCCGGTGATGCCGCTGCCGCCGCAGGCTCCGCCCGCGAAGGGGCCTGCGGCAAGTGGACCGCAAAGCAAGCTAGAAGGTGCGCAGCCAGAAAATGGCGCGGCGCCGCGCGGCGAGACTCGCAACATGGCGCGCAATGTCGCCTACCATCCGCGTCACAGAAGACACAGAAGAGCCCGAGCAAGAAAGAATCAACACACACCGCCGGCGACGGTTTCCTAGGAAAGAGGGCTCACAAGTGTTTGTAGATTTCTTCATTCGCCGCCCGGTCTTTGCCACGGTTTGCGCCCTGCTGATTATTCTCGCGGGAGCCATCTGCATTCCCACGCTCCCTGTCGAGATGTATCCCAATCTGGCTCCGCCGGTGGTTTCGGTGACGGCCAGTTATGTGGGAGCGGATGCGCAGACGGTCGAGAAGGCCGTGACCATTCCGCTCGAAGAGGCGATCAACGGCGTAGAGGGCATGCGCTACATCAGCTCGTCGAGCACGAATAACGGCAGCTGCGAAATTGATATCACCTTCCAGACTGGATACAACCTGGATATCGCCGCCGTGGACGTGCAGAATCGCGTGGCCAGCGTGGAGGGCCGCCTGCCCGGTGAGGTCGTTTCGACGGGCCTCAACGTCTC
>Ga0210388_10000851_pt1 | contig 24173 bp, 23 predicted proteins | sample IncBWC19OmetaG_FD_155485 | JGI IMG/M metagenome (GOLD analysis project Ga0210388, IMG submission 155485) | Forest soil microbial communities from Barre Woods Harvard Forest LTER site, Petersham, Massachusetts, United States - Inc-BW-C-19-O ...
GAATGGACCGATCTCTTAGGGCTGATGCGTCTCGATCTCGATCGCGAGCTCGCCAAGGCCGTGCAATGCCATCAGGCGCGCCAGCGAGCTCGACCCGTAGGCGGGCACGCGATGTCGCGCGGCGATCGCCGGCGCGTCTACAGCATGGTCGAAGTGTGTGTGTCCGACGAGGACGCCGGCGACAGTTCCTGGCGCCCGTCCGTAGGTGTTGAGCATCACGGGGTCGGGGAGCGCTGTGCGTCGCAGCAGCAGAGAGCGCAACGGGACACGTGACAAGTACGGGTCGATATACAGCGACACGCCCTCGTAGGTGAGGCAGTAGCCCGAGACTCCCAGCCACGTGATCTCCAGGCCGGCGGGCAGCCCGACCGGCACGGACTCGAACGCCCGGAGCGTCTGAGAATCGTCGAGCGTCGACACGGTCACCTCCGAGGATATGGCAGAGGATCTCGGTGAGTGTCACGCCGTCGGTCTGCTGCGGCCCGACTGAAGACACGCGAGTGTGCGGTCAGCCGCGCGGTCCGGACTGGCGTCGCGTATCCGCACCACGCTGAACGGGGCGGTTTGTAGTGTTGAAGGCAAAGGATCCTCGAGCGCATGGAGACACGATGAGCAAGACACCAACCGCAAGCCAACAGATCACTGACGCGGTCACGTCGTGGCCGGGCATCGAGGCGGGGCCGGGCCGCCGCGGCGAGTTCGCGTTCAAGCTCGGCGGAAGAGAGATCGGCCACCTGCACGGCGACCACGCCGCTCATTTCTTCTTCTCCAAGGAGATCTGGGAGGAGCTAGCTGCGCAGGGACGGATCGCGCCGCACCCGGTCTTCCCCCACAAGCACGGCCCGGCCGCGCGCAGCATCGAGAGCGCAGACGATATCCGCGACGTGATCGAGCTGATGCGGCTCAACTACGACCGCATCACCGCTCGGGCAGGTTCACCCCCGAAGGCCGCGTGAGCAGCGGCACGATCGTCACGGGGGACGGCGGCTCCGTGCTCGTCTGATGTCCAGGGTGCTCGTCACGGGCTCAGCGGACGGGCTCGGCCGCGAGGCAGCGAAGCAACTCGTCCGCGGAGGCCACGAAGTGATCCTGCACGCCCGCGATGACGCGCGCGCACAGCAGGCGTTGGACGGCGTGCCGGGAGCGACGGCAGCGCTTCCTGGCGATCTCTCCTCGATCACGAGCACGCGAGCCCTGGCCGGACTGCTCAACGCCGCAGGCGTCTTCGACGCGATCATCCACAACGCCGGTATCGGCTACCGCGAGCGGGCGCGGCTCGAGACCGAGGACGGCCTCGAGCACGTCTTTCAGATCAATGTCCTTGCGCCCTACCTGCTGACTGCGCTCGTGAACCGCCCGGCGCGGCTCATCTACCTCAGCTCGGGTCTGCACAGGTCAGGTGACCCAGGCCTCGGGGATCTGCAGTGGGAGCACCGGCGCTGGGACGCCTACCAGGCGTACTGCGACTCCAAGCTCTTCGATGCCGTGCTCGCCGCGGCGGTTGCTCGCCGCTGGCCGGACGTCCTCAGCAGCTCCGTGGAGCCTGGCTGGGTGCGGACGAAGATGGGGGGACGCGAGGCGCCCGGTGAGATCGGCCCCGGAGCCGAGACGCAGGTCTGGCTCGCAACCAGTAGCGACCCACTCGCGCGCCAAAGCGGCCGCCACTTCTACCATCGAAGGCCACGCGAGACCCACCCCGCCGTCGCCGACCGCGTCATCCAGGACGGCCTGCTCGCCGCCTGTTATGAGCTCACTGGCGAGGTGATCGCCGACTCGTCGGGGACAGCGCCTGCGGGCTGAAGCCGTTGACGTCGCGCCTGGTGCGGCGAGGTGTTCGCGGTAGCCGATCCCGTATCGCTACTCAGGCGCTCAGTGCGGTGCGGGCGTCGCTCAGCGCTCGTGAGAGCGCCGTCGCATCGCCACGGTAAGCGGGTCCCGTGCCGTCCGTCAGCAGCTCGTTGAGCAGCGCCAAGCCTCGCGCATAGAGCGGCGTCTGGCTTGCGAGCAACGTCGCGAGCGCGTCCAGCTCAGACGCGTTTGCGAGCACGGCGGCGCGCGACCCGAGCGCCCACCAGCGACGCTGAGGGCCTTGGGCAGCGCGAACGAGACCGTGGAGCGAGTCTGCGAGCGACCCGCGCATTCGGGCTGAAGTGAGAAGGGCCGCCCGGGCGGCCAGCAAGGTCGAGCCAGCCGGGTCGTCGCCTGCGATCAGTGCGCCGTCGAGTCGCGGGGCCAGCGAGCGCGCAAGCAGGCGTGAAAGCGCGGCCGGCATCGGCCTTTGGATCGACCGAGTACGACTCTCAGCGGCGAGGCGTGGGGGGCCGAGGACATTGGGCTTCAGCGGTACACTCATGGGACACCTCCGTCATACGATGGCTGGTTTCCGTAACCGACTATAACAAAACACCGGTGTCAATGTCAGCTCCCTCAGAAATCCCCCACGACCTCGAGGCGGTGATCGACTTCATCAACACGTTGGATGTTGAGGAGCAAGTCGACTCGCTCACGTCACCCAGCGAGCTCTCGAGCTGGCTGCGCTCGCAGGACCTGCTGTCCGACGACGGCGCAGACGCCCAGAAATCCGACCTGAGGCCGGCGATCGAGCTACGCGAGGCGCTTCGCGCGCTCGCACTTGCCAACAACGGCAATCAGCAGTGCCCTGACGCGTGGGCGACGCTTGAGCGGACAGCGCGAGCCGGCAAACTGAGCGTGCACTTCGATCAAGGGGGAGATGTCGACGTGCGACCGGACACGGGTGGGATCACCGGCGCGCTGACCGCGCTCATCGCACGGGTCGCCGCAGCCGTCGCCGACGGCACTTGGCCGCGCGTGAAGGCCTGTCGCTCAGACACCTGCGAATGGGCGTTCTACGACCGCTCCCGTAACCATTCGGCGGTGTGGTGCGAGATGGCGGTATGCGGCAACCGTACGAAGGTGCGCGCGTACCGCGAGCGGACACGCTAGGAGCCTCGCGAGCTGGTCACAGGTCGAGCACGATGTCGCCGCGCGGTTGTGAGCAGCAGATGAGCACGCTTCCGTCGGCGGGCGGCTCCACTGGGTCGGGGCTGTAACCAACGCTCCCGGCAATGAGCGCGGTCTCACAGGTTTGGCAGACGCCGGTGCGGCACGACCAACGGACTGGAACGTCGCAAGCCTCGGCGAGTTCGAGCAGGCTGGCGCAGTCCTCCCTCCATGGGATTGCGAGGTCGCTGCGGGCGAATTCGATCGTCGGCCCGTTGCCCGCCTCGCCGACTGGCGGGTGGGGTGGCCGCATGGGCGTCGCTGCGATGCCCGGCGTCTCACTCGGTGCAGGCCCGAACGGCTCGGTGTGGAGGTGTGAGGCTTCGATCCCGAGGCTCGCCAGACCGGCGTTGATCTCGTCCATAAAAGGCGCGGGCCCGCACAGGTATGCCTGCGCATCGCTGGGCGGTTCGAGCTTGGCGATAACCGACCCGGTGAGACGGCCGGTGCCGTCGAAGTCCTGGCCCGTGACGTCATTCGGACCGGGACGACTGTAGTACACGTAGCTGTGCGTGTTCGGGAGCGAGGCCAGAAGCGCTTGAGCCTCGGCTGCAAACGAATGCTCGCGGCCGTTGCGTGCGCCGTGAAGCCACCAGATGTCTCGATCGGAGTGCTCCTCAGCGAGCGCCTGGAGCATGGCGAGAACGGGGGTGGCACCGATCCCGGCGCTGACAAGCAGCACCGGCGCTTGCGTCCGGTCGAGGATAAACGTGCCACGCGGTGCTGCGATGTCGAGCTGGTCGCCGACGGACAGGCGAGTGCACAGGTAGCCGCTGGCGGAGCCGCCGCGTTCGCGCTTGACGCTGACCCGATAGTAGTCCGCGGCGGGAGGTCCGGAGAGGGAGTAGTTGCGCAACAGCGCCCGCTTGCGCATGTCTGGGTGGACTCGCAGCGTGAGGTACTGACCCGGGCGGGCGGCCGGTAGTGGAGCGCCCTTGGGATCCTCGAAACGTATCGAGACCACCGAGTCGCTCTCGTGCGTTATCGCCGTTACGGTCAGCGGCCGAAAGCCGGGCCACGCGGGCGGAGGGCTGGTTGCCGCGAGCCCGTCGTTGCCGGTTCCGGGTTCCTGATCGAGCAGGGCTCTGAACGAGGCCTGCCAGCCCGGACTGAGGGCGGGAATCCGCAGCGCGCGGAGCAAGTCTTGGCGCTCGTGGCCGGGGAGGTATAGCAGCGCGTCGGCTTCGGCGACCGGCATCTGCTCGGGTCCCGACGCGAGCTTGACGATTTCCTCTCCCGCCTGCACCTCGCCCTCTTCGAGCACACGGAAGTAGAAGCCCGGCCGGCGATGGGAGACGAGCAGAGCGGGGATCCGCGGGTCGTTCATACGGATACCGACGCGGTAGCAGGTCACGCGCGGTTGGGTTACCTCGAAGATCGCAGTGCCGATCCTGTAGCGGTCACCGATGCACACCTCGTCGTCAGCGAGTCCTTCCACGGTGAAGTTCTCGCCGAACTGTCCACACACAAAGTCGCTTCGTCCCAGCTCGCGCTCCCAGAATCTATAGGAGCCGATCTGGTAAACGAACACCGCACGCTGCTCACCGCCATGCCCCGCCAGATCGCCCTGACCGTCACCCTCGACGTTGAGCTTGCCGACTCGGCGGCGACCGGTGACGGGATCCTTGAACACGCCGGTGAAGACGGTTCTCCCTTGCCACGACACGTCTTTCGGCATGCCGACATTGACCGACAGCAGCCTCCCGACGGTCTCACCGGCAGGCCGCGCGGACTCGACGCGCTGAGACTGCGAGCCCGTACTCACATCACTACCGTAGCGCCGAACGCGACGACCCCTCGAGTCACATCCACTGCTTCGCCAACCTGCTCCCCGGCTCCCGGGCGCCTAGCATTCGTTGGGCCCATCCCGGCGCGCGAGCAATAGGCGGACGCAGCTGCCGGGTCACGGGGCCGCCAACCGCTCGAGTGCTGTTTACTGTGTAGTAGATGCGGACGTACATTGGGGATGTGCGGGATCGGATGGTGTCGCGGCGCGGGGGACGCGCTAGCCGCTTCATCGCAGCGTCCGCGCGCCGACGTCGTACGGGTGTCGGCGCCGTCGTAACGCTTGCGGCAGCCGCCGTCTGGCTGGTCGCCGCTGCGGCTGCGTCCGCCTTCAGCGCGCACGGGAGCGTGGAACAGGTGTACGTCACCGGCTTGGCGCCGAGCGCTCAGATGTCGCTGCTGCGCTCGAATGGGCAAACGGTGTCCACGCAGACCGCGGACTCGCTTGGCGGGTTGCTGTTCCGGGACGTGGTGCCCGGAAGGCGCTACCGCGTCCGGTTGAGCTCGACCAGCGAAGAATCGGGGCCGATCACCGTTCACACGCAAGCTGCGGCGCCGTGGGATCCCGGCCTCTACAGGCAGTCGATCCCCGACAGCGGCTACACGTACCTGACGACGCGCGACGGTACCCAGCTGGCGATCGACGTCCATCCACCTGGCATCCCGGCGGGCGTGTTTGGCTCGCGCTCAGCCTTCCAGCTCCCGGCCTCGCAAACGGCGAGCCCCACGGCGCCTTACCCGACGCTGATCGAATATTCGGGGTACGGTTACGCCAACCCCGCGGGCCCGGAAAGCGGGATCGCCGAACTGGCGAACCTGATGGGCTTCGCGGTGGTCGACGTGAACATGCGGGGCACCGGCTGCTCGGGCGGCGCATTCGATTTCTTCGAACCGCTGGAGAACCTCGACGCCTACGACGTGATCGAGACGATCGCCCATCAGCCGTGGGTACTCCACCACAAGGTCGGAATGCTGGGCATCTCCTACGGCGGGATCAGTCAGCTTTTCGCCGCTCAGCTCGAGCCCCCGGCTCTCGCGGCGATCGCGCCGCTGTCGGTACTCGACGCAACAGCCACGACGCTTTATCCCGGTGGCATCCTCAACACCGGTTTCGCGGTGCCGTGGGCCGAAGAACGACAGCACGACGCCGAACCGGCCGGTCCCGCAAGCGGCGAGCACTGGGCCTACGAACAGATACAGGCAGGTGATCAGACTTGCGCGGGCAACCAGGACCTGCACGGGCAGGCGACGAACCTGCTGGCAGAAATCAAGGAAAACGCGACCTACAGCCCGTCCGTGGCCGACCCGCTGGACCCGGTGACGTTCGTTCACAAGATCGACGTGCCGACGTTCATGGCGTGCCAGTGGGAGGACGAGCAGACCGGCGGGCACTGCGCCGATTTGGCGCAGCACTTCACCGGCACCGAACGAAAGTGGTTCACGTTCACCAACGGCGCCCACGTCGATTCGGTCGATCCATATACCCTCGACCGGCTGTACGACTTCCTGGAGCTGTTCGTCGCGCACCGAGCGCCGATCTACGACCGGGCGATCGTCCATCTCGCAGCTCCGATCATCTACAGGATGGCGCTGGGAGTCCCTGCGGGGGACAACGTCACGCTGCCGGCGGACCCGGTCCAGCAACCGCTGTCATACGCAAAGGCGCTGTCGGCCTTCATGGCGCTCCCAGAGGTTCGGGTGCTGTTCGACAACGGCGCGGGGACCTCGCCGACCGGCGGGGCGACGCCCGGGAACCCCTATCCCGCGTTCGAACAATCGTTCTCAGCGTTCCCGATCCCGGGGACGACAGCTCGCTCGTGGTACCTCGGGGCGAAAGGCACACTCAGCGAACAGCCGGCAGCGGCCCACGGGGTCGATTCCTACACCTCGGATGCGAGCGCCACCCCGCTGACGGACTATTCGACCAACACCGGTTCAGGCGGGCTTTGGGGCGACGCGTCCCAGTGGGAATGGAAATGGGCGCAGCCTGCGACAGGCTCCGCCGCGTCCTATGTGTCGGCGCCGCTCAGCAGCGACACAACGGCAATCGGTGCGGGCGCCGTCAACCTCTGGGTGCAGTCATCGACTCCAAACGTCGATCTCCAGGCGACGGTCAGCGAGGTGCGCCCCGACGGCAACGAGACCTTTGTCCAAAACGGCTGGATCCGCGCCAGTGAGCGCAAGCTCGCCACCACCTCGGCAAACATGTTCGACCAGACCCCCACGTCGCTCCAGCCGATTCCGACCTTCCTCGCGTCTGATTTGCAGGCGATGCCGGCTGACGAATTCGTCCCGGTCACGATCCCTCTGTATTTCGAGGGGCACGTCTACCGAGCAGGCTCGCGCATCCGGGTCACGATCTCTGCACCCAACGGCACCCAGCCCGTGTGGTCGTTCAGCCAGACGCAGCCAGAAGGCACCACGGCCAACGTGTCGATCGCGTTCGGGCCCGGCATGCCCGCCAATCTCACCCTTCCGATCGTGCCCGGTGTCAACGTTCCTACCGGATTGCCGCCCTGCCCGGCGCTGCGCAACGAGCCCTGCCGGCCCTATCAGGCACTCGTGAACGACGGTTCCTGACGGCGAGTCGCGCCGCCGAGCGCGAGCGGCATCGCCTCAGGCGGCGCGCGCTGAGCTCGCCGCGAAGGCTGAAGCCGCCACCGACAGGTAGGCGCCGGACGGGTTCCCGCAGCGTCCGCCCGCAACGCGCTCCCCGCCGGATCGCCGGCGGCAGGCTTCGTATCGTGGGATGCGATGCAGCCGAAGAGAAAATCCGAGGAGGGAAGGTGAGCGCCACGTTCAATCTGGTCGCCGACCCGGCCGACGCACGCCCGCAGGCGGGGCCTGAGCCGGATGCAGATTCCGGACGTTCGCGCGAAGCGGCGGCGCTAGACGCGTATTCACGGACCGTCGTCGACGTCGTCGAGCGGCTCGGACCGAGCGTCGCGAATCTGCGCGTGCTCCGCGCCACCTCTCGCGGACGGGTCCCTGCGGGCGCGGGCAGCGCGGTCGTGCTTACGCCGGATGGCTTCCTACTGACGTCTGCTCACGTGGTGGCTGGGCGCGACCGGCTCGGACGGGCGACCTTCGTGGACGGGCGTGAGATCGGCTTCCGTGTCACCGGCGCCGACCCGCTGTCGGACCTCGCGGTGCTCCGCAGCGACGCCGACGACCTGATCCCAGCGCCGCTGGGCGAGGCCGCGCACCTGCGGGTGGGGCAACTCGTCGTTGCGATCGGGAACCCTCACGGCTTTGCCGGCTCGGTGACAGCCGGCGTCGTTTCGGCGCTCGGGCGCTCGCTACCGGCCCAGTCGGGGAGCACAGTGCGGATGATCGACAACGTGATCCAGACGGACGCCGCTCTGAATCCGGGCAACTCTGGTGGCGCACTGGTCGACTCACGCGGGGAGCTCGTGGGGATCAACACCGCGGTGGCGGGCGTCGGGCTCGGGCTCGCGGTGCCGATCAACGAGGCGACACGCAAGGTGATCAGCGACCTGATGAACCACGGCCGCGTGCGGCGTGCGTACCTGGGTATCGCCGGTGGACCGCGCCCGCTGCCGGCGCGGGCGCGGCGCGAGCGGGCTCAGGCAACAGGCGTGGAGATACTCGAGGTAATGGCCGACAGCCCGGCGGAGGCGGCCGGCCTGCGTCCCGAGGATCTGATCGTCGAGCTCGGCGGAGAGCGCGTCGAAGGCGTCGAAGACATCCAGCGGCTGATGGTCGCGGACCTGATCGGCTCAGACGTGGACATCCTCGTGCTCCGCGCCGGCTCGCCGCGGAGGCTGCCACTCAGGGCCCGGGAGCTGAGCTCATAGCCTCCGCTGGGCGTGCGCGCCGTCTTTGAGTCATCACCGGCGGCCGGTCATAGTGACAACAGCCCGGTGTCAAGACTGATAGGACGTCGGCACGGACTCGGGGGAGCGCTTGTCCCATCCGTGAAACGGCGCGTAGTCGTCTGCATCCCACTTTGCGCGTAGCCCGGGCTTGCTCAGATCCCAGTCGGGGCGGATCTCGCTGGTCACGGTCCGGAGGTCGTGCCAGAGATCCACGAAGGAGGGACGTCCCCAGAACCAGTAGCCGTTGTAGATGCTGTAGATCACCAGCCCCGGCTTGAGCACGAGCGTGTGGGGGACCATCGGGTCGTGCTCGGGGTCGGTGTACTCCTGGATCTTGAGGTCCTTCTGGACGGTCCGCTCCGGGTCGGAGAGGAAGGGCCACTGGGCGCCGACCGACGCGCGGAACTCCTGGCTTGCGTGATGGGTGTCGGTCGAGATCGTGGCGATTTTCGTGTACGCCACCGCGACCTTGGGGTAGTTGGCAGCGAGCTCGAGGTGCTGCTGGTGCTCCTTGGGGCAGTAGTTCCCGCGCGCGAGCGTGAGGATCAGGGGATCGTCGCCCTGAATCTCGCTGAGCTTTCGCGTGACGTCCTCGTGGTCGGGCAACTCGTAGTCGGGGAAGCTGCCGCCGGGGGCGATGTCGCTGCGCATGATCTGCTCCTGTCGCTGGTTGAGGAGTGACGCGATGGCCGCCGTCCGTCCACTCGCGCCCGGCGGTCACGGGTCCGGATCCCGGTCCGTCGGACGGGTGTGGCCCAGTCTTGACCCGGGACGCCATCGGAGCCATCCGGGTCTACATTGAGCCTAGTCAATCGGCGCCGCGCGCGCCAGAAAGGGGCGATCGCAATGAGCATCCACACGCCGGTGTGCGAGTTGCTGGGGATTGACCACCCGATCGTTTCTGCGCCGGTGTCCGCAGATCCACGCCTGCCCGCCGCGGTCTCGAATGCCGGCGCTCTGGGCAGCGTGGCGTTGTGGTGGGCCGATGACGCTGGCGATTGGGTCCGTGAAACGGCAGCGCTGACCGATCGTCCGTTTAGCGGCAACTTCGCTCTGACCTCGGACCAGCACCGTCGACTCGACCAGGCCCTTTCTGCTGGCCTGCGGGTCGTGTCGTTCATATGGGGCGATCCCGAAAGCTATGTCGACCCGGTACACGACGCCGGAGGCCTTGTGATGCACACGGTCGGGAGTGCGGAGGAAGCGCGGCGCGCGGTCGGATGTGGAGTGGACATCGTCGTTGCGCAGGGCTGGGAGGCCGGCGGGCACGTATGGGGTGGTGTGGCAACGCTGCCATTGGTACCGGCGGTAGTCGACGCGGTGGCACCGGTCCCGGTCATTGCGGCCGGTGGGATCGGGGATGCTCGGGGAGTCGTGGCCGTGCTCGCGCTCGGCGCGCAGGCCGCCTGGCTCGGCACCCGATTTCTGCTGGCCGACGAGATGCCGATCCACGGGGAGTATCGGCGCCGCCTGATAGCCGCGACCGAGACCGATGCAGAGTGGTATCCCGACCTTTACGACGTGGGCTGGCCGGACTCCCCCCACCGTGCCATCCACAACTCAACGGCCGAGATGTGGGAGGCCGCGGGCCGCCCGCCGCTGGGTAGTCGGCCGGCAGAAGGGGTGATAGCGCACTTCGCTTCGGGTGAACCAATCGTTCGATATTCCCCCGCGCCCCCGCTCGTTGGGACAACCGGCGAGATCGAGGCGATGTCGCTGTGGGCGGGACAGAGCGTTGCGCTTGCGAATCGGCCGCAGCCCGCCGCGGAGATCGTGGCGGAACTCGTCTCGCGCTTGTAGCCACCAACCGAGTCGCGCGCATGTCGGCCGGCTTCACGCCGCCGCATGCACAGTTCAAGCCGTTGTTTCCTCGCGCCACTCGTCGCTGGGGATCGGGAAGCCTGTCAATGCGGTTGCCAAGCGGCCCAAGCAGCTGGTGCAGTCCCGCAAAGGCGAGCTCGGACTCGGACTCGACGCCCACGGTCGCGAGCGTGCGAACACCCAAGGAGCTCGCGTGACCGCGCGCGCTCCAGCAGCGCCGACTTTCCGATCCCAGGCTCCCCGCCGATCACCAGCGCACCGCCGCGGTCGCGCACGCGGTCCAGAAGCGCGTCGAGGAGCGCAACCTCGGCGTTGCGCCCGATCAGCTCGCTGGCCACCTCCGGCGGGCTCGAGACGGTCATTTGCGGAGGATAGGCGCAAGCAGTCATATGACTGAAGCGACGGGCGCCGCGCGGAGCTAGGTTGCGCGCGTGGCAACGAGCCATGAGACCTACACAGCGAGACGGCTGACCGTCGAGGTCCCGGGCGTTCGCGAGTTCCAGCAGCTCTACGAGCAGGCGGTGCCCGCCGATCCCGTCGAGGAAGTCGTCGCGCTCGTGCAACGCCGAGCGAGCTGGGCCGAGGTCATAGATGCACATGCCGAGTGGGCCACGCACGGGTTTCTCATCTACTGGCGCAACGACGTACATGGAGTGATGCAGCTCGCGGGTGACGAAAACGACTGTATCGCCTACCTGATGGGCAACAGAAAGCTGGCGGCGCTCTTGGAGGCGCTCCGCGTCGAGGTGCCGATGGCGTTGCTGTCCTCGACTGCGGCCTAATCACCCTTCGAGAAACAGTCGCATGACTCAAGAGAACGCGGGCGCCACGAGTCGGGCTCCTGCTCGATTCCACAGGTGCCGCAGGTACTACCGAAAGGATCAGCATGTCTGCGCAGAGCAAGCCAAGCGTCGTCTTCGCCCACGGCCTATGGGCCGATGGGTCGTGCTACAGCAAGGTGATACCGACGCTGCAGGCTGAGGGTCACGAAGTCGTGTCCACTCAGAACAGCCTCGACACGCTCGACGGCGACGTCGCCGCGGTCAAACGCGCGCTGGGGCGGGTCAGCAGCCCGGCGATCCTCGTCGGTCACTCATACGGCGGGACCGTCATCACAGCCGCAGGAGCCGACGAGCGCGTTGCCGGCCTCGTCTACATCTCCGCGCTCGCTCCGGACGATGACGAGACCTCACAGAGCCTGCAAGAAAAGTTCCCGACCACCGACGTGTTTGCGCACATCGAGGTTGCAGATGGTCGCATCTGGCTGCTCCCGGACGGCATCGACTGCTTCGCTGGAGACCTGTCCGCGGAGGAGCAGCAGCTCGTCTGGTCGACCCAAGGTGTGCCGGCCGTCGACCTGTTCAACGAAAAGGCTGCGGGCACCGCCTGGAGGTCGAAGCCGAGCTGGTACATCGTCGCCAACAATGACCGAACCGTCAATCCCGACCTCGAGCGTTTCGTGGCGAACCGTATGGGCGCCACCGCCTACGACGTCGACAGCAGCCATGTCCCGATGCTCTCCCACCCAGCGTTCGTACTCGACGTGATTCGCGAAGCAGCCAGCGCTGTCCAGGAATCGGCAGCCGTCGCCTAGCGCAGGCTCACGAAACGCGCGGCTGCTCCAGGACGAAGGTCTGATCCAGATCGAGCACGCAGAGCACGGCAACGGACGGATGCTGACCCTCACCGACGCGGGCGCCGAGAAGCTCGCCGAGCTGCGACCCGCGTGGCGCACCGCACAGCATCAGGCACGGGAGCTGCTCGGAGATGACGCGGCCAGCTCGATCAAACAACGGGTCGATCAGATGCTCGCCGGGCAGCTCACAATCGGGTAGCGAGTGGCGACGCGAGCGCGATTCAGGCACTCATCGCGCCTTCACCTCTGTGGTGCGGAGCAGGGTCAGCGCCGTCAGCGGGAAGAGCAGCACGGATAGGAGTCCGGCTGCGACGAGCGCGGCGTCGACGGCGGGACGCAGAAGATGCAGCTGTACACCGATTTGGCCGGCGACGACCAGGAAGCTCAGCGAGGTCGCCTGCAGCAGCGCCGCAGCGAGCGTCTGGCGGCGGGTGACGAGCGATCTGTAGAGGAGCGTGGGGAGTCCGCGTGCAACGAGCAGGGCTGCGAGGAAGATCGGTACGCGCGCGAGGTTCGTGGCGCTCGCGAAGAGGGCGTTCAGCTGGAACTGCACGCCCGTCGCGACGAAGAAGACCGGGACGAACACGCCGTAGCCCACCGCTTCGAGCTTCTGGCGGAACTGCGGGTGGGTGGTGCTCTGGTCGCGGTCGACGAGCTTGACGATCGCACCGGCGAGGAAGGCGCCGAGGATCGCCTCCAGGCCGAGCTGCTCGGCGAGCACGACGAAGATCGTCAGCAACAGGAACGACGCGCGGATGCGGATCTCCGCGGTGGTGTCCTGCAAACGCAGGAGCGTCGCGGAGATGCGCATCGACTGCTCGGCGCCGAGGACGGCGACTCCGACGGCGAGCACGAACAGCCCGAAGAGACCGAGCAGCACCAGCTTCGCGCCGATGCTCGTGGTCTGTCCCGAGAAGAACAGCGACAGCAAGATGATGGGGGAGAGCTCGGCGATCGAGGCGCCCGTGACGACGAGCTGCCCCAACGGCGTCTCGACCTGAGCCGCGTCCTTGAGGACCGGTATCACGATCCCTGCCGAGGTGGCGGACAGGGCGATGCCGATAAGAACCGGCGACTTGACCAGTCCGCTCGCGTGCAGGCCGAGGCCGATCAGCAGCGCGAGTCCGAACGAGATCGCGTACCCCGATGCGGTGAGGCGCAGCAGGCGACCGCGAAAGCGCTCGTACTCGACCTCGAGGCCCGCGAGCAGGAGCAGAAACGCGAGCCCGAGGAGGCTCATCACCCGGATCGGCGTGTCGATCGAAACCCAACCCAGCGCCTGAGGACCGATCACGATCCCGAGCACGATCTCGAGCACGATCGCCGGCAACCGGATGCTCGGGAACAGCCCAAGCGCCAGCGGAGCCGCCAGCGCCACCGCCGCGACGATCGCCAATCCACCAAACGCGATCGTAGGCATCGTGCCACCCTGCTCGAGCAGCGCGGTGGTCGCATCTGGGGATGCCCTGGCCACGGCCCCGGGGAGAACCGCGGTGGCCGTTTCTCTATACGCTTGGGGGTCGATGCCGGCCATGCGCGTGCCTACGCTCCGGGGCCGAACGGGCGAGCGCGAAACACTGGATCGGCTGCTCGCGAGCGTCCGCCAGGGCCGCAGCGAGGTCATCGTCATACGCGGCGAGGCTGGAGTCGGCAAGACAGCATTGATGGCGTACGTCGTGGGGCAGGCCGGTGGCTTCCAGCTCGCGCAGATCGACGGTGTCGAGTCGGAGATGGAGCTGCCGTTCGCTGGGCTCCACCAGCTGTGTGTCCCGATGCTGGAGCGACTCGATCGTCTTCCCGAGCCTCAGCAGGCGGCTCTGCGAGTCGCTTTCGGCGTTCGCGCAGGTGATCCCCCTGACCGTTTCCTGGTCGCGCTCGCGACGCTGAGCCTGATGGCCGACGCGGCGGACGAGCGCCCGCTGCTGTGTCTGGTGGACGACGTGCAATGGCTCGACGGTGCGTCGCGGCAGGTGCTCGGCTTTGTCGCTCGCAGGCTCCTGGCCGAGCGGGTGGGGATGGCCTTCGCGATCCGCGAGCCTGCCGACGAGCCTGATCTCGTTGGGCTATCCGAGATGAGGCTGGAAGGACTCGCCGAGGACGACGCGCGCGCCCTGCTCGAGACCTCGTACCACGGTCGACTCGACGAGCGCGTCCGTGACCGCATCGTGGCTGAGACGCGCGGCAATCCGCTTGCACTGTTGGAGCTTCCAGGCGGCCTGGGCGCGCGGCTCGCGGGCGGCTTCGCGCTCCCGGACGCGACGGATGTCCCGGCACAGATCGAGGACTACTACGGACGCTGCATCACAGCGCTCCCGCAGGCAACGCAACAGCTGCTGTTGCTTGCGGCGGCTGACGCTGTCGGGGAAGCCACACTGCTCTGGCGCGCCGCGCAGGTGCTCGGGGTCGGCAGGGACGCGGCCGAGCCGGCCGAAGCCGCGGGCGTGCTTGAGATCGCAACGCGCGTGCGCTTCCGACATCCGCTGGTGCGATCTGCGGTGTATCGCGCCGCGTCGCTCGATGAGAGACGCATCGCACACGGAGCGCTTGCAGCCGCCACAGATCCCGAGCGGGACCCGGACCGCCGTGCCTGGCATCGAGCGCACGCTGCAACACCCCCGGACGAGGGCGTCGCGCAGGAGCTGCTCGATTCGGCCAGCAGGGCCGAAGGTCGCGGCGGAATCGCTGCGGCCGCCGCCTTTCTGGACCGAGCGGTCACGTTCACCGAGGACCCCGGCGAGCGCGCTTCGCGAGCCCTGGCTGCCGCGCAAGCCAAGTTCGATGCGGCCGACTTCGTCGCTGCAGAATCGCTCCTGGCGACGGCGGACGCCGGGCCGCTCGACGAGCTTGGTCAGGCGTTGCTTCAGCGCACCAGGGCGCAGATCGCCTTCGACCTCAGACGGGGAAGTGACGCCCCGCCGCTGCTCCTGAGAGCCGCGAGGCGACTCGAGCCGCTCGATGCCGAGCTGGCACGAGAGACGCATCTGCAGGCAATCATCGCGGCGATCTACGCGGGCGAGCTCGCGAGGCCGGACGACACGCTCGAGGTTGCACACGCGGCACGGAGCGCGCCGTTCGACGCCGAGCCGCTCCCCGCGCGTCAGCGACTGCTGCAGGGGCTCGCGATCCGGCTGACGGATGGGTACGTTGCTGCCGCGCCGACGTTGACCTCTGGTCTGCGCAGCTACCTCGCCGAGGACCGACGCCTTGACTGGCTCTGTGTGGCGTTCAGCCTGGCGGCGATGGATCTGTTGGACGAGCAGGCGTGGTTTGAGCTCGCCTCGAGCCAGGTTCGGCTCGCGCGCTCGACGGGAACCCTGATCCTGCTTCCCTGGGCGCTCGAGTACCTCGCCGGTTTCCACGTTCACGCGGGCGCCCTGTCCCTCGCATCGAATCTACTGACCGAGGCTGAAGGTCTCGACTTTGGCGTCCGTGCCGCAACGCTGCCCTACATACCACTTCGTCTCGCGGCTTGGAGAGGCCAGGAGCCAACTGCTCTTGCGTTGTCGGCCACAATGCTGCCGGAGGCACGGGCCCGCGGTGAGGGCGTCGCGATCACCGCGGTCGAGTACGCGAAGGCGGTCCTTTACAACGGCCTCGGGCTCTACGAGCAGGCCCTGGAGGCGGCACAGAAGGCGGCAGAACCCGACGAAATCGCGACGTCGTCGTGGGCCCTTTATGAGGTGGTCGAGGCGGCGGCGCGCAGCGGCCGGCTCGACACGGCACGCAGCGCGGCCGATCGCCTCTCCGAACGCACGGCCGCGAGCGCAACGGCGTGGGCGATCGGGACCGGCGCACGGTCACGCGCGCTGGTAGCGAGCGGCGACAGCGCCGAGGAGCTTCACCGCGAGGCGATCGAGTCGCTCGGGCAGACACGCATGGTCGCGCACCTTGCTCGGGCCCGACTGAGCTACGGCGAGTGGTTGCGACGTGAGAAGCGCAGAGCCGACGCGCGCGAGCAGCTCCGCCAGGCGTACGACGTATTCACCTCGATGGGCGCGGAGGGGTTCGCCGACCGCGCGCGACGCGAGCTCCTGGCGACGGGCGAGCGGGTCCGTAAGCGCCGCGATGACACTCGCGATGATCTCACCTCCCAGGAGGAACGCATTGCAAAGCTCGCGCTCGACGGGCGCACGAATCCGCAGATCGGAGAACAGCTCTACCTGAGCCCCCGTACGGTGGAGTGGCATCTACACAAGGTGTTCATGAAGCTCGGGATCGACTCGCGCAGGGGTCTGCGCGGCGCCCTGGCGGGGCGAGACGCGCATAGCGGCTCGGCATAGACTGCCGGCGGCGATCGATTGGTCACTGATCGCTGGTAACACGCCTCGAGTCACGATGCACCGCTTCTTGGTGACTTGCGCGGCGCGGCCCTCAGGCGCGGATCCAGGTCGACGTCTTGAAAGAACCTCGAGCGGTCGCCGGCCTCCCAGGCCGCGCGGAGGCCGGATGCGCCGAGATCCCAGTCGGGGCGGACCTCGCGTGTCGCCTCGCGCAGGTCGCGCCAAAGCTCGGCCGTCGAAGGCCTTCCCCAGAACCAGTATCCGTTGTAGACGCTGTGGATGACGAGCCTTGGCTTCAGCACCAGCGTGTGCGGGACCATCGGATCGTGGTAGGGATCCGTGTACTCCTGTATGTCGAGCTCCTTCTGCACCCTGCGCCCGGCGTCGGAGAGGAATATCCACTGCGCACCAACGGAGGCGCGGAACTCCCGCGTCCTCAGGATGTCATCGGTCGAGATCGTGACGATCCGCGTGTAGGCGACGGCGATCTTGGAGTAAAGCGCCGCAAGCTGCAAGTGCTGCTGATGATCCTTCGGGCAGTAGTGCCCGCGCGCAAGCACGACGATCATTGGGTCGCGAGCCTGCAGCTCGCTGAGCCTACGCGGCGTAGCCGTGTGATCGACCAACTCGAAATCGGGGAAGATCCCACCCGGTGCTATGTCAGCTCGCATCGCTGTTTCGTCGCTCCCGCCGCATTTGCTTTCATCTGGCCGGCTCTCCGGGCGTTTCCACTCGCGGTGACCAGCGTTCCTCGATGTGACCGAACCGCCAGACCAACAGCGCGATCGCCCAGGTCGCGAGGAACAGCCCGGCGATCACGAACCCGAGGATGTTGATGTCGATGTTCTCGAACCAGTCCCAGAAGGAGCCGGACAGGTTGAGCTCCGAGGCGAAGAGGCCTCCCAGCTCGATTGTGCCGATCACGAGCGCGACGGCCACCGAGAGGCCGGTGATTGTGATGTTGTAGAACACCTTGCGGATTGGCTTGCTCAACGCCCACCCGTAGGCGAAGTTCATAAACGACCCGTCAATTGAGTCCATCAGCGACATACCCGCTGCGAACAGGACCGGTAGGCAAAGAATCGCGTACCACGGCAAGCCGGCTGCCCCGGCGCTGCCGGCGATGACCAGAAGCGCTACCTCGGTAGCGGTGTCAAACCCCAGGCCGAACAGCAATCCGATCGGATACATGTGGTGGGGCTTTGTCACCGTTTTGGTGAGACGGCCGAAGAAGCGGTTCATGAACCCGCGCCTGTCGAGCTGACGCTCGAGCTCGACTTCGTCATAGCGTCCAAGCTTCATTTCGCGAAACACCTTGATGATTCCAAGTAGAGTCACGATGTTGATCGCGGCGATGATGTAGAGAAATCCGCCTGAGACGCCGGTCCCGATGTAGCTGGTGGTCTGGTGCAGGGCTGAGTTATCGTTCTTGACGGGCCCGTCGAGTGAGCGCACGCCGATCCCGATCAGCAGTGTGAGCGCGAACACGACCGTCGAATGCCCCAGGGAGAACCAGAACCCGACACTCTGAGGGCGCTCACCCTCGGCCATGAGCTTGCGTGTGGTGTTGTCGATCGCGGCGATGTGATCGGCGTCAAATGCGTGGCGCAGGCCCAGTGTGTAGGCGGTGACCCCGAGGCCGACCGTGATCGCGCCCGCCTTGCCGAGCTGTTGATGGCTCGGCGCGACGAGCGCGACCACGGCGAGGATGCCGACCACGTGCAATCCCGCCACGACGACGACCATCATCATCAGGCTGCGCCTCTGCCGTGGGCTGAGAGACAGCCAGAGACGGCCCACGCGGGGCAACATCGTGCGCTTGGTGGCGACGGTTGTCATCTGCTGCCGGGGCTCTCGTGAGTAATCGCTAGGGGTTCGCGCTAGGGGTTCGGCACGCCGAGGTAGGGGAACCGGGCCTGGAGATCGTCATGCGGCTTCAGGCCGCTCGGGGGGACCTTGCCGTTCGTCAGCCACGCAAAGCGAATGCTGTAGACGTCGTCGGTGAGGATGCGGCCGTTGGGGTAGGTGGCAGGCTTGGTGCGGTCGTAGTGCAGGATGTCGGGCAGCACCTGCATCGCTGCCGCCCTGGCATCCTCAGGCGAGTAGCCGCTACCTTCGAGGATCTTCGACCACGGTCCCAGGTAGTTGGCGACGTCGTCGGCTGGCTGGCGGGAGTTGAACAGGTCCTTCTCGCCATCGGGATTGATGAAGGGGTTGATGGTGGGGTTTCCGCCGCGGTCCATCTGCACGAGCTGGCCGTCGCGGCGCAGGCTGATCGAGGCCCACACTCCGATCGCCGGGTCGGCGCTGAGCATCTCGCTGGGGACCTCGAGCGCGATGGAGTCGACATTGTTCTCCGCGAAGTCGTCGTGCCCGGTCCATACGAAGCCATGCAGTGCACCCTCGACATCGGCGAAGAACGGGTCGCTGCGCAGCCCGGCAAACAGCCGGAACGGGCCGACCTCGATGGGCCGGGCCTGGCCGTCGAAGCTGACCGGGAGCGATGTGGTGAGTCGTTCGCCGACTGGCCCGGGCTGCCTGGCGTCACTGCCGGTGGCGCACCAGACCGTCGCGGTCTGCACGCCGTTTTGGTACTCAGAGAAGGTGAAGGTGAACGCGATGTCGGCTTGCTGGTCCCCGTTGGTGTCGATGTTGATCCGGTGTACCGCGTCGGGGTGGAACTCCGGGCCGGTCGTCGGCGCGGGTATCGGCGGCGGCGCGCTCGTCGGGTTCGAGTCGATGATCAGTACGGTCTTGTCAGGGTTCTCCGACGATTGGAACACGAACAAGTCGGTGAAGTCCAGGCGCCTGTCGTCGCCGGGAAATTTGAGCTTGTCAGCGCTGAAGTGGTTGGACATGGGTCCTCCTTGGGGCGTTTTGTTGGCGTCACCTACCGAACAGCACCGTCGCGGGTTCGGCTGTGGATCGCACCGGGGAAGTCCCTGGTCGGCCTCCCGTGCTTCGGTGTCGAGGCACCGATCGCCGTCCGGGACGCCGGCTTAGGACCGGGTCGCGACACTGGATCGGCTCGTCGACGAGCGGACGGCCGGGCTGGGGCCACGAAACGAGAACACCCCGCGTGCGCCGAACCCGGAGCCCGCGCGCGCATGCTCGCCTGACCGGGCATTGCGACCGGGGGGTACCCCGGTGCGACCCGGCGATAGCCGGCGCAGGCTGGTGCTCGTCACCAAACCACCGGTCCGCCACCGGAGTGGACCGTCATAAGGAGTCGTCATGCCGTTCGTCAACGTCGGAACTGAGAACAACGAGGACATCAAGATCCACTACAACGACCACGGGACGGGCAAGCCGATCGTGCTGATCCACGGGTACCCGCTGGACGGGAACTCCTGGGAGCGCCAGGAACGAGTGCTGCTCGCGCACGGCTATCGCTGCATCACCTATGACCGCCGCGGCTTCGGGCGCTCCAGTCAACCGAGCACTGGATTCGACTACGACACCTTCGCGACCGACCTCAAGTCACTGCTCGACCACCTGGCGCTGGAGCAGGACGTCGTGCTCGCCGGCTTCTCGATGGGCACCGGCGAGGTGGTTCGCTACCTCGGCACGTACGGATCGTCGGGAATCAGCAAGGCGGTTCTGGTCGGCGCGATCCCACCGTTCCTGCTGCAGGCCCCAGACAACCCTCGCGGTCTCCCGAGCACGGTCTTCGATGACATCAAGTCCGCAATCGTTGCCGACCGGTACGCGTTCCTCGACGGCTTTCTCGGCAACCTCTACAACGCAGACGTGCTCGCGCCCCAGCGCATCAGCGACGCTGCGCTGCGGGCGAGCTTCCAGGTGGCCGCCGGCTCCTCGCCGTATGCGACGTACGCGTGCATCGACACCTGGGTCAGCGACTTCCGCGGCGATCTGCCGAAGATCGATATCCCGGTGTTGGCTGCGCACGGTACCGCGGACCGAATCCTGCCCTTCGACATCACCGCGGCGCGGCTGCGGGACGAGGGCCTGATCGCCGACCTCACCGTCGTTGAGGTGCCCGATGGGCCACACAACATCTGCTGGACCCACGCCGACGAGGTCAACGGGGCGCTGTTGGAGTTCCTGGGTGTCATGGTTGCGGCTTAGCCCGCGCCGGTCACACGCGCTCGCTACCCGCCTTGGCGTTAGCGCCATGGCGGGTGGCGCCTCGCGCCGAGCACGTGAAGCCGCGGCCCAGTGCGCTCACACGCCTGTATACACCGAACCAAGGAGTCAGCGATGGAGTTTCTTGTCGAGTTCGAGGTGACGGTTCCGAAGGGAACACCTGAGCGCGAGGTCAAAGCGCTGGACGCAGCCGAGTCAGCGGCCGCGGTCGGGCTTGCTCGCCAAGGACATCTCCTACGCCTCTGGAGAGCACCCACGGCACGTGGCAAGACCAAGGCGGTGGGCGTGTACGACGCTGACAGCAGAGCGGAGCTCGACACGCTACTGAGCGCCCTTCCGATGAGCGGCTGGATGCACGTGACCGTCACGCCGCTCGCTCCCCACCCCAACGACCCCGGTGCTCCCAGCCTGAGATATTGAGGGCTGTGTCTCGCCGCGCTCGACGAACCCTACGTCAAAAGGGTCGGCCCGCCGCCAGGATAAAAGCAGTCGAGCTGCGTTCAGGCCGGTCGGGCCGGCGGGCACGGACGCGGACCCCTCACGCGACGCGTATCGCATGCCTGGCATTCAAACGCTTAGGATCCAGGGCGTCATGAGCGATCGCCACGACCTCGGCGCCGCGCTGGCGATGGGCCTCGGAGGCGGGCTGCGCTCGTTCGCACCAGCGGTGGCGCTCGCGCTCCACGGCCGCGGTCCGTTCACCGGGCGTGCGCGTTCCATCGCCTTCGGTGCCGCCGCGCTCGAGCTGATAGCCGACAAGGATCCGCGCATGCCCAGTCGCTGGTCACCGCGCGGGATGTCCATGCGCGTGGCCTTCTCGGCCGCGAGCGGACGCGTGCTCGGCGGGGGGCCGGGCGCGGCGGTAGCGGTGGCCGCCGCCGTGGGTGCCGCGTTTGCCGGCTCGCGGCTACGAGTGAAGGTGCACGATCGGGGGCCGCAACTGGTGGCGGCGTGCGCCGAGGACGCGCTCAGCTACTCGTTGGCGCTGGGTGCCGCGTCCTCGCTGCACTGACCCGACGCAACGAGCCCTCGAACTAGCCTGCGCGCTACCCTGTCGGCGCTCCGAACCAGGACGTCAGCGTTTCAGGCAGTCCGAGCTGGGTTTGGTCTCCGACCCAGGCGACATATCCGTCGGGACGGATCAGCACGGCAGTCGGAGCGGTGACCGCGCCGAGTACCGGGAGCTCCCACTCACCGACATATTCAGCGTCCAGCAGCTGGACCCGGTCAGCCCGTGGAGTGAGGTCAAATGCGTGGCGCTCGCCGAGGTTGAGCAGCACCGGCTTGGCGTCGTGCAGCAGCTCGAAGACCCGGAGCGGGCCATCGGCGGTCACGAGGTCGAGGTCGGGCATGCGACGTCCGAGCAGCGGATGGCCCTCGCCGAGGTCGTAGTGAATGTCCAGTCCGGAGATGATCCCGGCAAGCCGTCTGCGAGGCTCGTCCATGATCGCCAGCTCCGACACCACATCGACCAGGGCCTTGATGCGCTCGTCCTGGCGCTGGAGCGCGGCCTGAGCCATCGTGTGCCGAAGTGCACGGGCAGCGACTGGGTGGCGCTCGTCCTGATAGGTGTCCAGAAGGTTCTCCGCGGAGGTCCGGTTGACCACCTGCGCCAACTTCCACCCGAGATTCACCGCATCCTGCACGCCGAGGCTGAGGCCCTGTCCACCCGCCGGGTAGTGCACGTGTGCCGAGTCACCGGCGAGTAGCACGCGCCCCGCGCGGTAGGCCGCTGCCTGACGTGTCATGTCGGTGAACCTCGAGATCCACGTGGGATTGTGGATCCCGAAGTCCGTGCCGTACACCGTGGTGAGCGCCTCGCTCAGGTCTTGTAGCGTCGGCTCGTTGCCGGGCCCGAGCTGCTGCTCGGTCACGATCACCCGTACCGTCCTCCCGTCCTCCATCGTGTGTAGGGCGTGGATGCCGGTGGAGTCGTGGCGAATGCCCCGCGGCGGCTCCTCCGTCACCTCGACCTCTGCGATCAGGTTGCTCCTGGTCGGATCCCACCCCGGGAACTCGATCGCGGCTGCTTTACGGACGACGCTGCGTCCTCCGTCGCACCCGATTAGATACTGCGCTCGCAACGACTGGCCTTCGGATCGCTCGACATCGACGCCGCTGTCGTCCTGCGTGAAGCCTGTCACCTCGGATCCGTAATAGATCCGCACCGGTAGTTCACCGATCCAGGCGGCCATGATCCGCTCGATCTGGTTCTGCCAGATCCCGAGCGAGTACGGATGGCGTGTCGGAAAGTCACTCATGTCCAACACGGTCGTAGCGAACATCGCGGCCTGAGCCACCTGACCCTCGGCGAGGAACCTGTCAGCAACGCCCCGCTGATCCAGAACCTCGATCGTACGCGAGTGAAAGCCGCCGGCCCGTGAGCCGACGAGCACGTGATCGCGCCGCCGCTCGACGACCGCGACGTCGACTCCCGCCAACGCCAACTCAGCCGCGAGCATCATCCCCGTCGGCCCTCCTCCGGCAATCACCACCGCATGTTCGCTCATAGCGACACTCTCGTCGTATACGTCGACAGCCACACACGCATTTCGCAACTCCCGTTCCGTAGGCTTCCGGTCTCAGTCGGCGGTTTTACAGCACGAGCGGAGGCTTCATGAAGGCCTCTCCCGTGGTATAAATTGGAGGTGGAGAGAGGGGCAGCGACCCTCAAGCTGAGGAGGCTTGGCGCACGCCGTATAGCAAGGGCCGCCGCCTGGCGCCCCGGTTGAAGGTAGAGGCCGCGCGACGCGGCCAGGCGGTCCCGACTATCAACCTCCCCTGAGGCTGTTGCGAACTTCAGGACCGTTAGCCGCCAAGCGCCCGCGTGTCACTGAATTCCAGCTACAGGTTTCGCTCCGCGAAGAGCCACGCGCTGCCCCGCTTGACGAAGGAGTCGAGGTAGCGGAGGTAGGCGAGCATGATCTTGTGCTCGCCGTCCGCAGCGAACACGTGGTGGGCGATGCAATAGGTCTCGCCTGCGGCCTGTGCGCCGTCGAGGCTCACGGCGCTCTGTCCGTTGAAGTGCATCGTGCTCCATCTCAACCGGTCGTCGCCTGGCGGTAGCTCCCGTCGCGAAATTCCTCAGGCAGTCCGGGGTGCGAGGGGGCCCAGCCGAGCCCGGCTCGGGCCTTGGCCGCGACAGTCCCCTGGTCGAGGAGCAGGACTTCGGCGAACGCGTCGCCCAGGCGTAGCTTGGCCTCATCATCGGAGCCCGTCACCGCTCCCTGAGCGCCCGCCGCGACGGCGGCCGCCTCGGTCAACTCTGCGACCGTCGGGCCCTGTCCGTCGCCGATGACGTAACGCCCGCGGGCCGAGTCCTGCTCCAGAGCGAGACGGAAGAAGTTCGCCAGGTCCGCGACGTGGACCGTCGACCAGTGCTGCTGTCCGCTCCCGAGCATGATCAGGTTGCCGGCGTCGTCTCGGGGCGATCCGAGCAACAGTCCCGGTATCCCTCCTCCGCCATCGCCGTACGCGGTGCTGGACACGATCACGACTCCGCGCATGTCGGGCACAGCGAGCACCCGTCGCTCGATCGGCTCCTTCCATGCGACCAGCGGAGGTGAATCGATCGGCGACTGCTCGCTGATCGAGAGGTTGTTTCCGTAGATCCACGCACCGCTGATCTGCAGGTAGGGCTTGCCGGTGCCGGCGAACGCCTCTATCGCCGCGTCGACCCCCGCA
>Ga0210388_10000852_pt1 | contig 24171 bp, 27 predicted proteins | sample IncBWC19OmetaG_FD_155485 | JGI IMG/M metagenome (GOLD analysis project Ga0210388, IMG submission 155485) | Forest soil microbial communities from Barre Woods Harvard Forest LTER site, Petersham, Massachusetts, United States - Inc-BW-C-19-O ...
GGTGTCGATCTTGGCGGAACGGCCATCAACTATACGTTGGTGGATCAGCAAGAGCGTTTTCTCATCGAAAGTCTCTGCGAGCATCCTGCTCTTTCCAAGCAGGGACCCGAGGTCTGCCTACGCCAAATTGCGGACGGTCTCAAGATTGCCACCGACCTCGCCGGCGTTCTCCTCTCTGACGTGGTTGCCGTCGGCCTGGACACTCCCGGTCCGGCCAGCGCGGCCGGCCAACTCAGCGCACGCGGTTCCACAAATTTTGTGCATCCGAACTGGGCGGAATTCGATATTCGCGGCGGCTTGGCGCACACCCTCGATAAACCGGTCTCCTATCTAAACGACGGAAATGCAGCCGCGCTCTGGGGCCACTACACGATCTTCGGCTCAAATAGCCGTGAGACATCGGTCTCGACCATCATTGGCACGGGCAATGGCGGCGGAATTATTCTTGACGGCAATGTCGTAAAAGGTAGAAATGGTTTCGGCGGAGAACTCGGTCACGTGCTCCTGCCTTACCAAAGCATCGCCGGCACCAGCGGACTGAAACCTCTTTGCAATTGCGGGCGAATCGGAGACCTCGAGTCGCTCTGTTCCTTAACCGCGATCGAAAGGAATTTAGTGCCGTATTTTCTGCCGCGCTACCCAAATCACGAGTTCTCAAAACTGGATCCTCACCAGGCGGCAAAACTCGTTCGCGGCCTCGCCGACAAAGGCGACGCGATGTGCAAAGAAGTTTTCAGAGTGCAAGCCCACGCGCTTGGCCTCTTCTTCGACGAAATGGTGAACACCTTCGATCCCGATGCGCTTATCGTCGGCGGAGGCGCGTTGGAAACGAGTCAAGAATTCCAACGCTGGTTCCTGGATGAGATCCGCGTAGGCATGCCAACGCAACGGGAAGAGCAAGCCTCCATACCCATCTACGTGATGCCCAATGGCGACACTGCGGGTGCTCGCGGCGCGGCTATCGAAGCTCTAAAACTTGCCAGACAAAGCGGCCTAATGTAGCCACTGCGCACGAATTGTTGTGGAGAGCGGCAGCTCTGCTGCCGCTCTTCTAAGCGACGGCGCGGCTCTATATATGATTGTCGCAACTCAATAGTTGGATTGTCGGGAATTGAGTGCATCTGTTTCTCCGCAAAATGTACCGAGGTCAATCAAATGATCGTCCATACCGAATACTCTGACATTCCTCTGCCGGGCTCCCCGATGAGAACGTTTGTCGCCGCACCCAAAGCCGAAGGCGAATATCCCGGCATCTGGTGCTATTCCGACATTTTCCAACTGACACCGCCGCTGCTGCGCTTCTGCGTTCGACTTGCCGGGTACGGATTCGTCGCCGCCGCTCCGGAAATTTATCGCCGCGTCGAACCGCCGGGAACTGTGATTCCGTTTGACGATGCAGGGCGCACGCGCGGCCAGCTAGACGCGGCCAAGACTCCGGTTGCGCATTTCGATGAGGATTGCCGCTCTGGGCTTGACTGGCTCTCGAAACATCCGAAAGTTGCTCGCGGAAAAATCGGCGTGACAGGTTTCTGCATCGGCGGCCACCTCGCTTTCCGCGCCGCGTTCCAACCGGACGTACGCGCAACAGTCTGTTACTACGGCACCGGCATCCACGACGGAAAGCTCGGTCAAGACCCGGATGCAAGATCGCTTTCCCGCGCAAAAGAAATACGCGGCGAACTCTTGATGATCTTCGGGACAAAAGACCCGCATGTTCCCGACGCGGGACGCGAAACGATCGATCGAGCGCTGCGAAACTCTGGCGCCCGGTACAACACTCTGCTTTACCCGGCCGAGCACGCCTTCACGCGGGACGAGGGCCCGCGCTTCGATCCAGAAGCAACGGATCTTGCTTTTGCGGAGATGATTCGTTTATTCCGCAAAGTTTTTCAGAATTGAAAAGCTTCCAAGAGTTCTCTTGCATCGCGCCCACAATTTCTGCCTCAGGGCAACTGCGCACCCTCGGTCCCCACGTACAAGGAATATAAAGACTGGCTCGCGGCCATAAACAAACGGTTTTTCTTGGCGCCGCCAAAGCAAATGTTTGCGCACGTTTCCGGAAGATGAATCTTGCCGATGATCTTGCCGTCCGGAGCAAACACGTGTACACCGTTGTAATTTTCAGGACCCCAGCCGGCGGCTGACCACACGTTTCCGTCGACATCGCAGCGGATCCCGTCGGAATTGCCAGGAGACATGTCCACGAACATACGGCCATTCTTGAGCCGCACTCCATCCACGACGTCGTAAACGCGGATTTGGTGCGGGTCGGTGGGATGTTTTGGAGTCCCAGTGTCCACGATGTAAAGCAATTTTTCGTCTGGCGAGAAACAGATCCCGTTGGGCTTATCCATATCCGACGCAACGACGCTGACCTCGCGCGTCTTCGGATCCAGCCGGTAAACGTTGGCGGGGATCTCGAAGGCGGCCTTATGACCTTCGTAATTCGACATGATTCCGTAACCCGGGTCGGTAAACCAGATGGCTCCATCGGAATGCACCGTGATATCGTTCGGCGCGTTGAGTTTCTTGCCTTGATAACCGTCCATCAGCACGGTGATCGTGCCGTCGTATTCGGTGCGCGTCACGCGCCGTGTGTCGTGCTCACAGGTGAGCAGGTGGCCCTGGCGATCGCGGCAATTACCGTTGCTGAAGTTCGAAGGGCTGCGGAAAACACTGACCTCTCCCGTGTCCTCGAGCCATCGCAGGATTCGGTTGTTGGGAATATCGCTGAAGAGCAGGTAGCGCCCATCGCCAAACCATACCGGTCCTTCGGCCCACCGCGTCCCGGTATAGAGGCGCTCCACTGCGGCGCTGATCACCTTGTATTTCGCGAAGCGCGGGTCAATCACCTCGACGGCTGGGTCGGGATACGGCACGGGAGCTTTCTGCGCTTGCTCGGCGGCACGCGCCAGTGGATGGAAAGCCAGTGCCGTCGCCGCGCTGGCAGTAAAATTCATGAACGCACGCCTTTGCATCATTCACTCTCCTGCGGGGATATCGGCTTCGACGCACAATATCACGGGATGTTCTGCCGTGGCACAACCGTTTCCGCCAGGGTTGGACGGAGAGTATGGCGCTCACGCAACACTCGGCCATCCGCGCCGAGGCGCAGTGCAACTCGGTTGTGTACGGATGAGGGACTTTTGCGAGAGAAATTGAAGCTAGTTAAATGCCGTAGTTCGCGTCGCGAAGCCCATCTTTGTACGCTTCGCGCGCTTCCGTGGCTTTCTTGTGTGCATCATGCTCCGTGAAGTGGGCAGCATCCCAATGCTCCATAGCGACCATCGAGTGGTCGGGCGTGGCCAACGCTTCTTCAGCGCGGATGGCGTCTACCCATTCGTCTACAGCCTTTTTGTAGGCGAGACGCAGTTGATCTAGATCTGCTTTGCTCATAGTCCAGCCACAATAAAGCCCCAAAACACCCCGGTCAATCGGATGGCCGGAAATTAACGCAAAATTAATGCAGGGAGCAGGAGTTGACATGCGCCTGCTTGACTCGGACGCTCATATCCGCGATAACGACTCGAGATTTAGCGCGAGGGAGTGCAATGAAAACTGGGATTGTCGTTTGTTTGTTGGTGTGCGTATTGGTGATCGCACCTACGCCGCTGCACTCACAAAAGAACGGAGAAGTTCAGCTGTGGCTGACGAACCCCAACAAATCCGCGCTCTTCGAGTTACAGAAACCCTTTTTGCAGTTCTCCAAGCCCACTGGCGAAGAACCCACCATTGAGATCGATGACCAGAAAACATTTCAGATCATCGATGGATTTGGATTTGCGCTGACCGGAGGAAGTGCCCAGCACCTCGCGCACATGGACGCGGCGAAAAGAGCCGCGCTGCTCAAAGAGCTCTTTGCCGTGGACGGTAAAAACATTGGTATCAGTTATCTGAGGATCAGCATCGGTTCCTCCGACCTGAATGACCACGTTTTTTCCTACGACGATCTGCCCGCAGGCGAGACTGATCCCACATTGGCCAAATTTAGTTTGGCGCCGGACCGAACGGAACTTATACCAATCCTCAAAGAGATTTTGGCCATAAATCCCAAGATTCAGATACTAGGCTCGCCGTGGTCGCCGCCTGCCTGGATGAAGACGAATAACGATCCGAAAGGTGGAAAGCTAAAAACTGAATACTACGGGTCTTACGCTAATTATTTCGTGAAATACATCCAGGGAATGAAAGCGGAGGGCATCACCATCGACGCTATCACCATTCAAAACGAGCCGCTCAATGACAAAAATACGCCGAGCATGTTGATGCAAGCGGAAGAGCTGGCGCAATTTATCAAAGGCCATCTGGGCCCGGCGTTCAAAGCTGCGGGAATACGAACCAAAATCATTCTTTATGATCACAACTGCGACGTTCCCGAATATGCGCTCTCCATTCTTAATGATCCTCGAGCGAATCCCTACGTGGATGGTTCCGGTTTTCATTTGTATGGCGGAGAAATAGGCGCCATGTCCGCAGTGCACAACGCCTTCCCTCAAAAGAATTTGTACTTCACGGAATTCATGGCAGCGGAGCCTACCGAGAGCGCAAGAATCTCAATCTCCAAACCTGTCGTGGGGACGTTTATCGGAGCGTTGCAGAACTGGAGCCGCAACGTGCTGCTATGGAATCTTGCCGCGAATTCCAAATTTGAACCGCATACCGACAATGGAGGATGCGGCATTTGTCAGGGCGCCGTCACCATCGACGGCAACGAAGTGACGAGGAACCTGGCGTACTACGCGATGGCGCACTTTTCAAAATTTGTTCGGCCAGGATCAGTCCGGATTTCTTCCAGTTCTCCCGCAACACTTCCCAATGTGGCCTTCAAGACCTCCGAGGGCAAGATCGTATTAATCGTGGCGAATGACGGAAAGTCACCGCAGATTTTTCACGTTCAGTACCACGGCAAGTCCTTCAAAGCATCACTGAAGGACGGAGCTGTAGCGACGTACGTCTGGTAGCCGTCGAGGATCATGCATCCGAATAGGATTGGTCTGGCCACAGCCAACCGCTCGCAGGCGCTAGAAACCTGAAGCTGAACTTTCTTCAAAGATGAGATGTTTGTCCATGTCCAGCATTTGCTTTCGGTATTGCTGGACGGAAACCAGGACGGCACCTACGAGTGGGATAAAGAGAGAAGTCCGCCATGGTTCCGCGAGCGACCAGAGTTCGAGTTCGGGGAGGTAGCTCGTGAAGATTACGAAGCCGAAGAGATAGCCGACCAGAATGAGCGCGGAATGGCTTTGGAACGGCGGGTAAGTGCAGGTAAATGGAATCTTGCGAAAGCGCAGGAGAAGGAGTTCGACGAACGCGACGGCACAGGCGGCGAAGATGACCGTATGCAGAAGTCCGATTCCGAAGCCCCAGAGGATGGCGGACGAGACGAAGCAAATTGGCACGAGCGGGGCAAGCGAAAAAGTGAGAAGGATTTTGCGAGCGATGGGGCGAGTTTGCAAAGCGTCGTGATCGATCCAGACTGCGAAGACCCAATTGGCGCGAAGGTCAGCAGGGATTTCGAATGCGAAGCGAATTCCGAGAATGATGCAGAAGCTCAGAATAAATGGGATGGACAGGAAATCTTCGGAGGGATTGCGCAGCATGGTCGCGCTGTTAGTGTGAATGGCCGACGCTAAGCATTGCGCGCTTACGACCAATCCCATGGCGACAAACGCGGATGCAATTTGCAAATGCGCTTCGCTGCGCAGCAGCGTTCGTGTGATGAAGTGGAAACAGGCGCGCTGGGGCGGGTCGCGAAGAATGGCGCGGTCGAAGAGATTGACTGGGAGCAAATGAAATTGCGAGCGTGGGAGGGGCCCCACTTCCGCGGTTTCTGGAATGCGAATGAAGGAGCGGCGAAAGCTGAGAGCGTAAGACAGAACAGCGACAGCGAGAGAGATTCCTAAAGCCGAGAGAGCGCTGCGAGTCATCGCCGCAAAAAATGGATTGTGACCGTTCCCCCAGAGAGTCTCACAAATTCCTAAAAACCAAACGGGAGGAAGTGAGCTGATTCCGCCTGCATTCATTCGCTCAGCCTGTGCGAGGTAAGACGGGACGGTGAAGCTGGTCGCCAGAAGACCCAGGAAGAAAAGCGCGATGACAAAGCGAACATACAAAGAAATTCTGCGAAAGAGCGCGTAGGGCAGAATAGCCATCAGCAGGCCAATGACGGCGAACACCGCGAAGAAACTGAAGGCGCTGGCGAGCACGACGGTGACGGCATGGCCTGCTCCGAAGCGGAGAAAGAGGGAAAGAGAGTTTTGCGAACCGACTACAGCGACTGGGAACAGAACAAAGCTCGCTGCGTTCACGTCAAGAGTGAGCGCGGCGGCGAGAAGGAGAATAGCGGCGAAATTCCCCACGAAAATTCTCCGTAAGGAGATCGGCAGAGGAATGATATTCGTGTAATCGCGGCGGTCGAGGAAGAGCGTGTCCCAGCGCCAGATTGCAGCCGCCCCAGTGACAACCATGGACAGCACGATGAAGAAATATTCGTCGGGAATCGTGGCGGTGAATGGGTCGAAGACACCGTCCCCGCGCATCCAGCGGATGAGCGAACCATATTTTTCGAAAAGCAGTAGAGAAACCATGACGCCGGGCAAGGCGAGCAAGATCAGTACGACGCCAAGAGCGACGTCCATCTCGGATGCGCCGGAGTCTCCGCCGCCGTGGAAAACGCGACCGATAAATACCCGCAGCAATGTGGGGAAGGAGCGGCGTGAGTAAGGTTCCCAGGCTTTGCGGAGGAACTCCCATGCGTGGGCGATCACGGCGAAACCACCACATCCACAATGTTGTTCGCGATTTGCGCGACATCTCGATCTTCGACGAGTTGAAGGAAGATATTCTCAAGCGAAGTGTGACCGATGCGCTGACGGACTTCTTCGGTGGAACCGCTGGCAATGACCTGGCCTTTTCTGAGAATGAGCAGGCGCGTGCAAACTTTTTCAACGACTTCAAGTACGTGCGAACAATAGAAAATAGTTTTGCCTTTGGCGCTCAGCGACTGAATGAGGTTTTTGAAAATGAGCGCGGAGGTCACGTCAAGGCCGGAGAGCGGCTCATCGAGGATGAGCACGTCGGGATTGTCCATGAGTGCGGAGATAAGAAGAATACGCTGGCGCATGCCCTTGGAATAAGAGCTGAGCGCGACGTGGCGATGCGGAAAAAGAGAAAAGAGTTCAAGGAAGGAGTCGATTTTTGTTTTCATCCGCTGCTGCGGCATGCCGCGCAGAGTTCCAACCAGTTCAAGATATTCGAAGCCGGTTAAGTAGGGATAAAGATTGGCTTCTTCTGGAACGTAGCCAAGATGTTTGCGGTAACCCACTAAATCGTGCTGGATGTTTTTGCCGTTGAAAAGTACCTGGCCGCTGGAAGGTTCCAGAAGGCCGATAAGCATCTTGACGGTCGTGCTTTTGCCGGAGCCATTCGGGCCGAGATAGCCTAGAACCTGGCCAGGTTCGAGACTGAAGTCGATGCTTTGAACGGCGAGCACCGAGCCGTAATACTTTGTGAGCCCTCTTGCTTCGAGCATCGGGCGCCTTCCTGCAAACAGACAAACCACGAGCGAATCCCAGGATAGTTCCTTTGACACCGAGGGAATGCGAAAAGTTTCCTGCCAATCATAGTGTGCGCAGGGTGGACAAAACAGCTGGCCGCGAAACCGCCGCCCTACGAAGTGGCGACGCTGCGTTTGCGCCAGAACCAATAGGCCGGCAAGCCGAGAACAAACAGCGCGATGGCGATAGCCAGGTTTATGAATTGTTTTGGGTCGAGGACGGCGACGTAGATAGCATTGCCGACGATGGCGGCAGCGGCGAGGACGAAGAGCAGAGGAGTCCACGGGTAGCCCGGGACGCGATAGGGAATTGCTAAGCCTTTCCCGGCGCGGCGTAACGGGAAAATGGCCGCAGCGCCGAGTCCGTAGAAAATCCAGCCGATGAAGATGACACCACCGATCAGCTCAGCGAATTTACCAGCGCATGCTAAGACCGCTGACCACACACCCAGAGCGACGATGGCGGATGCGGGCGTCTGAAAGTGCGGATGCACTTCGGCTAGTTTTTTGAAGAAGAGATTGTCGTTGGCCATGGCGTAGAAAACGCGCGGGGCCGTGAGCATAACGCTGTTAGCGGCGCTGAATGTGGAGATGAGAATTGTGAGTGCGACAATAATTTCCGCTCTGCGGCCGAGGACAACGCCGACGGAGGTGGAAGCGATGGTGTTGCTGGCGGTGGCTCCCGCCGGGCCCAGTGCGACCAGATACGCGACTACGGCGATGAGATAGAGACCCGCGAGTACGAGCGAGCCGAGCAGGAACGCGCGAGGGAAGGCTTTCTGAGGATTAACGACTTCGCCGGCGCTGTACGTCCCGAATTGCCAACCTTCGTAAGCCCAGAGGACAGAGATCATCGCTAAGCCAAAGCTTGAAAAGAGACCGAAGCCGTGCTGCGTTGAGCCGAAGGCGGCGGGCAAATCTCTCGCATGGCGGCCCAGTGTCAGAAGGATGGCGCTGAGAATCACGATGATGCCGACTTTGATCAGCGTGGTCCAGTTCTGCAGATTGGAGCTCTTGCGCGTGCCCCAGACGTTTACCGCTGTGACGACGGCAATCATGGCGACGGAGAGAACGGTCTTGCTAAGGGCAGTGAGAGGAATGATTTCAGCGAGGTGCTCCGTGAAGGCGCGAGCCAGCGCAGCAACCGAGCCGCTGGCGATAACGAGGAAGAGGCACCAGCCGTAGAGGAAAGCAGAGACGCGGCCAAAGCCATCGCGGATGAAACAGTAGAGGCCGCCGGCTTCGGGATTTGTGGCGGCGAGTTCAGCATAAGTGAGTGCGCCGAGAAGAGAAAGGGCGCCTCCGACGATCCAGACCAGCAGAGAATAGCCGACCGAACCGTTTAGCTGCCGCAGAATCAGGCCAGGAGTCAGAAAGATGCCGGAACCGATGACTCCGCCGATAAAGAGCAAGAATAGGTCGCGTACGGTCAGAGTGCGCAGTAGGGGTGGCATTAGTTGGTGGCGTGGGCCTTGGGGCGCGTGTTCAAGGCATGCATCATAGCTTGAGTTGGATGGCGGTCAACCGAAAGTTTACGAGGGATTTAGTCCGGGTGCGGCAAGATCCGCCATCGCTCTGGCGTGGTATCGCGACAGTTGTAAACAACGGACAGGCAGGAATGCCCGTCCTACTGAGTCCAGCTGCCGGATACCGCGCTGGATATTATCAACGCGAACGTTGGCGGCCATGTGAGAGTCATCCTGACCGACAATCAGGACAATCAACCATAACAAGTCCAAGAACACGGTCCCCGACCTTGATGAGGGGCTTCATATCTGGATTGTCGAACGTCCCTATTATTACTGCTGTGCCTTTCTTAACGAATCTTTCTTTTTCAGTGTAGGCAAATCCGGGCAGATTTATTCTTGTATCGAAATTCCAAGCGCTTATTGTAACCATCGGTTCGCGCATAACCACATCAGAGGTTAGAGTGGTAACCGCGATACCTGGAGAATTGGCGGCAACAAATTCAGCTTCAATATCTGGTTTCATCGCGATGGATGACGGGCGCTGGGAAACAGACGGAGAAGCGGGTGTTTTTGTACTCTTTTCCTCAACTTCATACGGCTGAGGACGTTCTGAATCAACAGATTTTCCTTCGTCTTTGGATGGCGCTTTTTTACCGTATGCCACATTCCAGATAGCTCCAGACAAGCTTCCAATCACTGCGCCTGAAGCAGCGCCGATCAGTGCGAATATTCCTATACTGGCCATAAAACCTCGATGTTTTTTAACCTTATTTCCGTCTTTGTGCAGATGACCTGCGAGCAAAAACACCAGCCCACTAATGCCGACTATTGAAGCGGCAATCAGGGCAGCGATTGGGCCGAGTAACTTGTCAATTAAATATGGCAAGGCAGCCCCTACCAAAAGATAGCCATAGCCAAATTTCGTTTCTCTGGCCATCCGGTGCGAGGCTGCTAACGGGTTGTCCACTAGAAGGCATTATAAAACCCCTTTGCGTGAAGTATACAATCCCGTTTTAAGCCTAAAGTTTTGGAAGTGCCCATTCAGGAGAGTTTGCAGTTATATTTCTGGAAGTGCGGATTCCAAAGGGGTTAGCGAAAATAGCGGCTGACAGCTCAACTTTGGGAGTAGCGCTACGTCTAACTCTCAGCAGAGCGTTTGAAAACAAATCGGAGACGGAGGAATCTACAAATGAATTGGCCTGTGCGCGCGCTAGTTGCGGTCACACTTCTTGCGGCCGTCGGAACGGGTCCTTACAGTCGGGCCCAAACGCAGAACCAGCCTCCGAGTCCTGCGCGTTCTCGTTCCGATGAGATGGTGGACAGGTGGAACGATATCGGGAACAAACTCGTCGCCATGGCTCAGGACTTTCCCGAAGACAAGTACGATTTTAAGTTGCAGAAGGACGAGCGCACTTTCGCCCTGAATCTTCTCCATGCCGCCGCGCTGGATTTCGTCCTGATCCGGAGGATTGCCGGATCAAACGTCGGGCCCGACTTCGGCGAGGGCGACAATCCTACGCGTGACGCTTTCAAGACTAAAGCCGACATCGTCAAGTTCGTGCAGGAGGCCGTCACCGCCGGAGCGAAGGTGATTCAACAGCAGGGCGACGCAGGACTGGACAATACTACGAAGTTTTTCGGCAATCGGCTGGTCCACAACTCCTCCATCTGGACGTTCGCCATCGAGCACAGCGGCGAGCACTATGGCCAGCTTGTGGTCTACTACCGCGCAAACAACTTGGTGCCACCGGACTCGCGGCGACAGTAGGTCTAAAAAAACGCTCCAGTAAACCTCCGGGCCACCCGCCCACGCGGCTTCGCGCGGGGATTGTTCAATGCTTATCTCGAGAGTTGAGGTCGCGCGATAAGATCAATTTCAAGGTAATTTTGTTCGACGAACTGGTCAGACCAAAACCGACGCCGGCCTCGGCATTTAGTTTCTCGGAGTACCGATCGAAAACCGCGAACAGTTCCTGTGACTGCTTGCTGACCGCGTAGAATTGGCGCAACGGGCCGTAATCCGCATACTCCTCGACAGCCACAGCCCATTTCGGGGCGTGGTTATACGCGACACGTACTGCCGGAGCGAAATCAAGACTCTTGAAGCCGCCGACAAAGGAGTTGTCCAGGATCGGATTCACGATAATGTCCACCGGGTGCAAGTGCCAGCCAATGATCGGCCGAATCTCCGATGTGAAGTGGTATGGCTCCCAGTGTAGGGAGTTGTAGCTGAACTCAAAGTTGATACCGTAAAAAAAGGTGTGATCCGCCGCATGTGGCCTAACAAAGAGTGCGCGGAGCTTGCCTCCGTTAATCGTTGCGCCACGGTTTTGGGAGATGCTGTAAAGCGGGAGGTAAAGTCCGGCCTCGAACCAATCGGTAACGCCGTAGGCCCACTCCGGCACACCGTTGAAGGATTGGGCTGGTATGAGTCCACCAGGGAAAGCCGGCGTCTCTGCACCATCCGCGATAAAGTTATTATGCCAAGTGAGATTAAAGACTCCGGGTCCAGCAATTACGGCATCATAAACTTGGATCTCATCAGTCTGCGCGAATGCTATCGCGGGGAAGAAAAACGTAGCGCTCACTATCGAGACAAGAGTTCCTAGAACGCTTTGAAGAAGCTTCATCGGCGGTTTCAAGACAGAGCTCCAACCTCGAACGCCTACTTACTTTCCCGGTAAGACTTGCCAGCCCAACCGGTCAATGCAACACTTCGTTGAAGTTTACTGGGAGGAGTTTAAAATCCTAGGGTTTTTCTTGGACGCTGATTTAGCCGCAGAGTCACTTTGTCTATGGGGACGCTGGTGGGCGCTTTCGAGGTTACGCTGAACCCGAGCCAGCCATTCCGTGGAACAAATCTGTAAAAGCATTCCGCCACTAGCGGAGAGAACATGACCACTTTCGACTTTCGCCCTGCTAACCGCCCCTCTAACGTCGATATGTTCTGGGGCATGAAACCGCAGGAAATCGATTCAATCTTATCGGCGGCGCGCCCTCGCCGGTTTTCCGCCAAATCTGTAATGACGCACCAGGGCGATTCTTCGGACTATTTTTTGTTGATGTGGAAAGGCCGCGGGCGATTTTTCTACATAACCCCCACCGGAAAAAAACTCATCCTGCTGTGGATAAAGCCAGGAGAAATCTTCGGCGTTGCGGGGCTCTCTCGCCGGCCTTACCCATATCTGGCAAGCTCGGAAGCGGTACAGGATAGCGTTGTGCTCGCTTGGGACGGTCCAACTATCGTCGCTCTCGGAGAACGCTTCCCTCGACTGTTGGAGAATGTAATCCATCTTACGTTTGGATACGTTTCTTGGTATATCGCCGCCCACTCGGCATTAGTATCCGAGTCCGCAAAAGAGAGGCTTGCCAATCTGCTCGTGGCGCTGGGGCCCAGTATCGGTGAAATCGTGTCCGATGGGATTGAAATCGATGTGACCAACCAAGAGCTCGCCGATTCAGCGAATATCAACCTTTATAACGCGACTCGCATCTTGAGCGAATGGCAGAAGAGCGGTGCAATTCGTAAACATCGCGGAAAAATCGTTCTGCGTTCCACGAAAAAACTATTTCTTCGTTCCCCAGCTTCCGGTAAGTCGGCTAAGTGAAACTGCTCCGGATCCGATAGTTGACCTGCTCCGGCTCTGGGCTACTTTTGACATGTTGTCTTATCGCTAGAACTTGTCTCATAAATTTATCAAGCGACGAAGCAGAGAGTTTCCTCAGGGGCTAAAGCCCCGTTTGTCGGTTTTCTAGGTCGGAGCTAAAGCTCCGACCCCTAGGAAGGCATTTATGGGACAGATTTTAGCAATGCGGATCGCTTGCGATGATATCTGTCCGATGCGTGCAGTCACACCAACCGCGTTAGATGCCCGGTAGGCGAGGACTGAAATACTGCCTGCCCTGCAGAACCGCATCCACGGCAGGCATCAGTTCGCGCGCTGCATCGGCCTTCAATATGTAGCCCCGTGCTCCTAGCTGGAGGGCTTCTTGCACCACATCCGCAGAGGACTCCAGGGTGACAAAAAGGATTTTGGAATTCGGGGAAACTTTCCGAATTTGTCTCCCGGCTTCAATTCCATTCACACTGGGCAGTCCGATGTCCAGAAGAATCAGATGCGGTTTCAGTTCTTCGGCTCGCTCGACGGCTTCCAAACCATCTGAGGCTTCGTAGATGAGCTGAAGCTCTGCCCTTTGTCGAAGGCTCAGAACGACAAATTGCCGGAAGCGATCTGAGTCATCGACTACCAGAATCTTGTAAGATTGCACTAAGCTCTCTGGCCTCCGGAAATTTGGTGTCAGCCTGCGCTTGCGACGTTATCTGTCTGATTTGGTCACTTTTCAGATTTCGGAGCAGTAGACTGCGCCCCTGCAATCCAAGCAGACCACTCGTTCGGGAAATACTTTGAGCTTAGGAATATCAACATTTCCCGGGCGGGGCTCCGGAAGCTAGGTTGGGAGTCTTATAAGGCGCTACTTGCAAAATGGCCACGTGCAGATTGGCGGGGAGGGCAGAGCTAGTCCTCGTAGATTCCGCTGTCTAGTCCACGAATTAGACGCTCAGCCGAAGTCTCAAATACAGCACAGATACGCAGCAAGGTTGAAACTGTAATCGGCCGACCTGCTTCCATCTGTTGCCAATGTCGTGCCGAAAATCCGTATGAAATCATGTCTTCTTGAGAATGGCCGTGTTTTCTTCGCAACTCGCGAATTCGTTCTCCTAAGCGAAGAAAGAATTTCTTTTGATTCACAACTGGCGGTGTCCTAATTGGTCGCAATTCCTCCTGGCACATGCCAGAGCTCTTAGGTTAGGTGCGCGATGCACTATGAGGGTAAAAAGGGGAGCACGTCTTTGCTGTACAGCAACGTATAACTGACTCATATACTCAAACAAGCTGGGAATTGAGGTTTGCATCGGGGACTTGAACTAAATAGAACAGTCGCGTTCTCAAGGGGTCCCGAGTGTGTTGGCTATTGAAGTATCGCTAGCAATGCGAGATTCAGCGTTTGGTTGACTCCCCTGGAAGAATGAATTCACTGCTGAGCAGATATCGGTACAGAGATTCCAGTGCTCCTGACGGATGCAGGTTGTCAGCAGTGACCATGCCATTTGTCTCTTTCCAGGTCCAGCCCGTCACTCCCGCTTCCTTTACTTGTCGTTGCATATCTTCCGCCGGCATAGGGTAGACGGATACTCGAACATTTTGCGTGAAGAGCCGGGCGATCCCTTCCAGCAAACTTCCTGGCAGGTCTTTGTAGCGATCTTCAAAGACACGCGTAAGCACCATAAGTCCGATTGCAAAGTGAATCCGCAATTTCGTGTAGCGATTCGCGTAGGCGCTCATTGTGTAGAGTTCCCGCGCGCGGAATAACATCACGCCATAACCCAAGTTGTGCAGTGCTTCCACGTGCTCCACAATTTTTTTGAGAGATACTTCTGTACGTCCGTCGTTTGCTCCGCCGATCGACAGACAAAACAGTCCGAGACCGCCTTTGCTCTCTTTTAGCTCCTCCTGCGGCAAAGCAGTCAAGGTGTCCTGGACCAGGTTCGCATGAAGCTGATCCACGTTGTCGAAGTGGCCGGGTGCCAAAACCAGCGCTTGTTTGTAGAGCAGTTCGTTGGGAGGGAGGAATTGGTTGTTCGCGGGGAAGACCACCGCTTCCGCGTATCCGCCGGCGACCAGAAAAGCGTGGAGCTGATTGCGGTCCCAAGACTCGAAGACCGGTCCTTTCAATTCCATGCAGTCGATTTCCACTCGATCTAATCCGATGTCATCGAATACGCTGGCGAGAAACTCCTCGACCGAACCAGCGGCATGATAGGCCGCATAGATCAGATTCACGCCGAGAATGCCCACGGCTTCTTGCTGCTGCACATTACTGGAATCCCGCAGATTCACGTGCAGAATCACATCATTGGGCACGGCGTTCGGTTGGGCCCGGAAACGCAAGCCCACCCAGCCATGACAGTCGTTAGTTCCCGAGTAATTGCGGGCAGAAATGGTATCAACGAACGAGAAAAACTTCGTATCGTTCCCACGGCTGGGCTGCAATTGTTCCAGCAGTTCCTCCCATTCGCTGTTGAGCATGGCCAGGAGACGGGGTTTAGAGACATAGCGAGTCCCCACTCCGTAAAGGTGGTCGCTCACTTCCTTGTCGTAGGCCGAGATCGTTTTCGCTACCGTGCCGGAGGCGCCGCCAACACGGAGAAACCAGCGGGCGACCTCTTGACCCGCACCGATTTCCGCGAAAGAACCAAAGATGGAGAGGTCAAGGTTGAGGGAAAGTGCTTTTTGATGTGTGTCGAGCTTTTCGTTAGTGGGCATATGTGAGCCTCTACGTGACTAGACTCTAGCACTCTCAGGTGGCTATTCCTTGAAGACGAGGGGAGGCCCGCTGACTCGCTTTATCTTGAGATCTACGGAGACCTCGACGCGATTGGCGATTTTGACCAGGGGAATGCTTTTATTCATCCCGTAATCTTTACGATCGAAAGCCATCGTCCCTGTAACCGTTCCCGAGTCCGTCCCTGTTCTGGCAAGCGTAAGGTTTAGCTTCTCGGCTTTGGTAACTCCACGGATTGTAAAGTCGCCATTCATTTCAAAAGTTGTGGGACTCGTTTGGTCGATCTTAGTGGACTTGAATGTTATGTAGGGATCTTGTTCCACATCGAAGAAATCCTTACTCTTTAGCTTTCCATTCTTCATGCCGTTTCCTGTATCTACGCTGTCGGCTTGAATCTTAATTTCCAGAACACACAGGCTTGCGTCGGTCGAGGGACAGGTGAAGCTCGATTCCCACTTATGGAAAGTACCTTTGAGTGCCACCGATGCTTCCACGTCGAAGCTAATTGCGCTTACGACCGGTGTAACCTCGAAAACGGGTACTTGTGCACGGCTAACTGAAGGAAGCGCGACTACCGCGAGGACCCAAATCAGATGTTTTCGCATATTTGATCTCCTGTTTATTTCCGACTTATTGTAGCGAGAATTTGCCGCACCCACCGAGTTCATGATGCTGAGACCGAATCTTCACGCTTGCCGTCATTTGCCGGCGCAAATTTCGGCCTGGGCCGGTTGTTTGGGCGGGAGATCTCACGGCAGATCCATCTTTGCTTTATCGCAAACGAAGGCAATAAGAAACCCGCGAATACTGCAAAAGGTTGTGCGTTCCTAACGGTCGAGGTTCAGTGTTTTGGGGACGATGCTAGGCGTCGAATTATTCGGCTGGTACTGTCAAAAATGACAGATAGATCCAGTGTGACTCTGAGCGGAAGACGAACGCCTAGGTACCCCTGTTTTCTTGCAACTGTTCATTCTAAAGGATTTTAAGTCCAATGTTTTGAAACTGCTCATTCCAGAGAGCTTACGGGCGTGTTTTTGGAAGTGCGGATTCCAAAGGAGTTAGCGAATTGGCAAAGAAAATAGAACGAACAGGTCAAAGTCAAAAACCCCACACGTAAAATCGACGTGTGGGGCACACCGCAAACCCAAAGCAAAGTCCAAAGACACTCCAGAAAGCCTCCGGTCCAGCAGCCCCTAGTGGAAAGCGGTACCCGGGATTTCAAGAGAAACATTCAAACCCGGAGCTATGTTAGGAAGCTTCTCCACTAGCGAAATTTCAATAATTTGGTTCGTAAAATGACCCAGGGGATTCGGGTTCCAGGTTCCCTTGAAGACTGGAAGAATCCAAAAGCCAGGACGACCCTCCATTACACAAGGTGTGATCAGGATGTCTTGGTTGTCGTCGAGATCAATCTGGTCTCGCCCAGGAATCCTTTGGGTATGGGGCAAGGGAAAGTGCGGCATCTCTCCTTCGATTCTTACGTTTATCGTTCCCGAGTAGAGCACCACCCCACTTAGAGCCAACACAGTTTGATAAAACTTCGGCCTGAGCTTTCTGAAATGCCCGAAACCCGGCCCCGCAACCTCACCTTTGAACATCACTCGAGATGCTCGACGAAGTGAAGGTCGGGACTTTCCGGTTCCATAACGCACTCCTCTTTTGACTCTCACGCGAAAGGGTCTCCGTGATCGACGATAATCCCGTCCAGAGCTCCTTTCAAGGGCAAGTCTTAATTAACGCATTAATCGCCGAAGTGCGAGCTAACTCCCCGTAAGTTGAAGCAGGGAAGTCCCCTAGCGACCGGCCGTAAGGAACCAATGAACTGGCCTGATACCCAGATATGGATTGACGGTTATTCTTCTTCGGGTGAGTCTGGCTCAGCGGGTTCGGGGAGCTCAGGCGGACACTCGGTAGAGGAGTTGGAATCGGTAAGGGGCGGAGGGGTGGAGAGTGGGGCGGCGTTGGCGAGCGCTTCCGTCCAATGTTTGAATTTGTACTCGAAGCGGAACTCCTGCTTCACGAGGGGGATAGAGGACAGCAGGGCTTTGCCGAGGTAAGTGAGGTTGGCGGCTTTGCGGAGGGAGATACGGTTCTGGGCGACGGCGATGAAAAGTTTGCCGAGGACGTGGTTGATGTCGGTGGCGGTGAGGAAATTGCCGTGGAGGGATGTAGAGACTTCTTCGCCGAGGCGCTGGGACTCGATGCGCTGGAGTTCTTGCCGGGCGTGGAAAGCGCAGAAGGATGGGTGGAGCGGGCTGCGTAACATGCGGCAGCAGCGGTCGTCGGAAAATTGGAATAGGCAGCGCGGGGCGATGCTCGTGCTGGAATTTTCATTCGTCATGGGAACCTCTTGGGAGTGGATTTTTGCGAATGCGAAATACGAAACTCGAAATGCGAAAATCGAAATACGAAAGGCGAAATACGAAACTCGAAATGCGAAACTCGAAATACGAGACGGATGAGCTGAGCCGGTTGCTGAAAACCTCCTGAAAAGCAGATTCCTCGCTTCGCTCCCTTCGTTCCTCAGGGCAAGCGCAATGAAAATTAAGGGCGTCTTTAGTCGCTGTGCTCTTTTCGAGTCTCAGGGCAAGCGGGATGACAAATATTTCTATTTGAGGTACCTATCTGAGAACCGATGGAAGGTTCAGAGCTGGTTGTCGTGCAAGTTGCTGAGAAAGGCGGCAGCAGAGCTGCCGCACTCCAAACGGGGCGTGCGTTCGGGTTCGAGCGGGCAAAAAATAGCCGCCCTTTAGGCGGCGGCGAAGGTCGATTGAGTCTGATTCTCCGAGAAAAATGATACCACCGAAGATATAACTCTGTCAATAACTATTTTCGAGCTTAAAGGCCGATGATGGGGGCGGGCATGAAACAGAGGATGAAGATGGCGAGGGTTAGCAGGGCGGCGAAGCGGCGTGCCGGGTCAAGGGGTAAAGGATCGTAGATAGGGGCAATGCGGAGAAAGCGCAGGCCGAAAAGAAGGGCGGCCCAGACGAACCAGCCGTACCAGAAGAAATAGCCGAGAGGAATGAGGGCTAGCGGGAGAAGGAGGGTGGAAAAGCGGTGAAGGCGGGGGCTGACGGAGCGGAGGATGTGGCCGCCGTCGAGTTGTCCGGCGGGGAGAAGATTTAAGGTTGTGGCGAAAAGACCGACCCAGGCGGCGCGGCCTACTGGTGGAAGTAGGAGGATGTGGGGATTGACGCCGGGATGAAAGAGGACGTCTAGGAGGCGGAGAAGGAGAGGGGTGCCGAAGATGACAGAGTTTTGGTTGGGATCGGCGAGGGCGATGGCGGGGACGATAGTGGAATGAAGGACGCCATAAATCAGAGCGGGAACGGCGAAGACAAAGCCGACGAGCGGGCCGGAGGCGCCTACGTCAAAAAGAGAACGCGTGGTGCGAATCGGAGAGCGCATGAGGATGAACGCGCCGAAAGTGCCGATGAGCGAGGGGAAGGGAATGAAGAAAGGGTAGCTTGCATGAATGTGATGGTGGCGGCAGGCGAAGAAATGGCCGAGTTCGTGGGCGAGAAGAATGGTCAACAGAGTGACGGCAAAGGGAAGGCCAGCCAGGAGGGCGGCGGGATTTTTGTAGAAGAGAGTAAAAGCGCGGAGGAATTCGTCGAGGGAGGCGGCTTGATTGTTGGCGTAGGCGACGGCGAATTGGGTGCCTGCTGCCAGGCAAGTGCAGAGGGTGAGGAGAAAGAGCGCAATGGCGAGGATGAGAGATTTGACGGAGGGGCGCGGGAAAACCGGCACGTAAAATTGGGCGCGCGGGGGGACGTCGCTCCAATCGACTGGAGCTGGAAACGGGTCCACTGTGGAATTTGAGGGCGGCGTGCTCACAAAAAGTTTGGATTAGCTGAAAAACTACAAATACAAGTACAGCACAGTGGAGGAGTTTGCGCTAGCGGTTCAAGCGAGATGTGCATTGGGCGCCGACAGATGATAGATTTTTTTTAGGTGTTTGGCTTAGGACAAACCTGTTGAGGATCGGCAGATAGAGAGTTGTGCGAGTTGGGGAGAAAAGCGGCAGCAGAGCTGCTGCACTCCAAATCGAGCGACTCGGTAAGACGTGAACGGACTGGGGACGATATGCAAATCATTGACGACATTCCGATTTGGGGGCCTCCCGATGCGGGGGCGGTCAGCCAGATCAAGACTTGCGCGAAAAGCGCGGACCGAGTGGCGCTGATGGCGGATCATCACAAGGGGTACGCCGTGCCGATTGGAGGCGTGGTGGCTTATCGCGACTCGATCAGCCCGAGCGGCGTGGGTTTTGACATCGCTTGCGGGAACAAGGCGGTGTTGCTGGATATGCCGGGGTCCTCTCTCCGAGCAAATATCGGAGAGATCATGGACGACGTATGGAAGACGATCAGCTTTGGAGTGGGGCGGCGCAATGCGGAACGAGTGGATCACGCGCTGTTTGATTCGCGAGCGTGGAAGTGCGAAGCAGCGGCTCCGCTTAAAGAGATGGCTCGGCAGCAGTTGGGGACGGTGGGTTCTGGCAATCACTATGTGGATTTGTTTACGGACGAACAGGATCGGGTATGGATTGGAGTACATTTTGGATCGCGTGGGCTGGGGCACAAGATTGCGACTTGGTTTCTGACGAAGGCGGGCGCTGCGGACGGAATGGACGTTGAGCCTTGCGTGATTGCGGCTAAGAGTGATCTCGGAGAGCAATATATTGAGTGCATGCAACTCGGCGGGGAATATGCCTACGCCGGGCGGGATTGGGTTTGCGAAAGAGTGGCTGCTTTGCTCGGTGCTTCCATTTTGGAAGAGGTACACAACCATCACAATTTTGCGTGGCGCGAGACGCATGGCGGGGAAGAGTTGTGGGTGGTTCGCAAAGGTGCGACGCCCGCTTTTCCGGGGCAAAAGGGATTTGTTGGCGGGACGATGGGCGAAACATCAGTGATTCTGGAAGGCGTTGAAAATGACGAAGCCAAATATTCGATGTACAGCACGGTTCATGGCGCTGGAAGAGTGATGGGGCGCATGGAGGCAAAAGGAAAAGTGGACAGGAAGACGGGAGAAGTGAAGCGAGCCGGAAAAGTTACGCGAGAAATGATGGAAGGCTGGCTGCAGAAGTCGAACGTGGAGTTGCGCGGTGCGGGATTAGACGAATCTCCTGATTGCTACAAACGATTGCCGGAAGTTCTTGCGGAACACGGGAAGAGCATTCGGATTCTGCACACGCTCACGCCCGTGGGAGTGGCCATGGCTGGGGCGGACGAGTTCGATCCGTACAAAGACTAGGACAAGTTGGTCGCGGCTGGCTTTAGCCGGATAAAATGATTCGAGACAATTCGATGGCGACTTATTCGGACTGGCCGAAAGTATTGCAAGCCGCAACTGTGCCGTTATCCAGACCGGCTTTGAACCAGTGCATTCGCTGTTGGGAAGAGCCGTGGGTGAACGATTCCGGGCTGATATGGCCTGTGGACATTTTTTGAAGACGATCATCGCCGACGGCAGCTGCTGCACCTAGCGCGGATTGCACATCGCCGCTTTCGAGCAGGCCGCGTTGTTGAGTGGAATGAGCCCAGACCCCAGCGAAACAATCGGCCTGGAGTTCCAGTTTCACGGAGAGCGGGTTCGCTTCGCGTGAATTGCTTTCCTGAAGTTGATGGACTTTACCTTCGATTCCCAAAAGTTTCTGGACGTGATGCCCGAGTTCGTGCGCGAGAACATAAGCTTGCGCGAATTGGCCGGGTGCGCCGAAGCGGCGGCTCAGTTCATCGAAAAAACCGAGGTCAATATAGACTCTCTCGTCTTCGGGGCAATAGAAAGGACCAGTGGAAGCCGCCGCGCCGCCGCATCCGGATTGCGTGCTGTCGCGGAAAAGGACTAGCTTAGCGTGACGATAGGCGGTGTTCGTTTGCTCCGGCAGAATTTGCGTCCAAGTTTTTTGCGTGTCATCAAGCACGAACGACACGAATTGAACTAGCGGCTTCTCGGCTTCGTCGCGAGCAGGATCGGGTTGGCTGACAGTCGTGCCCGGATCTCCGGTGCCGCCGCCGAGCAAAGTAAAAAGGTTGGTCCTGAAAATGAAGCTGAGGATCAGAAGAATAAGCGCGCCGCCGATGCCCAAATGGAATCCGCCGAATTGAAAGCCTCCGCCTCCGCCACTTTCGTCGCGACGGTCTTCGATGTCTTGGCTTTCGTCACCGGGGGACCATCTCATGAATTTGTTCTCCTTACAGAAAAATACTTGGCGGCAACATCTTCTCAAGCGGGCTGTGTGACTACGGTAGCAGGGAGAATAGTTGCGTGCCAATACAAGCTTTGCGGTAGAGGGAGCTTATTTAGGGAGGTTATTAAACGTCAGAATCCTATGCCTTCTTTGTGGCTTCAATACCTTGGAGCTCTTTGCCGGGTTTGAAGCGGACGGCTTTGCCTGGGGGAATGCTGACTTCTTCGCCGGTACGCGGGTTGCGACCGATGCCGGTTTTGCGGGGCTTGACGCTGAAGACACCGAAGCGGCGGAGTTCGATGCGCTGGCCGCGGCCAAGAGCTTGCTTCAGGGAATCGAAAACGGTTTCGACGGCCTGCTCGGCTTTGGTGCGGCTGATGAGAGTCTTGGCGACAACCGCATTCACAATGTCCAGCTTGATCACACGCGCCTCCTGCTTCTGTGGCAAATGCTAGAGGGTGAGGCGTGGGTTGTCAAGACGGGATGGGTAAACTACACTGTCCTTCCTCTTGACGAATTTGTTTTGACATACTTTCTTTTTGCGCTGCAAAAATCGTTTGATGATCGAGGAGGCGTGGATGTCTGTTAAGCCAGACCGGTGGATACGCAAGATGTCGCTGGAACACAAGATGATTGAGCCGTTCACCGACCGGCAGGTGCGCGAAGGTGTGATCAGCTATGGAGTTTCGTCATATGGCTATGACATTCGCGTGGCGGATGAGTTTCAGATTTTTACGAATGTGAATTCGACGATTGTGGATCCGAAGCATTTCGATCCGCGGTCGTTGGTGCCGTTTAAAGGCGACGCGTGCTTGATTCCGCCAAATTCTTTTGCGCTGGCGCGGTCAATAGAATATTTCCGGATACCGCGTAATGTTTTGACGATTTGTTTGGGGAAATCTACGTACGCGCGATGTGGGATTATTGTGAACGTGACACCGTTTGAGCCGGAGTGGGAAGGGTTTGTGACTTTGGAGATCAGCAACACTACGCCTTTGCCCGCGAAGATTTACGCGAATGAAGGCTTGTGCCAGGTGCTATTTTTTGAGTCGGATGAAGATTGCGAAGTGAGTTACAAGGATAAGAAGGGGAAGTATCAGGCGCAGAGCGGGATAGTTTTGCCGCGGTTGTAAGCGAAAGAGGGCACGATGTATCGTGCCCCTACGGACTAAATCTGAGTGGAAATTTGAGTGAGTTTAATGTTGGCTACGGGATAGTTGTGTTCGCGCCAGGCTTCTAGGCCGCCTTCGAGTGGGCGAATACGGGTAATGCCCTGTTTTCTGAGGAGGAGCGCCACACGGGCGCTCGTGGCTTCGTTTGGTCAAGTGCAGTAGAGGATGATTTCACGATCGTGTGGTAATAGATCGTTTTTCTCCTCCAGTTCCTTGGCGTCCATGCGGAAAGCGCCGGGGATGGTTTCCGGGTCGGCTTCAAAATCCATCGAATGACGCAGATCGACGATGACGAGATCTTCGCCGGCGTCGATCTTTTCCTTCAATTCTTCGACTGAGATACGGGCGATGCGAAGCGCGCGCAAGAAGCGCTTGCGCGCCAGAAATTTGTAGCCGAGATAGGATCCGAACGCAGCAATGAGAATGACCACAAGTCCGCCGCCGAGAGAGGCGGCGCGTTCGGCGATGCGCTCGATCTGGCCGCTGAAGAGGTAGCCGAGACCAAGGAATGTGCCTCCCCAAAGGATGGAGCCAGCGCTATCGAAAAGGAAGAAGCGCCTGGCGCGCATCTGGAAGACGCCGGCGAGCGGCGGAGCGACCGTGCTGAGACCGGGAAGGAACTTGGCGAAGAGCAGGGAGCGTGCGCCTTGCTTGGAGAAAACGCCTTCGGTGCGGCGGACGCAGGAGTCCGGCTCGATCGAAATCTTGCAAAGAAATTGAAGCACTTTGATGCCTTTACGGAGCCCGAGCTGATACCAGAGTGAATCGGCGCAAACCGCTGCAAAGGCAACCACGAAGAGCGACGCGAAGATATTCAGTTGATGGGAGCCTGCTAGCGCGCCCGCGGCTAACAGAAGCGGAAGCGAAGGCACGGGGACTCCCGCTTGTTCGGCGAAGACCCAGGCAAGCAAGACGACATAGCCATGATGGAGAAGGAACTCGATGGTGCGATGCATTTGGCTGGGCTAGTTCCCTCTGTAATTAACGTGACCGACTATCGAGAAACTATAGGAGAAGTATGCCCCCAGCGGCCCGACATGACAAATTCTGCTAAAGGTTTGCGTGTTCGTGGAGCAACTTCGCGATCTTGCAGTTTTTGAGAGAGAGAGTTCGGATCGCCCGGATAGCCTATGGCGAAAGCTGCAATGGGTTCCCAATCGGCTGGGATCTCGAAGACTTGTTTGGCTTTGGCCGCGTCAAACCCGCCCATTTGGTGAACATAAAGGCCCCGGGCCGTGGCTTCCATGCTGAACAAAACGGTGGCGGCGCCTGTGTCGTAGAAAGCGTTGCGGTTCGGATTGCCATTACTCTGAAATTTGAGGTGCGATACAGCGAGAGCAAGCACTGGCGCGTTTTTGGCCCAGTCAGCATTGAACTCCACCAGGACACTGACCATTTTTGCGAAGTCTTCCGGATTGTCTTTCGTGGCGA
>Ga0210388_10000853_pt1 | contig 24163 bp, 19 predicted proteins | sample IncBWC19OmetaG_FD_155485 | JGI IMG/M metagenome (GOLD analysis project Ga0210388, IMG submission 155485) | Forest soil microbial communities from Barre Woods Harvard Forest LTER site, Petersham, Massachusetts, United States - Inc-BW-C-19-O ...
GTTGACTTTGACGATCTTCGCCTTCGCGCGCGGGCTCATGCTGTGGATGAGGTCGGAAATGACTTCCTTGCCCGTGCCGCTTTCGCCGGTGATGAGGATCGGCACGTCGCTCGGTGCAACGCGTTCGATGGTGCGGACGACGGCCTGGAGCGCGGCGCTCTGGAACACGGGCGCGGAACCGCCGCTCATCGTGGACAACGCGCGGCGGAGGGAATTGTTCTCCTCCTTCTGCTGGCGGTTTTCGATCGCGCGGTCAATGGTGACCTGCAGCGCCTGGGTATCGAACGGCTTGTTGATGAAATGATACGCGCCGCGCTTGGTCGCTGAAACAGCGGCTTCGAAGGTCGCCTCGCCGGTGAGCACGATGACTTCGGTATCGGGCCAGTTCTTTTTGATCTGCGGCAGGAGGTCAAGGCCGTTGGCGTCCGGCAGCTTCAAATCGAGGAGCACCACGTCGGGCGCTTCATCGGCAAATTTTTTCTGAAGCGTCGCGCCGCAATCGGCGTCGGTCACGGTGTAATCGGTCTCGAGGATGGACTTGAGCAGCATCCGTAATTCCGGTTCATCGTCAACGATGAGAATTTTGCCTTTCATGATTTCGTTTTATTTTTACCGCAGGCTTCGACGAACTTCCCAAAAATATTCCTGTAACGGACATGTTTTTGCACCAGCCGTTCGGGATGAAACTGCACCGCCAAAAAAAACGGTAACAATTTTTCCCGCAATTCCATGACTTCCACAATACCGTCCGCCGCGCGTCCGGTCGCCACAAACGGCCCGGCTGGTTCCAAAACGCCTTGGTGATGGGTGCTATTGACCCCCAAAACCGAGGTATTACAAATTTTGGACACTAAAGAGCCGGGTGTCAATGTCGCTTCGTGGACAAGTTCCAGGGGGGCATCCATCCGCCGATGGCCGATTTTACCCGGATGTTGCTGCTTGATGTCCGCAACCAGCTTGCCGCCGAACGCGATATTCAACATTTGGAGGCCGCGGCAAATCCCGAGCAACGGCTTGCGCTGGCGGAAAACCTCCTCGATCAAGATCAATTCCCGCATGTCACGCGCGCCGCCATCGGGCGTCTGCTCGATGGTCTTGAGGACTTTTTTCGGCAGGTTTTTTTCGTAAAGGTCGGGGTTGATGTCGTCGCCGCCGGTGAAAAGGATTCCGTCCGTGCGCCGGACGCATTCGGCCAGCACCGCGCGGTCGGTGGAGGTCGGCGCGGTCACGGGTATGCCGCCGGCATTCAGGATGGCGGTATTGTAGCGGGCCGAAAGGCTCGCGGAAACATCATGAAATTCCACGCCACGCTTCTCGATGCTGGGCGTGACCAAAATCAACGGCAGTTTTGCCATGTGCGGAATGTAAAATTAAAATCGGAAATTGCCAGCGGAAATCATCTGGCTGCATCGCCGAGTTTGCCAATCATGTCCTCGACCGTCCAGTTCGCGCGTGTCGTTTGCAACTCATCCGCCGCCGCGCCGTGCTGCCAGACGGCGTAGCGCAAGGTGGTTTCCGCGTCCGCCTGCAACCCCGGTTGGGCGAGCAGTCCGGTGATGAATCCCGACAGCACATCGCCGCTGCCGCCCTGGGCCAGGTGCGGATTGCCGGATGGGTTCACGAAAATTTTGCCTTCCACGCGCCCGACCAGGGTTTGATGGCCCTTTAGAACCACCCACGCCCCGCCAAACTTTTTTGAAAGTTCACGCAACGCGAGGATGCGGTTGCCCTGGATTTTTGGGATCGGCCAGTTCAACAAACGCGCGGCCTCGCCCGGATGCGGCGTGAGCACACGGACATACTTTTTCAAGAACGGCTCGCCTACGACCAGGTCCAGCGCGCTGGCATCCACGATCAGGGGATGCTCAAAATCGCGCCACCAGTGCCGGACGGCGTGGCGCACTTCCGGCGGCAGGTCGCGTGCGGCCAGGCCGGGACCGACGAGCAGCGCATCGAAACCGACCGACATTTTTTTTGCATCGGGCTGCCAGACATTGACCATCGCGGATTGCAATTGCGAGGCAACGGGATGGTAGACGTTTTCCTGGGTGAACACCGTGACCAGTCCCGGCTGCGCCCGCTGCGCCCCGCGCGTGGCCAGCACCGCCGCGCCGTGAAAACCGAAGCTGCCCGCGATGACGGACGCATGGCCGAACGAGCCCTTGTGCGCCGAGACCTTGCGCGGCGGCGGGAAATTTTTGAAATCCCCCGGCAGCGTCCATTGCAAGTCGCTCTGCAGCGGACACTCGGTCAGGCCGACGTCTTCCGCGACTTCGAGCCGCCCGACAAATGGCCACGCAGGCTCCGCCAGCATGCCTGTTTTCGGTGCGCCGACGGTCAGCGTGACTTGAGCTTCGATGGCCGCGCCATACGTTTCGCCGGTGTCGGCGTTCAACCCGGACGGCACATCCACTGACAATACGGGAATTTTGGCGGCATTGATGGCGGCAATGACTTTTTGCCACGGTTCGGCCAGCGGCCGGTTCAGGCCGATGCCAAAAATTCCATCAATGATGAGCGAAGGAGGGGTGGTGGGATTCTCCCCGGGGAATGTTTCATTCTGGTTTGCGACCGGCAGAATACAGCGTTCAAATTCCGTGAACAACGCCAACGGGTCTTCCGCATTGAGCAAAATGATTTTCCGGTCGCCCAGGAATTCGGCGGCGGCGCGGACGTCGTCGCCATTATGGCCCTTGCCGGCGAGCAGGAGGAGCAGATCACCTGCGCGTGTGAGCGATTGCGCGCGGCGGGCCACGCTTTGCCCGACGCGACGGATGACTTCGGCCTCGGTCCGGCCGGCCGCCCACGTGGCGGCTTCCCATTCGCGCATCTGCGCGGTGCTGATGACGGGCAAAGACATGGCAAAAGTTTCAAGGGTCCTGACTCCAGTATCAAGAATTCTTTGAATTGCCGCACATACCTGCTATCTCTCTAATAATTCCAATTGTACATGAAAACTCTCGTTTGTTTTTTAATATCATTCAACTGCTTTTCTTTGCTGGCAGCAGATGATGTGTCCGATGCCAAAACTGCTTTCGGCAAACTCGTCGAATATGAAAAAAAGGATGATTTGCGTTCATTGGACCTTTTTTCCAAGGACTGTCTGATTATGTATAAGGTGATTGACGAGAAGTCGCAGACAAATTCAGTCGTCATTCCTCCAGATGCCTTCCGTGCGGAGATAAAAAATGAAATTGAACAAAAGCATGGAAATAAAGATGAGTATCGCGACATCCAGTATTCCAGCGACGGCTTTACGGTGACGCTGACCGCGAACATTTTTAGCCCTGATTCCGGCAAGGAAACCCCGCTCCTGATAAAATACGGCAGGGATGGCGGGGGATTGATGAAAATTGAGGAATTAAGAATGACAATTTTCAAAAATTCCAAGAGCCCGCAGGCTCATTAGCTTCCGGGAACCGTTGGTTTTTCCGTCGCCAAATCGTAACCTTGTTGTCACGCGATTGAAATTGTGTGACGATTTGCCGCGTGACATTCTTGCCTGAGTGAAACAAAGAATCCTAGTCGTGGATGACGAACCGGAAGCGGTCGAACTTGTGGAGTTCAACCTCAAGCAGGCCGGTTACGCCGTCATCACCGCCGCCGACGGCGCGGAGGCGCTCAAGAAGGCCCGCTCCCAGCCGCCCGACCTCGTCGTGCTGGACGTGATGTTGCCGGAAATGGACGGTTTTGAAATCTGCAAGACGCTCCGCCTGGAGACCGCCACCGCGCGCACGCCGATCCTCATGCTTACCGCGAAGGCGGCGGAAATTGACCGCGTGCTGGGTCTTGAGCTGGGCGCGGACGATTACCTGACCAAGCCTTTCAGCCCGCGCGAACTCCTGTTGCGCATCAAAAAGATCCTTGCGCGCGGCCAGGCCGAGGAAAAGCCGAAGGACCAGTTGCGCTTCGGTGACCTGCACATCGATGTGCCGCGTCACGTTGCAACTTGGAAGGGCAAGACCATCGAGCTTACGGCGACGGAGTTCAAATTGCTCACGGTCCTGGCACAGCGCGCCGGCCGGGTGCAATCGCGCGACCAGCTTTTGCGCGACGTCTGGGAATACGACAGCCTGATCGACACGCGCACCGTGGACACGCACATGCGGCGTCTCCGGGAAAAAATCGGCGCGGCGGCCAGGCACCTCGACACCGTGCGTGGCGTAGGCTACCGGTTTGTCGAATGAAGGCGGCCGCAGTCAGAAACTTTTTCCGCCGCGGCAGCCTGCAAAAATTAGTTTCTGCATTCCACCTTCTTGCTTCATCCTCCTGATATGTGGCTGGTCGCCCTGATTTTGTTTGCCGCGCTTGTCAGCCTTCATTTTTGGTGGCGCGCGCGGTTTAACATGCTGCAAGGCCGGCGCACGGCGGAAATCGAGGCATCGCAGCGCAAACAGCAGCAGACCGCCGTCGACGCGAAGGCGCAGCAGCAGGTTTTGTTCAATTCCATGCTCGAAGGACTGCTGCTGCTCGACCGTTCGCAAAAGATCTATCTCGCCAACCGCTCCTTCAAGAACCTGTTCGGGCAGAAGATCGAATTGCGCGGCAAGACCATCCTCGAGGCGCTGCGCTCGCATGAACTGGATGATCTCGCCAAACGCGTCCAGGTCGAGGGCCAGGTGCTGAATTATGAACTCAAGCTGCCGGACCTGAACGAACGCTGGTTGCAGGTGAACGCCGCGGTCATCAACAATTCCGCCGGCGAACGCGAAGGCACCATCCTCGTTTTCCACGATTTGACGCGATTAAAACAGCTCGAACGCCAGCGCGAGGAATTTGTCGCCAATGTCAGCCATGAACTGCGCACGCCGCTATCGCTCATCAAGGGTTACACGGAAACGTTGCTCGACGGCGCACGCAGCAACCCCGAGGTGGCGGAACGGTTCCTGAAGATCATCGAGCGCAATTCCCAGCGGCTCGACCTGCTCATCCAGGATTTGCTGACGATTTCCGCGCTCGAATCCGGCCGCACCAAGGTGGATTTGCAGCAGGTGGAGCTGCATTCGCTCGTGGACAAGGTACTGAGCTTTTTGCAGACCAAGGCGGACAACAAAAATATAAAGCTCGCGAACGAACTGCCGGAGTTCACCGTGAACGCCGATGCCAACCGTCTCGACCAGGTGCTCTCGAACCTGGTGGACAACGCCATTAAATACGGTCGTGCGGAAGGACATGTCACCGTGGGCGGAAAAAAGAAGGACGACGGCGGTTTGGAGATTTTTGTGCGCGACGACGGGCCGGGCATTCCGCCGGAAGCACTCGTCCGCGTGTTTGAGCGGTTTTATCGCGTGGACAAGGCGCGTTCACGCGACCAGGGCGGCACCGGCCTCGGCCTCGCCATCGTGAAGCATATCGTACAGGCGCACGGCGGCGAGGTGCGTTGCGAAAGCGAGCTCGGCCAGGGCGCGACCTTTTATTTCACCTTGCCCGCGACGGAAACGAAGTAGGCCGAAAGTCCCGGAGGGAATTGGCTTCCGAAATTTCTTTTTCCGCGTGCGATAAAATTTTATCCTGCGCGCATGGTTCACGTTGGCATCGGTTATGACGTTCATCAACTCGTCGCGGGGCGCAAGTGCGTGCTCGGCGGCGTGGAGATTCCCCACCCGAAAGGTCTCGACGGCCATTCGGATGCCGACGCGCTGATGCACGCGATCTGCGACGCCGTCCTTGGCGCGCTGGGGCAGGAGGACATCGGCCATTTTTTCCCGAACACCGACCCGCGCTGGAAAGGCGTGCCAAGCAAAATTTTTCTGGAGGAAGCCGCCAAACAGGCGGCGAAACAGAAGGCCCTCATCGTGAACATAGACGCCACCGTCATCGCGCAGGCGCCGAAAATTTATCCGCACATCGCACAAATGAAGAAAAACATCGCCGCCGCGCTGGGTATTCCCGAGCAAAAGGTCGGCGTGAAGGCGACGACGAACGAACTCATGGGTTTCATCGGGCGCGAGGAAGGAATCGCGGCGATGGCGGTGGCAAGCGTTGACATCTCCTGACCATGGCCAAAGCAGAAATCAGCTGGAAGCGCACCACGGAGGACGGCGAGAAATTGCAGGTCTATGTGCAGCACATCGGGCGCGATTGGAAATTCTTCCACCGCGGCAAACGGTTCGACCAGTGGCATCCGGTGAAGGAGCCGCCGCTGGAGGACTGGATGGAACTGCTGGACGCGATGCAGCGGTTGGTCAACCGGCGTCGCTATCAGCCGGCGGATGAGACGCTTTTACGTTCACAGATCCGCGAGCGGTTCCCCGAGGCGGACGTGTGACTTTCCTGAAACAATTCACCGTTTGGTTACGTCTAGGCGGGCAATGAGCCGTATTTGGTTTGACGGTTGGGTTTGGCTGTTTCAAAATCAGTCGTTCAAATTATGTTGAGCAAGGACCCCGTGTTTGTCGTCGGCGTTTTTCGATCCGGCACCTCGTTGCTTTGCTCGATTCTAAACCAGAATCCGCAAATCGCGCTGATGTTCGAGTGCGATGTCTGGAATTTCCCGCGTTCACTGCTCGATATCCGCTTCCGGCAAAGCTGGGCGGAGCGCATCGAGTTCTACAACCAGGCGCTATCCAGGCACAAAATTGTTTCGCGGGATGATTTTTCCGCCCTGAAAGACATCCGCGAGCCGCGGGATTTGTATCATGCCTTTGGCGCCTTGAAAGGCGCGGCGGTCGTCGGTGAAAAATCACCGTTTTACTGTGACCGGCTGGTGGAGCTTCACCAGCGCTACCCGCAGGCGGCTTTCATTTATGTCTGGCGCAATCCGGCGGAAGTCTATCGCAGCGTGCTCAAGGCCGGACGAACCTCGCGGTTTTTTGGCAAGCCGGGGATGTTGAGCCGGATGATTTACCATCAGGAACAGGCCATCCGTCAGATGTCAGCCATTGAAAAATCAGGTGCGCGGATTTTCCGTGTGGACTATGCCGGCATTGTGGACCAGACGGAAAAAACCTGCCGCGACATCAGCGCATTCCTTGGCGTGACCTATGATGAGAGGATGCTGCAGCTCAATCAGGCCGACCTCTCCGCGATCTACAAGGCGCCGCACCATGCGTTTCTCCGGCGCGGCATCATTGAGCGGCAGAAATACGAGCTGGAACTCGTCCCGCCCGCCACCGTGGACAAACTGGAACGCTACCGCCATCGTTGGGAAGGCCTGCAGTCGGCTTGGATCAAGCCGCAAAACGGCACCATCGGCGCGAAGCCGGGAGCCATCGAATTCGCCTACCACAATTCCGCCGGGCGGCTGTTCACGCTTTACGATTCATTGGTGCGGGCCGGGTTTGAATTCCTGCCGCTCGTCTGGCTGCGGCTTTACCGGCTGATGAAAAACTGGGTGATCAACCCGCCCACCGGCTCGGTGGACGAGAAAACTTCCATGATCCAGGACTTCAAGCGTCATTGGCAGACGATCCTGGCGGCCGTCGGATTGCTTGGACTGGTTGCCTTCATCCATCTTCACGCCAACCCGCATTTGATGTTCCTGCCGTTCTATATGATGCCCTGCGCGCTGGTGGCGCTGGTGGTGAACACCCGGTGGGCCACGCTCTTTGTAATCGTCAGTTCAATCCTCCCGCAGATCATCCAATATGATGGCGACAGCGATTACCGGTCCAAGGCGGTATTTGCCTGGAATCTGTTTTTTCGTTTCATCCTGGTGGAAATCATCATTCTCACCCTCGGCCGCATCCGGCTCGAATTCGACAAAACCGACCCGCACGTCAAATAATCAGAACCCGGCAACCGACACCCACCTAGCGATGACAAAAAAAACACCTGCTTCAAATAACATCACGGCCACCGTAAGCACAATTTCCCTGGTGCAGCGGGAAAAGCGCAACCGCCATCGCGGCTGTGTGCTGTGGTTCACCGGCCTGTCAGCGGCGGGCAAATCCACCATCGCCAACGAACTCGAGGCCGCCCTTTTCAAGCTTGGCTGTCAGACGTTTGTGCTGGATGGCGACCGTGTCCGCCACGGATTATGCAGCGACCTGGCCTTTTCCGAGACCGACCGTCATGAAAACATCCGGCGGGTGGGCGAGGTGGCGAACCTTTTTTCCGAGGCGGGCTTCATCTGCATTGCCGCGTTCATCTCGCCCTATCGCGCCGACCGGAACCTGGTGCGCGCCATAGCAAGTGAAAAATTTGTCGAGGTGTTTGTCAACGCGCCCTTGAAAATTTGCGAGGCTCGGGATCCGAAAGGCCTCTATGCCAAGGCGCGGGCCAAACAGATCAAGAATTTCACCGGCGTCTCCGCGCCTTACGAGCCGCCGATGAATCCCGAGATCGAACTGCACACGGACAAGCTTTCTGTGACGGAGGCGGTCGAAAAAAGCCTCCGTTACCTGAAAAAGTTCAAATTTCTCAAATCCTGACGGCTTTTCTTCGGTTTCAATTTGAAATTTTGCCGTTTTGGGCGAGACTGTGCGCGTGAACCGTAAAGTTGTTTTTCCTTTGCTTGCGCTTTTGATTCTTGGCGCGGCCGCCCGTATTTCTGCCCAAGGCACGGCGTTTTTTTACCAAGGGCGCTTGAATGATGGCGGCAGTCCCGCGACGAATGTTTATGACCTGCGCTTTGCGCTATATGACGCGTCGACCAACGGGAATTTAATTTCCACGCCGCAGACGAATTTTGCCGTGGCGGTCAACAACGGGCTGTTCTCGACCAACGTGGATTTTGGCGCGGTTTTCACCGGCACCAACTACTGGCTCTCACTCGGTGTGCGCACGAATGCCGGCGTGGCGCTGAACACGAACACGTTCACGCTGCTCTGGCCGCGCCAGCCGCTGCTGCCGGTGCCATACGCGATCTTTGCGAATAGCGCGAGCAATGTCATCGGCACCTTGTCGGCGACGCAGCTCACGGGCACCCTGCCGTCCGCACAGGTCATGGGAAATTACTTCGGCGCGGTCAATTTCACGAATTCATCGGATACTTATCTGGGAACCTTCAACGGCAACGGCCTCAACCTGACGAATCTCAATGGTTCGAACATCGCGGCCGGCACCGTGGCCGACGCGCGGCTCAGCACCAATGTGGCGTTGCTGAATACGAACCAGGTTTTTTCCGGCGTCAATGTGTTCAATAACGCCACCAACAGTTTCACCGGCAGTTTCTTTGGCAACGGCTTGGTGGGTTTTATCGCGGTGCCGAGCAATTCCATCCAGGCGGTGCGCGACACCGGTTATCTGCTGCAAAGTTCCAATCTGACGACAGTGACCTTGCCGGCGTCGTCAAATTTGTTGACCGGTGATATCGTCCGAATTACCGGCGCGGGCAGCGGCGGCTGGATCGTCGGGCAAAACACCAATCAATCCATCATTGGAAGTTTTTTAAACGTCAGCAATTCCAACTGGCTTGAGGCGGACAACGCCGGCAGCGCCGGCTGGGTGGCCCTGGCGTCATCCGTCAACGGCCAGGTGCTCGTCGCCGCCGGAAACACGGGCGCCAGCGGGGAGATTTATTATTCGCAGGACGGCGGCCTCACTTGGAATGAGTCCACCACTTCCTTCGGCAGCGCTCCGGTCTCCCTGGCCAGTTCAGCCAACGGAAGCCTGATGATTGGGGCGGTTTATGGCAGCAGTGGCGGTCTTTTCATCTCCACCAATTTTGGTTCCACCTGGGCCGCAACTTTAGGAAGCACAACCTGGCGGAGTGTTGCCTCATCGTATAACGGGCTCAAATTGGCGGCGGCGGTTTATGGCGGCGACATTTATACTTCGACAAATGGCGGCAACACCTGGTCCGCCGGTCCCACTTCCGGCAACTGGACTTCAGTCGCCTCGTCCGCCGACGGCAACAAACTTGCCGCCGTTGTCACGGGCTCGAAAGTTTACACCTCCACGAATTCCGGCTCTAGTTGGACGCCACAATCCGGGTCTCCCGCCGCCTTTGCCGTCGCTTCTTCGGCGGATGGTGTGAAGCTCGCCGCCGTTGTCAATGGTGGCGGCATCTGGACGTCCGGCAATTCCGGCATAACCTGGCAACAACAAACCAATGCGCCGACGGCAAACTGGTATTCCATCAGTTCCTCGGCCAGTGGCGGCCAGCTCATCGCGGCGGCCAACGGGTTTACGGTGTATGTCTCTGGAAATTACGGGGCAACCTGGAGCAAGCAGCCCCTCCCGGCCCAAAATTGGCAAGCCGTTACATGCTCCGGGGATGGTTCGCTGATGACCGCCGGCGGTTACCTGAGCACTTCGACCGCCGGTAGCATTTATTACTGGCAACCGGCGCTGCAATATACCTCCAGCACCATCGGCACCAATGGCTCCATCACCGGCCCGCAAGGCTCGGCGGTCGAACTCCAATACATCGGGAACAGTCAATTCATGCCCATCAGCGGCAACGGCGCCTTCTGGGCAAACTGATTTTAATTGCGGGAAACTTCACGCGCGATCACGGTCAAATCGCGGTTTTTGAACGGCACAAGGTCAAGGCCGTGGACGCGGGCGATGATGCCGGTCGTGTCCGGCAAATTCGTCAACGATTCCGTCGGTACGATCAGGATGAAGGGCGGGGTATTGGTCAGGAAATCCTTCGCCGAACGCGTTGCGCCCAGCGTCACATAATTCGTCGTCACACTGCGGAATTTCCAGACCAGGCTTGGCTCGGTGTAGCCAAAGCAGCCGACCTTGGTTTCCGGCGTCACGTGCGATTGCACCGCGTTCCAGACGTTTTCCGTCAATAAACGACTGCGCGCAAACGCAAAACCACCGACCGTGACGACCAGGATGATTCCAATCATCAAAGCCAGCCGTCGTGTGAACCAGAGGGAAATTTTTTTGTCTCCCGATATCTGTCGCGCCAGCCAGAAAGAAATCAGCGGAAACGCCGGCATGGTGTAATGCGGCAGCTTGGTTTTCACCAACGTAAAAACCACGAACACGATGAGCGCATTCACCAGCAAGAACCAGCCAAGATCGTCGCGCTTCCGCTCCGGCCACCAGTTTTTAAGCGTACGCGGCACGCGCAAAGACCACGGGAAAAAACTCGCGAAGAAAGTGATGAAATACAGTGGCAGCAGGGCAAAAAACATCCACGTATTGCTGGCGCCGTGGCCGTTGATGGCGCTGACGCTGCGGTTCAACACATGTTCGCCCATGCCGACGGTCCAGAATTGGCCGTTCGTCTGCGCCAGCGCCGGTGCGCCCCACAACGCCACGAGCGCGACGGTGACGCACAAGCCGGCCACGGTTTCATTCAGCGGCAGGCGGAAGCCATCCTTCCGGAGAATTCGTCCTAAAATCATGCCGCCGAGCGGGAGCCAGGCGACCGGGCCTTTGGCCAGAAATCCGAACGCGAGCGCGACGTAAAAGATCCACCACCATTTGCTGCGCTCCCGATTTTCCGGCCGGGTCAGTTCCCAGCCGCTCCACGTCGCCAGCGTGCAGAAAAAGATCATCGCCATGTCCGCCGTCGCCACGCGCCCGATGACGATGCCGACGTGCAGCGCGGTGAGAAACATCGTTCCCGCCAGCAGGGCCGTCCGGTTGTCCGAACGGCTTTTGGCCCACCGCGCGAGCAGCAGCGCCGTGGCGATGCAAAAAACCGCGGAGGGGAATCGGGCGGCGAATTCGTTCTCGCCAAAAAATTTATAGCTGGCGATCTGGCACCAATAGATGAGTACCGGCTTGTCGAAACGCCATTCGCCATTGAACCAGGGCACGATGTAGTCGCCGCGCTGGATCATCTCGCGCGAGGCCTCGGAGAAACGCGCCTCGTCCCGGTCGGTCATCGGCAAAATCGCGTTGCCGGCGAACAACAGCAGGACGCCGAGAAAAAGAATCGTGCGTTGCGGCCGCGCGGCGAGCCGTTCAAACCAGGTAGACATCGCGCGAAGTTTAGGACGGAGCGGGGCGGGTTAAAACAAAAAAGCCGGAGCCAGGGCATTTTAAAACAAGTCGTTGCCGAGGTGGTTGGCACCCTCTCTCCCTCACCCTGACCCTCTCCCGCTGGGAGAGGGAACAGCCATGTTTGCCCTCTTTTTTTGAGTGTGGTGCTCTCCAATCCGGCCGCCGGTTTTCGTAGGAAGCTGGGAGCGTTTAACCCTCTCCCAGCGGGAGAGGGCCGGGGTGAGGGAGAAATTTTACGAAAATGGACAGCTACAATTTTTCTTAAACCGCTATAACAAAAAAGCCGGAGCGGCTTGGCTCCGGCCTCTGGTTTGGGGGTGAAATTATTTTTTAACCGCCAGCGAGAGGGCCAGGCGGGATTTTTTGCGGTTCGCGGTGGGGCGCTTGACGACGCCTGATTTGACGGCCTTGTCGAAGGCGGAATGCACGCCGGGCAGCAGTTTGGCGGCGTCATCTTTCTTGCCGGCGGTCACGGCGGCGCGGAATTCTTTTTCCATGCGGCGCAGTTTGGAGACGATGCTGCGGTTGTGCTGTTCTTTGCGGGCGCTGCCGCGCATGCGGCGTTCGGCTGACTTCGTGTTCGGCATAATTATTTAGTTCCGTAAAAGGCCGGAAAATCTAGCGAATGCGGGCAGAATGTCAACGTCTAAAATTCTTGCGTTTGTCCCGATTTGGAGCGGGCCGGCCGGGGAAAATTGATTGAAAACGTGTCTGTTCTTTACATTTTTCACGCGGGGTGGTCTTTTATCAGTTCACGCCTGTGCGGCGTGAAAATTGCTGATTTTAGAGAAATTTTGAGGAATGAGCCAGACTCTCCGTATCCTGCATCTCGAAGACAACCCGGCGGACGCGCTGTTGGTGCGCGACCTCCTGGAGTACGAAGGCGTGCCGGCACAAATCCGTCACACACGGAATCGCGCGGAATTTCTCGCGGCTTTGCCGGCGGAAAAATGGGATCTGATGATCTCGGATTACAAGCTGCCGGACTGCACGGGGCTGGATGCGCTCAAAATCGTCCGCGCACAGCTTCCCGACCTGCCGTTCATCCTCATGTCCGGCACGATCGGCGAGCATGCGGCCATTGAAAGTTTGAAGGCGGGAGCGACCGACTACGTGCTCAAGCATAACCGCGAGCGCCTGCCATCCGCCGTGCGCCGCGCCATCGCCGAATCGGCGGAACGCGCGTTGCGGCAGGAAACGCAGGAGGAACTCAAGCGCAGCGAGAAACAATACCGCATCCTGTTCCAGGGCAACCCGCATCCCATGTGGGTTTTCGACCTGGAGACGTTGAAGTTCCTCGAAGTCAACGAGGCGGCGGTCCAGCATTACGGCTATTCCCGCGACGAATTCCTCGCGATGGCGCTCCCGGATTTGCGCGCGGATGAACGCGGCGGTCATGCCTTGCCGGATGCGAACGTGATCTGGCGGCACCGTCGCAAGGACGGTGTGATAGTGGACATGGAGGTAAAGTGGTCACCGCTGGCGTTCCACGGCAAACTCGCCGCGTTGACGATGGCGACTGATGTGACCGCGCGCCGGCGCTCGGCGCAACACAGCGCAGTGCTTTCAAAATTGAGCCACCGCTTGAGCGCCGCCACGACGGCGGCCGAGGCGGCGATGTTCATTTGCGAGGCGGCGGATGAATTGTTCCGGTGGGACGACTTCGCGCTCGATCTGTATTCGGCGGCGGAGGACGCGGTGGTTTCACTGCTGTCCATCACGACCATCGAGGGACAGCGCGTGGAAATCCCCGCATCACCGCAGCCGCAGCATGCGAACGCCATCGTGCGCCGTGTCATCACGCGCGGCGCGGAAGTCATCTCTGCGCAGGAAACCGGCGAACGCAGCGGGACGACGATGATCGCGCCGATCCGCAAGGGCGAGAACGTCATCGGCGTGCTGTTCGTGCAGGCACGCCGCACCCACAGCTACGCCGAGGCCGATGCGGCGACGCTGCAAACCCTGGCCGACCAATGCGGTGGCGCGCTGCAACGTGTGCGCGCGGAAGATGATCTGCGCCAAAGCCGCCAGCGGTTTCATGACCTGTTTGAAAATTCCCCCGATGCAATTTTTGTCGAAGGTTTTGACGGGGTGGTCCTGGATGTGAATGCCGCCGCGTGCGCGCTGCACGGCCTGTCGCGTGAACAGCTCATCGGGAAAAACGCGGTCGAGGAACTGGTGCCGCCCTCGCGCCGCGAAGCCGCCCGTGAAAGCCTCGCCCGGATCGTCGAAGGAAAAACCAAATGGTTTGAGAGCGAAAGCCTCACGGCCGGCGGGCGGGTCGTGCCGGTGGAGGCGCGCGTGGTGCGCGTGGATTTCGACGGCCGGCCGGCGCTGCTGTTTCATGTCCGGGATGTCAGCGAACGTTACGCCGCGGAATCGGCGTTGCGCAGTTCCGAGGCGTTGTTCCGTTCCGTCTGGGAAAATTCCGTGGACGGCATGCGGTTGACGGATGAAAACGGAACGATCATCGCGGTGAACAGCGCCTATTGCCGGCTGGTCGGGCTGTCCCAGGACCAGCTCGAGGCCAAGCCTTTCAGTGTCGTCTATGAAACCGGCAACGACTGGCAGGCGATGCTGCAAAATCACCGCCAGAATTTCCGCACCGGCTACGCGGAACAAAAAGCGGAGAGAAACTTTAAGTTGCACGACGGAAGGCAGGTCGTTTTTGAGATCACGGACAGCTACGTCGAGTCGGGCGGCAAACCGCGTTTGCAGCTGAGCCTGTTCCGCGATGTGACGTTGCATAAACGGTTGGAGGAGCAGTTGCGCCAGTCGCAAAAAATGGAGGCCATCGGCCAGCTGGCCGGCGGCGTGGCCCATGATTTCAACAACATCCTAACCATCATCCTCGGCCATGCAACGCTCCTCGGCATGACGCCGCTGGAGGCCAAGGCACAAACTTCCGCGACCCAGATCAAACAGGCCGCGGAACGTGCCGCCGGCCTCACGCGCCAGTTGCTTGCGTTCGGCCGGAAGCAGATCGTCAACCCACGGCCGCTCGATCTGAACCGCGTTGTCGGAGGCATGACCCAGATGCTCGGCCGTCTGCTGGGCGAGGACATCGCGCTGCAGCTCAACTTCAGCAACGATCCCGCCATCGTGGACGCCGATCCGACGATGATGGAACAGATTCTATTGAATCTGTCGGTCAATTCGCGCGATGCCATGCCCAAGGGCGGCCGGCTCGGTATCCGCATCTCGCAACGCGAAGTGGACACGGCCTACATCCGCAAATCCGTCGAGGCCACGCCGGGGAAATTTGTCTGCCTGAGCCACACGGACACCGGCAGCGGCATCCCGCCGGAAAACATGCAGCGCATCTTTGAACCGTTTTTCACGACCAAGGAACTGGGCAAGGGCACGGGGCTCGGCCTGGCGACCGTTTACGGGATCGTCAAACAACACAAGGGCTGGGTCGAGGTCGAGAGCGAGGTCGGCAATGGCACGACCTTCCACATCTTTCTGCCCGCGAGCACCGTAAAGGCTCCGGAGATCGAGGTGGCGACCGAGACGCAATTCCGCGCGCTTGGCGGTACCGAGACGGTGCTGGTGGTGGAGGACGAGCGCGACCTGCGCGAAATCATCACCCGCACGCTCAACCGGCACGGATACCGCGTGTTTCAGGCCGTGGACGGCAACAACGCGCTGGAGATCTGGCGCGAATACAAGAATGAGATCCAGCTGCTCTTCACCGACGTCATCATGCCGGGCGGCATGAACGGCCGCGAACTCGCCGAAAAGCTTTGGGCGGAAAGACCGAATTTGAAGGTGATCTTCTCCACCGGCTACGGCGCGGACGCGCTCGGGAAAAATTTCAAGCTCGACCCCGATTTGAATTATCTCCAGAAGCCGTATCTGCCGCACGCGCTGGCCCGGATCGTCCGCAAGCAGCTTGATACCAAGACAAACTAGTTTTGGAGCCATGGCGGTTCCACGCACTGTCTCCCTCACCCTGACCCTCTCCCGCTGGGAAAGGGGACAGCCGTTGGCTGATTACATAAAACTCGTGAGCCGCCAAGCAGCGGCCGTTTTCGGATTCACGACGCTTTTTTTGCGCGGTGTTTCGTTGCAACGGGACGCAAAAAACATAAAATCAACGGCCAAAGATGATCATCGCGCCCTCGCTGCTCGCATCCGACCATTCCAAATTCGGCAAGGAAGCCGCGCGCGCCGCCGCCGCCGGCGCGGACTGGCTGCACCTCGACATCATGGACGGCCACTTCGTGCCGAATATTTCCTTCGGGCCGCAAGTGGTCAAAGCCGTCCGTCCGTTCGCCAAAAATCTGTTTTTCGACGTGCATCTCATGTGCGGCAAACCGGAAATTCTGCTCGAGCCGTTCGCCAGGGCCGGGGCGGACGAAATGACCATCCACGTTGAACTCGATGAAAAAGTTGAACCGCTGATCTGGAAAATCCGCCAGCTTGGAAAAAAGGTCGGTCTCGCCGTCAATCCCATGACTGCCATCGCCAAGGCCGAACCGTTTCTCGACAAGATCGACCTGTTGCTCGTGATGACCGTCGTTCCCGGATTTGGCGGACAGGAATTCATGCACGAATGTTTGCCAAAAATCCAGCAGGCTGACGCATGGCGGCGCGAGCGGAAATTAAATTACCGGCTGGAAGTGGACGGCGGCATCAACAACCAGACCGCCGCCGAATGCGCGCGGGCGGGCGCGGACACTTTCGTCGCGGGGACGAGTCTGTTCGGCGCGCGCAGCTTGAAAACCGCCATCAAGAAAATGCGGAAGATCGTCTGCGATAACGACCCCGCGCTTGCCGACCTGTCCGTTCCCACAGCCGCCGCGCCGACGCTGCCGTTATGAGCCGGATAAAATTCGGCACCGATGGCTGGCGCGCGGTCATTGCGCAGGATTTCACCTTCGCCAATGTTGCCCGCGTCGCGCAGGCGACCGCCGATTTCTGGCAATCCGAAATCCAAAATCCAAAATCCAAAATTTTCAACCGAAAGCCGAAGGTCATCATCGGCTACGACCGGCGGTTTCTTTCCGACCGGTTTGCGCGCATCACGGCGGAGGTTTTTGCGGCCAACGATTACGAAGTCGTGCTCACTTCATCAGCCACGCCCACGCCGAGCATCTCGTTTGCGGTGAAAAATCTCGGCGCGGCGGGCGGGGTGATGATCACTGCCAGCCACAATCCGCCGGAGTTCAACGGGTTTAAGCTGAAATCATATTTCGGCGGCAGCAGCAGCCCGGAGGAATGCCAGGGCGTCGAAAGTTTTCTCGATAAAAATGAACCCAAATTCGAAGCTCGAAATTCAAAGTTCGAAATTAAAGATGTCCGTCCCGCGCATTTTGCGGCGATCAAGAAGCTGGTGGATTTCAAGCTCATCGCCAGATCGAAATTGCGCGTCGCGCACGATGCGTTGTTTGGCGTGGGGGCAGGGGTGTTCGAGACCTTGCTCGCGAAAACAAATTGCACGGTGACGACGCTCAATGGTGCGCACGACGTATTGTTCGGCGGAATCTGTCCGGAGCCGTTGCCAAAAAATTACGTCCTCGGCGGTGCGCAGTTGAAGAAGAATCCACACGACATCTGCCTCGTGACGGATGGCGACTCCGATCGCATCGGCGCCATGTATGGCAATGGCGCACCGATGACGAACCAGCAGGTCATCGCGTTGCTGTTGCATCATCTCGTTCGCAACCGTGGCGGCCATGGCATGGTGACCAAGACTTACAACACCACGGCGATGGTGGACAAAATGTGCGCGGCGTGGAATTTGCCGCTGACCGAAGTCGGCATCGGCTTTCGTTACATCGCGCCGGAATTGATGAAGCCCGGTGCGTTGTATGGCGCAGAGGAAAGCGGTTCGATCGGCTTCGCGAATCATATTCCAGAGCGGGACGGCCTTGCCGCCGGGCTTTTTCTGCTCGAAATGCTCGCGATGCAGAAGGTTTCGGTGAACAAAATCTATGCATCGCTGGAGAAGGAATTTGGCCCGCACCGTTATGGACGATACGACGCGCATTACCCGCTGGAAAAACGCGCGGACTTGATGGAATCGCTCCAAAAGGATCCGCCGGCGAAATTATTGAAATCCAAGCTCGTCAAGGTCGAAGCGCGGGACGGCGTAAAATTTGTGGCGGAAGATTCCACCTGGCTCATGCTGCGCGGTTCGGGGACCGAACCGGTTTTGCGCATCTACGCCGAGGGCCGGTCGGATGCGGACCGGGAAATGCTTTTGAAACTGGGCAGGTCGTTGCTGATTTCGTGAGTTTGGTATGTTACCTCCCTTGAACCCAAAGTTGGTGAAACGTACACCTCACCCCGGCCCTCTCCCCATTTGGCCCCTAATCCCGCCAAACGCGGAGAGGGAGAAACGCTCGCAGCGCTTTGGCATGGTCGCGGTTACATTCTTGAAAAACTCGAACGTATGACAATGAATCAAATTGGGGTGGTTGTTTTTGCCTTTCTTTGGTTGCTCACCGGAAGTGTGCGTGGCGGGGAGGTGGAAGATTTATTGCAAAAGGAAATGACGGCGCATCATGTCGCGGGCATGGCGTGCCTGGTCATCAGCAACGGGACGCCGGTGGTGAGTTTTTTCTCCGGCAACGCGAATCTGGAATGGCCGTCGCCGGTGGATGATAAAACGGTTTTTGAGATCGGTTCCGTTTCCAAGCAATTTGCCGCCGCGAGCATCCTGATGCTCGCGCAGGAAGGCAAACTTTCGGTGGACGACCACATCACGAAGTTTTTCACCAACTTGCCCGCGGCCTGGACGAATATCACCGTGCGTCATCTGGTCACGCACACGTCCGGCCTGAAAAATTACGACGGTCTGGACGGGTTTGAGCTTCGGCAGCACCTGACGCAACGGCAGTTCATCGAACGGCTCGGGGCGCAGCCGCTTGATTTTCCGCCCGGCGAAAAATGGCACTATAGCAACTCCGGTTTCAACCTGCTTGGCTACATCGTGGAAAATGTCAGCGGCCAGAATTATTGGGATTTTCTCGCTGAACGGGTCTTCAAGCCGTTGCAGATGACGAATACGACGCGTCGCGATCCATGGCTGGTCATTCCGCACCGGGCCGCCGGTTACGAATATAAAAACGGCGCGTACCGGGAGCGCGACTACGACCTCACCGACCTGTTTGCCGCCGGTACGATCGTTTCGACTGTCGATGACCTGGCGAAATGGGATGCGGCGCTGGCGGGAACGAATCTGCTCACGGACGCCTCAAAGAAGCTTTGGTGGACACCCGCCAAGTTGAACAATGGCAAGGATGTGGGCAATCCACGCGGGGGCGAGGCCGGCAGCTACGGCTTCGGCTGGTTTTTGGGCACGGTCAACGGTCATCACAATATCGGCCACAGCGGCGTCACCAGCGGTTTTTCAGCGGCGAACGAGACTTTCCCCGACGATCATCTGGTCATCATTATTTTGTCGAACACGGACGAAGGCGTGTTTGCGGGGAATCTGGCTAATCAAGTGGCGCGGGAGTTGTTGAAGAAAAATTGACAGGGCGTTTCAAAATGCACCGTGGAGGCTGGTCATGTGTTATTTTTTTGCCCGGGTTTTTTAATAAACCTTGGACCGGCAATGGAACTTTCAACTCACGAATTATTTCAAATAGAAACCATCTACCCGCATTGATGCCGTGCAATGCGGGTAGATGAATTTTATAGGCTTAAGGTTTATTTGTCGAGTCCGTAATCCAATATCGGCCAATATCGATCGGCCAATATCGGGCTTTCAGCCCTTCGATTAAGGACGGTGAACCGGGGCGGTGAACTGGAGGCTGGAAATGCCCACGGTTGTAGTTGAATTACAACCGTGATTTTACCGCCGTAAAGTTTCTGCAAAAAGCCTGTTCGCTTCCTGCATCGGCGGACATTATTCGGTGAATGGCTGAATTGACCGACCATGAGTTGCTGACCGTCTTTGCGCGCACCGGCACGGAAAGCGCCTTTGCCACGCTCGTCCAGCGACACATCAACCTGGTCTATTCGACCGCCAAGAGATTTACCGACGACGATACGCTGGCCGGGGACATCACGCAGGCGGTATTCATCCTGCTCGCGCGCAAGGCGGGGGGCATTAGTGCCAAAACCATTCTGACCGGCTGGCTTTACCAGACGGCGCGGCTGCTGGCCGCCAATGCGCTCAAGCAAAAAATCCGCCGCCAGAACCGCGAACAGGAGGCTTACATGCAATCCACCCTGAACCAAAACGAAACGGATGCAACGTGGAAACAAATCGCGCCTGTGCTGGATGACGCGATGGGTGCGCTTGGTGAGACGGACCGGAACGCGGTTTTGCTGCGTTACTTTGAGAGCAAACCACTGGCGGAAGTCGGGCTGGCGCTGGGCGTGAGCGAAGATGCGGCGCGGGTGCGGGTGAATCGCGCCCTGGAGAAACTTCGTACTTTGATGACGAGGAAGGGCGTGACCTTGGGCGCGACGGCGATTGCGGGAGCGGTGACGGCCAAGGCGGTGACGGTCGCGCCCAATCATTTGCTCCCGAAAATTGTGGCTACGACCGGTTCTGTAATCACCGCCAGCGTTGGTTCCGTAACTTTTCTTTCAACCATTTTGGGCAAGACGCTGGTTGTCGGCAGTTCGCTTGCGATTTTATTTATCGGCGTTTTGGCGGGTGTACGGGAGGCGGGTAAAACAACATCACCGAAGCCAACGCATTCCACCGAAACCCACATAGCCGGGACGGTGGTTCAGCCAACTATTGGGAATGGTTCAGTAACGAATATTGTCAGTGAACCGCGAGATAATATAGATCTTGCCAGCGAACACTTAAGGCTGGTGTTGCACACCGCACCGGCGACACATTCCATGTACGGTTCGGCGGCAATCACCAACGCAATCGATGAGTTTGGCCTCAATCGGAAAGCAGCGTTTAATGTGTTGTTGGAGAATTCAAGCGATCCGGAAGAATTTGTCCGTGCCGGTTCCATCTACGGAATGGGCCATGTCGGGAAAAATTTGTCCGAGGTCGCGCCGGTTTTGTGGAATATGCTGGGGACTGCATCCAGCCGTGAACGTTGGCACATCTTCCAGGCCTTGGAACAGATCGGGTTCGGTTATTGGGATATGCCGGCATTGACGGATTTGTTGGCGGATGATGGAAAATTGAACGGAAACATTTTGGCCAAACTCGTCCCTGAAGCGATCGCCGATGTGCTGGAGAAAAATCCGCAATCTTCGATGCCTTACATTGCCCCGTTGGAAGCCCTGTTAACCGGCCAGAATTCGAACACGCAGGTTCGCGCGGCGTTGGCGTTGGTCAAATTCGAGGGGACGAACAACCAAAATATTTATCCACCGTTACATGAACTGTTCGCGCGGCCCAGCGACCGTGCCAGCGAATATTTCAAGGATTTGGCCGCGGGCATCCTGCAAAACGCCGGTCCGGCGGCGAAACCGCTGGTGCCGGACATGCTTGAATTCGCCGACTACGCCACAGAGACCGGCGCGCAATCCGCTGCGAGGACGGCAGTGGCAATGATTGATCCTGAAGCGGGGAAAACGGATCCGCAGATAGCCGCCAGCGTCAAGCAATTGGAGGATGACGAGAAATGGAAACAAATCTGGCAGTCCAAGAACTATACGCTGGATGACTTGCGCGAGGCGTTGAAGGATGAGCATCAAGCCTATAAGGCCGCCGGATTTCTGGCGGCGATGGGCACCAACGCCCTGGTTGCCGTGCCGGACATGGTTCACGCGATGTGGTGGCAGGACGAAGACACACGCAATTCAATCTTGGATGACATAAAAAAAATTGACCCCAAATTCTTTGTTTCCAAAATTCCGACCACCACTTTTATCACGGGGAATCTGCATGATTACGATAAAAAGTTGCCGCTGACCCAGCAAGACAAGGAATTGAAGGGAGCGGTGACCAGCTTTGAATTGTTTTACGGATGGGTTTTACCGGATGAGTTCGCGGCCTTTACCAATAAAATTTGCGGGTTGAATCCAGAAGCGTATAAGACATTCATCGATATCAATGCCGATAAATTGAAGTGAACCAGCAGGGGGAAGTTTTCAAAATCCATATTCTTTGCCGGCGCTCTCCACAGCAAGTTATATGTCGCCCCTGCGGCGCTGGAACTCAGATGGCGCGGACTGACGTCCGCGGCTACGGTTGAAGAAATGGCTGCGGATGGCGCAGGCGGTTGATAGCATCGCATAATGAAACGAGATTCCGACATTATCCTTTCGGTACTTGATCTCGCGTCGGTCCGGGAGGGGGGAACGGTGGCGGAAAGTTTTCGCAACACGCTCGCGCTGGCGCAACATACGGAGAAATGGGGCTATCGGCGCTTTTGGCTGGCGGAACATCATAATCTGGTCGGCATCGCCAGCGCGGCGACTTCCGTGCTGATCGGTTATGTGGCCGGGGCCACGAAAACGATCCGGGTAGGTTCCGGCGGCATTATGTTGCCCAATCATGCGCCCTTGGTCATTGCGGAACAGTTTGGCACGCTGGAAGCGCTTTATCCGGGACGCATTGATTTGGGACTGGGGCGGGCGCCGGGCGGCGACGCGCTGACCTCGGTGGCATTGGGCCGGGATTCGGGATCGGGTGATCGCTTCCCGGAAATGGTGCAGGAATTGATTTATTACCTCGGCCCGGTGTCGCCGGGCCAGCGGGTTCAGGCCGTTCCGGGCGGCGGATCCAACGTGCCAATCTGGCTGTTGGGATCAAGCACGTTCAGCGCCCAGCTCGCCGCGCACATGGGATTGCCTTTCGCGTTTGCGGGCCAGTTTGCGCCGGAAATGATGCTGGAAGCGGCCAAACTATATCGTCAACATTTCAAGCCTTCAGCCATCTTGAAGCAACCCTACCTGATGATCGGACTGCCGGTTCTGGCAGCCGATACTGACGAGCAAGCGGAACATCTGGCGACCTCCACGCAACAACGGGCATTGCGATTGATCCGCGGGCAGCCGATTTTTACGCCGCCGCCGGTTGCCAGCATGGACGGACTTTGGAACGCCGCTGAAAAGCGGGCGGTCGAAAGCCGTCTGGCCGCAGCCGTGATTGGCGGACCGGCCAGGGTGGCCCGCAAGTTGAAGGAATTTCTGGAACTCACGCAGGCGAACGAGATCATTTTGTTTTCAGACTTCTACCGGCTGGAAGACCGATTGCACTCGTATGAGATTGTGGCCGGGCTGTTTTTGAAATAAAGGAGGTTGGTTATTATCCGTCTGCACGGTCGGGAAAATTAGAGACAGGCAAGATGCCTGTCCTGCTGTGACGTCCGCATTCTTCCGCTGTCCTTTCAGGACGGATTTTCTTTTTGCCGTTAAACCAGACACTGCGTATCTGGCTAATTTCCAGTTGTGCCTTTGGCACGAACCAGCGACTGGTCAGGCGGATTTGTTGTCATCGTCCGAATCTTTCTGAACGCGAATCCCAAAGAGCCTCAGTATCCAATAAAAAACTCCGAAGAAAATGGCCGAGCCGATCAAAACCGGTATCGCAATGAAGGCAATCGGATACTGACTGGCGGGAAAGTTGTCGTTAATATAAATGATATTCCAATACAAAAAACCACCGGCAAAGCAGATGGTTGCGACAATCAGTAAACGGCCTGCGATGGTGAATTTCTCCATCGGATGTTTGGGTGGCTGCTGTTCTGACATACAGGCCGGATTGCGGTTTAAGATTTAACGGTGTGAACGGGGTTTGTCCAGCTTGGGAAATTGAATTTGACCAACGCTATGTGCGGGATTGATTCAACTCTTTCAGAGTTGATGTCCGGGGTGACGGTAACCCGGCGTAGCCGATTCTCGCCTGTCGGCTCGGATCGTCAACGCCGGGCTGGATGATTTTCATCCCGTTGGGATGAAGGAATCGGCTTCCGGACGAAGGTAGTCTGCCAAAATCCAGCCGTTGCTCTAAATGAGGATGATCCAATTCGAAAAATCTTGTCCGGATTCGGGTTCTGCGTCCATGTATGTATAGATGATGACCGGCGATGATATATCCCTGTTGCGCGATTTTGCGGCGAATCGCACGGAAACGGCGTTTTCCACGCTGGTTCAACGCCACCTCGGCCTGGTCCATTCCGCCGCGCTCCGGCAGACGGGCGGCGACGCGCATCTGGCGGAGGAGATCGCGCAGAAGGTTTTCATCCTGCTGGCGCAAAAGGCGGGCAGTCTCGGCGACGGGACGATCCTTTCCGCTTGGCTTTATCGTTCCGCGATTTACACCGCCGCCGACACGTTGAAACAACTTCGCCGCCGCCAATTCCGCGAACAGGAGGCTTTCATGCAATCTCAATCCAACGAAGCGGATACCGCCGCCGTCTGGCAGCAACTC
>Ga0210388_10000855_pt1 | contig 24116 bp, 21 predicted proteins | sample IncBWC19OmetaG_FD_155485 | JGI IMG/M metagenome (GOLD analysis project Ga0210388, IMG submission 155485) | Forest soil microbial communities from Barre Woods Harvard Forest LTER site, Petersham, Massachusetts, United States - Inc-BW-C-19-O ...
GGGTGCGAGCGTAGCGAGTACCGTCGTAACCCCGCGACGGGGTCAACCTAAAGATCTGTGCGGCGTTGTCCTTGAGTAGATAAAAACGCAGGGAGACCCCCATTATTACAATTCCTAATAGATGCGCGCCAAGAGATCGCAAGCAAGATGGCTGTGGGATTCACGTGCCCGTGCTGTTGCGTTGATTGATTCCTAAGAGCGAAGAGGGCGGTATGAACCCAGAGATTGATTGTCCTTCGGGTCTGTCGAGTGCTGCCCTGCCTGTCCGTGTGCTGCATATTGAAGATGATTTGGGCGTTGCACGCGCGTTCGCCAGGCTTCTTAGACTGAAAGGATATGAAGTCCGTAGTGGGGCAACACGAAGGGAAGTGTTGAGCCATTTCAACATCAACGGTTGGCGTCCCGACATCATAGTGGCTGATTACCAACTAGCCGGTGGAACTACCAGCGAATCGCTTGTCGCCGAAGTCGCCTCGCGCGTTGGATCCAGGCTGCCAACGATCGTATTGGCAGGTACGATGGCTCCTCAGGGAAGACGTGCGTGCGAGGCCTTTGCCGACCGAGTGCTGTATAAGCCGGTGGATCTTGAAGTGCTGTTGCGCGAATTTGAGGCACTTCTCAATAGAAAAGTGTGAACTGGCTGCGTGCACGACTCTTCTCGTCAGAACTTCACCGTGTACTTGTTCGCTTCCAAACAAGCGGAGAAGGCCTTTTTGAACTCTCCAATCTTTGCAGCGGCCGCCTTCGCCGCCGCATCGTTTTGTTGCGCTTGCTGTTTGGCCTGTTGAGCCTGCGATCGTGCTCGGGCTCGATTGGCTACCGCACCCACGCCGGCGCCGATCGCTGCACCCTTGCCCGCATCGCCCGCAATTCCACCAATGATGGCCCCGCCCGCAGCACCCCCCACAGCTCCTTTCACTCCCGCGCCAGCGGTCGCCTGTTGGCCTTGTTGCCTCTGTAAGTCCGCCTGGCGTTGCTGTTCTGCAGCTTCGCGATCAAGAGCGAACGGGTCGTTGCCGGTCTCTTGCGTGGCCCAGGTGTAGCACTGACTCTCGTCCACGGATTGTTGCTGTGGATTCTGACCGGCGCCAGGAAAGGCGTAAACGTTGAGCGTTGCCGCCAACGTCTTCTGACCGGTGGGCGGGGCGATGGGTGTCTGGGCCATTGCGTTTCCGAGCGCAAGCGTGGCGGCGAAAATACTAAGCACTTGGGGGAATGTCACGTGATGGTCCTTTCTGCGCGGTTGGCCTTAAAGTTAGAGCCGCTCCGGTGAGCGGCTCACACTGGTGCAAGTCCCGTCTCTAGAATTTATAGTTGATACCCACTCGAATCAGATTTGCCGTGAAGCTGTTGTGCAAGTTATCGAGTCTGACGCCTACGAACGCTGCGCACGCTGCCACGGGACCACTGCAAACGGCATCAGAACCGCTGCTCTTGCCAAGATTGACGTAGGTGTAGTCCGCTCGGAACGACCACGAATCGGTAATCGCGTACTCGGCGCCGAAACCCACACCCACGCCGCTGGCCTTGAAATCCTTGCTCCCTGAGAAGGTCGCTGTGCCGCCGGCATTCGTGTAGGTAGCGGTGGGTTCACGTGAGCCGCTCGCGAACACGCCGCCAATTCGGAAGTACGGCAGCCATTGATCCACCGCGTAACCGATCCGCGGGCCCAGGATCGCGAATCCATTGGGGCTCAGCTTTCCGGAAAACGTGTACGTGCCGCCGGGCGGAGGATTGATGCCGGCATAAGTGAAGGTTCGACTGCGATCCTTGCTGTCCAAGAATTCGTAATCAAGTCCAAATCCCGACACCCAGTTGCCGCGCTGGAAGTTGTAACCGAGTTGAATGCCGCCGATAAAGCTGCTGTTGTTGGGGCAATCGCGGTTATAGAAGGCACTCGCGAGGGCTGGATTGTTAATCCCGTTTCCTTGATTCGGCTGCCAAGAGTCGCAGGTAGAATTCCAGCCGCCACCGATGTTGCCACCGATATAAAAGCCGCGCCAGTTGGTTTGTGAAGTCGCTATGACATCTTGTGCGGCGGCGCTACCTGCGATGCCGGCGAGCACGAGAAGTGCTGTTAAGGATCTGATCATTTTCATCACTGAAGTCTCCAGGTTAAAGGTGATTGCACGATATACGGGCGAAACTAGACGAGTAATTGGACGATGTACTTAGGTCCACAGACATCGGCGCTACGCCGCTCAATTTCCCGTTGCATTGCACTGCTGCTCATCGTGTTGTAAAAAATATTCCAGGAAAAAAAGGGCATCCGACGCAGCGCGCCGGATGCCAGGCCGGTTCTAGATTCAGAGCGGGGGGAGCATTGCCCATGAATCTTCTGTCGAGCCGGGCAACTCTTCGGCCGTGGTGCGATCCTCGGATACCCACATGGTCAGCACTTCACCGACCGCCATGTCATGGAACTTACGCAACTGTCCATTCATGTGGACACCTTGGTCCGGACCTGGCTTGAAACTAAACGTGGTGACCGTCGCGCCGGTGCTATCGAGCATCTGCACGGTCATGAACTTCGGATCCGAGATGTACACCTTCGCCTGGAATTTCGCGTAGCGTTTGCCGTTGTAGACGCGGCCCTCGATGCAGGCGGCTCCGGCCTTCGGGTACCGCGCCAGAAATGCGGGGCCAAACTTGATGTCACTACAGGCGATCTGCGGCAATTTCTCTGGATCAACGCCGGCAGCGCGAGCGGCAGTCAACGCCAGCGGTAACACGAGCGCGGCGAGAAGCAGCCTTGAGCGAGTTTTCATAAAAGGTTCTCCTAGTGTTTAAATACGCCGATGTGTTTGGCGCGATACCACTCTGTGGCGTCGTAACTCACCTCGCCGTCAGCGTGATCTTTATCGTGGTCAAATCCGGCTAGAAGTCGGACCTGAACGGGGAGCTAGGTTAGATGCGCACAAACACCGTATCTATGTGACCAAGGTCCCACTCGTGGCGAAGAAGCGAGGTCAATGGCGAAGATCCCAATCGCGAGACGCTAACTCGCTCACGTTGCAGGGCCGCCGCGAGCTGGGGAGAAGCGGCTTGCAAGTAGCCCTTAGTCCCATGGACAACGGCAAGTAGCGCGAAAGCTTGCGAGAATGACCAAAGTTGCGTAGGGAGCGATCCGCTCTCGAGTCTCAAGGCTCGTGGGTCTTTAGGAAGCTGGGTCTTAAGACCAATGGCGTTTCCATGACGGGCGCCTTCAAAATCCCGATATGCATGACCTAAACGCTGAAACTGCATATCAACATTGGGTCGGGTGGGGAGCGGATGCCATCGAGGCGATCGCGGTCATCCTGATTGTCGGTTACATTGTGACGGCCACGTTTGTATGGATCGGTCGCTCAATACGTCGGCGGCAATTCACACTGCAACATTATGAGAGTTTTCGCGGCTCGCTCGGACGCGCCATGCTCTTGGGCCTCGAGGTTCTCATCGCGGCGGACGTCGTGCGCACCGCGGCGCTGGAACCGAGCCTCGTTAACTTTGAGGCACTCGGCATACTGGTGATGGTGAGGACCTTTCTGAGCTGGTCGATTGTTGTCGAGATCGAAGGACGTTGGCCCTGGCAGCGGCGCACCGAGGAACCCACCCCCGAGTCGGTGGATAGAAGCAAGGCGTCAGCTGTCCAGCGTTAGGGCGGCTGCGTGTTCATCCAATCGCGAACGCTGAGAAGATTCTGCGGGCTGACGCGGATGATGCCAGCCCGGGGACTGTCGATGTCGGCGATTAAGAAGAAGCAGATCGACACGGCTAGCGGTAGTACCATGGGTAAGAGGCGAGTTAACTTGCTGTGCGCGCCGAATCCCACCAGCAACTGAGAAATCAGCGCGATCGTGAACATCAGAATCCATGCCGCGGTCGGAATTCTATTCCACCATGCGGCCTGGGCATAACCCTCAGAGTCTAAGACGGTGTTCATCTCTGAAATGATCAGTGCATCGATCGCAGGACTGCGTCCGGGCGGGCTGCCGATAACGGCCGCCCAAAGCCTGGCCTGCAGCGTCGCGGTGCGGGCATGAATGAGTGCGAGCGAAGCGCTTGCGGCCGTGTAGAACGCGATGCGTTGCTCTATGTACTGCTTCAATAAGGATTTCACGTTCTCCTTATCGGAGTGAGGAAGTAGCTCCGCGCGCGAAAATTCGGTCCCGATGGAATTCGCCTCAACGGCCTCGCAATTCTTGCGCTGCTCATAGCGGCTGATTGACATCGAAAAGGTGAAACCGATGATCAGCGCACTCAAGGTCAACGTCGAGCCGAGAATAGTGCCGAAGTCGTCAGGGATTTTCTCATTGCGTTTAGTGTTTAGCGCCGACAAGTACGCGCCGGCGGCGGTCACCAGCCAGAGCGCCACCAGTGCGAGCGCGAATATCCCTATAGGCTGGTCGAGCAGGTCTGTCACTTCAAACATCGGCTAGCGCGCGAGCACCGGCACTCCGTCGGCACCTACTTGGCCCGACTCGCATCCAGCGCCTGTTTGAGCTGCTTGGCCCAGCCGGAAATGATGGTACTGGCCTCGGCTCGATTGGACGTTGACGTTGCCCACTGCAGTCTGCCGAAGTTATGCGCGCGCTCCTGGTCGACAGCAACGGCGAGCAGCGTGCCGGTAATCGCATCGTTCACCTGCAAAGCGAGGGTCATCGATCCCGCGTCCAGCACATAGGTTTTTGAACGACCGGTGGTAGGTGTCTCGGGTGCCGTGATGTAGAGATTGACGATGTTGGGCGTGATATCGAGGGCACCTGCGCTGGCATCGGTAACGACCTCGTAGCCGCCATCGCGCAAGGTTTTCGCGAAAATGCTCTTCGCGAGCTCCGCGATGCCGGTCCGAATCCTTCTCACCTGGTCAGCCGACACGCCGAATGTGCCGTAGTTGCGGGGATTCCAATTTTTGCTGAACTCAACCACGGGCTCACTGATGCGAATCTTGGTGTACTCGGCGAGGTCGACGCCGGGGCGTCGATATAGCGCATCGACGTCTTTTGCCTCAGCCAATTCTAGTCCGGGAAACGGTGAGTTGGGGGCAGGCCCCGCCAGTGCAGGTGCGGTCGCACCCACTAGAGCCGCGATAATCATCACACGAACAACGCGATGCAAGCCAAAAAGCATGTCACTCTCCTTAAGTCGCTATCTTTCTTGGGTAGCTTTCGAATATCTATGAGACCTTGTACATATCGACTTGCGCGATCTCAGCCCTTCACGGATTGGGTGTTGGGAGGGCCGCTTCCTGCTTGGCCAGGGGGCGCTTGAACATCTGATCAATTTTGTTGTTCAAGGCAGTAATGGCCTTCTCATTGTTTTGTGCAGCCAGCTGCAATTGACGGATGGCTTTCTGAGTCGCGGCGGAGGAGGTGCTCGCCGCTGAACTGGCGGCGGCCGCAGCCGCTTTGGTCTCCTTTTGCAATTGGTTTAATTGCAACCTCAGATCATCGACTTGGGCTTGCAAGGGCTTCAGATCGGTGCAGCCGACAACGAGGAAGAGGCTGGCCAGCAGCAGTGCGGCTTGAATGCGACGGGAGGTCATGTCAGTTTCCTCAGCAAGACTCACAGGTTCAGTGTTTGCGCATGCTCTGCGTTGTGATGCAGCTATAGAGTAATGAGCGCAGACAGCCGGTCTATGGGCCTAAAGGCTAGTTCGGCAATCATCGACGGCACGGCGCGGCTAACGAAAAAATCCGCCGCTAAGCAAGGTCCCTTCCGCAATGGGGCGTCCAAAGCTGATCCACAAAATGTGCGAGTTGATGGTCGTGGTGGCCAGTCCCGCGGTCAGCGGCCCCACCGGGGTTCGTCCGGTGACAAAGATCGACACCGACCCGATCTGATGTTGATCGCGTCCATCCAGGGTTTGGTAGGCTTCGAGGGCTTGCAAGCGCAGGCCCGCATACAGTGCCTGGCCACGGAGAGAGAAAAGATCCTTGATTCGCCAGAGGTAGCTTCCGCTCATCGTCCAATAGGCATCCGCTCGAATGGCATTGAGTTCTGCGCCCGCGAGACTGACCGGGCCGCCCAAGGAGAACAGCCGATCGGCGGGCAGTCGCGCCTGCAAAGAACTGCCGCCGCCGAAATCAAGCCGCATCACGTTGTTGCGAAAGGGGACCGCGAGACTTAAACCGAACTCAGCACGCTGCCAGCTGCGTCCGGCGCCGAGCGCACGGTCGTTGTCAAAGTATTCAAGGGCTGCCACCAACCCGCGGGTAGGACTGAACGGCGTGTCGCGCGTATCGTAGATTGCGGCGACAGCAATTCCAGCATCACGCACCTCAAGCTGTGGTAGCGCGGGTGCTCCGGTTTCTATTTGTACGTGGCGTTCGGTGTTGAAGTAGCCGATGCGTACTTGCGCCGCATTGCCAAAATTGCTGCCAAAGTCGAATCGCCCGCCGCGATCGTCAAATTGGTATCGCGCCACGTCGTCGCCGCCATAAAACACGTTCTGCCAATCGCGATCCCAGAACACCTTGGGCTCGACAAAAATGCGCTGTGGCACATCTAAGGGTTGATAGAAACTGCTCGCCAAGGTTTGGTTAGTACCCAACTGAAGCTCGTTGCGCCATTGCGCACCGAGGCTGTCGACCCAGGTCCGGGTGTGTTGCAGATAGAAGGCCAAACCCCGATCATCGCCGGTGGTCGAGGCATACATGCCGAGATCGAGCTTGATAAAGTCCGGCGCCCAGCTCTTTTCATAAGGCAACCATTGCAACGTCGTATGCGCCGGATCGCCGGTGAGTTCATAACCGACCGAGTCGATATCCTCGACGGCGGCCATGCGCTGCACACTGTGACTGAGTTCCTCCGTGGTGATGTGCTCTCCCGGCGCGATCCCTGCCAATTGATCCAAGTAGAGCGGGTTGACCCTCTTCAGTTCGGCCATGCGAATGGTATCGACGGTGGAGGCTATGCTTTGGTCCTCGGTGACACGCGTGCGCCAAGCAAGGTACTGATCCGGCGTCACCGCGAACCGGGCTAGTTGCGGCGCCGCCAAGCGCGCTGCGGCAACGCCGAGCGCAACCGTCTCGCCGGTGCGCTCGAAATCACCGGTACTGATGTTCCCCAGTGGGACATCAATGCGCACATCGCTGGGGGCGAGGGATTGCAGTTGCAGCTGCTCATTGGCCTCGATCATCAGTTCGATGGTGCGTCCGAGAAGCTGACGAGGCGCCCGCAGTTCTTCGGGATCGGCCGGCGGCGAGACGAGGTTTACGACAATCACGACGTCCGCGCACATTGTGCGCGCCACATCCACCGGGATATTACGAACCAAACCGCCATCGGCAAGAATATGGTGCTCAAATTGTACCGGTGCGAACACACCGGGCAGCGCCATGCTCGCGCGCATGGCCGTTGCAAGGTCGCCGTGATCAAGCACCACCATGTGTCCGCTGACCATGTCCGTGGCGACGGCCCGATAGGGAATTGGTAGTTGGTCAAAATCCGTTTGGTGCCGAGCTTTGCTGACAAAGCCGCGCAACAGATCATCGATCGCACTGGTGTTGATCAAGCCCGGTGCAACAACGATCTGGGAGCCTTTGATGCCCAGCTGCAGCTGGTTGCTGTAGGTAACCCCTTGACGCTTGCGTTCAATCGGTAGGGTGCTGCGGCCGCCCATCCCGCCGACTATGTTTTTCCAATTGATCGATTCTACGAATGCTTGCAGCTTGTCAGCCGGAATGCCCGAGGCGTAGCCGCCGCCGACCAAGGCGCCCATGCTGGTGCCGGCGATGCAGTCGATGGGGATGTGCATCTCCTCGAGCACCTTGAGCACACCGAGATGCGCGCCACCCTTGGCGCCGCCACCAGCAAGCACCAAGCCAATGCGAGGCCGTGGCGCACCGGCGCCAGCTGTGGCTGCCTCGTCGAGCGCAATGCTGGCTGTCGCGATCGAACAGCCCAGCATCGCGGCGGCGAGCCGTAGAAGCCGCCGGTGACGGCGCAGTAAGCCATCGAGCATAAGGGTAACCTGCGGCGCACTTGAACCGAGTCTTCAAGTCCCAAGGCGCCTCCGGCGAGGCGTAGAGCGTCATTTAAGCGAACGCGTTACTTGTCCAGTTTGGTGATTTTCGAGCCCTGCAAGCCGAGGCCTGCCATGAGCCCCTTCTGACTGAAGATGAAGGCGTAGATATCGTCCTTGAGGGTCGTGGTCGTGAGCGACTTGGCTTTGCCAAGATCGACAACCACAATGCTTGGACCCACGCCAATTTCCCAACCATTGCTGTTCTCGAGATACTTGAGCGCATCGTCGGTCATGAGGAAGAGCGCATAGCCAAAGGTTTGCACACCGGCCTGTAAGCCATATGAGGCAGCCGCTGAATTGTAGTGTCCCGCCAATTTGCCGTTCACGAACAGAACACCTTCACCATATTGTGCGCCGAGCACGAATCCGGCTTTGACGATGCTGGGGAAGACGAGGACCGCCTTAGCTTTGTCGCCCACCACTTTGGCGCTCGGCACGTCGGTGTACAGCGTTTGCAATGCCGCCTTGGCATCGTCTTCAATGGCATTCTGCGAAAAGGCGGGACTGTGGAAAAAAGGCATCGACAGGAACGCGACGATGGCCAGGGTTCTGATATTCACTTACGTACACTCCTCGACTGATGGGGGGGCAATTGACATGATCTCCTCGGCAAAACGATTTTGCCGAAGCAAGCCCGCCATGGTTTTCATCGCGGGCTCGATGTGATTGAAGAATTGTTTGTAACCGGCGCACAAATAATTGAGCCCTGGCTCGCCATCGGGGGCGGCAATGAAACGATTGCGCGGGCACTCGCCGTAGCAAGCGAATAGCACCGTGCAATCGAGGCAATATTTCGGCAGGGTGTCGAACTTGCTTTGCCCAAAATCGCGCTGCCGCTTGGATGCCACGAGCTCGTTCATGGGTGTCTTTTGAATATTTCCCAGGCGATGCTTAGGTTCCACAAAATGGTCGCAGGAATACAGATCCCCGTTGTGTTCGAGGGCCACCGCGTCGCCGCAGGTGGGGGAGAAAATGCACAAGTTGTGTTGCCCGAGCCAGCTGCCGAGTGCGACATCGAACGTTTGAACAAACACCCGGCCCACATCGAGTCGTACCCACTCATCGAAAATCGCCGTGAGAAAGCGGCCAAACTGCTTTGCGCCCACGGAGCGCTCGGTGACCTGCCCGCCATGTTGCATATAGAAGGGGCGATCGGCGCCACCCGGTCTTCGGCCCCAGCCCAGATTCGCCAGCGGAATCAACTGCTCGGTGGTGCGCTCGACGATGGGAATGAACTGCATGTAGTTGACTTGCAGCTCGTCGCGAAAAAAGCGATACACCTCGAGCGGATGCTCGCCATTGGCGGCGTGAATGGTACACAGGATGTTCACGTCGACCTGGTGGCGGCGAAGCGCCTCAAAGCCGCGCATGACCGACTGAAAACTTCCGACGCCTTTCTTGTCAACTCGGTAGGCATCGTGCATGGCTTGCGGGCCATCGATGCTCAATCCCACCAGGACATTGTTCTGCTTGAAGAACTCACCCCATTGATCGTCCAATAGCGTGCCGTTGGTCTGAATGGTGTGCAGGATCTGCTGCCCCGGTTTACGGTGCCTCTCCACGCACTCGATCGCCCGCTCGAAGAACTCGAGTCCCATCAAGGTGGGCTCACCGCCTTGCCACGCCACATTCACCAGACCGAGCGGTTGCGCCTCAAGCAGCTGCTGGATGTAAGTCTCCAGCAGCTCGTTGGACATGCGGAATCGATCACCGGGATAGAGCATTTCCTTGGAGAGGAAGAAGCAGTACTTGCAATCCAGATTGCAGATGGCCCCGGTGGGCTTGGCCAAAACGTGGAATCCCGACATGATGGCTCTCGGTTAGTGGCTCAGGTTCACTGCCGCGCCATCGCGATACGGACTGCGTCCTCGGCTGACACCAAGTGATCGTGGCTTTCGGCCTCCTCGGCCATGGCCAGTTGAACCCCTTTGACGTGGCCAGAGAACTCGTTGCCGCGCGAGCCGTAATCCGGGGAAACGGGAGATCCCGTGTCCATGCCCACATCGCAACCATCGTCGGCAGAGAAGATCATCGCGGCAGTGGCAGCGATCTTGCCTTCGCCAACTTTCTTGCCATCGACATACAGAGACGCGGTGCCACCTTTGCCGAGACCACCGCCGTCGTAAGCAAACTCCATGCGCACCTGATGTTCGCCAGGTGTGAGCGCGGTGGCCGATTCGGCATAAAACTGCTTGATACCGAGTAGGTTGTAGCAGTATTTGAGCTTGCCTCCCTTGGCATAGAGACTCCAACCGCCGATGTTGCCACCTTGAGCGATGATCACGCCTTCCGCACCGCTGTCGGGAACGGCGATGTTGGCAGTCACGGCATGCGACTTGTTCTTCAGGTTGAGAACGGAGTTTTCGGACAGGCGTCCCATGCTGCCGAAGAGGACCTGCGAGTTGCCTTTGATCAGGACCGGGCGGCCTGCCGTATCGGAGTTGATTCGTCGGCCAAGATCGTCATCGAGCGGCAGAACATTGTAGCGAACGGCCTCAATCAGCCACAGTCGCTGCAGTTCATGCAGCCGCTCAGGCATTTTTTGGGCGAGGTTGTTGGCCTGACTCCAATCCTTGCTCGTGTCGTACAACTCCCAGTTGTCGTCATCGAATGCCGGGACTTTTTCGCCGATGAGAAGCCAAGGCGTCTTGTGACGGGTAACCGCCGTCCAGCCCTTGTGGTAGATGCCGCGATTACCGAACATCTCAAAATACTGAGTCTCGTGGCGGTCCGCGGCGGCCGCGTCGTTGAAGGCGTAAGCCATGCTTACACCTTCGATCGGACGCTGTTGAACGCCGTTGACAGACAGGGGTTGTGGCAAACCTGCGAGTTCCAGGATCGTCGGGGCGACATCGATCACGTGATGGAATTGGCTGCGGATTTCGCCTTTCCCTTTGATACCCTTCGGCCAGTGGACGATCGTACCGTTGCGCGTGCCGCCAAAATGAGAGGCGACCTGCTTAGTCCACTGGTACGGCGTATTCATGGCGTGAGCCCAGCCCACCGCGTAGTGATTGTAGGATTCGGGACCGCCTAATTTGCCGAGGCGCTCCATGAGGAACTCGGGTGTTTCAAGCGCTGCGGCACCGTTGAAATTGATCATCTCATTGTAAGTGCCGTGCAGCGTGCCCTCGGCAGAGGCGCCGTTGTCACCCACGATGTAATAAACCACGGTGTTGTCGAGCAGCTTCAGATGCTTCAGGCTGTCGAGCAAGCGACCCACGTGGTGATCGGCGTACTCCAAGAACCCTGCGTACACTTCCATCTGGCGTATCAGCACGGGTTTCAGGGCTGCGGGCATTTCGTCCCACGCAGGAATCTCTTTGTGTCGCGGCGTGAGTTTGGAGTCCTTCGGAATCACGCCGAGTTTTAACTGGCGCGCAAAGGTTTCCTCACGCAACTTATCCCAGCCCTGATTGAACTTGCCCTTGTACTTGTCGGCCCACTCGGCTGGTACATGGTGTGGCGCGTGCGTGGCGCCGGGCGCGAAGTAGACGAAGAACGGTTTATCGGCCATCAATGCTTGCTGCTGTCCAATCCAATTGATCGCCTTGTCCGTCATGTCCTCCATGAAGTGATAGCCTTCCTCGGGAGTCTTCTTGACTTCGATCGGCGTGGTTCCTTCGTAGAGAGACGGATACCACTGATGCGCTTCACCACCGATGAAGCCATAGAAGTATTCGAAGCCGCCGCCGCCGGTCGGCCAGGCATCAAAGGGTCCCGCCGGGCTGGTCTCCCAGACGGGCACTTCATGACATTTGCCGAACTGCGCCGTGGCGTAGCCGTTGAGCTTGAGGGTTCGAGCGAGCGGCGCGCAGGTATTCGGCAAAATCGAGTTGTAGCCCGGCGCGCCGGTCGCAATTTCCGTGATCCCACCCATGCCGACGCTGTGGTGGTTGCGTCCGGTCAGGAGTGCCTGCCGCGTCGGCGAGCACAGCGCGGTGGTGTGGAAGCGGTTGAATTTGAGGCCGCCCGCCGCCAGCGCTTCGGCGTTGGGGGTTTGACAGGGGCCGCCGAACGCGCTCGAGGAGCCAAAGCCTGCGTCATCGATCAAGATGACCAAGACGTTGGGCGCCCCCTTGGGCGGTCGCAACTGCGTGATGGGCGGATACTTGGTCTCAGGATCTCGTGCGTCGTAAGTGATGAGTCCAGTTCGTCCGGCATCCGGGATCGGAAGTACCGTGCGGGAGAAGTCGTTGACTGAGTCCATGTTTACTTTCCTCAATGGTCTGGCCGAGGTTAAATAGATATTCGGAAGGCGAGTGAAGCGGTTGCGAAGTGCCAACCAAATTAACAATCTGCGGCGTGCTGGAATATTGGACCTAGGTCCATGCAACAGAAGGCGCGCTAGGCGTGTAGCGCGCCGTTCCGACGCTAGCGACGCCGCGCGCGACCCGAAGGCGCAGCACGCGTTCCTTGGCCGCCTCTTTGAAAATTCTGTGCGCGCTGGTTGCCGGTCTGCCGTGCTTGAGCGTCGCGATCGAGATCTTTTAATTGGCTCTGCTGTGTTGGAGCAGCCGCACCTTGCGCACGCTGCGCGGGTAAGGTGGTTGCCGAGAGGCCTGACTGCGGAGTTCTCATATTTTGCGCGGGCGTGACACGGTTCGAGGCTGCGGGTAGTTTCGTGGCTTGGGGCGAGCTTGCATGCGGCGTTGGCGATCCCGGATTGTTCCAGCCGCCGTTGCCATACTGTTGCCAACCGCTATCGGTTTTTTTGTAGACGTTGCCGTCCCTTCCCGCGTACACATCGCCCGCGCCGCTTTGTCCAACAAATCCACTGCCGTTGCGGCCACTGCCCGCGACGACTCGGCCGCCCTCAGAATTGCGTGCTCCCGCAATCGTGCCGCGGGCATCACTGTAATGCGCACCTTGCGCCCATTGGTCGCCTCGTGTAACGACCGAGCTGCCCCATTGGCTGTACGCGTTCGATCCTTGGCGAGTGGCGCCGTAGGCTCCCGTATACGGATTGTAGGCGCGCGCTGCACCCGCGCAGCCATAGACACCGCATCCGCCCACCGCCCGTCCGGAAGTTCCGGTGGAAGGGTTGTACCAGGCGGCGCCGGCGACCCCGCCGTAAGGACCGTAGGCGCCGCGGGCGTAGCCGTAGGCACCGTTATGCGGATTGTAGTAGGCACCCACACCATAAGTGATCGGGTAGGGCCTGTAGATTGGATACAGGTAAGGTCCGTAGTAGTAGTACGGCGGATAATAGTAACCACTGCCATGGGAGACGATCGCGCCGACGGTGACACCGACGATGAAGGCTCCGAAATAGCCGGCGGTGGTACTGGCTTCAATTTCTCCCGTGGACGTCGTGTACTGCGTGACGTAGGTTACGTTGTAGACCGGCGAGCTGGCCGGGATGGTGTAGATCTCGCGAGGCACGGAAGGAGCGGTCGTCCAGGGACCTTGCGCGCCCGTGGACATGAACCAAACGCCCTGGAAGCACAGATAGTAAAGGTCGCCGACCTTGATGACTTTTTCCTGCGTGTTCACGGCATAGGACAGTTGCGTCGATTCAATCGGCTTAAATTGAGGCGCGCCGTCATACGCGACTTTGATGTTCGCCTGCGCCTGGGTGGGATTGACGATCACGGTATTCGGCACTTGCGCTAGCAGCACCGCGTCGTTCGCCTCATCGGTGCCCGGCACCGAGGCGAGCACGTCTCCTTTCTCAGAATTCGGCGGAATGAGGGCAAAGTCAGCCGGTAAGTTGGCAGTCGCATAAGACCAGGGTCCCTCCAAGCTTTGAGCACTGAACCAGCGTCCCGCGACTAAAAAGTAGTATTGATGGTCTCTGTCGTGAAGAAATAGATCGCTCTCCGTATTACTGGCGTATGCAAGGTGCGTCCCTTGGATATTGACGAACTTTGGTGGGCCGCTGAAGTTGATGATCTCGGCCGGCTTGTTGCTATAGAACACCTTCGGTGCGATGCGGCTGGCTCCGCTCGGCGCGGGCACGGCTTTCTTGACGTCAGCCCAATTGGGCTGGTCCGGCAGTTTTGCCATGCCTTTTGGCAGTTGGGTTGTCGCCTTCCAGGGACCGGCGAGGTCATCGGCAATCAGCCACTGGCGCTCATTCAACAAATAGTACTTCGATGTCGTGGGATCGAAAAATACATTCCAATTCGAATTCACCACAAACTCAAGTTGTGCGTTGGCAATCGGTGCGCGCACCAGATCGCCGTCGACCAGCAAGAGGAGGGATTTTTCGTAAGCTACAAAGATAACCGGCGGATCATTCTTGACGGCAACGACGGGGGTAGCACCTGACTTGGAAGCATCCAGTTCAGCCAGCAGTCGGTCTAGATCGATGTTGAGAGTTCCGTTGGCAGGTAGGAATTTCCGCACGAGGGCTTCCAAGGCATCGGCCGCCTTGTCATCGAGTGATGGGAAGCGTACCGAAATGATCTCCAACCGGCTGACCACCACATTGCGTGTTTCAAGATCGGCATCGGTGCGTGCTCGAAATGTCACCACGCCCAAAGTGGGCTGACTGCCGATCGGTTTGATCGAAATCGCCATGCGCGCTTCGAGGCGCTTGAAATCCTTCCATTCATCGAGCTGTGGCTGGTAATAAATGAGCGTGCCGCCGGCGTTGCTCTTCTCACGCGGCCAGCCCAAATCCTTAGCAAAGGCCGTACTGGCCAGGCACAGGATCAAAAATCCAACGATGCCGAGTGCGGTCTTGTTCGCGGAGCGGTTTGACATCTTGAGCATTGCCTAATTCTCCTTACCTTCTTTGACTGCACCGCGCGCGTTTTGCGAAGTCGAAGCTCGATCGAGCCATCGCGACCTGACGCCGTGAGAGCAAGTCTGTTGCGCGATCGATAGATGAACTTATCCGCGGCGGCGCCGCTACTGCCCTTTGGACTAATAGCGGTCGCGATGAAATACAGGCACGGTCCTGTGGCGAGTGGGACAAAAGTCCAATAGCGAGCCGCTCATCGATGGATGAGAGTGAGGCGACTTGAGAATTCCTTAAGCGCCAAGCGTGCACAGGAGCGCCAGGCGATAAGCGCCTGGCGCACAACGAGTGTTACTAGAGGTATTTAGGTATGCACGACATTTGGGTGCGTTTCGTCGGTAACTTTGCGCAGCGAATTGAGGGACCGCTCAACTTACGCTTCGTCCTACAGCCGATCATGGCGGTGATTTTTGCCTCGATCGCAGGCTTTAAGGATGCGAAATTGGGCAAGGCACCGTATTTCTGGAGCCTTTTCACGGATCCACTACACCGACGTGAGCTCCTTAAAAACGGCTGGAAGAGCATCGGCAAGTTGTTCATTGTCGCCATCGTCCTCGATGTGATTTTTCAGATCAAGGAACTGCACATCGTGTATCCGGGCGAGGCGCTGATCGTGGCTACGCTGCTTGCCATCATGCCCTATCTGATTGTGCGCGGCCTGGTGACGCGCCTGTTAGGCAAGGGTTCCAAAGAGCGGGTCCTAAAGGCCTGACGCCAATCCTGGGGCTGTAGCTATGACGGAAAGCGTAGGATTATCTTCAAACGAGTTGGCGCAAGAGCGCACCGATTTGGCGCTGTCCCGCAACTTGCTGGCGTCCGATCGGACTCTCATGGCGTGGGTCCGCACCTCGCTGTCGCTCAATAGCTTTGGCTTTACGATCTACAAGGTCCTCTTAGCATTCCAGCAAGGAGGAGGGCAGCTGCCGCAGGGACATACCCCGCGCAATATCGGACTTTTCTTAACCGGACTGGGAACCGTCGCCATGTTGATGGGGACAGTCGAGTATTGGCGGTCGCTCAAGGAACTGCACAAGGTGAAGGAATTTCGCTTGTGGCGTGCCTCGCTTGTCATGGCGGTGCTGATGTCCGTGATGGGAGTGTTTCTCTTCATCAGCATCATGACGAAGCTGTTCTAACCTGCAGCTGCAGGGTGTACCGCTTCTTGCCAATGACCGCGCTGCCTGGACTACCCAACGCAATGACCGCGGATTTCTCGCTGGTCCGAGGTGGACCGCTGTTCCAAGTGTGGCTGGGCGCGCACCTCACGGGCAGCAATTTGGAATTGATCTGGCGCCGCATCTTCGTGATGGTGCTCCTGACATGGGTGCCGTTATTGTTATTGGCGCTCATCGAAAGTCATGCGTGGCCGGGTAGTGCACGCCTGCCGTTCCTGCTGGATATCGAGCAGCATCTGCGATTGTTAGTCGCGTTGCCGCTGCTGATCTTCGGAGAGTTGCTGGTTCACCGGCGCATTTGGCTCATCGTGCAAGAGTTCTTGAGCCTCGGGCTGGTGCCAAGTAGCGCGCGCGCTCAGTTCGATGCAGCGGTTAGCTCGGCAGTTCGCCTGCGCAATTCCCGCTCCGCCGAACTCGTATTGGTCGCCTTGGTGTACGGAGTCGGGGTCGCCTATTTCTGGCGGAACTATGTCGCCATCGATGTGCTGGCCTGGTACGGCACCATGATCGAGGGAAAATTACATCCCTCGCTAGCCGGATGGTGGATGGGTTGCGTGAGCTTACCCGTGCTGCAGTTCTTGTTACTACGCTGGTATTTCCGATTGTTTATCTGGGCGCGTTTCCTTTGGCAGGTGTCACGGGTCAAATTGCTACTTCTGCCCACACACCCCGACGGCTGTGCCGGACTCGGCTTTCTCAATCTCGCGCTAGGTGCATTTGCGCCGATGGTCCTGGCTCAAGGCGTGTTGGTCGCGGGCGTCATCGCCGATCGCATCTTCTTCGGCGGCGCACGGCTCGCGGACTTCTATATCGACATTGTGGCGATATTGATCATCGCGGTGCTCGCGGTGCTGGCGCCGTTGTTGGTCTTCACCGGGCAGCTCAATCACATCGAGAACGAGGGCCTGCGCGAGTACGGCGCACTGGCGCAACGCTATGTGCGCGATTTCGATCAAAAATGGCTGCGGCGAACCACCGGTGTCCAAGAACCGCTGCTCGGCAGCGCGGATATTCAGTCACTCGCAGACCTGTCGAGCAGTTTCGAGATTGTGGAGGACATGCGCTCGGTGCCGTTTACGATTCGCGATGCGCTAAAGCTCGGAGTGCTGGTTCTCTTGCCGATCTTGCCGCTGCTGCTGACCATGTTTTCATTTCAGGATTTGATCAAACGCGCCTTCGAACTGCTGTTTTAGCGAAGCGCTGATTGATCGTGTCGGCTTGCCGGCGCGCTCGTCTGCGGGCACGGCTGGTTGCCAGATTGTTGAATGGACCTAGGTCCAATATGGCGGGCGCCCATCCATTGCTAGTTTTAGCGCTCTGCAACCGACGCCTAACGAGAGTCGGAACACTTGGGCACCGAGAAAAAGGCGAGTTCATGCGGCACATCAAATGTCTGAAGACCGGAATTGCAGCGCTCCTGGCCATTGCGGGCGCACTGGCAGCCGGTCCCGTTGCCGCTGAAGAAGTGGACATGTGGGATGGTCAGTGGCACTTCAATGCCACGATTTATGGTTGGTTGCCGTTTATGTATTCGACAGTGCAGTTGCCGCCCATCGCCGGTGGCGGCAATCCGACCATTGAGACTCAGCCGAGCCAGTATCTGAAGTATCTGCAGATGGCTGTCTTAACACAGGCGACGGTGCAAAAAGGGGATTGGGGACTGTGGACCGATTTTTTGTACATGAACCTGCAGGCCAGTCCTTCGCGTATCAAGCAGATCGGTTTACCCGGCGGTGATCCCCTGCTTGCGGTGAATATTGACTTTCGCGCAGACATGCGGATGGCGGCTTTCACGCTGGCTCCTACCTATACGGTCATCCACAATGATGTCGGTACCTTGGATGTTCTGGCGGGATTGCGTTATTCGAGCGCTCGGCTCGCTTTCTCCTACCAGATCACCGCACCGCCCACCGCGCTGAATCGAGGCGGTGGGTTCTGGCCCACCGCCGATTCTACGGACGGTATCGTCGGCCTGAAGGGCACGGTTCGACTCTCCAAGAACGGTAAATGGTTTATTCCCTACGAAGCCGACGTCGGCGCCGGCAACGAGAACTGGCAATGGAACGCTTTTTTAGGCGCCGGCTATCACTTTCATTGGGGAGACGTATCTCTTGTGATGCGCAACCTGACCTATCAGAGAAGCGGTGATGTGCCGCTCGAAAAGGTGCGAATGACGGGCCCTCTCATTGGAGCCACATTCCGCTGGTGAGCCGATATGTTCTCTCCGGGGGCCAAGCCCGACTTGCAACCCAGATGCATCTTCTCAGGTAAGTGCGTAAAGACCGGATCACTTAATCCTTGCCTGCTCGATCAGTAATGAAGGGGCGGATATGCCATGTCGCGAATACTAATCGCTGACGATCAAGCACTCGTTCGTTCGGGGTACAAGCAACTTCTCGAAACGGACCCGTCCGTGACGGAGGTTGGAGAGGCGGCAAATGCCGACGAGACGCTGGATGCTCTTCAGAGCGGCAAGTGGGACTTCTTTCTGATGGAAATGGACATGCACGATCGAAGCGGCTTGCAGATCTTGAAGCACTTGGCGGCTGATTTTCCTGGCGTGCGAGTTCTCATTGTGAGCGGTTCACCGGAAGAACAATTTGCGCGCGACGTACTGCGCGCCGGCGCCCGCGGCTACCTTGCAAAGGACGACTCGCCGCGGGAACTCGTGAAAGCGGTGCGGCGGGTGTCCAATGGTCTGCGCTACGTCAGCGCATCCTTGCCGGCGTCTCTGGCAGAAGAGCTAAAGAATCCGCGAGATTCGGCAAAACTTCCCCATGAAGAGCTGTCGATGCGCGAATTGCAGATATTTACCCGGTTGGGTAGAGGGATGACGGTCGGGTGTATTGCGGCTGAACTCAAGCTGAACGCGAAAACCGTCAGCACCTATCGCAGCCGAGTACTCGAGAAAATGAATTTTATGTCCAATAGCGCCATCGCTGCGTACGCAAAGAAAAACCGATTAATGATGTAGCGCATAGAGCCATGTCGGCAGGCACTCGGTCCCTCCAGCGCCTCGCGGCGCACGCGCCCAATAATTGATGGTTATTGCACCTGACGTCGAATGTCGCGGAGGGTTATCCGACGTGTAAGAGCCCTAACAGGCGGCCCGCGTCGCGGTGACATCGCGCACGCAACCGGCGAAATGCGTGGGGTGACCTGTATCGCTGCGTTGCGCCGAACCGCGCATGTGCCACCACTCGACCTGACCGGTTGCGAGCTGCACGGGAAACTCGGCGTCCAAGGGCGACTTCTGTTCGAGATGCGAACGGAGCTGGCGCAACAGCGCGTCCCAGGTCGCGGATGACATGAGGGGGCGCAGGTCGCCGAAGGCCGGGGCCCGCGACGCTTCGCTCCATTGCAGACGCGAGCAGAACCAGTCGCTGAACCACGCAGAGCCATCCGCCAGGTCCAATTCCCAAAATCCATCGCCACTGGCCTGCATGGCCCGCGCGCCGGGCGCCGGTGACTTGCGGCTATAGGGACGCGAATCGCACATTCCATAGTATCGGTCGGCTATGCTGGGCGCTGAAGGTCAGAACCCGTGTCACAGTCGCGAATACGGCGTGAAATCCGGCATTCTCCTGGCGTCAATGAGCGCCAGTGCCGAGATTTGCAACAAGGTTCTCACCCATGATTAAGTCATGAAGACTGGCGCCGATATCAATAAATGCACGACTCAAGGCCTGCGGGGTTGAAGAACAGTGTCTGAGACGGAATCTGTGACGCCGATCACAGTCGAGGCATCCCCGGCGATCTTGCTGGCCGAGGATGATCCGGTGACGCGCATGCTCATGACCCGCTTTCTCAAGAACGCGGGTTACGAGGTCGACGCCGTCGCCAACGGCTCCCAGGCGCTCGACAAGATGACCAAACGCTACTACCCCATGCTGGTCACCGATTGGGAGATGCCGGAAATGGACGGCATCGGATTGTGCAACGCGGTGCGCAACATGCAGCTCGACGGCTACGTCTACGCACTGCTCTTGACCGCGCGCGATGCGAAGGAACACATCATCGCTGGGCTGGAAGCCGGCGCCGATGATTATCTGGTCAAACCGGTGCACGAGGCGGAGCTGATTGCACGTCTGAATGCCGGACGCCGAATTCTGGCGCTCGAACACTCTTTGCGCGTCGCCAACCAACGCAATCGCATCCTGTCGATTACCGATGCCTTGACGGGCGCCTACAATCGACGTTATCTCATGGAGCAGTTGCCGCGCGAGTTCGAGCGTTGCCGCCGCTACGCCTATCCCTTGTCGGTGCTCATGTGCGATCTCGATCACTTCAAGCAGGTCAATGACCAGCGCGGGCACGCGGCGGGCGATGACGTCTTGCAGCAATTTGCCTGCCGGGCACAGAAGTTCATTCGTACCAACAGCGATTGGATTGCGCGCTATGGGGGCGAGGAGTTTCTGATCGTGCTGCCGGAAACCGGCCACGACGGCGCGGTCCTGGTCGCCGAGAAGATCCGCCAAATCGTGGCCTCATCACCGTTCGCCACGCGCGCCGGCGAAACGGCCGTCACCGCCAGCTTCGGGATTGCCTCGACCGGACCCAGCGGCCCGGACCTGTCGCTCAAGGTGGAAACGCTGATTCGCGCGGCCGACGAAAGTCTGTACAAGAGCAAACTGGCGGGACGGAATTGTTCGAATGGCCAAGAACTGAGCGTGGCCCTGCCGCTGGCGGCGCACGGCTAGAACGTTCAGCCGACCTGACGTAATTCCGCGTTGACCGCCGCGAGCTTCTCCGAAAGGTCGCTCACCAATGCACCGATGGCCGGCAACGCATTCTCGCGAACCGCGTTCTCGAGGCTGGAGGCCGCCTGACTGAGTTCCCGCGCATGAATGTTGGCGCTCGCGCCTTTTAGCGAGTGCGCACGTTTGCGCACGGTATCAAAGTCGCTGGCTTTGAGTGCCGCGATAATCTCCGCCAGGCATTGATCGCCGCTGCTGACGAAAGTCTGCGCGAGTTCCCGCTCGAATTCCGCATCGCCGCCGGTGAGTTCCTTCAGCGCGCCGCGATCGATCGCCGGTGCGCTCGCCGGCGCCTTCAAGAAGCGGCTCAAGGCCTCGATCACCTGTGCCGGCTCGATCGGTTTGCCGAGGTGCGCATCCATGCCGGCGAGCAGGCATTTTTCGCGATCCTCACTCATGACATTCGCGGTGAGCGCAATGATCGGCAGCCGTTTGGCGCCGCGGCTTAGTTCCATTGCGCGAATCCGCCGCGTCGCGGTGAAGCCGTCCATCACCGGCATCTGACAGTCCATCAACACGGCATCAAAGTTCGATTCGGCAATGCGTTCCAAGGCTTCAGCGCCGTTGTTCGCAATGGTCACTTCCGCGGCCAGATTCTGCAGGGTTCGCTGCGCCACGCGCTGATTGACCGGATTGTCCTCGACCAAGAGAATCTTGTTGCCGCGAAAGGTCGGTAGGGCCTTCGGCGAGGTTTTGATGTCGGGCGCGTGCGGCGTCTTGCCGGTCAACACCTGGTCCACCAGATTGGCCAGGAGTGCGGCGCGAATGGGCTTTAGGCCGACGGCATTCGGGCGGTATTCGCGCTCGGCCGTGTCATGTTCAGCGCCGAAGAGAGACAACAAAATAAACGGCAGGCGAGCATAACGTGCGTCGGTGCGCAGTGCCTTGAGAAGATCCAGGCCGCCGCGCATGGGCATCAATTCATCGGCCAGCACTAAATCGAAGGAATCCTGTGCCAGGCGTTGCAGCGCTTCATCCACGCTGCCGACGAGGACAGTCGCGTATTGGTAGAGGTTGAGTTTTGCGGCCAGGCTGTCGCGGGCGGCCGGGATGTCGTCCACGATTAAAATCTTCCGACCCAAACCGAGCGGCTGGCGCGCCGGCTGTTCCTTCACGACGTCGACCTCGACGCGCACCCAAAAGGTCGAGCCCTTGCCCACTTCGCTGCGCACACCGACTTCGCCGCCCATCAGTTCCGCCAAGCGCTTGACGATGGATAACCCCAAACCCGTGCCGCCGTAATGGCGCGTGGTCGAGGAGTCGACCTGAGAGAAGGACTTGAACAAGCGGTCGATGCGATCCGCCGGAATGCCGATCCCCGTGTCGGTCACTTCGATGGTCAAGGAGGCACGCTCGTGAGACGCGGCGCGATTGGCGACCCGAACACTGATGTGACCTTCATGCGTGAATTTGACCGCATTGCTCAATAGGTTCAGCACGACTTGACGTAGGCGCACCGGATCGGCACGCACCATCACCGGCACCTCCGCCTCGAGGGTGACAATGAGTTCGATGCCCTTGCCCGCGGTTTGCAGCGCCGTCGCGGCGACCGTTTCGTAAATCATGTGGATGAGGTCGAACTCGACATTTTCGAGTTCCAGCCGGTCGGCTTCGATTTTCGACAGGTCCAGCACGCCGTTAATCAAGGAGAGCAACGCCTTGGCGCTGCCGCGGATGATGTCCAGGTACTCGCGCTGCGTACTGTCGAGCGAGGTCTCCGCCAGGATTTGCGACATGCCGAGAACGCCGTTCATGGGCGTGCGGATTTCGTGGCTCAAGTTCGCCAGAAAGCTGCTCTTCGCCCGATTGGCGGCCTCTGCCGCGAGCTTGGCGTCGAGCGAGGCCTGTTCGGCGAGTTTACGGTCGGTGACCAGCTGCATCGCGCCGGCCAAGCGCAATGGCGTGCCGTCCGCGGCGCGTTCGGCTTGGCCGCGCGCCCGCATCCATTCATAGTGTCCTGCCTTGTGCCGCACGCGAAATTCCAGGTCGTAAACGGCGCGATGCTCGAGGTGATTGTCGAGTGCGAGGGCAACGCGTTCGCGGTCCTCCGGGTGAATCAAGGTTGCGAACTGCTCGTGCGAGGAACCCAGCTCCTCGACGCTGTAGCCCAGGATCTCGCCGAAGCGCAGCCCGTACCAGGAGACGTTGGTCAGCAGATCGATTTCCCACAGACCATCCTGCGTGCCGCGCAGGGCCCGTTCCAGGCGAATTTCCACCGAGCCCAACGCCGCCTTGGTGCGCTTCAAGTCGCTGATGTCAATCACGGCGCCGGTGATGCGCTCAACCTCTCCCGAGAATCCGCGTGAGACCTTGGCCTTTTCGCCGATCCAACGCTCCGCACCGCTGTCGAGCAGCACGCGGTATTCGCACCGATAGTAAGGATCGGCCGGCGTGGTTTCCAACGGCGCGCTGCGCACGCGCGCAAAATCGTCAGGGTGAACCCGCGACAAAGTCCGATTCAGATCCTCGAGCGAGGTGGCGGGCGGGATCCCCATGAGCTCGCGGAAGTTGTCGGAGCAAATCCGGGTATTGCGGCGAAAGTCGAAATCAAAGGTCGCGATGCCCGCCGCGGTCTGCGCGATGTTCAGCGACTCGGTGGCGTAGTGAAGTTGGTCTTCCAACTCCTTACGGTCGGTGATGTCGGTGATGGTGCCGATCGCGCGTGAATCGTAGCCCTCGCCCCCCAGCAGCACCTGGCCGCGGCCGGCGAGCCAACGGACCTCCCCGCCGGCGGACAGCGTGCGGTATTCGGTTTCATAGCCGCTGCCCGTGGCGACCGCATCGCTCAAGGCGTGCACGACACCCTCCAGGTCTTGCGGATGGATGGAGGCCAGCCACTCCTCGCGGCTCAAGGACATGTCGCGGCATTCCAGGCCAATGAGTTCGAAGAAGAGCGAGGTGCCCTTGATGATCCCGGTCACCAGATTCAGTTCGAAGACGCCAAAGCCGCCCGCGGACTGCGCAAATTCCAAAAACTCAGCCGAACGGCGCGCCGGCGAGTCCGCCTCCACCGCGGGGGTCGATGCCTCGCGCACGAGCTCGCTCGCCGGATTTGAGGGCTCCTGCCTGTCAGTGCGTCGGCGCAATTTGTTGAGTAATTTGTTCTGAGTCGACCAGCTTGGCATGCGGTTTCCGTACCCGGGTGGGCGCTTCGCCCATCATCTTAAGGGTATCGGCGGGCAGGGTCAGCGCTTGAGCTATGATCGACTTCTCAATCCCGAGTGAAAGGCATGCGAAACCTGAGGTTATTAGGTGTTTTGGCGGGGGGAATCGTTGCGCTGCTCTGCGCCGTGCTGCTGGGCGTTTGGCTGTTCGTCAATCCCAACGCCTACAAGGGCAAGATCGCCGCGGCCGTCAAAGAGTCCACCGGACGAGAGCTGAAGCTGCCCGGCGATATCAAGTTATCGGTGATCCCCTGGGTGGCG